>Ga0075163_10001536_pt1 | contig 31100 bp, 27 predicted proteins | sample JI1023141ADNA_FD_71478 | JGI IMG/M metagenome (GOLD analysis project Ga0075163, IMG submission 71478) | Wastewater effluent complex algal communities from Wisconsin, to seasonally profile nutrient transformation and Carbon sequestration -... | ecosystem: Engineered > WWTP > Effluent > Algae...
GTTTCCATGTCCAACATATTCTTTAGCTGTCATTTGTCCCATAACAACCGTACTCAATAATACCAGAATCGTTGTAATATATTTTGTCGTCATGCGGGCTTGCTTGTAACGTTTGTGTTTATGCAGTGTGGGGAATAGGAGGGCTTAAAAATGAAGCGCAGCGGAATGTTAAGCCCGACCTGCTCCGAACTGTCCCCCGTGACCAAACTACATTATGAAACATAAACTTTAATTTAACCCCAAACCCCCACATTGCATAAACATTTTGTTGCCAGACGTAGGGTCATTCTCCTCACTTCATTCGTAGCCTACATTCCTGTCACCCGTTAATTTACACCAATCTTTATTAGTAGAGGCGCGGTGGGGCTTTTTTCATTGACTACTTTGTCCACTTACACTACACTGAGCACACTCTTTGACTGGCTTTGGGTGTGGGCTGCATGCGCGGCCAGGCAATGTGTGTGCGACTTAGTTGGTGTTTATGCTAACAACTTCTCCAATTTAGTTTTCCATTTCTCCCAGTCCTTCATTTCTTTAGTTTGTAAGTCCATAAACCGTTGGGTGTGGTCGTGGTGTATTAAATGACATAGTTCGTGAACAATTACGTATTCAATACAACCCTTTGGTGCTTTAATTAATTCTGGATTCAAAATGATTTTTCCTTTGGGCGTACAACTTCCCCAACGTGTCGGCATGTCGCGAAGAACTATTGATGACGGTTCAACTTTATGTCTTTTGAATTTGTCAATTAGTGGTTTAGCGATGATTGGAAACTTTGTCTTTGCATTTTCAAGATACCAGTCGCTGACTAATTGCTTTACTCTTGAGTTGTTAGATGTTGTTACCTCAATGAATTTTCCTTTGAGCTTAACGGTCTCTTCTTTTGTACTTTTTATCTTTAGTCGGTATTGTCTGCCGAGATACAAATGTGTTTCTCCACCTTTAAACTTTCTGGCTGGCGTTTTTGGATGAAATGATAGAAAGAAGCTTTGCTGCCGAATTATCCACGGAGCTTTCTTTCTCAATCTCTCCTTTACCTTTTCAAGCGAAGTATCAGTTGGCGCTTTTACTAAGACATTAAGTTCAGGGGTTACGGTAATTCCTAATGATTTTCTGTTAGAATACTGTAAGTCAAAGCCTATTTGCTTGCTTCCAAATTGAATATGAGCAGTCATTATTTATAGCGAAGTTTGGCAACGTCAATACATTTATTTGCGATTCCGTCCATCTCTTGAAACGAGATATTGATATTGTATTTATCTCGTACTTCGTCAATTAGATAGTCACCAATTTCAATAAGCAGCTTTCCGGTGATGTTCGTTTTGAATTGCCAATCAATAACCGGCTTTTTATTGTCTAATACCGCTTGCTTAATGAGTTCGTCAATTTGCAATGCAGTCTGTGTTGATATTTCTCTTCTCACCACTTCATCCTGCACTTTGTCGGTTAAGGATTCTAATGTCAAGCCATAGAAAGCTTTTGCAACATCTTTGTCCCTAAGCGCTTCTGGAATGTCGCTGTCCGTATGGGCAAGCACATTGTCCATTATTTCCTTTACTCTGTTCAGGTATTGCGCTTCTGTAATTCGTTTAGTTTCGTAATCGGCAATTGCGTCCTTCAACATTTGCGAGAACTTTTTGTAGAAAGCCGGGTCTTCATCCATTTTCTCTGAAATGTGTTTGGCTGTTCTGCTGGCAATCTTGTCTGCCTTCGCTGCCTTACCAGTTGTATTTTCTACTTCCTGTTGGAATTTCTCTTTATCGAAAATGTTTACTAGCTGAGTAATGGTTTCAACTTTCTCAGTAGTGATATGCGTGTCAATCAGTTTTTGAATTTGACCTTCATATTGTTTGTAGTCAATCTCGTCACTATATCGTTCAACAACAGCTAACCGAAGTTTTAGAAACATCGTTAAATCTTCTTTGTAACGATTTACAAGTGCCTCATCTGCTTCTTTATGGAATTGAATTGAAGAGAGTGCCAGCTTCAAACTCTTGGTAAAGGATGCCAGCTTATCATAGAACACTACCCGAATAGCTTCATCCTTCAGTAGAAGTTGGTAGGCTTCTGCATCACGTCTGTTGGCGATGGTTTTAAAAATGTCCCACAACTCAGAATGCTTTTGAGGTAACTTTTTAATTTCCTCGTTGATGTTTACCAAAGTACCCTCCAAATCATCAGCGTCAAAATCTTCAAATGACGAGTAGAGGGTAAGAGCGGTGTCCAAATTTTCAATTACTCCGTAGTAGTCAATGATGTATCCAAATTCCTTATCGGGATAAATACGATTAACTCTTGCAATGGCCTGTAAGAGTTTGTGGCCTTGTAAGTTTCTGGTGAGATATAATACTGTGTTTTTCGGTTCATCAAAGCCAGTTAAGAGCTTATCGACTACAATGATGATTTCAGGGTCTTTCTGATTTTTGAACCGACTGATGATGTTTTTCTCATAGCTTTTTGAATTGCCATGTTCGTCCATCATCTTTTTCCAGAATTGATTTTCCTTCTCTGTGGACTTTTCATAAGCGCTTTCTTCGCCTTCTCTTTCATCAATGGAAGAAATCAGAACTTCACTGGAAACAATTCCTATTTCATCTAAAAATTCTTTGTAGCGGATAGCGTTTACCTTTTTATCACACACTAACTGAGCCTTGAAAGGAGTTCCTTGCCAGTTGTCGCGAAAGTGCAGACTTATGTTCCAAGCGATAGCATAGATTTTTTGCTCTGCTCCGTTTAGTTGGTCAGCGCGGCTAAACTTCTTTTTCAAATCTGCCTTTTGATAATCCGTCAACGGTTCGGAAACCATTCCAAAGAATGTGTCTATCGGGCTTTCGTTTACATTTTGTTTGGCAACTCTTCCTTCATAGAGCAAGGGCACTACCGCTTTGTCACTCACTGCCTGGTCAACGGTGTAGGCATCAATAATGCCACCGAACTTGGCTGCGGTATTCTTATCTTTTTTGAAAAGTGGTGTTCCTGTCATGGCAATGAAACATGCATTCGGTAAAGTCTTTTGCATGTCGATATTGAAGATTCCGTGTTGCGTACGGTGACCTTCATCTACCAAAACAAAAATATTCTGACTTTCTAATGGTTGGCTGATTTTCTTCATGGCAGCCGAAAACTTATTGATGATGGTGGTAACAACGGCATCACTCTTACTTTCCAACAATTCCACCAAACGCTGACCTGTGGCAGCATTCTCTACAAATTTTCCGCACTTGCGAAAGGTCTTGGTTATCTGGTCGTCCAAATCGGTGCGGTCAGTTACTAAAACGATTTTCGGATTTCGGATTGACTTCTCCATAGCAATGGCTTGCGCCAGCATAACCATTGTGAGTGACTTACCGCTTCCTTGTGTATGCCAGATTACCCCGCCTGTTCGTTTGCCACCTTCAATGTTAAGAATGCGCTGCATGGCTTTTTTGATAGCAAAATATTGTTGGTATCGAGCTACTTTCTTTTCACCATTGTCAAATAATACAAAGCTGAAAATGAAATCCAGCATTCTCTCTGGCTTGCATAAACCATAGAGGTATTCATCCTGAATGGTTGGCAGAACGTTTTCCTTTTCTAATTCTTCAAAGTATTTTTTAACGTAACCAAAACGGTCACCAGAGAAAAGTTTATCGTTTTGTTTCTTGGTTAATGGCTGGTTCTTGAGGGTTTGTAAAGCTTTTCTGTATTGCTGCTCCTCGGCTTCTGTGCTGAATTTCTCTTGCCACTTTGCCCAAAACTTTTCCGGTGTTCCATTAGTTGCGTAAGCTGCCTCTTGGGTGGCAATACTTAACGTTAATTGAGAATACACATAAAGACTGCGTATTCCATCTTCCTGCTGGTTGCGCAAATGCTGACTGATAGCTTGCACCAATGGTTCCTTCATATCTGGCCGCTTGCACTCAATTATGCAAACCGGAATACCATTAATAAACAATACCAAATCCGGACGGTAATGCTCCTTAATGTTGCTGCGCATTACGCTGAACTCTTCTGTTACATGAAATACATTGTTCTCCGGGTTCTTCCAGTCAATGTATTGCAGTGTAAAACTTTTCTTATCCCCATCTATACTTTGTTCTAAAGCTTTGCCCAGCGTTAACAGATTGAATGCGGCTTCACTGGCATTGATGTAGCCTTCGTTCATCGGTAAATCCTTCAAGGCCAAAATACCTCGTTCAATATTCTCATCGGTAAAAATGCTTGTCTTGTTGGCGCTTACGCGGATGCTGTTAATTTCTTTTAACTGCTTGCGTAAAATGTCTTCTAAAATGACCGTGGTTGTTTTGCCATTGCGACTATGTAACGCTTCATCAGGCGATAAATACTGATAACCCAGCTTTATCAATAATTGTAAAGCGGGTATCTGGCTGATGTGGTCTTCTTTGAATGATGGTGTTTCCATACTATTTGTTCTTTCTGGCTATCGACAATGCAGACTCAATTGTACCATTGTGTCCATTATCTTTTCGCCATCCTTTATTATCTAATTGTTTTTCGAGCACTACCTTATCCTTCTTGTCTTTATAAATTCTAAATTCTCTTTCACCTTCATGTTTGATAGTGAGTAAATCCGGTTGTTTAAAATAATCTGGACTTGACCTTATAAGCTGATGAATATCTGTTAAGAATTGTGAGGGGTCTTTGAAACGCTTTTTGTGGTTATTGTGTAATGCCTTATTTAATACTCGCTTAAATGAGTTATCTATATAGAATGGCAGTGAATCAGTATTTGCAATTGTTCCCTTTGTGATTCTCTTTCCAATGAAATCATCAAATTGTTTTTGTCTGTCCGTTCCATTCCGAATTGCATCAAGTTTGGCGCGTTCCTTCGTTGAAAGCCATTGATAAGGTTCATCAATTGGGAAGTGTCCCCCTAATAATTGGAACATGATAAGACCTACCTGATAAATGTCTGATTGAAAGTAATATTGATTGTGCAGAAAGGCTTCTGGTGGTAGATAATAAAATGTTGACTTTGATGCAGTAACATGACCGGTTGCATCTTCAATTTTCTTAACAGCTCCCAAGTCTGCAATGATTGGCCGCTTGTCTGCCAGATTAATTAGGATGTTACCCGGCTTTAAATCCCTGTGGACAAGTTTATGCTTTGAATGAAGCTCTGTCAAACCCAATAAAATGCCACTGAGTATTTTAAGTGCCTCCTTTGTTGAGATACTCCCTGCTTCAATAAGTCCTTGCAAATCACCGCCATCAATTTTGGGTGTGAGAAAGTAAGCATAGTGAGGCGGTACAAATTCTAAATGATGTATTTTAAGAATATTATCGTGCTTGATGTTCTGCAAAATCACTGCTTCTTCCGCTTCATCGTAGTGCGGATGCGACCAATAGAATTTTAAAACAACCTCATCGCCCAATTTTTTCCGCTTGCCAAAGTAAACGTCTCCGTTGCAACCACGTACAATATGTTCATATACTTCTATATGAGTATTACTTCGGACAAAAGACCGAATTGCGGGTACTACATCGTCATCATTTAACTCAGCCATCTTTTTATTTATTGATTTATCAGGTAATAGGCTACGTCATATGCTTCTTGCTGGTATACGAACTTTGGAGTTGTGGTTACACTCTTCTTTTTCTTATATGCTGTGATGGTCTGCGGCCAAACGAACTCGATGTTGGCGTTATCGTAAAGTTGAATGATACCTTCAAGCTTGAATGAAACCGGAGAAGGAGGGCGCACAGTTTTGGAAGGTTTAGCATTTGCATTTCTTGCGCGAACTCCAATTCTATCAGCACTAATAGATTTAAAGGTTGAATTGACCTGGTCGCGAAACTGCCGTACCTGTGAGGCATCAGAATGGTCTGCAATATCAAAACGAGCGCAATCATCTGTCTGAACAATTGAGCCATCAGCTTTTTTCTCTAAAACGACAAGGATTACTTCGTTACCCTCGATTTGTATTCCAATAACTTTCATTTATTTACTTTTTGTTGGTAGTCTTTTCTTCCCCGACAATAATTGTTGTATCAATCCCCTTTTCTTATTCTTTAATTTTATCGTCTTATCCCTAAGTATCTGAATTTCGGTGTCGGCTAGTTGAAGTACTTTAGCAATAGCGATTTGTTCATCTTTCTTGGGTATGCGAATTTTTAGTTTTGCGATATCACTTCCGTATATGTGGACTACAGAATGGCCTTGGCCAAACCTTCTTTTTTGCCTTCTAACAAAATCAGTTTCTAACACATAGGAGATGTATTCAGAGTCAACAGTGTCATTTGGTGAAAGTATGATTGTGTCACCCCCTGCATACGCAATCTCGTCACCAATAAATGCGATAGCTTTTCCGATTTCCTCAAGAGTTTCGCCAGACCCAGCAAATAGTATATCCCCTTTACTAATTCTCTTACTTTCTTTGGCAATATCCTCACTTATGAATGACTTGAATTTTTTAACAATGAAGTTGTGGGTTGTGTAAATTTCACCATAACGAATGCAAGGAAAGCCGGTTTCAGAGACTTCCTCTTTCAAAATTCCCTTGCCTTTGGAAATGCGTCCAATTTCACCAAGAGTTGTCTCGGTGTATTTCTCCTTTTCGAAGCTTTTCAATCTTTTCTTTCCTGTAATTAATTGCTGCATCAGCACTTTCTTGTGAGACTCCTTTTTAGCAATGAGTTGATTGTTCTTATTTATGGCCGTATCCATCAAATTAAGCAGTTCAGCGAATGCTTCCTGTTCATTATGGGGCGGCAATGGAAGCCTCACTTTAGTAAGATTAGTTTTCGAGATACCGAATACAGAAAACCCTGTTGCAATTCTACGTAGCTCACGGATTACCTGTGGATGCCTGAGGAGATATGTTCTATAGCCCGGAACTGTTTTCCCCTTTTTATCGCGTGCAGCAAATGTGTGGAGTCCACTAACAATTTTCCGACCGTTAACATTTTTTAACTCTACACATTCGGCCACACCAATGGTATCCTCAGAAGCATCAGCAATAATCAAATCGCCATCCTTTAGAAATGGAAACTCTTCGTCACTTAATTTGTCTGTGCTGATTAGTCCATCTTTTACAAATGGAATTCGTTTTTCAATTTCAAAGTCCAGAATTTCATCTTCAAACGTAGCATGAATGTCACCGTAATGAATATTTTGTATTCCATCTGTTGTTTTCTCGTCACTTAACTGTTCTCTTGAAAAAGAGTAAGATTTAAGGAACGTGAACACCTCTCCAAACTCTGGAGTTGTCCAATCACTTGGTATCGTGGAATTATAAAATGGTTTATCCTTTTTCATATTATCTCAAACCGCTCTTTTTAGTATGATAGTCAATGTGCTGGTAGATAGTATCACCAAGCTGTCGGACAATTCTGTCTATCTCTTCTTGGGTAAGTGGTTTATGTAGCAACCTTTCGTAAAGCTTTATTTGGCTGCGCTGTGATTCAGCAAATTCATCTACAAACACTTCGTATTTGATTTGCCCAAAGCGAATTTCAAAACCATAGTTGCAACCAAAAGAGTTTAAGCCACCTTTTATGAATGGTCCAAAACCAGTTTGTAACACGAGTTTGCAATCGTGATAGCTTATTCTGTCGTTGTTCCTTTGAGAATCCTGCTTCAGTTTTTCCAGTATTTCGGCAGCAGGTTCATTCACAAATTGAACTGAACCTGAACCATTCTGTATGGAAATCCAATGCCTGTTTCCAGTAAAGAACTTATTAAACTTTTGAACTACTGGCACCACACTATTCATGAGTTGTGTAAACCATGAATCGTATATTTCAAAAAGAACTTCCTTACTAAACTCTTTTTTAATTTCTTCATTGGGGTCAATAGCCTCCAGTTCTTTTTCGAGCAAGGCAAGCTTCTTGTCCATGTCGTCTGGCTCTTCAATATCTTTGCCTTCAATGGCATCAACTACTAACTGTTGCGAACGTAAAATCATGGTGGTGGCAAATTCATAGAATAAGTCCGGGTTACCACCGTAACCTTGTATGTCGCCAATGTATTGGTTGTAGATACTTCGTTCATTTGTCTTAACCCAAAACGGAGGATAACCAAATGAAATCAGTAACAGGTTAGTCAAAATCCGTGCGGTGCGGCCATTGCCATCATAAAACGGGTGAATGACTACATATTCCAAATGAAACTGTAAGGCAACATCCAGCGGGTGCGGAGCATCTTTTTTGTTAGCGCGGATAGCATCAATGGCAGCATTTGTTTTGTTTAGTAGTTGATGCATCCGCTCCGGAACTTCTGCTGGCTGCACAAAATCAAAGCGTTCGTTTTTATAATTGTAGATGTAGTTTGGTTCGGTTTTCCATTCACCAATTTTAGGCCTTTTGCTTTCATCTTCCTCGTGCATAATGCCACGGTGTATTTCCTTAATCCGTTGTTCGGATAGGCGCATTTCTCCTTTTCCTATTTTCAGGATTTCCATAATCACCTCATCGTGGCCTTTCATTTCCAGTACGTCCTTAATAGGTTTTCCACCCACAGTCAGGTTTCCCACCATTACACTGCGGGTCTCGTCCATGGTAAGGGTATTACCTTCCATGCTGTTGGAATAGTAGTTCCAATCGAGCCGGAACTTGTAATTGATTTTTTTCTTTACATCAGCACTCAACTCACCATGAGCACTAATTTTCTGCTGAAGCAGGTCGGCCTGTTTTCGTTTGTCGGTGTAGCTCATATTAGTTGAGGTTTAGTTCAGATAAATACTTGTTCATTTGTTTTTGTACTTCGGTCAATTCTTTCTCCAGCACATCTATTTCTTTTTGCACTTTGGCAATGTCTACTTCGGGTTCTTCTTCAAAGGTGTCTACATAGCGCGGAATGTTGAGATTATACTCATTATCCATTATTTCCTGTAGCGTGGCCACATAGCTGAATTTATCTTCAACAATTCCAGCCTTAAATTTACCAGCCACAAAATCACGATACGTTGAAACGATATGTTCAATGTCTGATGGGCGAAGTCTGTTTTGGTTTTTCAGTGCTTCAAATTGCTTGCTGCTGTCAATGAACAACACGTTTTTGTTTTCGCCTTTCCCTTTGTTGAAAATAATGATAGCGGCAGGAATGGTTGTGCCGAAAAACAAGTTGGCAGGTAAGCCTATCACGGCTTCCAATATGTTTTCATTAATAACTTTCTCTCTGATTTTCCCTTCACTCGAACCACGAAACAATACACCATGCGGAACAACAACACCTACTTTCCCTCTTCCCTCGTAAGCTGTTTCAATCATGTGCGAGATAAATGCCCAGTCGCCTTTACTCTTTGGTGGCACACCTCTCCAAAATCGGCTGTACTTATCGGTCTCGGGGTCAAAGCTGTCGCTTGCTTTGTTTTCTTCCTTATCATCACTCTTTCCCCACTTGTCTAAACTGAAGGGCGGATTTGCCACAACAGTATCAAACTTCATAAGTGCATCGCCTTCTTTTAGTTTGGGGTTTCTAATGGTATCACCCCAACGGATAGTTGCATTGTCAAAGCCATGCAGGAACATGTTCATCACGGCCAAAGCCCAGGTACTACCGTTAGCCTCTTGTCCGTAAAGAGAAAAGTTATCAGAACCAACTTCTTCACCAGCTTTTATGAGCAAGGATGCCGAACCACAGGTTGGGTCACAGATACGCGAACCCGGTTTTGATTTGGTGAGTTTGGCAATCAGAGTTGATACTTCTTTTGGCGTAAAAAATTCGCCAGCTTTTTTTCCTGCATCACTGGCAAAGTTTTCAATCAGGAACATATAAGCTCCACCAATGATATCAACTCCATCCAAATGAGAAGGACGTAAGTCTAACTCGTCTTTGTTGAAATCGAGTAGCAAGTTTTTCAGTCTTGTGTTTTTGTCTTTTGGTTCACCAATTTTGCTGCTGTTGAAATCTATGTTTTGAAAAATCCCTGCACCGTCTTCGCTGTACAGCTTTTCGCGGTTAGCTTCTTCTAAATCGGTTAAAGCAATATTGATGAGTTCACCAATGTTGGCTTCATTGCGATGCTCGAACAAGTATTTAAAATGACTGTGTTCAGGAACTACAAAGCGTTCGTGCTGCATGGCACGTTCTGCTCGTACAGTATCATTATTATATTTTTTTAAATATGCTTCAAACTTGTCGTCATGCACATCGCTTAGATATTTGATGAAGAGCATGGTAAGCACATAGTCTTTGTAAACACTCGGGTCAATGCTTCCGCGAAATGTATCGCAGGCTTTCCATACTGCATCGTTGATGTCTTTCTGTGTTATTTTCTTTGCCATTGTCAATCTATTTTAATGCGTTAATTAATGTCTGTTGAATTTGTTGTTCTCGAAGCACTTCAATTTGATGCTTTAAGTTCTTTTCTGTGTTGCGCAGGTGCGCGATTGTTAGAATTGCCTTTTGCTTTTCTACTGAGGGAATTGGGATGTCCAGTTCTTCCAATACCGTTTTGGAAATGGATGGAATGGAAGTACCGATAGCTTGTTCCTTCAATAATTTTTGTGTGGTTGGGTTATTAAGAAACCAAGCCAGATACTCAGGCAAAACAGTTTTATTGGTCAGCCTGATTACGAAGAAGGATGTCGAAGCAACTGAAGTCGGATTATGACTTTCAAAAACTGCCGCAAAGTTCTTGGTGCCTTTTGCCGAGAATAATACATCGCCACTCTTTAATATGTGCCTTGAAATGATGTTATCAGCTTTCAAGTCAGGATGAAGCGTGGCCTTTAAGAGTCCATTCTCGTCAAAATGCTTGGCTTGCAGGTAAACCACGTCCCCGGAACCAATAGGCTTGATAAATAGTCCAGTTTGGATGCTTGCGATATTTTTAATCCCTGTTTTCAAAATTATTTTCTTGTAACAACGCTACAAATGTCAGTTAAGGTTCACTTAATACCAAATATTATCAAAAATATTTTAAGTAATGGCTCTACAAACTGTAAAACCTCACTTTTTGACTCGTCTGGGCGGGGAGGGATTTGGCTCTTGCCATGCTTTGGTGTCGCGGTGGGTTTGTGCGGCTATGGCATGTGCCAAATGTGCGGGGCAATTCGGAGGGGAACTCTTCTTAAAAATGCGAAGGGTCGGCCTTTACTTTTTCGTCAACCGTCTTTAGAGTCGTTCACTTGTCCCCATGGTAAATCTTTGTTAGAAAGTCGTCAGCCGTTTTGTTTGAAAACCAATTTGTCCTGACCCTATGGCTGGCAACGTTTGTGCATAAGCAGTGGCGGGAGTTCGAAGCGCGTCACTGTCCCACGACACCAAACGTATTTTGAAAAACTAAACTACAAATTTACACTAAACCCCGCCATTGATTATGCACGTTGTTGTGGGCTGGGCGGCTTGTCCACATGGTTTATTAAAGTCCGTTGCTGTTTATTTTTCTGTATTTCATTCTTAAGTTTTCTCTGCGGTATACCTCAATTTCATTTTTTGATTTTATTATAATCTTGTCCCCAATTATTTCATAATAGTTCCCGTCAGTGTATTTAGTCGCTAGCCGTCTTTTAATTAGGTCTTTCCCAATCATTTCGGTTGAGTCAATTAAGAGATAGTGGATAATTTTACTTGATTTTGAGTCAAATGTCCAAATTCCTTTGTCAGTATTTTTTGGCGTAAATGTTTTTGTATAAGTACCATCATTTTTATAATTCAACAATGGTCCTTTTGCAATCTCATATCCCATACCGTGTCGTATCGTGTCTACCTTTTTATTTTGGTCGTCTCTCATTTCAAAGAATTCCCAAGTCCCAATTAAGTCTTTGTTTGTGTCAGTAGGTTGAAATGTCGGAAGAGTTGATGTCGAAAGAATTTTACTACAGCTTATAAGTATCAATCCAGTCAGAAAGATAAATAGTCTATTCATTGTCAGTTGTTATTTATTTTAGCCTTGCCCACAACGCTGGGCTATAAAACGTGTGCGCGTAAACACCTTCGTCCTTGTCACCCGTTGCAAACGAAATTTAAGAGCACGCACTTTAAGAACCTACAGAAAAGCACATGTTTTATAGCTCTTGTTGTGGGTATGTGGGCAAATCACACTCAAACTTTATTGTCGACCGAGTCTAAGAAGTCAAACTGTCAACGGAGTTTGATCTAATCATTTTCTCCGGTCAATCATTTTTGTTCTTCAATTCTTTTTGGTCGTTGTCCTACGAAGAGCAAAGTTTTCCTATAGAAAAATTGTCAACCGAAGTGCGAAATGATTTTATGTTTTAAAATTTTATGGCCTCTTAAACATCAGTCCGACTTGCGGAAACAAAACTAAATTGTTTGCTGCGTAACGTCCGCGGAGAAGTCCGCCCATTACCCACAACGTTTCGCAGCTACCCGAAGGGCGGGACTTTTACCACAAAACTTGATTTGAAAAACTAATGTTCCATTAACCACAAAACTGTCTTTGGAACACGAAACCCCGCCTTTTGGGTAGGTGCTGTTAGCTGCTGCTGTTCTGTCTGTCGAGTAGTTTGTCATTTGATATATTTTAATCCCGTTGGTCTGTCAGTTAGTTGAAAAAAGGGAACTTGTGATAGAACTAAAATTACTCCTGACGATGCACGTCCAACATAATTTTGGTTTATGTAGTCACGAGTAATTGAGCCGTCTGTCAGCAGTTTATTGATTGCTTGTTTAAATATTTCAACCTTTATTTTTCCATTGTTTCCGTTGGAAGTTATTCGTTCAACTTCGCTCCAATTAACTTTTACAATTTCATTCGTTTCTCCACTTTCTCTAGTTAGTGTTTTGCCTTGTAAAGGAATAATATACTTTTCCCAAATACCTTCAAATGTCTTATCGTTATTAACTTTTTTATTTGATGTCAATGGAAACGAACCATTGATGGTCAATACTTCTATTTTCAGTTTATTAGCAACTTCAATTGCGTCAGAAAGCAAAACTCCGTCAGTTGCAATTACAGCTTTTGTGCAGTCAAAATAGTCCTTTGCTCCGTGTAGTTCCATAACCATTTGGCGGTTAATTTTTCTTGTTCCGTTTCCATACATTTTTGCTTGAACTGCAATTTTCTCTTTGCCTTTAGTTGCGAAAACGTCAACGCCATAATCGTTAATGTATGAAGTCGTTTTAGCTTCATAGCCTTTATTGCGGAAGTGTTCGCAAACTAATTCTTCAAATTCTTTTGGGTTCATTAGTTAGCAAGATTTGCAAATGGTCGGCAACCATAGATTGTTACAAATTGTCTGATTAGGTCTGCTTCAAATTCTCGTGGGTCAGTCGTTAAGGATTTCCAACACACAACAAGGTCATTTGAATATTTTATTTGCCAAATTAGTCTGCCACCATAATGTCCGATATTTTTTCCTTGTCCGAAGCAGAAATATTGTTTTAATCGGGATTTAAGTGATGTAGCCTTCCCAATGTAAACAACGTTGGTGTTGTCAACCCAATTTGCCTGAAGCTCTGATAATGATATGTTCGGATTTTTCCCTTTGAAGTGTCCACCCGAACCAACTGTTAAAAACTCTCCTGGTCTGTTGTCAACATTAAGAACAAGATAAACTCCGTTACTAGTCGGTAGCATAGAACTGTCAAGGAATAGGTCGCCCATTTTTTTAAAGCCTGTAAATCCTGCTTTTTTTATTTCGTCTATGTCGTTAAAGGTCATATCTTTTGATTGTCAATTTTCGTTTGTGTCGTCCGCTACAGTTGCAGCTAACGTTTGTGCATAAGACGTGGCTGGCATTAAAAGCTCCGTCCCTGTCAACCGTTGCTGAACGAAATTAAGAAATGCAAGTGATAAAGCTGCACACACGCCAGCCATGTATTATGCATTTTGTTGTGGCGCGTATCTTACTCAATCGTCATACGATACCATTTCTTGTCTTTAATCTCATCAGTCCCAATGTCAACGAAGCCGGTCGCTAGTATGCAGTCCGTGTTTGAAATCCATTTCGCGTCAGTTATAGTCGTCTGTCCCAGGTTTTTTTTGTAAAGTGTCGTGAAAACACCTTTCTTAATTTGGCTTATCATTAGTTCACTCGAATAAATCGGTGCGGCAGCAATGTCAACATAGGTTAATAAAACATCTCGTTTAGGATTCACTTCATAAAAGGGTGTCAAAATGTAGTAACTCCCGTCTTTGAGGTTGATAAAGAAATCGTGACTTTCTTCCCAATTCTCAAAGTGAGCCAAAATCAATTCATTTTCGTCCCAAAGTCCTTTTATTAAGTATTTCTCATAATATTCTCCATCGTCCATGTTGCAAAGAGAGTCCATCTTGTGATTTTGTAATTTGATAACAAAACAACTGTCCAACTTTTTTATTTGGTTGTCAGCTGATTGAAGGTTTATCTCAGTCGTCTTTATTTGTCTTTGCAATGAATCAAATGTCTTAGCGGTCAGCTCATAAAATTTGACAGAATGTCCATTTAATACGGTGCCCGTCAGAGTGATTCGAACTTCTTTATTGTCGGTCGGTTTGATTTCAAATATTTCACTTGGTTGTCTTACAGTGTCACCAATTGCTTGTTCAGTTGTCGGTTTTTGATTCGTACAACCAATTGTCAAAAGGAATACTATTATTGAAACCTGTCTCATTTTAGATATGCGCCACAACGTTTGTGTTTCTTCAGTGGTGCGTTTCCGAAGCCGCGTCCTGTCCCCGACACCAAACGTTGAACGAAGATATAAACTTTGGGCAATACCTCACCGCACCATTGAAGAAACATTTTGTTGCATGCTCGGGCGCGTCAACCGTTACTTTTTGTTCACGACTTGTCTCAAGTCGACCGTAACGTTTTGTTGACGCGTTCGAGTCCACGTAACTGAATTTTGATTTTAAAATAGGGTAGGAGTACAAATTGATAAATCGGTCAAAGTCGTCCAAGCTCTCCACGGAACGAAAACTTGTCCAGCGAGACCGAGTTGTCCGCGTAAACGGAAAAAAATCTTGTTTTCGATTTTCTTAAATTTCCTTTGTCAAACCGCAAAAAAAATTCGCGCTTCGCGCGATTTCTATTTCTGCGCTGGGTCGGGGAACGTTGCCACGTTGTCTAAAAAGTCGTTGTTCAAAAGTCGTCCAAGTTCTCCGCGTAAACCAAACGTTGTCGTATGGGGCGTCACGTCTACGGGACTTTTCAGCGCCTGGCATGCAACGTTTGTGCATAAGCAGTGGCGGGAATTCGAAGCGCATTACTGTCCCACGACACAAAACGTTATTTAAAAAACTAAATTACAAATTTACACTGAACCCCGCCATTGATTATGCACTTTGTTGGCAGTAGTAGGGCCTTCTCCACACTTTATTCGAAGCCGTGTCTTTCGTCCCCGTTAATTTACACCACTCTTCATTAGTCAGTCGTGCGGTGGGGCATTTTTCATTGACAACTTTCTCCACTTACACTGCACTGAGCACACTCTTTGGTTGGCTTTGGATGCGGGTCGGTCGTGTGGCCTGCCAAAGTGTGTGCGATTTAGTTGTGTCATTTCACAAGGTCTTACAACACTAATTGTTTCTTACAAGAAACATCCAAGTCAATTGTCAATGATAGGTATTTTGTCCATTTTTTGAAAGTCGGCTGATACTATTTTTGAAGTCCTTGGTCTGGGTGCTGGTCTTTAGTCCTGCTTGCAACCGAATGGGCAACCGTAACACGCATGAGTCTGGTTAAATGCTACTCTTTTGTGGTGTGCCTCAATCATTTTCTCTCGAATCTTTTTAAAATTCACAGTCTTTCTCCCGTAAGACTCTCCTGGAGTCAGACCGAATAGTGAACCGTGTGGTCTCTTGTCATTGTAGTCCGGTACGACTATTTTTCTCATGGTCTTTATTAATTCGTCTTGGTTCTGAATCTTTCTCGGGTAGAGATAATCGTATTTAATAAGCTTGTTTAATGATTCTATCATTGAGTTTGATTTCAAAATGTCTTTCATGGCTACCAATTTGTCCACGGGATATTTTTCGAGTAATGTCTCCACGCTTTTGTTATTGTTTTCAGTTCCTCCGTCAACAATCAATTCCGTCTTTGCTTTTTGTTTTGGTTTTATTCCTGCGTTAATGATTGATTCTTCAAACGTCTCTATTCTCACCTTAGCACAAATCTTGTCCGCCACACGCCATGAAGTAATGTAACGCGAAAAATTGTCCATGACCAGATAGATGTACGAAGTCCTTCCGTCTGCCGTTTGAAGTTCTGTAATGTCCGCATGCCATTTTTCATTGGGTGCATTTGCCCTCAGTCCTTCATCGTATTTTATTTCTGGCTTCCGAAACCGTTTTCTTTTAACTTTCATTAGTCGGGCATATTTGTACCACGTATTCGGATGAGCTTTTATGATTGAATTCTTCATGCTGTAATAAGCAACGGAGATTATCGGCCAATGAAGAAACTCTCCGTTTGATAATATCTTGTGCATCTTATGGACTTCCTTCACAGTCAATTGTTGCGGATATGCCGTATTACAAATCTTGCTCAGCGATTGTCCGCAACGAAAGAAGGATTCCATTGCCCAAATCCGGTAAGTGCTTTGTCCGATTCCAAAAAGTTTAATTCCTCTTTTGATTCCAATAGTCTGCTTACCTCGCTGAATCGCTTCTACAATCTCATGTTTGTATTCCCGAATTCTTTTGATGTAGTCTTTCCCACTTCCAACAATATTTTTCAGGGTCTTGTTAATTCTGTAAAAGGCTCGAAGTGTTCTTTGTAATCGTTTATCGTCAGAAACCTTCTTCATCAATTCATAGAGTTCTTCCATGTTATCGTTGAGTTCGTAACCTGTGTATTTCTCAGGTGATTCATTTTTCCATTTACTTACCAAACTTCGATGAATCTGTTTCCGATAAAGGTCAGGCAATAATCCTTTGCGCACCAAGTATTTAACTCGTGTGTCGTATGTTTTCCGTTTTGTCATGGAGGAATGAAAACAAAAAAGCCCTAGAGTGTAGGGCTGTTAGTAAAAGTTTAAAAAATCTATTTCAGTTTCTTTTTCGGTTTGCCTTCAACGATTTGCTTGGCGTTTAACTTACTCACCACTTTGTCTCCAGTTCTTGTTTCAATCTCTTTTCGTGCATTTCCAGCAACAGCTCCGCCTTGCTTGGCAATCACTTTGCTTTCATCCAATGTGGTTGGCTTTTTCTTTTTTGAAATCTCCGAAGTGGTTGCCTCTGCCAGCATATTCAAAACCAATTCCAAGTTGGTCATGTGGTCGCGAAGGTTTTCCTTCTTCAAGTCCTTATGTTTCTTGTATTGCTTTACAGACTTACCGCTCCATGCCTTGGTAATGATGTCCGTGAGTATGGCGAAATCCATTCCTTTCTGTACTCCACGTTTTTCCCATTCATCCGTAAGTTCTTTACGAACCTCAATACTTTTAAGTCGTTGGTTAATCCAAGCTTTGGTATAACCTTTTGCCAGATAGGTTTCCATGGCGCGGTCGAAGCTCAATTCCGGGTCTTCGGTTTCCTCAATGCGTTCGTAGCCTACTTTTGCTAACCATTGTTTGAAAGGTTCTGCTTTGGCCGATGGAATGGATTGGATAATTCTGAACAGCCCTTCCGTATTGGAGGCTTGTATTTTTCGCTTTCTCCCATCTGCCGCTGTCATTTCAACTAGGGGACAAATTGTCCCCCAGTTGGCATTTAACTGAGAGTCGCGCTTTTTCATCTTTTTGATGTAGTCCTTAACATCAACCGAGTCGGTCAAGACTTCAACTACATCCTGAACAGAGAAGTACCACTTCTCCTCGTCTTCGTTCCAAACTGAACGTATCTTCTTACTTTCAAACAGTCTTATGTTGCTCATAGATGCTACTGCAAAGGTTTGGCACTTTCTACATCAAAATCTTCATCGGTCATTTCAGAGTGCAGTCGCTTGTTTTGCAAAATGGTTAAGATGTCGTCAAGTGTTTCATCTGTAAACACTATCTGCCCTTGATCAAACTGAATGTTCCAGCCCTTTGCTTGACTAATCTGTTGCATTCGAAGAAGAAATTGTGGATTACGGTAATGACCAAGATTTCGAATAGTTGCAATCTTTCGTAAGTACCGTTGGTTGTTTCCCACTCTTTCAGTGAGCACGTCCATATTTACAAAAAGATTCAACTGTTGAACCTCAGCATACATCTCGTTTGCACCGCTTATCATTCCTTCTCTAAAATTCAAGCCATGCTCAAATTCCTTCTTTGAAAGAATGAAAAGTACCTCATTGAAATAGAGCAAATCAATTGTGCCTGAAATACTGAAAACGTTGTCTTGCTCTAAATCCTCAAAACGATTTTCATTAAACAGCAATGGTATTAACCCCCTGTCACGTTTCATTTTCCAGTTTTCAGGAATTGTCTTGAATCCTACAACCTGAATGCCATCTCTGTTACGCAAAACAATGAGGTATGCCTTGGCTCTAACCAATTCATCAATATCTTCAATAATGTCCTCTTCTGGGTTTAGTGTTTCTAGCTGTTCGAATATTCTAAAAAAATCTGTTTCTGCATAGTTAATTGTTCTCACTTGATCAGCTTCGGGTTCTGGACAATCAAACGTATAGTTCTCTACTGTATTCGAATTGCCAATTTTATTGGTCACAATATTCCTTAAGCGCCTCTCAAGTCGTTCGTCTATTTGAACATATTTTACATCGTAGTACGAAACCCTGTCGCGCTTATACTCTTTGACAATTGCCAAGGAAACATTTGCCCTGCTCAAATTGAGAGCTTTCAGATTGCGTAAAACTTGTCTATGCGGCATTTTCGTTGTGCGTTTCTTCTTCTGTTACAAAATATAGGAATCGTGTGAGGCTACGAATGTAAAACCTGTCGCCTGTGTGCATTTCGTGTTTGCTGATTACAATGGTTGAACAAATCTTGCCATCAAACTTGTACTCCAAATCGTATAGTCCATAGCCGACTAGTGCTAATACCGGATTCAGAAATACTGATTTGCTTGTGATGGTCAACAATAGCATGATTAGCAAAAAGATAGTTATCGCAATAACATCTGCCGGTTTTGCTAAATCAATGCCGAAGAAAGAAAGCATGTACGGAATAGTATAGTTGATTAAATCTACCGAGCGGTTTTTTACCGATACGATTTCAACACACATATTTCCTCTCTTGATTGTGCCGACTGCAACAAAAAGAAGAATTACGCTTAAAACCGTAACGCCTAAAAGAATGTAAATGGGAAGTGGATGATAAAATCTATGTGTGTGATTAAAATCAAAATCCTTCACAGCCAGTATAAAAAACAGCGGTGAGTATGCGCTGATAAATAGAAGTATGGCAGTAAATATTTTTGGTTTCATCTACAGTTCACCTTTAAAGGCTTTATCTAGCAGGCTTGGCATTAACTCAGTCAACTCCTTATCCGTTTGAGTATGATGTTCTTTCATCGCGCTTACTTTATGCAGAAGCCCTACAAATTCTTTTTGCATGTCAATGTGTGGAACGGGCACATTTATTCTCATGAGCTTATCTAAGCCCAAGGTTTTATTTCTTCCTGCTCCGCCTGGACTGCATGCGTTTATATCTTCCAGCCCTTTGGGCGAAAGAAAATGAAAGCAAAGGAATTCCTCTAATGCTTTCTCTTTATCGGCAACGCAAGAAATAAAACGATGCGAACCGTAACGGTCATTATCTTCTTCTTTAGCTACGGCAATTCCGCCTTCCCAAGCGAATACATTACTAAATACCAAGTCGCCTTTTTTTATCTGAAATATCTTTTTGGTTGCTACTTCTAAACCCGTCAATGCTGGTTTATGAAATGTTCCATTACCAAAACAACGAATGCCCAATTCTGGGTATAATGCCTCATCTTTAATGTTTACTTCTCTTCGGATAATAGGAGCAACTTCTCTCATCGGTAACCATTCCGCAGTTTCAATTAGTTCAACATACTTACTATAAAGTAAATTATTTATGTCTTTTGTTTGCCCTTCTCGTAGATGAAAGATTTCATTTCGCTTTGATTCGATACTTTCAATTTTCTTTACTATTTCATGTTGATATGAAACGCTAGGAAGGTTGATCTGGAAATCCAAAAAGAACTTTTCCTTAAACCTGTTTCTACTTGCTTTTGTTACTCCAATGCAATATTGCTCTACTGCTTTCCAAGTTTTAGCCTGATTGAAATAATAATGAAGAAATTTAACATCTGCCTTTGTCTCGTCTATTTTAAAAGTTGGGTATTCATCCGAAACATAATACCCATCAAACTCTTCTCTTACAAAGTCAAAGGCTCCCTTCCAAGCAAATAATCTACTATAAATGAATTGGCCAGATTGTATCTTATTGAGAGTCTTACTCCCAATTTCTGAACCTTGTTTTTGCTCACGTACAAACAAACCTCTTCCTTCTAAACTCATTCCTAATAAAGTGTAAGTCTCGGAAGGGGTAAGAGAAATTGAATTATCTACTTGCTGAACAACCTCGCCAATTCTTACTTGTTTCCAATCATGCTTCATTGCTAATCATTAGATTAATTTCCTTTTCAATTCCTTTCATTAAAGCAATTATGAGCTTTTCCTTCTCCAATATTGAATTCACTAATTCCGCTGGTTCTTTGTACTCAAACTCACCCTTTCTATTTGGGTTTTTAATATCAAGATTTACATTGATTAGCTTGCCAGCTTCATCTGTTGTTACAATGTCTTTTATTTTTACTTTCCACGCGTTGTCATTTGCTTTTCTCTTGCTCCACCATCTTTTGATTTCCTCAAACTCTTCGAATTGTATCGGCTTAGTCTTGCTGTATTTCTTTTTATCAGAAGGAGGAAGTAATTCGTAATACCAAATTTCTTTGGTCGGCTCACCTTGTTGAAAGAATAAAAGATTACAGGGAATTGTTGTGTAAGGGGCAAAGATGCCTTCACCAAGTCTTACAATGGTGTGCAAATTGAATTCTTCAACCAATTGTTTTTTAACCCTTGCTGCAATGCCATCAGCAAACAAAGTACCATGAGGCACAACAATAGAAGCCCTTCCACCTTCGCTTGTTGGTTTTTTGCGTTTCAATTTTCGCATTATCAATTGCAAAAAGAGGAGCGCGGTTTCTGTGGTCTGCTTGTCGTCTGGGAAGTTGTTTAATATCCCTTTTTCTTCCTCACCTCCAAAGGGTGGGTTTGCCAAAACAATATCAACCCTGTCTTTGTCGCTTATATCTCTTAGAGGCACTCGCAAACTATTTCCACTATCAATTTTTGGGTAATTCAATCCATGAAGTAAGAGATTCATTTGAGAAAGAAGGTATGGTAATGGTTTGGCCTCGCCACCAATAATTGATTTCTCTTGTAATACCTTTTTGTGCTCTACTGTTTTAGCTTGTCTCTTTAAATGTTCGAAGGCTTCCACCAAAAAGCCACCAGTTCCGCAGGCAGGGTCTAACACTGTTTCTCCAATTTTTGGATCAAGCATTTCTACCATAAACCTTACTACTGGACGTGGTGTATAAAATTCTCCCGCATCACCGCTTGCGTCTCGCATTTCTTTCAGAATGCTTTCATACAGATGCGATAAAGAATTCAATTCCTCATTGCTTGTAAAATGTATTTCGTCAATTTTATTGACGATGTCGCGAAACAAATAGCCGTTTATCATTCGGTTCGTTACACCTTTAAAAACGGTGGCAACAACATCCTTACGTTCAGCACCTGTTTCGCTTTGTAAGGCTCTTAAATAGTAAAATAAACCTGTCCGAGATTTTCCGTCAGATAGCTTTACCTTTTCGTTGTTTATGAATGCCAGTAAATCATCGCCTGTAAGATTTTTGTCTTTAGCCCAATCTCTCCAGCGATATGGTTTATCAATAGCACTTTTATACTTCTTACCCTCTAACTGTGCATTTACTTCTTGTAATTGTTCATTGTCATCTAAGAACTTTAGAAACATAATCCAAGTAAGCATAGGTAAACGGTCTCCGTCTCCGTTCATGCCCTTGTCCTTACGCATAATATTCCTACACGACTTTATGATTCCTGATAAACGCTGGGCAGGCGTTTCAGTAACAACTGTTTTAGGTGCTTTCTTAACTGTCTTCTCCTTCTTCTCTTTATTATTCTTTGCCATTTCCTTATTTTATGCTGCGTCTGCGTAAAGCAGAGTTTGTAGTTTTTCGATTGCTTTTTTGAATTGGTCTATTCCTCCAAATTCATTTACTATTTCAATTGGATTTCCCTGCTGTGCTATTGGCTCAACCGAAATGATGTCAGGTGTAATTTGGTTTAGTCCATAATCAATATACTTTTCTAAAATCAGATTCAGAACATGTTTAGCCTTGTCACTGTAGTGAGCAAAGAAATCTGATTTATTTTTCTTTAGTAAATCTGCTCTCTGCTTTCGTGTAAGAGGTTTTAAGTCAAAGGCGACAAAGCACAGTAGGTCGAAAGGATCAACTTCCTTTTGTTTAGTTATTTCCATGAGTTGCTCAATGGAAATTCCACTGTTTTCTAGTTCTTCTAAAATATGTTTACGCTCCTCTAAATCATTCCACTTATTTCGGAAATCATTTATAGAAGGAAACATTGTTGTGATTTGCTCTTTGGCGTATTGTGAGAACTGAATAGTTCTTAGTTTTCCACTAGCATCCAAAATTTGAACACTTTCAGCAACAATTGAAACTGTTCCTTCGCTTATATAATATTTTTGTCTGGTCTGTCCTCCTGTAAAACCTCCTGTTGGTGGTGCATCTGTGCCATCGTCATCTCTATCGTCTGGAGTATCCGGTGTCCATTCATCACCGTCAATAACATTTCCGTCTCCGTCAATTTCGTCTTCGGTTATCAAAGGTGGTTCACCATCAAAGTCTGGATCGGCAAAATTTCTGGTTGCACTACCTGTGTAATCCAAAATTGTAAAGAACAATTTCTCTTTATCCTCTCGCACTCTTGTACCGCGTCCAACAATTTGCTTGAACTCAGTCATTGAGTTTATATTCCGGAAAATCACAATGTTTTTGCAAGTAGGAACATCAACGCCAGTGCTTAAAAGTTTGGAAGTGGTTACGATTACTGGAATTGGTTCGTCAATATCCATAAACCTGCTTAGGTGTCCTTTGCCTATATCGCCTTCTTCGGATACAATTCTTACCGCATAGTCCGGGTATTGCTGAACCAAATCTCTATTCAGATTGCTCAATTCTCTGCGGAATTGGTCGGCATGTTCTTGGTTAACACAAAATACTATTGTCTTATCAAACCTTCCGTATTTTACCATGAAGTTGTAAAGGTGCTTTACGACCGCTATTGTTCTTGGTAAATAGGAAAGGGAGTTTTCAAAATCGGGGGTGGTGTAAACACCATCGGGAATAAGTTCTCCGTTGTCGTCTCGTTGACCATCTTCTGGCCTGAAGCCAGTTGCATCCGTTTCAGTAACTACTCGGTGAACGAGGTAGGGTGCTAAGAATCCGTCCTCAATTCCTTGTTTCAAACTGTATATATAGAGCGGATTTCCAAAATAAGCGTAAGTGTCTTTGTTGTCGTCTCTTAAAGGAGTCGCAGTTAGACCTACCTGAACCGATGTGTCAAAATAATCTAAGATTACTCTCCAATTACTCTCGTCAGAGGAACTTCCACGATGACACTCATCAATGACAATTAAGTCAAAGAAGTCTTTCGGTAACTTTCTGAATGCACCTACTCTGTTTCCATCTTCTGCTAAAGACTGGTAAGTTGAAAAATATACTTCTCGGCTGCTCGGTAATCCTTCTTCTGGAACTAAGCATCTTGCATCCCCAAATACTGCAAAGTCTTTAGCGTGTGGATCTGTTACTAAGATACTTCTGTCTGCAAGGAATAAAATCTTAGGTCTGCGATGTTCGCCTTTAGTATTCCAACGGTTGAACCAAAGTTTATAAATGATTTGAAAGGCAACAGTTGTTTTTCCAGTTCCTGTAGCTAAAGTCAACAATGCTCTTTTCTTGCCTTCTAAAATTGCTTTGACTGCTCGGTTAATGGCAATTCGTTGATAGTATCTTATCTCTTTGCCTGGAGTTGCAAAGAAAGGCTTTAAAAGAGTTTCTTGAATCTCTCGTTTGATTGGTTCAACTTTATTTAGCCTGTTCCAAAGCTTTGTTGGTGTTGGATACTTTGATATTTTTGATTCAAGTCCGGTGATAAAGTCGAACTCTAAAATATCTGCTCCATTTGTGGAGTATGCGAATTTAAGTCCGAGCGTTTTGGCATAGTCTTTTGCCTGTTGGATTCCATCAGCAGCCGATTTGTATTTTTTCTTGGCCTCAACAATTGCGATAGGGAAGTTTTGTGAATAGCGAAGTAAGTAGTCAAAGCGTTTCGCTTTTTTTCTTCTTGCCTTCCGTCCAATTACTATGATTTTTCCATCTGTAAAAGTCCGCTGCTCCAATATTAACTCATCTGTCCATTGACTTTCATACAGCTTTGGCAATACTTCCTTTCGGCAAGTATCTGCTTCGCTGTCGTCATCGTGAATATGAACAATAGGTTTGGACATTAGTTATTACAGATTAGTTGGTCAAAATACGGATTTATTGGGGGGTTGGCAAAAAATGAATCATTTACGGAATAGTCAATGTGTTGGGCGGGTGGGGGTTTGGCTCTTGCCATAGCTTTGGTGTCGCGGTGGGTTTGCGCGGCTATGGCATGTGCCAAACGCGTGGGGCAATTCGGAGCACAATCTTCTTAAAAATGCGAAGGGTCGGCCATTTCATTTTTCATTTGTCCAACGTTAATTATTTTTTCAAAGTCCAAGTTGTCACGAAGCCATTCACTTGTCTGCGTGGAGAATTTGTGTTAGTAGAGTGTCACCCGTTAGATGACCAAATTGTCCCGGCCCTATTACTGCCAACGTTTGTGCATAAGAAGTGGCGTGTTAGAAACCGCTTCACTGTCCACGTTGCCGAGGTAAGTTAGTTGAAAACACTTTCACCTTAAAATATCCACGCCATTTCTTATGCACGTTGTTGTGTGCCGTTTACTCTCCGCTCTTTAGTTTGTCGTAGTTTTCCGCGTTCTCAATTTCCTTAATACAACACTCAATAAGTCCAACTAAAGTGTCACACTCGTAGTCAGCAGAATAACTAATACTTCCTGCATCCCCCAAGCAAAATTTTCCATTTGCCCAGCGTAGTGTATTAAAGTCCCTTTGGCCTAACCAAAGTTCCTTTTCGTCCCACCACTCAAATATCGTATCGTCCGCGCAGCTGTAAAACCCCAATACAATTTCACAATAAAAGTTGTCAGCAATTTCATACAGCTCAACTAATTGGTCAATCACTTCCCGTCCAACCTGTCTTTCAATTGCCTTTGTCTTGAAATCTTGAATTTGCTTTTTTGATGCAGGCTGAATCTTGTAATATTCTCCGTCACTGAATCTCGATAAAAGACTTAATATTTTTTCTTGATTTTCAGTCACAGTATTTTGCTTTGTCAACGTTAATTCGATCTACCCGTAAATGGCACACAACGCTCGGCTACAACCAGTGGCGGTTTTGAAAACGTTTCTGTCCACCGTAACCAAACGCAATAGCAAGATAAATATTTTTCGTTAACTCTTTCGCCCGCCATTGGGTGTAGCTATTGTTAGCAGGCGTTCTGCCACTTACCCTCATGTTTCATCAAATGGAAATGCAATTTATACATATCCATCTTATTGTTCTCTCTTTCCAAGATTGAAAACACTCTATTTAAGTATTCTTTTTCGAAAGACTCAAGACTATCAATTAATTCCCTGTCCGACTTAAATTGCTTATAGTTCTTCTCGTTATATTTTCTAACGGTTAGTTCCTTCCGTCTTAAAGCCTCTGGAAATATTATTCTGAAAAGATCCGTCACCACCACAAATGGTTGTCCATCTTCTGAATTTTCTATTCGAATTATTCTCGATTCCGTAGAACCGAAAATTGTTCTGGCCATATCGCCCTCTTGTCCCAATTTGTCAAACCACAGCGACACGGACTCAAATGTGTCCTCGTACATAAATTTATTAGACCACTCTGTCTTAGAGTTTCTAAAATCATCTTCGAAAATTGAAGGTCTTAGTTTTACTACGTCTCCGATTTTAATCATTTGTCCAAATTGTCCCGTGGCATAATGCCTGCTAACGTTTGTGCATAAGCAGTGGCGGAAGTTCGAAGCGCGTCACTGTCCCACGAAACCAAACGTTTTTTAAAAAACTAAACTACAAATTTACACTGAACCCCGCCATTGATTATGCATTTTGTTGGTAGCTGTAGGGCCCTTCTCCGCGCTTCATTCGTAGCCATGTCTTTCGTCCCCTGTTAGTGTTACACGTCTCTTTATTATTTCAGTCGTGCGGTGGGGCATTTTTCGTTTTACTGTTTTGTCTACTTACACAAAACTAAGCACACTTATTGGCTGGCTTTGGATGTGGGCTGTATGTGCGGCCAGGCAATGTGTGTGCGGCTTAATTGCTGTCATTTGCCTTTAATTTGCCGATTTTGGGAACGATGGTAATTAAGAATCTTTGGTTTGCATTGCCACTGTCGGGCTGTGTCCGTGGAATACCTTTTTCGCCACTTCCTGCAACAATTATTTCACAGTTCTTCAATTTATCAAGTCCAATATTGTTTTGCTCCCAAAACTTAATTAGCGATTGAGCTCTGTGATAGCTTAGGTCGTCATTACCTAACCAATTGTCCTTACTCGCTTGACCCTCAACTACAATTAGATATTTTATATTTTCTTCCTCTGGATATTTCAATATGAGTTGTTTGATTACATCACCTGCTTTAAGTAAGTCGGTTCGTTTGTCGGGCACAATTTTAGAAATGTCATAACTGCCTTTAGGAAACAAAAACTGCATATTTAGGATGTGCTTTTTATTCTCTGCATCATACTTAAAATATGCAGTGTCAATATTGTTAACTGTTTTTTCAATTTCCTTAATTCGGTCAAGTTCTCTGCCTTTTTCTCCAAGTTCTCCAATCATCTTGTTTTGCATGGTATAAACCAAAACAAAGAGAACAAGCATGACAAAAAACAAACTTGTCATTAAGTCTGAATAGCTTAACCAAAAGAAGTCTCTTTTTTTCTCGTTTGATTTAGCCATCTTACTTCTCTGTTGGGATTTCTATTTTGCTTATGGTTTTCTTCAAGTCAATGATAGCTTCAATTAGAGCCTTATTTGTTTCTATTGACTGCTTTTGCGAATCCTTGAAGTCATTTCGCATTTCAACGATTTGATTTTTCAAAACATTGAATTCATCCTTTTGAATGGACGAGTTTTCTACAAAAATTTTAATAGCGTTTTGAATTTCATTTATACCTGTGAAAAAGTTGTTGTTGCTTCCAATAAATGATTGTATTTGCTCAGTTGAGGTTTTAAAGTAACTATTGAGTTCCTTGTATACCTCTTTAATGTCTTGATTCAGTTCATCAACTTGGGTTCGCCAAATTTCTCGATGGTCGTTAATGGTAGGGAAGTGTTTTTCTAAAGAATCTTTGAATTGCTTCTGTAATTCGATTGTGGCAACACTATAATTGCTTATTGCTTTAAGATTTACATTGAAGTCCTTGAACTGGTCAATGATTACATTCATGTCATGGGTAACTTTCTCTGTTTTATCGACATAACCATTTAAGCTCTTTTGATACGCTTGAAATTTTTCTAAGTGTTCTGCTGATTCTTTAAGGTCTGCAAACACCTCTGCAATTTTGGTTGCAGTCCTTGTTAAACTTAACTTGTTTATTTCTTCGAGAACGGTTTGTTGTTTTTGTAAATTTTCATTTAGAAGATGACCTGAATCCTTGTAGTCATCCATATTCTCACCAAACTTGATAATAAAGTGATTTAAAACATCTTTAAAGCTTCCAAGTGATTTGGAAACGCCAATATTTAAAAATGGTAGTAGTTCTCGTTGTAGAAAATCGTAATAATGGTTTTTGTCTGTATCATTTTTGTAGGCCGCTGGCTTGTAAACCAAAGCTGAATTAATCACTGTAAAGGCCAATCCCATCAAACTTGCGAACATTGCGGCAATAACACCATTCAGTAACTGGGCAATACTATCTGATGAAATTGTAGTAGTAGTTCCTTCAGTTGTAGCGGAGAAATCAATTCCCCACAAACCAATAATAATTCCAACAAATGTTCCGCCCAATCCAATATATAAAGGAACATTTATTAGGTTGCCGATTTCATTATCAACCTTTTCAAGATGCCTTTCGCAAGTGTCTTTTAAAATTCCAAAGTCTGCCGATGCTCCTTTGTTTTTGCACAAGTATGCATTGGTTGATTTTATTACCTCTGAAAAATGTGAATGATTAGCTCTTGTTGAATTTGGAATAACTAAAAGTTCGACCTGCTCGGCATCATCTGATTCTTCTATTATCTGAACTTCATTTGAGAGTGAGTCCAGGTATTTATCAAACTGTTCAGGTTCACTTAAAACAACTTTGGTTATAAAGAACTTTTTAATTTGAATTTCTTTAAAAGAACTTGGAAAAAATCGCTGATACGACTTTATTTTAAAGAATACGTTGAAGAATACAAATACTTGTAAGCCTACAAGTGCCAAAATAAATATTATCTCAAATGTCATGTTCTATGCTTTTAAAATAGGGTTGTTTGATTGTCGTGTTTCTTATTTTTTGATTTTTTTGTTCTCGGTTTAGTTGCTTTCTTTTTAGGTTTTTCCTCCACTGGATTCAGTTTCCTCTTTTCAAGCGCTTGATATAATTCGGTTGCATTTGGATAATTACCCTCAACGTATGCCTTCACAAGAAAGGCGTGAGATAATGGTTTTTTCGGGTTTAAAACATCACAATTCGTTTCATAGTCGAGTAAAACAATGTCCTCTTTTTGTGATGCTTCTTTAAGTCGTTCAATTATTTCAGAAACCTTGTTTTGTAGCACCCATAAATAACTGGGTAGATAAATTTGAATTCGAGCATCAATATAACTGAGTAATTCGGTCCCATTAATTCCTTTCCGATGTCCCAAAGGTTTTCCATATTTTCTTACCGTTCTCTTTATATCTTTCATTGTATCATTAGAGAACATTGCTTCGTCAATGTCTGCACTTTCAAAAACTTTTAAAGCCTGCCAAATTCCCTCAACAGATTTTGCTTTTCTGTTTTCTGAAAACGGGATAGGAATATCTCCGTGAGGGTAAAATGGACTTAATTTGATTAATCCAGTTGTTGCTTTTGAAGTGACATCAACAATTTTGGCATTGGGGTATTTTGCCAACAAAGTTTTTTCCTTCTTTTTTTTATTTTCGATGTATATCATTAGGCAAGACTTTCAATGTTTTTAATATATTCTATCGGAATCCATGTTTTTACGAGGACTTCCGCTTGGTTATATGGTTTTTCGTTGTCCAATAAATTGTAATGCTTTACTCGTTCAGCTTTCTTTAAAATGTCAAACCTAATATTTGACAAATGCTGTGCCTCTTTTCCAATCATTGGGGTGTAAGAAGAAATAGCTGCGGCATTTTTGTCTGAGAACTCAGTATGTTCAAAATAGGCCACCTCAATATCTATATCAAGCCAAACTGGTCTTGAAATCCTCCCGTCTCTTTGAGCAATAAATAACATTGGATGCTCTTTGTTGAATGCAACTCTTACAAAATCTTTTTTACCATTAATTGTGTCGTTTTGGCGTGAACCTAAGCTACCACCAGGCATTGGGATTTCTATACTGTTTAAATCGCAATAATACCATGAAAATAAGCCTCCATTTTCCTTAATAGATTTAAGATTTGACCTGTCAGTAAAATGATAAAATCCTGAAATGCCATTTTCTTGTAGGATTTTTTGAAAATCTCTCCAATTGAATTTTTTCGTTAGTAGTGCTTTTAGCTTATTTTCCTTTTCAGTTTTTTTTGCTTCTTCGATTTTTCTTAATGCCTCGGCTTGTTCTCTTGCAATCCTTTGTTGTTCTAATTTCTGTTCTTGTTCAATCCGTATTCTTTCGGCTTCTTCTTGTTGTTGTCTAAGAAGTTGTGCTTGTCGTTTCTTGAAAATATCAAGTTCCTTTTCTTTGAGTTTTGCTACTGCTCTTGAAAGCCGCTCAATACCTTTTTTATAGTCAGGTTTAATTGACTTTGTAAGTCTATTTATAAGTTGTTTGGCGTCATCAAGTCTATTTTGTCCTATTAGTGAATCAAGGTTATTGAGTTCCTTCTTAATGTTGCTTTCATATATTTCCCTTTGCCTTCTCTTTTCTTGCTCTCTGGTTTTATGACGTCTTAGGGAAGATTTTTCAGTTAATAATCTTTCGAGCCTTTTGAAATCTTTGTCAAAAGCTGAAATAGTGAAATCTGATAATTCAACTTTATCGTTTGCTTTGTTTTTGCTTAAAAGAGAAAAAAGTTTATTTATCCTAATGTCAAATGATGAAGTATCAGGGTAAATGATGGGTTTAATTTTTGATTCTTCAAGGTTTAATATCGCTTTTTGCTCTTCTAATTTTTGCAATTCAATTCTTAATTCATGTAATTCGTAAAGGTATTTCCTGTTCCCTTTCTTCACTAAATTGGGAGTGCCTTCATTCTCAACGAATTTAATAATGTCTTCAGCAACTTTTTGCCTTGCTATTTGCTTAATTAAAGTCTCCTTTTCCTTTTCATCACTTGAATTCTGAATTTTAATATATATATCTTTTATTTTAACGACTTCTGTCAAAGCAGATTTCTCCTCTGAAATAATCTGTTCAGTCGATGGAGGACGTTTAGTAAATAGCCTCTTTATTTTTTCCCATAGAGTTTTGAAAATACCCATAATCTAGTTGCCTGCGTGGAAGTCTAAAATTTTCTTATTATCTAAGAATCCTATTTTGTGTCTAATTTATTTAATAATAGGCTATGCTCAATGCTTGGAGGTGGGGATTTTGGCTCTTGTCATAGCTTTGGTGTCGCGGTGGTTTGTGCGGCTATGGCATGTGCCAAATGCGCGGGGCAAGTCGAAGCACAAACTTCTTAAAAATGCGAAGGGTCGGCTGTATTAACTTTACTCTGTCCAACGTTTTAATTTTTCCAAAGTCCATGTTGTCTGCGAAGCCGTTCACTTGTCCCCGTGGAAAATCTTTGTTAGGAAAATTGTCGTCCGTTTTTTTGAAACACAAATTTGTCCGGGCCCTATTGCTACCAACGTTTGTGCATAAGCAGTGGCGGGTGTTCGAAGCGCTTCACTGTCCCGCGGCACCAAACGTTATTTGAAAAACTAAACTACAAATTTATACTGAACCCCGACATTGATTATGCACT
>Ga0075163_10001539_pt1 | contig 31074 bp, 30 predicted proteins | sample JI1023141ADNA_FD_71478 | JGI IMG/M metagenome (GOLD analysis project Ga0075163, IMG submission 71478) | Wastewater effluent complex algal communities from Wisconsin, to seasonally profile nutrient transformation and Carbon sequestration -... | ecosystem: Engineered > WWTP > Effluent > Algae...
GCTTGTTCCTGATAATAGATTTTACCCTCGGCACCTACCGCTTTGGCAACAGTTTTTAAATCTTCTTCTACCTGTTTGCCAAATGAAGGATGAACAATAAACCCGATGAAATTTATTTTTTCAGGACACACGCGTGCAATATCTTCTACCAAACGATGCACAATAGGCTTGCCTGCAATCGGCAATAAAGGTTTGGCGGTTGTGAGTGTGTGCGGGCGCAGGCGCTTGCCTAAGCCAGCCATGGGTATAATAATGTTCATAGTAGTGTGTGAAGGGTAAAACTACTAAAATTCTGAATGGGTAGATTGGGTGAGATTCTTCTTTTCTATCCAATAAACCAACCCCATAAATGCAATAATAACAACAGCATGAAAGCCGGTTGCCAGCCATTGGCTATCCAGTTGAACTTTACTTATTAAACGGATCAAAGCTCCTGTAAACACGATGTAGCCTATATCGCGCGACATCCAGTACGGAATGGGGTAATATTTCTGACCTAGCGCGTAGCAAATGGCAGCCATTGCGGCATAACAGGCAACCGCAGCCATGGCGCTACCCATAAAACCGGCAACAGGGATCAAAAAATAATTTCCGACTACGGTAATAATTGCACCGATTATAGTAATGATAGTACCATAATGTGTTTTGTCGGTGAGTTTAAACCAAATACTGAAGTTGTAATACACACCTAAAAACAAATAGGCTAGTAAAAGCACCGGCACAATGTTTAATCCCAACCAGAAATTTTCTCCGATGATGTATTTCAGTATATCAAGATTAATGCTAATACTTAGCCACACCAAGCAACACGCGATTACAAAAAAATGGTTTACCTGTGCAAACAGCTTTGGCGAATTTTTGTCTTGTGCGTTGGAAAAAAAGAAAGGCTCGGCTGCATAGCGAAAGGCTTGCACCCCCAGATTCATAAACACCGCAAACTTATACACGGCACCAAAAATTCCACCGGCATCTTTTTGCGAGACGCCATCATAAAAATTTTTCGGTAACCACCAATCCAACATACTGCGCGAGAACATTTCGTTTACCATTCCCGCAAGGCCGGTTATCATTACCGGGTACGCATACTGAAACATTTGTGGTGAAATGGATTTATCCCACACGGGCCGCCACGCCAAAAGTGTTTTAATGAAAAACACAATAAAGAGTGTATTGGCAATTAACGTGGCCAGAAACACATAGCCTACACCAATGGCCGGATCGTAATTAAATTTCAGAAAATAATAATTAAGCCCTAATACAATAGCTACGTTTAGAATTTTAGCTGTTGCAAACTGAAACGCTTTTTTCTGCAAGCGCAGTTGCGCAAACGGAATGGCAACCAGTGCATCGATAAACATGGTAATAACCAGCCACGTAATAAACTGCGAATTACTTGCTTGAAGTGCTGAGGAAATAGGTACTGCGCCTACCAACATCAATAGCGTTAACGATCCGCTTATTGCGATGACGCTGGTTTGCGCCAGGTTAAAAATTCGTTTGGGGTCGGCACCCGGTTTGGTGGCAAACCGGAAGTAAGCGGTTTCCATTCCAAACATGTAGATGATGTTCACCACGGCTACATACGCATAGAGTTTGGTTAGTTCGCCATACTCCGCCTCGCTAAACATATTAATGGTGTGTAGGGGTACCTGCAGGAAATTAATCATGCGGGGCACTATACTACCTAAACCATAGAGTGCGGTTTCGCCAGCAAGTCGTTTTAATTTACTCACCCTATAAAATTAACGATTGAATCAACAAATCAATTCCGGATGCTTCACCAAATTCTCCAGAATATCTTTTGTCATTTCCTCCAGTCCAAACTGATGTTTCCAATCCCAATCCTGGCGGGCAGGCGAATCGTCAATTGATTTTGGCCACGAGTCGGCAATGGCTTGTCGGAAATCCGGTTTGTACGAAATCTCAAACTCCGGAATATGTTTCTTTATGGTAGCCGCAACTTGTGCCGGACAAAAGCTCATCGCACCTATGTTATAACTCGAACGAATTTTTACTTTTTCGGCCGGTGCTTCCATTAAATCCAAGGTAGCTTTTACGGCATCGTCCATATACATCATAGGTAAATAGGTATCGGCAGCCAGAAAACATTCGTATTTTTTTTCTTTGATGGCTTTGAAATATATATCCACCGCATAATCGGTAGTGCCGCCACCGGGTGGGGTTTTATACCCGATTAAACCAGGGTAGCGTAAGCTGCGCACATCCACACCATATCTTCTGAAATAATATTCGCACCACAACTCGCCCGCCAGTTTGGTAATACCATACACGGTGGTAGGATCCATGATGGTATCTTGTGGTGTATTTTGTTTAGGTGTAGTTGGGCCAAACGCTGCTATTGAACTTGGCCAATACACTTTGTGCAGTTTTAATTCGTGGGCAGCTTCCAACACAAAGAGTAAACTCTCCATGTTTAACTTCCATGCCCAACGCGGATCTTTTTCGCCTGTGGCCGAAAGCAATGCAGCCAAATGATAAACCTGGGTAATATCATGCTTACGCAGAAGTTCAAACAATCGGTCCCGTTGAAGAACATCAAACTTTTCGTAGGGGCCTTCTTTTAAAATGCCTTGCGCATCTTTAATGTCCGATGCGATTACGTTTTCCTGGCCGTATATTTTCCAAAGACCTTGTGTGAGTTCAGAACCTAATTGCCCTCCGGCACCGATCAGTAGAATCTTGGTTTTCTTCATAAGTAAATTAACGGTGCGAAGATATAAAAAGTCCCTCACCCCGTCTTCGTTCCTCAGACACCCCTCTCTCCCGATAGCTATCGGGAGAGAGGGGAAGGGGTGAGGGTAACTTTATTTCTTCACCTTCACAATCGGCAGCTTAATGCTGCTGGGATATTGCGAGGAGTGATGTATTTTATTATGTGCCACTTTTGCTTCCGATTCATCATAATTTTTTCCACCGGTGTTCAGGTTGCGATCGAAGCGTGGAAAGTTACTGCTCGACACTTCAATGCGAATGCGATGGCCTTTCTCAAAATAGTTGCTGGTACTCATGGGTGTTAAATCCACTTTATAAACTTTGCCGGCTTCCATAAACACTTCTTTATCGTAGCCTTCGCGGTAACGCACCCGTTGAATGGTTTCATCTAAGTTATAGGCTGTGCCATCAGGGTACACATCAATCAGTTTAATGGTTACATCGGTATCTTTTACATCCGATGACAGATACAAGGTTGATTCAATAAAACCACTTACTTCAACACCTTCGGCAAAGGGTTCTGTTGTATAAACCAGAATGTCTTCACGTTTCTCCATCTCTTGCTGATCGAATGCACCACCTTGCACGGCATTGCCCGTACAGCACACATTGCCGCCATGCGAAGTAACCGGATTCATGGGATCGTACGTAAAAGCATCAGGATTATCTTTGGATGGTTTTTTGGTTACGAGTTTACCATCACCATTCAAGGTATTGGCTTTGCCTTTACTATCTAAATAATAAGGTGTCATTACGGTGTTGGCAGGTGGCCAGACATCAGAAGTTTGCCATTTGTTAGCGCCCATAGTATAATACCGTACGCGCGGCATTTCTTTAAACGATTCGCCCTTCAGCCAATGATCAAACCAACCCGTAATCAACTCATCATAATTCAGGCGGGCATCGCCCACGCTTCTCTGGCCTACTACGGTGTTTTCGGTAGCGCGTGTATACGCACAATGTAAAGTGGGCGCTATAACCAAATACTGGCTGTCGCGCACCTTGGGGTCTTTGGCATTTTTGCGTACGTGATTAAACAGTTCAATATTCGGACTTGATGAAACATCGTACCACGATACAAACCAGAAGCTGGGTGTATTAAACGGCATGTTATCATGATACAAGCCACCTTCAAACCAGGCTTTGTCGTTTGGGGTGCGTCTGATCATTTTTTCATACACACCTACCGGGCCATCCACGGCCTTAATAATATCCTGCACGGGCAAATGACTGAGTCCTTCTTTCCAATCTACTTTAGGATAACGAGGCGCCATATCATAAAACTTTTGAATGCGCTGTAAATCTTCCTGACTTACATTCTTAGGCAGGTTAGGCTTGGCCACATCGTGTTGTGTACCATAAAGCCACGCAGTAAAAAGCATTTGTCCGGCACCACCGCGGTACCAGTTGCCTTGTTCGTTGAATTTACCCACGCGACCAACACCGGCACCATAGCCTTGTGGCACCATAGCGGCTAATGCCGGATGTTCCAATGAAGCCACAGCCATTTGCCACTCGGCCGTTGAGGAACAACCCAATAAACCAATTTTGCCATTGCTCCAAGCTTGCTTCGACATCCACTCGAATGCATCGTAACCATCGGTAAGTGGAGTGCCGAGAATATCCCAATCACCTTCGCTGAAGAACCGGCCCCGTTCATTTTGCACTACGTATGCATAACCTTTGTTTACCATATCAAGGGCAGTTTGTAAGGTGCGGGTCCAACTCGCCATCGCGGTAGCTGTTAAAGTTGTAAGGTGTACGCGAAAAAATAATCGGGTATTTGCCATCGCCTTTTGGGCGATAAATGTCGGTTGAAAGCCGGATGCCATCACGCATGGGCATCATTACTTTCTGATCGACTACCGCAACTTTTTTAAGCTGCTCTAAAACATTTTCCTTTTCCTGCGTATAGCCTACTACCGAAAGTAGCATGACCAGGCAAAGCATCTTTAGTTTCATAACTATAAATTAATTTGAGAGGTAAGGTATGCAATTGATGAGCAGTTGTGGCCAAATAAATTATGATCGGTAATTGACGGGTTTAAACCTGCCTCGCGTAATTTTTTTATAGTTTTGTCTGATGACTTTCACAGAATACCTGATCAGCAAAAAAATAGACGGAGCCGCCTTTCAGGCAACCGAACCTGCTTTATGGAATGAGTGGAGCAAACTCTTTGAGCAGATGAGCCCGGCCAGCTTTACTTCGCAAAAGCTTTATCTTATCAATCCAATCCGCAGAAAATACCAGCTAAAGGTGGAGGCAACCGAAACACCTAAACCCATGGTTGCTGCCAAGCCTGTAATGAAGCCAAAACCGAAAATGAATTGAACCATGTATAAGAAACTTCAACCTGTATTACAAAAAGAGCTAGACTCCATTCGCGAAGCCGGTCTTTTCAAGAAAGAGAGAATTATTACTACGCCACAAGGTGCCGATATAAAAACCAGTGATGGAAAAGAAGTAATTAACTTTTGCGCGAATAACTATCTCGGGCTTTCCTCGCATCCGTGTGTAATTGAAGCTGCCAAGCGCGCTATCGATACACATGGCTTTGGTATGTCTTCCGTGCGATTTATCTGTGGCACGCAAGATATTCATAAAGAGCTCGAAAAAAAGATTTCTGAATTTCTGGGTACCGAAGATACTATTTTATACGCTGCTGCTTTCGATGCCAATGGTGGTGTGTTTGAACCTTTACTCGGTGAGAAGGATGCGATTATCTCAGATGAATTAAATCACGCTTCAATTATTGATGGTGTGCGGTTGTGTAAAGCTATGCGTTATCGCTACAAGCATAACGACATGGCTGATTTGAAAGTGCAATTAGACGAAGCAAGAAAAGCGGGAGCCAATCAGATAATTATTGTTACCGATGGTGCCTTCTCAATGGATGGCACCATTGCGCAGTTAGATAAAATTTGTGATCTGGCCGATGAATACGAAGCTTTGGTAATGACAGATGAGTGTCATTCTTCGGGCTTTATTGGTAAGACCGGTCGCGGGGTGCCCGAGCATTGTGATGTGATGGGTCGCGTGGATATCATTACCGGTACGTTGGGTAAAGCATTGGGTGGTGCATCGGGTGGGTTTACTTCGGGGCGCAGGGAGATTATTGAAATGCTGCGCCAGCGTTCGCGACCTTATTTATTCTCCAATACATTGGCTCCATCTATTACAGGTGCTTCTATTGAAGTGTTTAACATGCTTGCGGAAACAACCGCTTTGCGCGATAAGCTGGAACAAAGCACGAAATACTTCCGCGAAAAAATGACTGCGGCCGGTTTTGATATTAAACCCGGTGTGCATCCCATTGTGCCGATTATGTTATACGAGGCTCCGCTTGCGCAAAAGTTTGCTGAGCGATTGCTGGAAAAAGGAATTTATGTAATTGGATTTTTCTTTCCGGTGGTGGCAAAAGGCAAGGCCCGCATTCGCGTACAGATTTCGGCTGCGCACGAGCAACATCATTTAGATAAAGCGATAACAGCGTTTACCGAGGTAGGGAAGGAGTTGGGAGTGTTGAGGTAAAATTCATTTTTGTATGAATATGTCGACAGCTAAGCAAATTTGTTTCAATAAAAAGTGGATAGCAGCAATACTGTTTTTCTCGCTTTTCAGAGAAAGTGCTTCTCAGGATATAACAAGAATTGAGAGTGTTCAGAGTTTGTATGTAGAAACGTTCATTAACTCTGATCAATTAGGCTCTGGAACTGGATTTATTTTTAAGTCGAGATCACGAAGCTATCTAATAACAAATTGGCATGTTGTTACAAGAAAAAATCCAGTTACTAAAGAATGGCTTTATAAGGATAGCCCCATTGCTCCAAATAGAATTAAGATACTTCACAACTCAAAAAAGTTAGGGGATTATATAGTTAAGGAAGAGATACTTGTTGATAAGTCTAATAAAATTTTATTCAAAGAATTCCGTATTGGAAAGGAAATGGTTGATGTTGTAGCTATTCCTTTACAGGATACAAGCGGAGTTAGCATATACCCTGTATCCTATTCTGACGAGTTGGACTCTCTTGTACTACAACCAACAGATAGGTTGTTTGTATTAGGTTTCCCTAGGGGGCTAAGGAGCACTCCGTCCTTACCTATCTGGAAGTCTGGCCTAATAGCCTCTGAGCCAGATATTGACCAAGAAGGGAAACCAATTGTGTGGTTAGATATTGAGGGGTTTCCTGGAATGTCAGGGTCACCTGTATATCTTATAACGGATAAGATGATTTACAAAAATGGTTCCTCCTCACAATTAGTGGGAGGAACAAAATCATTTTTTGTGGGCGTTTTTAGCCACGACAGAGGATCAAATGTTGGTGCTGTTTGGAAATCTAAATATTTGAAAGAACTATTCTCCTATCTTGAATGACACCTACCGCATCTTCTTCGGAATCAAATCCGAGTCGGAAGGGAAAAGCCCAAACATGGCTTGTGTGTTTCCTGCCGGTAAAAAATAGATTTTATTTTTCTTCCCCTTTAGCTTGAGGCAATACATGTTTAAGAAAGGAAGATGCTTTACGCTCTTCACATCATCCCAATCGTAGCTCTTTTCTTTGCCGGGTTTAATCAATTCAATTTTCTTTTTGCTGATGGCCACACGCCTGATGCGGTTGGAAAGCAACAGGTGCAGCGAAAAAAGAATTAGCGCAAGCGTAAAAAGGGCAAAGGCAACAAATCTGGCTTTAGGGGAATCTCCAAATTGAAGGAGCATGAGTGCTGAGGCCAGTCCTTGCAGCGCGCTAAGCGCCAGAAAAAAATACCTGGCAAGATAAAATTTAACCGGATTTACTTCTCCCATTCAACATACGTGTTGGTTTACGGAGTACGAAGGTAGGAAAAATTGTTTGACTAAGACCTTCCAGGTCTTTAAAGCTAAACATAAAGACCTGGAAGGTCTGAAACTCAGTAATCAGTGACTATGCACTAACGACTACCAACTATTTACTAATTCTCAATCACCACTGGAAAATCCTGACCACGCGAGAACGTGTAGGGATATTGTGGTTTGCCTTTTAACTTCTGTGTCATCTCCGGAACCTGATCATCGAGGTACGATTTCAACTCATAGATGGTAACCTTACCGTCTTTAGGCGCACCATCGGCATCGCCTTGCAATGCTTTTATTAATAAATAAGTAAACAACCCATGCCCCAACTCGGCAAACTCGGTTGCGAATTGTTCGCTGCCAGCCGAAGCCATTACATGAATGCCCGCACTGCGCGAAAGCTGTGCAATGGCTTTTTCTTCGGCAGCACCGCGCGTGGCAAGCAACTCAACCGATGCGCCCGATTGACACGCATCCATCACAATTAATTGTTTTAAAGCCTTTATGTTTTTCAATTTGTCTTGCAGCACACTCGCTTCAATTGCTTCTTTTTGCAACGCACTTAAATCATACAAGCGACTGCTCTCCGTAGGAATAAAAAAGAATTGGTTGTCAACCATACTACCGTGGCCGGCATAATAAAAAATAAAAACATCTTCCTGATGGATTTTGCCAGCCAATTCGTCCAGTTTTTTTAGAATGTTAACCCGCGAGGCATCTTCATCATAAAGGTTATGAAGTTCAATGCCTTTGAATAAACTCCCTTTTTCATCTAACACTTTTCCAAACGATTCGGCATCGGGTTTGGCGTAGTTCAATGTCATCTTTGGATTTTTATACTGATTAATTCCAACTGAAAGAATATAACACACGCTACTCTTACCGCCATGATCGGCCACAATCTCTATAGATTGTGGATCGGATTCAATTTTTTCTTTGTTGATGGCCGAGGCAGAAATGGTGTTAGTGCCATTAACCAACGTTAACGCGTGTCGATAAGTTGTACTTTCTCCTTGTCGCAATGGAAGCGCAAGATTTGATTTTTCGATGGGAACACTTTTGCCATTGTGAAAAAGTTTGAGGGCTTCAATACTGCTGCCGGTGTTGGTTATCCGCACAAGCACTTCTGTTTTTGTATCATCATCGCCCGGAAGGGTTGCAATTTTTACACCGGGTGGCGGTGCACTGTTTAGTTTACCTTGAATCCCTTTCAGGTTATCGTTACCGCGACTTTGAAAAATTTTAGGTAACAAATCGGGCCGATAGAATTCATGAAAGAACTGATCTACTCCGTAAGTTTTTAACCCATCAACAAAATGAATGTATTGGCGCGCACCTTCGGTTCCATTAAAATATCCTTCCGGATTTTTAACCATCCATTCTTTTTCGCCAAAGTGTATGTGTTCGAAAAATTCTTTACCCGAAGTTAAATCCCAGAATTTTGTTACACCATCCAGGCTGTGGCTGATCAGCATTTTTTCATCGGGTGTTAATATGAGTGATGTTATTTCTGCTACATGACCTTCGTAATTTTTTAAAACCTTTCCGGTGTTCATATCCCAAAAACGAATTACCCGATCTGCACCCGCGCTATAGATTCCGGTTTCTGCGTTGTTAAAAAGTGCCACATGCACCCCTCCAGTGTGTGTAGTAAATTTCTTTTCCGCTAAACCGGTAGCAATATTCCAAAGCCTGATGGTACCATCCCAACTTGCTGAGAGTAACTGTTTGCCATCTTTGGATTGCGAAAGCGAAACCACTGCATCGGTATGGCCTTCAAATGTGCGCACGATTTTCTTTGAATCAATTTCGCGCATTTGCAATTTGTCGGTGTTATCGCCAAGCGTGGCCGTAAACACATACAAGTCGTTTTTGCTGAATAACGAAACATAAGCCGAGCCTTCCTTCGCCTCGATATAGTGCAAGCGTTTTCCGGTTTTGGCATCGTGAATTTTTACGGTGCCATCCCAACTGCTGCTGATGATTTGCGTTTCATCGCTGTTGAAATGAACATCGAACACGGGTTGTTGATAAGATTTGATTGTGAAAATCGTATCGCCTTTTTCTGCATTCCATAAGATGAGTGCGCCATCGCCACCACCGGTTAATAGTTTTTTTCCATCGGCAGAATATTCATAACACAGTGCCGCTTTTTCATGGCCGGTAAATTCCATTTTGGTTTTGCCAGTGGCGATGTCCCAACTTTTAACTTTGTTGCCGAACTTACCTTTCAGCAACGTTTTTCCATCGCGACTCAACAACAAATTATTTTTATGCCGAACATACCGTGCGATGTAAGAATCCCAATAGGAATTAGGATCGTAAGTCAATCCACCTTTATCGCGTTGATTTAAAAATCCGGTTAACTCATTTTTCTTTTTTCCGGTTGAGGCATCATAAATCTGTACAATGTTATGATCGCTGGCAATCAGCACTTCCGAACCTGAATGATTAAACCGTGCTTGCGTAAGCTCGCCTTCCAGTTTAGGATCGATGCTAAATAACGAATCGCCTTTGTCGGAATAAAGTGTTACCAGTTTTTCAGTGCTGGTTAAAATTCTTTTTCCGTTGGCACTAATATCTACGGAAGTGAGATCATCCATATGTTTGCTGAACGTGGTGATGGGTTTTGCTTGCGCGAGATCATACTTTACAACTTCCTGTCGCGTAGCTTTTATTACAAAACGATTGTCGGGAGTAAAAACCTGATCAGCAAAACAGCCGCCACAAGATGAATACGCGCGTGGCTTTATGGTGTGAACTTGTTTCCAGTCTTTGGTAGTATACACATCCACGGTGGCATCGGTACCAACTGCAAGCCATTGGCCATCGGCACTTAGTGATAAACTTTCAGCGCCCCGGTTTCCTTGGGCAACCATCCACGATGTAATTTTCTTACCACTGGGAAACTCCCACACGTGTACCATCTGCCCGAGTGTAACAAAATATCTTCCTTGTGGATCGAAGGCTACATCGTTAATACGTTCCTCACCGGAGCCATAATTTTTATTGTACCATTCGGTATCGTCAAGCACAATAGATAGCATCTGTTTGCCAGTGTTAACTTCCCAAAGTTTTACCGTGTGATCATTTCCACCGGTAAGTAGGTATTTCCCATCGCGACTAAAATCCAGACTGATAACCGAAGCCTGATGGCCCAAAAAGCTGCGCACTTCGCGGCCCGTGTTTAATTCCCAAAGTTTAGCCGATTTATCGCGACTGGCGGTTGCCACATAATTGCTATCGGGACTTATAGCAACAGCCACCACGGCAAGCTCATGTCCTTTCTGAATAATGGTTTCGATTGACTGGCCAAAGGCAAGTGTTGATGATGCCAGAATGAATAGAAAGATTCGGATCATGGATTTAATTTGATCGATTGTTAAAAAGAAAATGTAATTGACAACTACTGAACTACTGTCAACTGTAAACTACGGTGTTTTAATTTCCTCAACGGATTCAGCTTCTTCCGGCATTTCTTCCCAGGTTTTGGGTTCTTCGTTGTGCAGGTATTCCAGAATGCGTTGCTCCACTTGTTTTAATTTCATGCTGCGCAGGTACTTTCCATTGCGAGCCAGAATTAAACGGCCGGTCTCTTCTGAAATGGCCAACACAAGTGTATCGGTAACTTCGCTCATGCCCATAGCTGAACGATGCCGCATGCCAAAATGAGAAGGAAGGTCATCGTTCTCACTTACCGGAAGCACACAACGTGCAGCTTTAATGCGACCTTTATATATAATGATGGCACCATCGTGCAGCGGACTTTGTTTATTGAAAATAGAAATCAAAATTTTCTTATTCACTTTCGCATCCAGCTCATCGCCTGTTTCGGCATAAAACTTTAATTCTATATCGCGCGAAAAAACAATTAGCGCTCCGGTGCGCGTGGCTTTTAAAGTTTTTAATGCTTCTATTAATTCATGAATATCAAAATCGTCATGGTGTTCGTTGCGCCAGTTGGTTATGTTCTTAAAAATATTGTCGCGATTAAGGTCGGTACTGCGGCCAATCAGTAATAAAAATTTTCTGATCTCCGGCTGAAACAAAATAATCATAGCCAATACACCCACCCCCATAAACTGACCGAGTATGGTTGTGAGTAATTCCATTTGAGCGGCACGTACAATTAAATAGATGAGGTACAATGAAAGAATGCCCAGGAAGATTTTTACGGCAATACTTCCACGTATAAGTTTATAAATCTGATAGAGTAGAACGGCCACCAGGCTGATATCCACCAGGTCAACCCAACTCACATCCAGAAACCCTATTTTAAAAGCGAAGATCATGCAGAACAAAGGTAATAAAACGGCCTTGGTATTTTAGGTTAATTGCGAAGTGAGTGCAATTGCTTCACATGCGGCTTTTACATCGTGTACGCGAAGAATGGAAGCGCCTTTTAGTAAGGCGATGGTATTTAGTACAGATGTTCCGTTCAGGGCGTTTTCAGCGGTTGTCTGCAACGTGCGCCAGATCATCGATTTGCGCGATAGCCCAACCAACAGTGGTTTTTCAAGAATGCGAAACGAATCGAGTTTGCTCAATAGTTCAAAATTCTGAGCGGTAGTTTTTGCAAATCCAAAACCAGGATCAATTAATGCATCTTTCACTCCGGCCTGTTTCAGTTTTTCCAATCGTACATGAAAGTAATCTATCATTTCGCGCACCAAATCATCGTACTGCGTTAATTGATTCATAGTTTGCGGAGTGCCACGCATGTGCATCATCACATACGGAGCTTTGGTATGTGCCGCAACTGCGTACATCTTAGCATCGCCATCGCCTCCGGTAATATCGTTAATCAGATCCGCGCCAGCGTACAGTGCTGACTGGGCCACCTCGCTGCGAAATGTATCAATGGAAAGAATTGCTTCGGGAAATTCTTTTCGAAGCGCTTCAATAACCGGCACTACGCGCTTCAGTTCTTCAGATTCCGAAATGTCGGTTGCTCCGGGCCGCGAAGAGTAACCACCCACATCCAGCAGCTCAGCACCTTCGTGCAGCATGGCTTCGGCTTTCTTAATAACAGCAGAAAGTTCACTTACCCGGCTGCCAGCATAAAAACTGTCGGGCGTAATATTAAGTATGCCCATTACCTTGGGTGTGGAAAGATCTACCAGCCTGCCATTGAGATGCAGTGTTTTGTTGACTGAAAATATTTTATTTTGCACCACCATGAATGATAAAACCGCCCACGAATATAAAGAGGTGATTGCCACGTGCAAAGAACTATTCGCCCGTAAAACATACGATTATGGCACTGCCTGGCGCGTATTGCGGTTGCCTTCCATTACCGATCAGATTTTTATCAAAGCGCAACGCATTCGCAGCATTCAGGAAAAGGGCACCCAAAAAGTGGACGACCCGATTAAAGACGAATTTATCGGCATTATTAATTATTGTCTTATTGCTATGATTCAGTTGCGGTTGGAAGCATCGGACAAGCTCGAAATGAACTTCAAAGAACTGGAACCGCTTTATGATCAGGCTGTAACCGAAACATTTGAGTTGCTTCAAAACAAAAATCACGATTACGATGAAGCCTGGCGCGAGATGCGCGTAAGTTCCATGACAGACATAATTCTTATGAAATTGTTAAGAGTGAAACAAATTGAAGACAATCAGGGTAAAACATTAGCAAGCGAAGGTGTGAAAGCCAACTATCAGGATATGATTAATTATGCGGTGTTTTGTATGATTAAAATATCAATTGGTCAATAGCCGATATTGTAACTATTATTTCAAGTCAATCTAATCTAACTATGGACTATCGACCATAGACTAAAAAATATGTTCAAAAAAATCATCGATCAATTTTCGCGGTTCTTTGTGGGTGGCCTGTTGATATTCTCAGGGCTTATCAAACTCAACGACCCCATTGGTACACAAATTAAAATGGAAGAATACTTCGAAGTGTTTGCTGAAGACTTCGGATCGTTTTTTCATCATTTCATTCCGTGGGCATTGGAGATTGGCATGCTGATGATCGTGCTCGAATTGATGTTGGGTATAGCCATCCTGATCTTCTGGCGCATGAATCTCACAGCATGGTTGTTATTGCTCATGATGACCTTCTTCACATTCCTCACGTTTTACTCAGCTTATTTTAATAAAGTAACAGATTGCGGTTGCTTTGGCGATGCGATTAAGCTCACTCCGTGGGAATCATTCACCAAAGATGTTATTCTGATGGTGTTTGTGCTGCACCTGTTTTGGTATAGAAAAAGTTACAAGCCGGCCTTACGCACCCGAACAGGAAATGCATTGTTGATTGGCACGGTGGTAATCAGTTTTATTTTAGGCGTGTATGCCATTTTGCATTTGCCGTTCATTGATTTCCGTGCGTATAAAATCGGGAATAATATTCCGCAGCAGATGATACCGCCCGAACAGCCCATAATTGAATATGTATTTGAGAAGGATGGCAAAGAAGTGCGCGACACAAAATTTCTGTCGGATGCCGATGGGTACAAATATGTTTCTTCGCACGTAGTAAATGAAGATAAAATCAAACCTAAAATAACAGATTATTCCATTAGTAGTCCCGAAGGTGATGACAAGACTCAATATACTTTTGAGGGCAACCGGTTGTTGATTGTGATGTTTGATGTAAAGAAAGCTTCTGAAAAAAACATTGCTGAGGTACGCGAGTTAACCCGCCAACTGGAAGGCAAAGTAGATTGTTTTATTCTCACCTCTTCCGGTGCAGAAGCAATGGAAGCGTTTCGCCACGAACATCAATTGGCAGTGCCTTATTATTATGCCGATGCTACCGTGTTGAAAACCATTATTCGATCTAACCCCGGTATTGCGTTGTGGAAAAATGGTACGGTACTGGGTAACTGGCATCATAACGATACCCCTACGGCCAGCACCGTGGAGGAGTTACTGCAATGAAAATTTTTCTGATTGGCCTGCCAGGCTGCGGAAAGTCCACGGTGGGTAAACAATTAGCCCGGCACTTAAATGTGTCGTTTATCGATCTCGATCAGGAAATAGAAAAATCAGTTGGCTTACCCGTGCGCGAGATTTTTAAAAAATATGGTGAGAGTTTTTTTCGCAAGCAGGAATCGGAAACATTAGGAACGCTCAGTGAAACAGAAACTGATTTTGTAATGGCAACCGGTGGTGGTGCACCCGTATTTCATGATAACATGAAATTCATGAATGCTACCGGTAAAACTGTTTTTCTGGATGTACCCACACGTGAAATCACTAATCGGATTTTACAATCTAATAAAGAAGAAAGGCCTTTGCTCGCATCGTTGGCTCCCGATGAATTGAAAGATAAAATTGAATTCCTTCGCTCGCAGCGAATTTCGTTTTATAGTCAGGCTCAAGTTACACTCACAGGAGTTGTGGTGTTATCGGATTTAACTGCGGCAATCAAAAATTAAAACGGAAATCCCACCGTAACCATACCAAAAGTGGTTTTGTTATCCATGGTAACCAACGGACTGCTGGCCATGTTTACACGATATGGTCGATAGGTGTTTGCTCCCTGACTAAATACCAAGGCAAAGTCCACATAGAATTTTTGAGTGCGATACCCCATGCCACCCGATACAGAGGTTATAGCGCGGCTGCTGTTGTTCTGTTCTGTTTTATTCGGATCGGGCATGTACGAGCCACCAGCCCGGAATCTTAATTTGTCCAATCTAAACTCACCGCCTAACCGCACATTTGTGGTAGCCTGGTAAGCATCTTTAATGTTTTCATTATCCGAGTCGAACGAAATACCACTGATGCCAGAAGAATAGCGTGCGCCCGAATAATTGATTACATCTACATCGGCAGAGATAAAACCAGACTTACCCAGAAAAACGGTAGCTCCCGCACTTAATTTTCCAGGTGTGCGTAGCGAATATTCAGAAATGATTTCGTCTGTGTATTCATTTTCCGTGTTCAGAATGGTTTGGCCATCATCATAATAATCGAAGTTATTCCATTCTGTTGTGAGTTCGGCACGATACACGTCTGTTACACTTAACAAGGTTGGTGTGGTGTACGACAGGCCAACCTGAACAATATCCAGCGGTCGGTAAATGGCTCCCAGAGTAGCATTTATACCTGATGCCCTTATCTGAAGTTCTTCTATAAGATCAAGTCTATCTAATGGATTAAAATCCGGAGCTAATTCGAAAAAGTAATCTGATTCACTGAAAGTTGTTTCTCTTCTATAGCGAATGGTTGATAAACCCAGACCTGCACCAAGGAATAGTTTATCATTAAGGTTTGCTCCATAAGACAAGTTCCATTGACTTTGAGTACCAGATTCCCGAACGATTTCGTTTTGCATTACCCATCGAATGTCAGCGGGGTCATCAAAAGTTTGAAGGGGTGAACCGTAGATTGGATCGCTTGGTGTTCCAATGTTATCTGTTAAGTACGTGTTAAAAGCCAGCGCTTGTCTGGTATTAAATTGATTAGATTCAATTGGATATAAATTTAGATAATCTGCGTCTGGATATTCAAAATGAACCGGGTTAATACCGTGAGATGTCTGTATAAAATAATCTATAATTGAGTTGTTTCCGTTGTCGCCACTATATGAAAATGTCTGGTTGAAATTATTAATCCGGTTATAACTCACCGCAAACGTGCCACTTAAAAAACCTTTGCGCCCGTCTTGTTCAGTTTGAAACACCAGACTAAAGCCGGGTATGTGTAAATTGGTTTTTGAATCAGAAGATTTATTGCCGAGGTACTCGCTATTTACATTTGCTCCGTAAAACCCAGGCGAAATAGTAAACTCAGAACGATTAAACATTCCTAAACCTGCCGGATTGGATAAGGCAGAACTATAATCGCCACCCAAACTAGTTTGCACACCGCCCATGCTCATAATGCGCGCACTGCCAGCAGGTTTTACCCGACTAAACATAAGCGCGGTTTCGGTAAAACTTTGTGCCATAACCAGCCCCGGTAAAAGCATGGCAATGCCAGCGAGCACTTTGCCCATTATTTTCATAACCAGAATTTTTTGTTGTTTAACGAACCCCGACCTTTTTTAATTGCGACCTCTTGAGCCTCCTGATGAAGAACTTCCGCCACCAGATGATGAGCCACTGCTTCGGCTTCCACCGCTGTTACCACTGGAGAATCCGCTTGAGCTACGCGAAGAACTTCCACTGCTGCTATTGTCAAGCCAGGTAGAGCGATTTGAACTTCGGCTGCTATTATTAAAAGTAGAACCAGTGCTTCTGCTGCCAGAAGTTGAGTTGTTCCATACCGGGCGGGTTGAAGTGTTTTCAGGGTTATTTCTCCAGCCGCGCTGATAATAATTTTCGTTTGCAGAAGCAGTGCGAGCTGTGTTTCTGGAATTGCTTCCACCACGGGTATCATTCTGAATAGCCGCAGACTGGCGACTGCCGCCACCGGTGTTAACATTGTTATTCATATCGCTTGAGCGTGATGACCTTTTACCATACACAACCCGGTTAGCACCATCGCCACCACCTACAATAATTACAGTAGGTCTGTTCCATGAATTCCAACCCCAGTTGTTCCAGCCCATGCCCATATTGTTTCCCCAACCCCAGTTGTTGAATGAATTGTATCCGTAAGGATCCCAGGCCATTGAATTCCAACCCATGTTATTCCATGGCGAATAACCCCATGAGTTACCCCAGCCCATACCCATACCCAACGACATGTTGAAGCCCGGTCTGTAAAAGCCGTTGTTAAATCCATTATTAAATCCGTAAGGGTCCATTCCCCATGCATTACCATAAGGATTATAACCACCAACCATGTAGGGATTCATTCCACCCATCATGTAGGGATTATTCATGCCGTAATAATTCCAGTTTGCACGGTTGTTATAAAGGTTCTGGTTAACTGCAGTAGGCACATAATCGGCATAGAAATAACTAACCTGCTGTTGCGGTGCAGCACCATTAACCGATTGCGAGATATACTCCGGATTAACATTGCGGGCAGAGTAACTATCCGTAGGGTTAATAGGAGTTTTAATTTCCGATTGACGGGATGATAATTCTGATAATGGTTTTGAAGCTGCAATTTTTGCACGATCGCTCGCTCTGAAATACATGTCATCAAATTCTGCCTGTGCGCTCACTCCAACTACTGCTGTTACCATTAGCAGGCCCATAAAAATGATTCTTGATTTCATATGCTTTAAATTTTGGTTCAACAATCTATTTAACGCTTAAGTCCCTTTCGGGGATATATCTGTAACAAGTTTAACGCTTAAATCGTGCAAATTCCAGCAATTTTATACTGGTAGTTATGCCATTTTTTATCGGTTAATTTTCAAACCCCTCGCCACAACCAGCTAAACCTCGTCTATATTTACCGATTAATTCAAATTTACGAAAATTTTTAGGTTTATCCGATGGGAAAAGAGATAACAAGCCGAAGCGAAGATTACGCACAATGGTATATTGATCTGGTAAAAAAAGCCGACCTGGCCGAGAATTCTGATGTACGGGGATGTATGGTTATAAAACCGTATGGTTACAGCATCTGGGAAAAAATGCAACAGGCCCTCGACAAGATGTTTAAAGAAACCGGCCACACCAATGCTTACTTCCCGTTGTTTGTTCCTAAAAGCATGTTTGAGGCTGAGGAAAAAAATGCCGAAGGCTTTGCCAAAGAGTGTGCTATTGTAACCCATTATCGGTTAAAGAACGATCCGCAAAACAAGGGTAAACTAATGGTTGACCCTGAAGCGAAACTGGAAGAAGAACTGGTGGTGCGCCCAACCAGCGAAGCCATTATCTGGAGTACCTATAAAAAATGGATTCAATCGTATCGCGATTTGCCTTTGCTGATTAACCAATGGGCTAACGTGGTGCGTTGGGAAATGCGCACGCGGTTGTTTTTACGTACAGCCGAATTTCTTTGGCAGGAAGGCCACACCGCGCATGCAACTGCAAAAGAAGCGGTAGAAGAAACCGAACGCATGCTGGGTGTGTATGCCGAGTTTGCCGAAACTTTTATGGCCATGCCGGTGGTAAAAGGCCGTAAATCTGAAGGCGAACGTTTTCCAGGTGCAGTTGATACGTATTGTATTGAAGCCATGATGCAGGATGGCAAAGCCTTGCAGGCTGGCACGTCACATTTTCTCGGACAAAATTTTGCCGATGCGTTTAATGTGCAATTCACCAATAAAGAAGGCAAACTGGAAAAAGTGTGGGGCACTTCGTGGGGAGTGAGTACCCGTTTAATGGGTGCGCTTATTATGGCACATTCCGATGATGATGGCCTAGTGCTGCCACCAAAACTGGCGCCTATTCACGTGGTGATTGTTCCGATCTTTAAAACTGCAGAAGAGTTAGAACGCATTTCTGAACAGTCTAACAAAATTGCAGACGCACTTCGCAAGCAAGGTTATTCAGTTAAGTTCGATAATCGCGATACGCACAAACCAGGCTTTAAATTTGCCGAATATGAATTGAAAGGTGTGCCGGTGCGCATCGCCATCGGGCCGCGCGACCTGGAAAACAAAACGGTGGAGGTAGCCCGAAGAGATACCAAAGAAAAACAAGTTATGGCTTTAGACGCCATCGCCACTACCATACCAACCCTGTTGGATGAGATTCAACAGAACATTTACCAGAAGGCGCTTGCATTCAGAACTTCCATGATTACACCGGTAGATTCCTATGCCGACTTTAAAAAAGTGCTGGATGAAAAAGGTGGGTTTGTTTCTGCCCACTGGGATGGCACTGCCGAATCGGAGGCGGCTATTAAAGACGAAACCAAAGCTACTATCCGGTGCATTCCGTTGGATGCAAAGGAAGAAGCCGGAGTTTGTGTGTATTCGGGTAACCCGTCAACAAAACGGGTGCTTTTTGCGCGGGCTTATTAACTCGGTAAAACCTTTCAGGTCTTTATAACGATGCTAAAAAGACCTGAAAGGTTTGCTAACCTAATTTTAAGTACTTTTATAGATTGTGAATAAATTCAGAAGCAAGTGATAGAGTGGGTAACTGTAATTAGTCTGATCTTGTTTGGGCTTGCCTTGGTGGTAGCCGAAATAATTTTTATACCGGGCACCACGGTAGTGGGTATTGTCGGATTTATTTTCCTGATAGCCGGGATTGCTTTTGGGTTTAAATACTTTGGCAGCGAAACCGGTTGGGTATTAGTAGGTGTAACGGCTGTTATTTCAGGAATGGTGTTTTACTTTTCGTTTAAGACGAATGTGTGGGGCCGGTTTTCATTAAAATCATCTATCGACAGTAAAGTAAATGAAGGCAATCTCAACTCGCTTGTTGTAGGACTGGAAGGAAAAACTACTTCTTCGCTTCGGCCTGTTGGCAAAGCACAGTTGGGCGATAAAGAATATGAAGTAAAAACAGTTGGCGACTATTTAGATAGCGGCAGCGCAATACGCATTGTTAAAATAAATTCAAATCAAATAATCGTAGAACCTATAAACTAACACTATGGAAGGCTTAGCATTTATCTTTATTATTTTTATTGGCATTGTCGGGTTCTTTATGTTCCTCTACTTTGTGCCAGTAGGGTTGTGGATTACCGCAATCTTTGCCGGAGTTAAAGTAACCATTGGATCATTGATCGGGATGCGAATCAGAAAGGTTCCGCCTGGGGTAATCGTAAATTCACTCATTACGGCTAACAAGGCTGGTATTCCAATTACAACTAACGAACTTGAAACCCACTACCTGGCGGGCGGTAACGTACCGAATGTAATTAGGGCACTCATCTCAGCAGAGAAAGCCAATATCAATCTCGACTTTAAACAAGCCACGGCTATCGACCTTGCCGGTCGCGATGTGTTTGAGGCGGTACAGATTTCTGTAAACCCGAAAGTAATTACTACGCCCAAAGTTGCAGCGGTAGCGGCCGATGGTATTCAGTTGATAGCCATTGCGCGCGTAACTGTACGGGCCAGTATTGCTCAATTAGTGGGTGGTGCTGGTGAAGATACAATTCTTGCCCGTGTAGGCGAAGGTATTGTAACATCAATCGGTTCGGCTAAGTCACACAAAGAAGTGTTGGCTAACCCCGATAAAATTTCGAAGCTGGTATTATCACGTGGATTGGATGCGGGTACGGCATTTGAAATTCTCTCTATTGATATTGCCGATGTAGATGTGGGTGCAAACATTGGTGCGAAGCTTCAAATCGATCAGGCGTCTGCCGATTTGAAAGTTGCTGAAGCGCGGGCTGAAGAAAGAAGAGCTATGGCGGTTGCCTTAGAACAAGAAATGATCGCGAAAGCGCAAGAAGCAAAAGCAAATGTAATTCAGGCCGAAGCCGAAATTCCTAAAGCAATTGCAGAAGCATTCTCGAAAGGAAATCTTGGTGTAATGGATTATTACAAAATGCAAAACGTACAAGCTGATACGGATATGCGTCAATCTATTTCAGGATCGGGTAAGACTAAGTCCGAGTAGTTGAAATAAATTTTTAGCGAACAGGCTGCTTTGAAATTTCAAGGCAGCCTGTTTTTGTTATGGACTATTACATCAGTTCAGAGTTTTCCACTCAGCCTTTTGCAGCACGAGGTATTGATTTTTTTCGGAGTAATAATATAGTGCATCGTAGATAATCGGAATGATGCTAAGACCTTCAGCAGAGATTACGCCCGACTTCTGAGCATGTGTAACTTTAACGGCTCCAATAGCCAGTATTGCCAATTGATTAAATCGCGGCTCAATCAAAATTTTGCCGGAAGCATCGGCCAATCCGGTTAATCCGTTTTTGTACAATCTGAATTTATTCGATTCACTTGTAATAGAGTCATACTCGAGGCTCAGTATAAATTTTCCTTGCTTGTCGATAACTCCGGTTTTTCCGTTGCGGGTTACTACACACAATCCATTGTAGAATTGCGCTACTTTATCGTAGTTGGGGTTAATCACAATCTGATCTTGCGCATTAATAAAACCCCAACGACCAATCAGTTTTATAGCGGCCAAGCCTTCGCTGAAATTACCAATGCCATCGTAACGATTGGCAATACGCAATCTTCCGCGCACATCAATAAATCCGTATTTGCCATCGCGTTTGATGCCGCGCAAACCTTCATGTTCTTCAAAAACAGCTTCTACTTTATCAACTTGTGGCGGTTCTTTGCGATTAATGAGACGGCCGTGGTAGTCTAATTTTTTAATGGTGCCATCCGGTAAAAACTCCGTAAAAAAATCCGCACCGAAATCAATTTTGTTATCCGTAAAGTAGATTACGTTTCCGTCAAATGATTTTAAAAACAGGTTGGCGGGTTCTAGTTGCACGTAAATCGAATCATTAACCAATTTTAATGGATGCGCTTGTGGTGCAACAATCCATTCTTCGCGCGGAGAAACAATACCATACTGGCCTTTAAACTTTACAACCACATATTTATTCGAAATTTCAATCAGCGAATCGTACACACAATGAATAGTTTCTTCGCCTTGTGTTGTGAGTGCGCCCCAATACTGATTGCTTTTTGCAGGAAACAATCCATGTTGTGGGGCATCTATCTGTGAATACGTTTTAAACGAAGTGAATGTTCGGTTAATGTCGGTTAGCGCCCAACCAGAACGCGAAAGCGTACGCACCTGCGGATAATTCACTACGATTGAATCGTATTGCAACGGAATAACGGGCTTATTGTCAGTGGTAATAATTCCGGTTTTGTTCTTCTTTGCCACAAATAAATTATCCTGAAGATAAGTCAGGTTTTGATATTGAGCTGCCAGCGTTACGTTCCAGGTTTCATCCATCAAACCAAAATGCCCGGAAAATTGATAAATATTAATTCCGGGTGCGGCTGGTAAAATATTTTCGGCTTGAAAATTTTGTTGAGTTTTATTGGAAGCATCTAGCACTACCCATTGATGATGTGGTAAAACCGAAATCCGGTCGTCTTCAACTTTTACATTCTGGTAGCGGGCTTCGGCCAACACATTGCCTTCGCGATCGAGCAAACCTTTGTTGGTGTTGATATAGAAAAATGCTTTACCATTTTGAAACATAGAAATGCTATCGATGGTAAACGTTGTAATGGCGCGACCGTCTTCTGCGTACAGCGCAATCTTTCCACTTTCGTTTTGTACGGCATAGCGTAGCGTGCCCAATGGCAAAATGCCTGAATAGTTTGCCGGTATAATCAACTTGTTTTGCAGATCGGCTAATCCATATTGATAACGACCATTACTTAAATTGACCACAATCGCGCGAAGCCCATGCAGTTGAATGTCATCATACACAAATGGAATCTGAACTTCGCCACGTAAATTGAGACACCCGGTTTTTCGTTGGGCAGGATTAATTTTTTTCTTCACTACCACATACTCACCACCGCCATACACCAGGCTTTCGTATTCAGCTTTGGTAATAAATTCTTTTTTGAGATTAAGTATTCCCCAATGGTTGTTTTGGCGATAGCCGGTTACGTTTCCAATCACTGAAAAACTTCCGTCCGACCAACCCAGAGCTTCGAATGAAGCCGGCAGTACCACTTTCCCCTCCTGGTTTTTAAGCCCCACTTTCCCATTCTCTTCAAAAGTTTGAAAAGAATCGGCCCATCCCGAAAGGGAAGTGATTAGCAAACAAACCAGTAAGGCGATTTTCATTTTATGCAAAGGTAATGGGCTGTTGCAGTTTTTGTAAACTTTTTCAACAACAGGTTAACAACTGCTTTGGGCGAATTATTTTTTCGGCAGATGCAGCAAGTCTTGCGGAGTGTCAAGGTCAATCTCACCATTTTCGAATTCTACGGCATGTACCTGATTGGAGAATTGTTGGATGATTTTGCGGGCTCCAGCCTCGTTGGCTACATGCAACAGATTTGTAAAAAGTTCTTTTCTGAAAATCGCGGGCACGCCAACCGTATCTGCATAAGCCGAAGCAATAATAGGTTGACTTTCAGTGTGAAGCTTACTTAATAAAGTATTCAAATGAGTTGTGGTAAGATAAGGTTGATCGCACACCAACACTAGCACGGCCTGCAACTCAGGAAATTTTTTCAGTAGCGAGGTAAGACCGGCCTTTAGCGAATTGCCCATACCCAACCGCCAATCAGGGTTTAGTACAACTTCGGTTTTAAGATCGGCTATTACTTTTTGATGCGCTTCGGCATTGGCGCCCAACACAACTACTACCGGGCAATTGGTTTGCAAGGCCAATTCGGCAGATTTACGTAGCAGCGGTGTTCTATCTACTTCAACCAATTGTTTAGATTGACCGAGGCGCGAACTATTACCGGCTGCCAGCAAGATGATGCCAACCTGCATTTAGTTAATGGGTTTAGCAGCCATAAAATCTTTTTCGCCAATAGTACCATTCTCACTGGAATCGGTATCGACCAGAATTTTCCAGATACCATTTTCTTTGCGAAGCACCACATGAAAGCGACCGTAGTAATCCATGGTCTTGCCATCGGCCAGCAGGTAAGAAGTTTTATAAACCCCAACTTCTACCGCGAGGTCATTGCTGGCAATGCGTTCAGTAAATCGTAATGTAAGTGTGCGTTTGCGTTTTGCTTTGATGTCTTCCTGATCGCCTTCGGTTTGTGATTTTTTATACTCATCCCAATTCCAAACTGTTTTGCCATCGCGGGCTGAGCGCACCACATCTTTTGAATGCACCGCCATAAACGCATCGGCCTGATGATTATTGAACGATGCAATAAAAGGTTCCCATACGTGTTTGTTGATTTCAGCTTGTGGGGTTTGGGCTTGCGCTGTTAGAGTAATTGCAAAGCATAGGCTGATGATTAGTGTTTTCATAGATCTCGATTAACGTCTTTTTTTGTTCGATTGTATAAATCCTATTCGTCTACGTTGTCGGTGTTCTACCTCGTCCTTATCTTTCTGAAGGAGGTAATTTATCGCCTCATACACATCTTTAAACTGTATGTCATCACAATTTGTGATGACATACTTTCCCATTCCTTCGATGTGAGTTGAAACATAAAGTCGATTGGGAACAGATCAATATTCCGCTTTACAGCTTGATTTAAAACCCGCGTTTCAACTTCATACAACTCCGCAAGGTCAAAGTCCAGCATTACCTTTTGCCCCATTACTTCATAAATTCTCTGTTGTATTGTTTGTAGCTGCATAATCGTTTTTCGTAGGCCTGAATTGTTTGAAGAAACCGTTGTTACAGCAAGGACTTCAGTTACTAAAATTAATAAAAGTAAAAAGACCCGGTAACACTGATTTACCGATACACCTGTTTAAATACCTGATCGCTGCCAGGTTCGCGCTGATGGATGGGGCCGTGATGATCTTTTAAAAATCCGCCTTCGCGTGTAGTAAATTTTGTTTGAATCTCTGAGATAATGGAAAGCGCAATTTCATCAGGTGCTTCTGCGCCAATGTCTAAGCCGATAGGAGCATGAATGCGTTCAAAATCTTTTTCTGTTAGCGTAATGCCTTCAGCTTTATATTCTGTCAGCATTTTATCGAAACGCTTGCGCGGCCCTAAGATGCCGATGTAAGGGGTGTTGGACTTCAATAATTTTTTTAACACATCGCGGTCGTACTCATAATTGTGCGACATTAATACGCAAGCTGTGTAGGGTGTGATGTTAAAATCGCGATCAATAAACTCGCGTTGGCATAATGAAAGTTTGTCAGCTGTTGGAAAAAAAATGGGGGCAATGTGGGCCACGCATTCATCGGTAACGCTCACATTCCAACCTAATGTTTTGGCCAGTTCACTTACAGGTCTGGCATCAAAGCCACCACCAAAAATAATTACCGAAATAGAAGGCTGAATTAATTCAATAAATACTTCGTGTTCTATTCCATGCACCAGATATTTATTAGCCTGCGATTTTCGCGAAGTAAAAATTTTCTGCAAGTCAGGCTTTACCACCTCGGTAAGCTCAGCGCTTTGAAAGGTGTTTCGGGCTTCACCGGTTTCGGTAAGTAAAAGTTTTTCGCCTACGGCCAATCCATTAAAGATGGTTGCCAGCGCCAGTGGTGTTTGCGTTTCCGCGAAAGCGGAAAATTGCTGAATGGTTTGTGTATCGTTAACATCTAAAGGTTCAATCAGCACATCAATTACACCATTACAACCCAACCCAATACCCAGGTTTTGATTGCTCTCTTCGCGGGTATCGTAGATAACGGTAACAGGTTTTTTATCGGCCATTACCTGCCGCGCTTTACGCAAGGCATCGCCTTCCAGGCAACCGCCACTAATGGAACCCACCCAGCGGCCATCATCGGTAATGAGCATCCGCGCACCGGGGCTACGGTAAGATGACCCGCGCACTTTTACTACAGTGGCCAATGCAGCTTTGCGTTGGCCGAAATCTACATTTTTGTATGCTGCTACAATTGCTTTGAAATCTTTCACTTTGTTAAGATTTATTTTCCCTCCAGTTCTTCGTCTTCCTCGTTATGCGAAAAGTAATCGATACCCAGCAAATCGCCACTGTATTCTTTAAAGTGTAAAGTATCGCCCACGTGTTTAATCTCGTAATGATTGGAGTGGCAATTTACTTTTAAAATTTTGCCATCATCAACTTTAACAAACGCAATCCATTGTTCGTGCTGCTCGGCCTGAATGGCATAATCGTAAGAACGATATTTACCGTAAGGCAGGGCATGGGGCCCGGCATTGTTTTTACTGGGCACAAAAACCTTATCTACTATAACGCCCTGCATCAGGTGTGGTTTTGAGAACAAGACATCATACACCACAATCCCTACCAGAACAAGTGCGCCTACAATTGCCGCCAAAGCAACCCCGGTAGTTAATCGGTTATTGGCCATAGTATGAAGTTTGATTAGAAAGTTACTCAATAATTCCCAGATCCGAAGGCATGTTTTTACTTGGCTCAAGTCTGGTCTTTAAAACAATCTCCCCATCTTAAGGTTTAATTACAAACGATTGCAATGAGCAATTGGCCCCCGGCCAAAAATTTCTACGTTTGCAATTGATTGGCATTTGTTACTTTCGCAACCCGTAAAAGATTCAGTAAGCATGATAAAATCCTCAGAACTGTTCTCGTACAAAATTGATAAGAAGTATAGCAAGCCGGCAGCTTATTTTTCGATGGAATTTGCTATTGATCAGCCGCTGAAAATATATAGTGGTGGCCTCGGTTTTCTGGCTGGCTCGCATATGCGCAGCGCCTACGAACTGAAACAAAATCTGATAGGCATCGGTATTTTGTGGAAGTACGGGTACTACGATCAGGAAAGAAATCAGGACGGAACTTTAAAAGCAGGGTATGTTGAAAAGAACTATTCTTTTCTTACCGATACGGGCATTGTGTTTCCGATTACCATTCACAACCACGAAGTGCATGTAAAAGCCTGGTTGCTGAAGCCGGAGGTATTTCATACAGCCCCCATGTTTTTGTTAAGTACCGATTTGCCTGAGAACGACCACCTGGCACAAACCATCAGCTATCGGTTGTACGATAGCCACGAGTCGGCCCGCATTGCGCAGTCTATATTATTAGGTAGTGGCGGGGCAAAGTTGTTGGATATTTTAGAACGCGAAACAGAGGTGTATCACATGAATGAAGGCCATGCGCTACCGCTGTGCTTTTATTTATTGAATAAATACAATAACGATCTGGAAGAAGTGCGCAAGCGGGTAGTGTTTACTACGCACACGCCTGAAAAAGCTGGCAATGAAGAACACGGAATTTCATATTTAGATGTGATGAGTTTTTTCCACGGTGTGCCGAAAGAAACGGTACTGGAATTAGCCGCACCCGATACCAATAATTTAAGTTATACACTGGCTGCGTTGCGCATGTCGCGCATTTCCAATGGAGTTTCGTCTTTGCACGGGGCGGTGTCGCGCAAAATGTGGACAGGCTTTGATGGCATTTGCGAGATTACGTCCATTACCAATGCGCAGAACAAAACCTTTTGGATGGATGCTGCATTGGAAGAACATCATAAGCAAGGAAACGACAAAGGATTAACGCTTCGTAAAAAGGAAATGAAGCGCGAACTCTTTCGCGTGGTGGCAAACCAAACCGGTAAAATTTTTGATGAGAACGTAATTACGATTGTGTGGGCCAGACGTTTTGCGGCTTATAAGCGGGCTAATTTATTGCTTCGCGACTTCGAGCGTTTTCTTAAGTTGGTAAACAATGCTGAATTTCCAGTGCAGGTGATCTGGGCTGGTAAACCTTATCCCGAAGATTTTGGTGCGATTGGAATCTTTAATGATATCTATTGGAAAACAAAAGACTTACCTAATTGCGCTATTCTTACCGGTTACGAGATGGAACTTTCAAGTTTGTTGAAACGCGGTTCTGATTTGTGGCTCAACACGCCAAAAATGTTCCGCGAAGCTTCGGGTACATCGGGCATGACAGCCGCAATGAATGGAAGTGTCAATCTTTCTATTCCCGATGGTTGGATTCCGGAGTTTTCGAAGCACGGAAAAAATTGCTTTATCATTTCGCCAGCCGAAACGGATGACTCTGCGGAGCAGGATCGCATCGAAAATGATAACCTGCTTACGTTGTTGGAAAATGAAATTGTACCCATGTATTACAAAAAGCCGAAACAATGGGTGGCTGTAGTAAAACAAAGCATGGAAGATGTTGTGCCTGCGTTTGACAGCAACCGCATGGCGCACGAATACTACGAGAAGTTGTATGCTACAACAGAAACGAAGTCTAAGAAAGCAAAAGAGCTAGAGGTGATTTAATATCTGGGAGTTACGATTGTAAATACTCTTGAAATCGTAAACCCAAACCGAATATCGCCTTTAAAAAAGTTGCCGGTAGTTTCGGATATAAAAGAACGTTCGGTCATGCCTGTTGAATTGGTTACATTCAATTGAAAAACGTGGCCACCGGTTTCAATATCAAAACCTAACGCAAGCGAGTTAGTGGTGCCTGAAATCTGATGCCCTGGAATCTGGTGGTAGTATTCAGCATTTAAGCTTACTCGCTTATTAAGTTTCATTCTTCCACCGGCACCTACTGAAAAAACATCGTTTGGATCGTTAATGCCAGTTGCCAGGTTGTAGTGAATAAGTGTAGGCATAAGTTGAAGCGAAAGACTTTCGCTAAACTTTCTTCCAATTAAGAGCTGCGCAGAATAGTACATTTTGGAGGTCAGGAAATTTTCGCGATCGGGCGTATCAAATTTTAATGACTTATACATGATACCAGCGGTTGCACTTACGGTTATCGGCATGCCACCACTAACCTGACTTAATAGTTTATACTTGGTAAACCCATCAAATTGTTTTTGATAGGTACTTCGACCCACACCAATCATCCAGCGTTTTGTAAGTCCATAATCAAAGCCCATGCGCATGGAGGCCTGATCCAATCCAAACAGTTCATAAGCGCCATCACTTAAAAAACCAAACCGATGCGAGATTCTGAAATCAAGAACTCCTTTCGCCACATTCTCAACGGAGTGACCATTGATCAAGCGCGTGGTTTTGAAAGTAGCTGTTACGTAATCTGGTTTACTTTGCTTTTCAGTTTCCTTATCAAGCATGTCCATTAAATCCTGACCATAGCTTGTGGCATGTAGCGATGAAACAAAAAGCAGAATGCCAATGAGTGATAACTTATTATTTAGGCGCATAAATACAATTGACATTAATCTCAACGGTTTTGGAAATTTTTTCAGCAACAAGTGCAGGTATTTCAATTTTGTGATCGGATAGTTTGATCACAAACTTCGAGCTTGCTTCAAGTTTGTCAGGCGAAACGATGATTGTACCCGTTGCTGTCTGATATTGTTTTACGCCATGTATCGTGAGATCACCCCCAACTTCTATTTCGTAGGTTCCGCTAACTTTAAAGTTCACCTTGCTTAGGTTTAATATTTTTCCGTTGAAGGTGGCTTTGGGGTATTTTGATGACTCCAAATAGTTTTCATTAAAGTGTTCTTCCATGAGTGCTTTATCGAAACGAAAACTTTTTACCAACACGGCAAAAACCAATTCACCTTTTTCTATATCCAGCAGACTCGTTACTTCATTGTTGGTTGCTTCTATGTTTTCTATTGGTGTTTTCGAAAAGAAAGAGATCTTTCCATTTCTGGTCATGAACACCGGCTGGGCAAAAGAACCCGCGCTAATGGCGCAGAGCAATACACAAACTAAAATCTGTTTCATATTTAAAATTTAATTGTTAATTGTTTAAAGCGCCAGCATCAATCCAGGCTTGAATTTTTTGAATATCGCAAGCCGACATTTTACCGGAATTTTTGGGCATGGCTGAATAACCAGAACTAAAATTGATGCTGCCCATAAGGCTGCCATCGTTTACATATTTCATTACAGCCGTATGAGTGTTAAGTGCAATTCCTGCTGATGGATTGTTGCCACCGTGGCAATTGTTACATCGGTTGTTAAGCAAAGGCAGCACATTGCCACTAAACGTGCTTGTAGTTAATGGTGTACAGTTTGCTGATTCCGGATAGAGCGTGGCTTCGTTATCGTAATAACATCCGGTTAGTAGGAGTAAGGCAAACAAAGCGAACTTATTCATCATACCAAAGAATTTAATTGTTAAGCGCCCCGGCAGTTATCCAGGATTTGATCTGATTAATCTCGCACTCTGAAAGTTTAGTGCCTTGTGGCATGGGCGAAAAACCAGTAGTATGCGTAATGCTTCCCACTAATTTTCCATTCGTAACCTGCGCTTTAATGGCAGAATAATCGGCCAGGTTTATGTTACCGCCCAACGAGCCAGGTTTATGGCAACCTACACATTGAGTGTCTATTATTGGCTTAACAATTATCGCGAACGTAAATTGATCTGGGTTACAAGCGCAATTACAGTTTACGGTATTTTTTGCGCCCTGGTTAATCCATGCAGCAATGGAATCTTTTTGAGCTTGCGTAAGCGGAGCATCGGGAGGCATTCTATCTTCCCCCGATTCAAAAAGTACTTTATACAATTTACTTTTACTGGCATTGCCTGGGGAAATTCCTTTTCTAACTATGTTGTTGTAGTTATCCAATGTATAACCGTCCTTATGCGAGGCTGCATCATGACACTTACTTCGGGCGCAAGATGAAATGAAGATGGGTAGCACACTACTTTCAAAACACACGTTTCCATCTGTTACACACCCTGGGGTGTTTGGCTCGCCCTCGTTTAACGTGGTTGGATCGATAAAAGGATCATGAACACAACCGTTTAGTAAAACCAGAATCAAAACCAATAAACCAATGCTAATTCTAAAGCCATAGACTAGTTTGGATTTCGCTTTCATACTATTAAGAATCATTTTTTGATTTGAGTAACACTTGTATTTGTTATAATCACATCTGAGAGAAATCCTTTACAGATTCCTTTCAGCGTTACAAATTCATCTTTCTTAAGATTGGCTTTTGAATCTTGCATGGTGCATTGAACACCAAACCCATCACCTTCAGTCGCAAGCATTACAACCGGAATATTTTCCTGATTGTGTGTGATGTTTGCAATCTTGCCAGAAACCACAACTGTTTTGTCGAGGTAAAGTAGGTTGGCAGAATCTTCGTTGTGCTGGAATTGCCTGAGAAGTTCGGCTGCGGAAATTGCTATTCCCTGCTCGTCCTCAGGATTGCGGTGTGGTTT
>Ga0075163_10001541_pt1 | contig 31048 bp, 27 predicted proteins | sample JI1023141ADNA_FD_71478 | JGI IMG/M metagenome (GOLD analysis project Ga0075163, IMG submission 71478) | Wastewater effluent complex algal communities from Wisconsin, to seasonally profile nutrient transformation and Carbon sequestration -... | ecosystem: Engineered > WWTP > Effluent > Algae...
GCGGGATATTCAAGCTGACCGGCAATCAGGCGCCGTTCAACGCATTTGCGGGCATCAAGGGCAAGCTCGAATATGAGCGCCTGGAAATGCAGCGCTTCATTGAGCTACACAAATTGCAGGCGTTCCGGATGAACCCGCACTTCCCAATCAACACGCTGGGGCTGATGCGCGGCATGGTTGCGGCGCAGCACATGGGGGTCGCGAACGAATATCTGGACATCGTGCTCGGCGGGATGTGGGAAGCTGGCGAAAAAATGGATGATCCGGCGGTGTTTCTCGCCTGCTTGAACAAGGGTGGCCTCGACGGGCAGCGCTTGATCGAACTCGCCAACAGCCCTGACGTCAAGGCCGAGCTGGTGGCCAACACCGATGCTGCGGCCACACGCGGCGTGTTCGGCATTCCGACGTTCTTCGTGGGTGACGAAATGTTCTTCGGCAAGGAACGCATCGGCCAGATCGAGGATTTGTTGAAGCGGATGGCGGCCAGCGCCTGAATTTCTGAATTTCAATCGTCATGCAGATGCACGGCGACCGAAGGAGAATAATGATGTCCGACATGTCCGCAGGCCGCGTCTACACCGAACGGCACGACCATATCCTGAAGATCGTCATCGACAATGTGGCGAAGAAGAACGCCTTCAGCCCCGAGATGATGGCCCAGCTTTCCGACGCACTGACGCTGCTCGAAAATGACGATGACCTGTGGGTCGGCGTCGTGTGCGCCGTCGGCAGCGCCTTTACCGCGGGGCTCGACATGCCAAAGTTCTTCGGTCCCACGGCCACGGTGAAGCCTGATCCCGAGGGCAATATCGACCCGTTCGGGCTTGCCAACCAGTGCACCAAGCCGATCGTCACCGCGGTGCAGGGGATTTGCTACACCATCGGCATCGAGCTCATGCTGTCGGGCGACATCGTTGTCGCAGCAACCGACGCCCGCTTCTGCCAGATGGAAGCCAAGCGCGGTATCGCGCCGTTGGGCGGCGCGCACTTCCGCTACATGACGCGCGCTGGCTGGGGCAATGCCATGTACCATCTGCTGCTGTGCGACGAATTCAGCGCGGCCGAAGCCTATCGCATCGGGATGGTCCAGGAACTTGTGGCGCCCGGCGAACAGATCGACCGCGCCATGGAACTCGCCCGCATCATCGCCGCGAACGCCCCGCTCGGCATCCGCGTCACCAAGACGGCCGGCCGCAAGTTCATCGAGGCCGGCGAGCAGGCAGCCATTAATGCAATACCGGGAATCAAGGACCAGGTGATGAACAGCGCCGATGCCGCCGAGGGCATCCAATCGTTTGTCGAACGCCGGTCGGCCGTTTTTCAGGGCAGGTAACTTTGCGCCGGACGTGCTGGCGGAAAGTGAGTCAGAGTCATTTTTGGGCGCGAAACCGGGGTCGGCTTTGGATACGAATTGACGCCTTGACCGCCCATGTCGACAACAAGCCCGTTCGACAGCGCCTTCGACAGCGTCCGCCCGCCTAAACGGTCCCGCGCGTCGAGGACGACGACCGACTTTCCTGCGTCGACAAGCACGCGCGCTGCGGTCAAGCCCGACATGCCAGCGCCAACGATCACGACATCGCAATTCACCGTGTCCGTCATGCTGATCGTCCTTCTATGGCCTTTGCGAACGCCGGCGCCCCCAACCGCCCGTCAATGAACTCGCCCCTCGACGTCTGGTGGTCGCTCACAATTTGGCGAATTTCCACCGTGACCTGTCAGCGCATTCAATTCTTCAATTTGGTATCATCCGTCTAACATTGGCCAACAGCCTATTGTTGCCCGCGGCATCGTTCTGGAATGGGACGCGCGGCAGAGATGGCGCTGACGTTGGCCCCGCGTCAGCCAGCTCTGCAGGTCAGCCCAGGGGGTTGGAAATCGACGACCCAGATGCAAGCGTGCTCACAGCGTTTCGGGCGACAGCTTTGGCGAATCGCTACCGGCCCAGACTACTGAAACCCGGCGAAGTGAAGGGGGGCGCGGAAATTTTCCAATGATTACAGTGCCCAGTTTTGTCACATGTGGGGCAGCATCCCCTCCACAAAGGGATCCAGATACATCAGGGCGAAAGGGCCATCCGACAGGCAACCCAGTTGGGTCCTGGTTTGCAGCGTTGGGCAGGAAATTGCGCCGGGCCCAACATCGTTTCATTCTTGCGTGGTCGTTGCGGCCCACGCCTGTTGAGCGGCAATTCATCGTGCTCACCTGCTTCGCGTATCCTGGACGGCTTCGCGCTGAAAAATCGAGTGATGATCGGTAAGCCAGCGAACGGACAAGGCGCTGAAGCGACCAAAGCAGGCCGATTCAGAATGGTTCGAGTGGGCCTTCAACAACACTGCGGATCGCCAGTACAAAGAGCAGAACGGCAATCGCCGCAGATGGAGCAAACCCGATCGCAGGCTTGATGCCGGCGAACAGGAAGAGCCCAAGGGCAATGGCAAGGCACCAAGGTAGCGCGATTGCCAGTAGCTGCAGCCAGCGCCGATCACCGCGCCCCTTGCCGGGGCGAATGAGTACGGACGGGTAATCCTTGCCGAGCTTGCCGTTCTCGCCGCGGTTCTGGAGTGTGAGATAGCTGTAGCGACGGTTGATGATAACATCCCACAGACGGGCGACGACCGGTAGGTGCGACAGATAGCGGGTGTGCGAGGCGCCCGGCAACGGAAATGCGAAGCCCTTCACGTGGAAATTGTCGATGGGATTGATCGAGCGCTGCGCCGGCATCGGCGAACTGAGCGGGCCGGAGACAATGTCGCCGTCGTCCCAGAAGTTGATCCAGTGAATGTGCGGCTTGCGGTTATGGGCAAACGGCGGCCCGCCCGTGTCGCCACGCAGCACTTCCTGAACGCGCAGGTAGCGGTGCGACGTGGACGTCGAACTTTCAAAGAAATACTCGACCTTGTCGATCGGGCTGCCCCAAGTGATGAAGTGCTCGATCTTCATCAGCGGCAGCGGGCCTTCGATCGGATTGTCGCGGTTTTCCGAGCGGTTGATGCGGGTCAGCGACAGCAGCGTGTCATGCGCAATGGTGGTACCAAGGCTATGCGCGGTGATGACGACGCGCTCGCACTGCTTGTCTGACAGCACGCGGGTCAGCGTGCGCCGCGCGGCGGTCAGAATCTCCTGGCGCTTGCGGTTGCCGAGGTCGGTTTCGCGGTAACTGGCCCAGGCACGGACATCGCCAAGCGCGTCGGTCAGGAAGCCGGTGATGCCGGCAAGGCCGAGGATACCGGTAACAAGCAGCAGCGCGATACTGCCGGCTTCACCGAGCAGCGGCACCATCGGCGCAAGCGGCGGCACCGCACTGGTGAGGTCGAGAATGGCGTTGGCGGCAGCGAAGGCGCCCAGCAGTACAGCAGCGGCGGCAAGCGCAATCGCCAGGATGACAGTGGTGAGCAGGAAAATGATCCGCAGTTCGGCGCCGACATAGTGGCGGCGCCAGGCTTTGGCGACCGCTTGCAGGCGGGCGGCGCGGACGGGTTCGGGCTTGGCCTTGCCGGTGACGGTCTGCTGTTCGATGAAGGCCAGGAAATCGCTGAAACTGCCTTTGGACGGGCCGCGCCGGGCTTCGGGGCTTTCGAAGTCATCGTAGAGAGTGATGAGGCTGGCGAGGTCGGTTTCCTCGTGCGGCGGCAGGCTTTGCGGATAATTCTCGAACTGGTCGATCAGGCTGGCGCGGCGCAGGCGCTGGCGCTGGCGCCACGGTGTGCCCAGCGTCTGGAACGGGCGGCGCCACTGCGCCACAAGCCAGAGGGCGACGCTGAGCGCGGACTTCTCCTCGGCCATGACGGGCGCCCAATAGGCTTCGTGGAAGCGCAGGTTGCGCGCCGGTGCATCCTGTGGCGGGAAGAAGGTCGCGCGAATATAGGCATCGGGCTCGCTGCCAGCGGTTTCGGCAGGAATGAGCCGCGGTTCGATCTTGCGGAAGAAGCCCAGCGGGCGACCGGCCTTGAACTCGGCGTACTGGTAGCTGTCGAGCGCGTCGATCATGCGCGAGGTTTCCTCGAGCCGGCGCTGGCTGCCCATTCCGTGGAAGTGAACGACTGCGGTGTAGCGGCCGGGCTCGGATGTGCTGGCTTCGGGTTCGATCATCTGGCGCTCCCGCATCGAGTGTGGTGCATCCGCGGCTGTCCTGAAAGCCCAAAAGCGGTGCCTGGCTGGCACGGCGGAAGCTTTCCTGCACTTTGAACCTTTGCCACCTCGCCGGCATGGTCATGGTTCGAGTCCCGCCGCCATTGCGTCCTCGACTCGTTCGAGCCAGATGAACTCGAGCTTCGCGCGGGCATTTTCGGGGATGTCATCGTAGTCGCGGCGATTGCGCGCCGGCAGCATGACCCGCTTGATTCCGGCGCCCGCCGCAGCAATGACCTTTTCCTTGATGCCGCCTACCGGCAGCACCAGACCGCGCAGCGAAATCTCGCCGGTCATCGCGGTGTCGCTGCGGACGGTGCGACCGGTCAGCAGCGACACGAGCGCGAGGAACATCGCGACCCCCGCGCTTGGCCCGTCCTTCGGCGTGGCGCCGGCCGGGACATGGACATGGATGTCGCTCGTTTCGAGTGCCGCCGTATCGACCCCGAGGCTATCGGCGCGGCTTTTCACGAGGCTGAGCGCCGCGACCGCGCTTTCGCGCATGACCTCGCCCAACTGGCCGGTCAGCGTCAGCTTGCCGCTGCCGGGCATGCGCGCGGCTTCGATGAACAGGATATCGCCGCCGACCGGGGTCCAGGCGAGGCCGGTTGCGACACCGGGCACGCTGGTGCGCTGTGCCACTTCGTTCTCGAAGCGCGGAGCGCCCAGTATCGCCGCAAGGTCGCCCTCGGCAATATTGACAACCGTCGCCGATCCGTCCGCGATCCTGACCGCAGCATGGCGCAACATCTGCCCGATTTCGCGTTCGAGATTTCGAACCCCGGCCTCACGCGTATAGCGTTCGATGATAGCGGTCAGCGCTGCATCGTCGATCGCGGCCTGCTCCGCGCGCAGCCCGTTGGCGTCGAGCTGACGCGGCAGCAGATACCGCCGCGCAATGTTGAACTTTTCCTCGGCAGTATAGCCGGCGAGCGAAATGACTTCCATCCGGTCACGCAGCGGCCCCGCAACCGAGTCGAGCACGTTGGCGGTGGCGATGAACACCACGCGACTGAGGTCGAACGGCACCGCGAGATAGTTGTCGCGGAACGAACTATTCTGTTCGGGGTCGAGCACTTCGAGCATCGCGGCCGACGGGTCGCCTTGGATGCCGGCGCCAAGTTTGTCGATTTCATCGAGCATCATCACGCAGTTGCGCGCACCGGCCTTGCGAATGGACTGGATGATAGTGCCCGGCAGCGCGCCGACATAGGTGCGGCGATGGCCGCGGATTTCGGCCTCGTCATGGACGCCGCCCAGGCTGACCCGCACGAAGGTGCGGCCCATCGCGCGCGCAATCGACAGGCCGAGCGAGGTTTTGCCAACGCCGGGCGGCCCGACAAAGCACAGGATCGGGGCCTTGCCGTGTGGCGCCAGCTTGCGCACGGCAAGGTATTCGACGATGCGGCGCTTGATCTTCTCGAGGTCGAAGTGGTCCTCGTCGAGAATGGCGCGCGCCCGCGCAATGTCGATCGGAATCTCTTCGGGGAGCGTCCAGGGCAATTCGGTCAGCCAGTCGAGATAGGTGCGCACCATGGCATGCTCGGTCGCAGCCTCGGGCATGCGTTCGAGCCGCCGCAGCTCCTTTTGCGCCTGCGCCTCGACTTCGGGCGGCATCTGCGCCTTGGCAATGGCTTCGGCAAGTTCGGCAAGTTCGGCGGACTTGTCGCCACCCTCGCCCAGCTGGCGCTGGATCGCTGCCAGCTGCTCGCGCAGCAGCACTTCGCGCTGCCGGCCGCCGAGCGACTCTTCGACATCACGACCGATTTCGCGGCTGAGCCGCAACACCTCGAGCCGCTGGGCGAGCAGCTGCGAGACCTTGTCGAGCCGCGCCTGCAGTGCCGTCGTTTCCAGAATTTCCTGCTTTTGCGCAGGGGTTAGATCGAGATAGGCGGCAACCGTGTCAGCGAGCAATGCACCCGAAGTGATGCCCTGGATCATCGTCGCCAGTTCAGCCGGTGCCTGCGGCAGCAGCTCGATCGATTCGACCGCCTGTTGACGCAAATGCAGCACGCGCGCTTCGACTTCGGTGCCGGCTGTCTCGGACTCGTCGATGCGCTCGATGCGCGCCACCATATAGGGCCAGCCGTCGAGAAACCCGACAACGCGAAAGCGCTGCTGGCCCTGCACGATCAGATGATGTTCGCCGTCGGCCGACGTAACATAGCGCAATATGGCAGCGACCGTGCCTACGGGGTTCATGTCGGCCGGGCCGGGCGTGGCCAGTTCGGGATTGCGCTGGGTCAGCACCCCAATCGCACTTTCGGCGCGCACCGCAGCCTGCGCCGCCGCAATCGACGCGGGGCGACCAATCGAAAGCGGCATGACGATCCCGGGGAACAGCACGAAATTGCGCACCGGCACGACGATGATGGCGTCGTCCGGCAGTGCCGGCAGTTCCAGCGTCGCCGGTTCTGACGCAACCCGCTCAGCCGATGGCCGATCCGACACATCCTTGGCCAAGGGCAAAGCTGCTTTCCCGTCATTGTCGTTCATCAGCGAACCCCAATCCCGGATGCCTTGCGGAGCGCCAAAAGCAGGCAACCATTGATTTCGAGCTTTCGCACGCCGTCATAGCGGCCGGGTGGCAATGCCAGATGCCGTTCGAAACGGCCTTGCGGCAGTTCCAGCCGATGAATGATGGCGGTGCCCAGTTCGGGTGGCAGGACGCGTTGCCCGACGATTTGGAGCTTGCCGTCTTCAATGGCCGCATGAACCTGGCCGAGATCAACGCCGGGGAGCGCGATCAGCACCAGTACCTCGCGCTCGGTCTCGAGCACATCAACCGGCGGCTCCCAGCACGGAACGCCGCGCAAAGCGCGCGCGGGTTCGAAACTCTGATGATGCAGCTGCTCGACGCGACCCAGCATCTCCAGCGCTTCGGACCACATCCAGTTGCGCGACCGTGTCGTGCCCATTGGCGGCCTCCCAGATTGCAAAAGCGATAAATTAAATCCGAATCAATGTCCCAATATCACTGGGATATTGCTTTCGGTAAGCATGTATTTCGTCACACCACCGAAAATATATTCGATGATTTCATTTCCGCTATAGGCACCCATCACGCAGTAATCTGCGTTCCAATGGTTGCATTCGGATAGAATCCGCACTTCGATCGGATTTTTGTCATTCGCAACACACTTTATCTCTGCATGGATACCATGGCGCGACAGTAAAATTGCGCCGGTCTCGGCGGATCGGCCGCTCCCGACATCGCCAACGGTGAAAATTTCGACCGCAGACGCCAGCTTGAGCAGCGGAATGCAGCATTTCATGGCCGTTATCGCTGCAAGCGAGCCGTCCCAGGCAATCAGCGCGCGGCCGCCGACATCAAGCCGGCGAACATTTTCGGCCACCGCGACGACCGGCTTGCGCGACCGCAGCGCCAACGTGCCCGCAATGCCGCGCATGTTGGGCGCAAAGGCTTCTTCGAGCAGTCGATTGACGACGATGATATCGGCGAGATCGGCAGCGCGGAGCATGCTTTCGGCAATGTAGCCCGTGGTTTCCTGCCAGTCCCAGGAGATATCCTCGATCTTCAGCCGCGCTTCGATCCGCGCCCGGTTCTTGGCCGCCAGCCGTTGCGCCTCCGCGATCATGTCGACGCTGAGGCCAAGTCCGTAGATGTCGCCGGCAATCATCGGCAGTTCGACCACCTGAACACACGCCAAATGTCCGCCGACCGCCCGCGTCAAATCAAGGGCTGCCTGCAGGCGCGCTTCCTGACCCACATCATCATGCGCCAGTACCAGAACCTCTTTCATCATTGCCTCCCCGCCTCGCGAGCGATTTTTGCGGCGACCGTTGGTCGTAGTGCATCACGGTTTGCAGATGCCGCTGCGGATGCGCCGACCGGGTCGACCGATACGCCGCACAGCGGAACTGCGCGGGATCAGGCCACGGTGATGCGGTCGTCGACCGCTGTTACACCGGGCGCCGACCATGCGGCACGCTCGGCAACCTGGCGCTCATGCCAGCTTTTGACCTTGCCCGTCAGCGTCACCTTGCTGCCGTCGGCAAGTACCGAGACCGACGCCGCATCGACATCGGCGGCGTGTTTTATGGCATCGGCGATACGCGTGCGGACATCCTGTGCGACTGCATGCCTGCGCACCTCGATGAGGTTTTTGATGCCGACGACGCCATGCACGCGACCGGCAGCTTTTTGGGCGCCTTCGCGCTGGTAGTACCAGTCGGTTGAGCCGCTCAGCGTCACCCAGCCGCGCTCGACCTTGACCGCAATCCTGTCGGCGGGAATGGTCGCATCCCAGTTGAAGATATCGACAATGCGCTTGGCGACCTCGTGATCCGCCAATTTCGGATCGGAGGCAAAGCGCACTCTGATCTCCTGCGCGATGGCGTTGACCCCGGAGACGCGACGGGCGACTTTCTCGGCCGCCAGCTTTTCGGCGTAGGTCTTGACGAACCCCGAAAGCGTTACCACGCCGTCGTTCACCGCGACGCCAATGTCGGCATGGTCAACACCGGGCTCCCAAGCGAGCTCGGCCATGACGTCGCTTTGCAATTGTGCATCGGTCTTCATTCCAATTGCTCCTCATGCTCAAGATGCGGTTGCTGTGGGTATGGGTCGTGCCCGTCAGCCGCCACGCCAAGCACCGTTGGCAAAATGACGAGAACAGCGGCGCCGCGATTGCGGCAGCTGCGGGCTCGCAAGAGTCCGCAGTTGCGCGCGACAAGCGCGCGGACGCGGTGCAAATCGACCGCGCGCGCCGCCACGCCGGGACCAATTTCCGGCTTCGCGTCAAGGCCGGCAAAGCGCCGCTTCACGCCGGTATCGGCGACCATCAGCCAGACCCGATTGACCATGGACCTGGTCCTGATCTTGATCTGACCCAGCAGCGGCCTGCCCGCAGCGTCACGCTGTCCCAACGCCGGTGCGGGAATTGGCAGCGCACTGCGCGCTGCCGCAACAAGGTCGAGCAAGGCCGAGTCGAATGCTGCAGCATCAACCCGTGACAGCAACCGACACGGTGCCAGATCCAGATCGACCCGCGCATTGCGGCCACACAGGACGTTGATCGTGCCGGCCAAATCCCGCACGCGCTGGTTGATGTCGATCACCTCCGGCCGCTTGACCAGGCTGGCGCCGGACAGATCCGGCAGCACCCGCCCTACCGACGCCCGCTTCGACGCTGACGGGACAAGGTGCAGCGCTGACCTGGCGCCAATGCCCGATCCCATGCCGCTGACATCGCCCATCAGTGCACCCAATCATGTGGTTTGCGTGCAGCGTGCCGGTCGCGTCCCGGCGGCGGAGGTGTTGGGTCGGGCGCCTGCCAGCGCGCCTCGAACCGGCTGATATAGTCGCGGGTATGCGGGACGGCGCGGCGCTCGCGCGTCAGTTGCAGTTGGAACACCATCAACCCACGATTCTGGAAACCGGCCTCGGATGCCGCCAGATAATATTCCCACATCCGACAAAATCGCTCTCCCATCAGATCGCGTGCCGCTTCGCGGTTCTTCTGAAACCTGTCCCACCAGCGCTGGAGCGTCAGATTGTAATGGCCATGGAGAATTTCGATGTCGGTCAGCCACAACCCCGCACGTTCGATAGCCGGCAGGACTTGCGACAGCGTCGGAATGTGCCCACCCGGAAAGATGTAGCGATTGATCCAGGGATCGGAACCGGTGGTGACATTGGCGTGCCCGATCGAATGGACGACGGCGATACCATCGACTTCGAGCAGACTGGCAATCTTGCGGAAATAGGCATCGAAGTGCCGAGTGCCGACATGCTCCAGCATCCCGACCGACACAATGCGATCATAGCGTCCGTTGACGTCGCGGTAGTCGCACAGTTCAAATCGCGCGCGGTTTTCGACGCCGAGCAAGCGGGCCCGTCGCTTGGCAGCGCCGAGCTGCTCGGCTGACAAGGTGATACCGTCGACACGCGCGCCGGCGTCAACCGCCAGCGTTGTCGCCAGTGCGCCCCAGCCGCACCCGATATCGAGCACGCGGTCATCGGGCTTGATCAGCAGCTTCGCAGCCAGATGCCGGATCTTTGCCAGCTGCGCGACCTCAATGGTTTCGCACCCAGTGGGAAAATAGGCACACGAGTAGATGCGATCCGTATCGAGAAACAGGTCGTACAGCTCCGGTGGCAGATCATAATGGTGCCCGACGTTGCGGCGCGATGCGATGCGGTTATTGGTGCCGGACCACAGGCGCTGCAGTTTCCGCAGGTAATTCATGAGCCGCGGCAAGGGCTTTTGGTAAAGCAGCTCGAGATTGGCCGTGGCGAGGAGCAGAAGATCGCGAATCGTGCCGCTCTCGATCTTGATGCGCCCATCCATATAGGCCTCGCCCATGACCATGGCCGGGTCGAGGGCTATGCGTATCGGCAAGTCGCGGTCGCGCAGGCGCAATGTCACGTGCAAGCCGCTTGCGGCGTCGCCGAAACGCGCGGTGCCACCGTCGGCATCGATGACAGTCAACCGACCGTTTCGAATCAGGTCGGGAAGTACCCAGCCCAAAACTGGCAGCCGCGCCGGACGCCCTGCTTGCCCGTGCATTGCTACGGCCTTTCGACAGGTAAGCGCACGGCGATTCCTGATGCGCGAAACGTGCAAACACCAACGATCTGGTCGAGCATTGCCCGGTGCGGCGTTGATGCGAAGCCTGCCGGAATCTCAACCGAGGAACCCGTCTTGGTTCGCCGAGGGCTAGCGCCCTCTCCGAAGCTTTGGCTCGAATGCATCACGCCCTCCGCTCACCTGTTTAGATGTTTCATCATAGAATTAATGTTTTGGAAACATATAAACAACGACCAAGCAGTCGAGTACGTAGATTCCCTGAGCGGACTGAAATATCGCAGCGACGCAGAGGCCATGCGGCAGTGCTGCCGGCTGGCCCGCTGGTGTACGCCGCCGCTGGCCGGTGTACAGGCCGGCCTTCGGCGCCGCATCAGCCGGTCGAATCTTCAGCCCTGCTTGCGGCCGCCGCCGAAGGTCGCGAGCAATGCCGGACCGACCCCGAGGATGACCGGGAACACCGTCGTGAAGCTTTCGCCTGCCATCAGCGCCAGTCCGGCAAGCAGGATGATGGCACCGGGCAACACGATCGCCAGCGGCAGCGCCGCCTTGTCCCAGCTGCTCTTGCCCTGTTCCATGCGCCACATCGCCATCGCTTCGGGGCGTTCGGCCTGGCGCACAAACGCCGCGAAGCTGGCGTTGATCAGCCGCGGTTCGGGGTCAAGCACGACCAGCCCGCGGCGGATCAGCGAGCGTAGTGCCAGCGCGGCGCTGATGTTGACGACGCGGCCGCGCGCCAGATTGTCGAGGATGACGCGCTCGGCGCGCGACGACGCCACCCACAGATGCTGGTAATGTTCGATCAGCGTGCCGCGCAGATAGTCGATCGCCGCCTCGCGCGTTGCTGGCCGCACCGATTGCGCCCATTCCCACACCGGCCGCGCATAGAGCCGGCCATATTGGACGACACTGATCGGATAGGTCACCGAAAACAGCTTCTTCCACGTTGCCGCGCTCGGCACGCGGCGCGGATCGATCAACGAGTTGAGCACGACTTCGGGCAGGTAATGCGCCTCGCGCACCAGCTGGATGATGCCGTCCGCGAGGCTTTCGCCGGCGTGCGTGGTGCCGGCGGTGTAGGCGAGCTGCTTGCGGCAGCGCCGTTCGACGCGGGCGTTCCAGATGAACTTCGCCGTCGGCCGGAACACCACCGTGGTGAAATCCTCGAACAGCCGGCTCCAGCGCAATTGCTGCTGGCGCGAAATCAGCGGCACGTCGGGATGCGCCGCCGATTCGCTCTGTTCGCGTTCATAGGCCTGCAGCACGCGGTCGAGCGGCGACAAGTCGGTCAGCACGACGATACGCCCTTCGGCGATGCCGCTGTCCGACCGGCGCTGGCGGTCGATGAGCAGCGACATGTCTTCGAGCATCGCCAGCGCCGCCTCGCCCAACGCCGCGTCGCGCAGTGCGATCTCGAGCCCGATGACGACGACCGTGCCGCCGCCGAGCAGGCGTTCGCGGTGGCCGGCGTAGCCGGTGGCGCCGGCGACGCGCTGCGCCTCGCTTTGACCGACATCGAGTGCATCATTGGGGCCGAGCAATTCGAGCTGCAACGCCAGCGGGCCGTTGAGCACCACAGTGCGCTCGGGCAGGTCGAGCCGCCGGTCGCGGCGCGACAGCCGCGGATAGGTTACCGCTTCGAGCGGCGTCCCGAAGCCGAACAGCGACCGCACCAGCGCATGGATGCTGTGGCGCAGCACCAGCACCAGCGCGCCCAGCGCCAGCAGGCTACCGATGACGCCGGGCCACCACAGCCCCTTGAGCGACAGCGGCGGCCGGCGATTGCTCTCGACCAGCCCGATGCGCGCATTGTCATCGACGCAATAGACCGAAGTCAGGTCGAGTTCACCGTCGCACCCCGCGACATCGACGGGGCGGCCGAGATTGGCCCAGTCGTGCAATATGCCGCTCAGCCCCGGCCCGAGCCGGTTCGGCGTTGGCTGCGCCGTCGCCGCCAGGCCCGGCAGCCCGGCCAGTTGCAGCGCCGCACGCACGTCGGCGTCACGTGCCGGCCACGCCGCGTTGACCGCATCGACAACCCCCGCGCGCGGCGGATCGGGCAGCATGATCGCCTTCAGCGCGGCACGCGTCGCGGCGCGATTGGTGGCCCAGGCGGCTTCGAGGTGGACGATTTCGTCATTATGCGCGCCGACGCGGGTTTCGCGCGCCGCATCGCTCCACATGGCCAGCATCGGCAGCGCCCCGAAGCTCAGGAACAGCGCCACGATGAGCAGACGGTGGCCGCGCTCGTCGGCGGGCATCAGCACGCCGGCAGCGGCGTTGCCGCCGGCGTGGCCGATATGCCGCCAGGCAATCACCGACGCCACGATCGGCGCCAGCACCGCCAGCCAGACCTTGTACACCTCGAACGACCCCAGCGGCACGATGACGATCAGCAAGGCCAGCGCCAGCACGCCGTAGATGCGCAGGGCGGCGCGCGCCGCCAGCGGGCCGACGCCGGGGCGCGGCCACAGCCACAGCCAGCTGCGTTTGCCCCACACCAGCCACGCCAGCGCCATGATGATCACGCCGATCAGCGCCAGCCCGAACCAGCCGATCGCGGCAAAGCTGGCGGTTGCGGCCAACTGGGCATCAACATCGCGCAGCGGCCGGTGGACGACCAGCACCCACGGCGTGCCTTTGAGCCCGCGCGCGACGAACTGCTGCGGCCGGCCTTCGAACACCGCGTCGAAACTTTGCGATTCGGCGGCATTGTCCTGCCCGGTCAGCGTGGCGCGCAAATAGTCGCGCACCGTGCGCCGCCTGCCGTCGCGCGTGTCGATGCTCGCCGCCCGCGCCGCGCGCTCGATCGCGTCGGTCGGGCTGCCCGAACTGAATGCCGTGCCCAGCCCGTCGATGGCGATGCGGTGGGTGTTCGAGCCCGCGACATAGGGCAGCTTGGGGTCGGACGCATCGACAATGATGAATTCGACCGATGACGGCAGCACCGGCGCGAGGAAGCTGCGCGGCACCATCGTCTGCAGCATGATGCCGCGCCGCGACTTGTCATCGCCGGCTGCGGCGCCGCTGTTGTCGAACGGCACCGCGACCGCGACCTTGTTGCCGCCATCGGACGACGAGCGGATGACCTCGATGGTGTAGTCGGGCGCGAACTTGAAGCCTTCGGGCGCATTGAAGCGCGCGCTTTCAAAACTGCCGTGGCTGACCCCGGCAAGTGCCGCGCGGAGATACTGGCGCCCGCCGATGCCGAGCCGGGTGACGCTGGCCTTGCAGCGGTTCATGATCGTCGACGAGCCGGCGAAGCGGTTGCCCCTGGCGTCCGAAAGCGACAGGCTTTCGCGCAGTGGCCAGACCCACGGGCCGTTGCCGCCCATGGCGGGCAACACCAGCCATTCGGCCGATGCCATCGGCGGTGCCGGCGCGTGCGGCCGGATTTCGGTGGCGGCTTTGGGCGGCGATTTGCCGGCGGCCGGTGCCACGGCAGCCGTCGCCTCGGTACAGATCAACGTGGCGGCGGGGACTTTGGCGGCGGGCGCGCCGGCATCGGGCCAGATCGCCGCGGTCGGGTTGGACAGCGCCAGCACGCTGGCGAATTCGATCTCGAATTGCCCCGCCATCTGCTGCGCCAGGTTTTCGAGCCGCGTCTGCGACCGCGCATGCGCCAGCAACGAGTTCCACACCAGCACCACCGCCAGCACCGCCAGTGCAAACGCCGCGACAATGCCGAAGATCGCGGCGATGACTTCAAGCGGCGTCAGATGGCCCGCCGGACCGAGAAAGCGCAGCTTCATCACCGGCACCAGCGCCACCGCCAGCGTCAGGAAGATCGCGGCCAAGGTCAGCAGATCGGGCGACAGGCTCAGCGAGCGCGCATAGGTGCCGCCGTCGCGGGCCAGCCCGACAATCAGGCAGCCCTTGGCTTCGCTTTTTTCGGTGACCTTGACCGCGCAGTTCGAGGCCCAGGGCGCCGGGAAGTTGAGCGGGCGCATGTACATGACATAGGATTCGCCGGCGATTCGCACCGAAACCGGCTCGGCATTGCCGCGCAGCGTCGGCGTTTGTGCGTCCTTGGCGTTGCCGCTGCCGACATCCTTGCCGCTGACCGCACGCGCGCTGGTGAGCAGCAGCGCGCCGAGGTCGGCGTCATCGGCGATGATATCCTTGACCGACGTCACCGGCAGCTGCTTGCCGCCCAGCGACGCGACGACCACGCCGTCCTTGTCGACGACGAACACCGTTTCGAAATCGGGCGCGCTGTCGGACAGCTTGGCAATGCCTTCGAGCGACAGTTCGGCATTATACTGCAGCAGGCTTTCGCCAGGCACGTCGACATCGGGCATTTCGGTGCCGAACACGCTGCGCAGCAGCGCCTTGTCGGTGGTCACGTTGCCGACATCGGCTTCGGCCGCAACAAGGTCACGCAGCGGCAGTTCGCCGAATACCGACAGCTTGTTGTCGGCCGACTGGACCCCGGCGAACGGATCGGGATCACAGCTTGGCACTTCGGTATCATCGCCCTTGGCATCGGGTTCGACGGCTTCGGGACAAGGCCGCACGCCGTACCGCAACTTGAACGCACCAAGGTCGGGATGCGCATAGGTGACCACACCCATCGCCCCGGCATCTTCCGACAAGGCCGTCGCCGGCTTGACCTTGCCGGGCACGAAATTGGACCGCGCCATCATCTCGATCGACTTGGGCCACCCTTCCACCGCACGCCCGACGATTTCAAGTTCGCGGTAGTTGCGCAGATGTTCGGCCGTCGCCCAGTCGCGGCCGCGCAGCAGCACCATAACGGCCAGCGCCAGCACCAGCCCGACGACGGCGAGCAGCACCAGCCGCATCCAGCCACGGGCGTTGCTAGTCGCCACGCAGTGTCCTGCCGGCGGGCACGCGCTGCCGCTTTGCTGTCCCCATTTGCACGCCCATGTGCCAAATCCCCACCAATTCGCCCCCCGGCGTCAGCGACAGTCTAGCGGAGTTTCGGGGCAACGCCAAACGCTGGCAGCGCGCTGCTAATTCGCAGAACTGTTCGGCGGCAACGCGGTATCGGGCCCGATCATGCGCGCCATGAAGGCAATCCGCAGCGCATCCGACAGGCTGTGCGCCTCCAGCTTGAGCATCAGATTGGCGCGGTGGATTTCGACGGTGCGCGGGCTGATGCCGAGCGCATAGGCAATCGCCTTGTTGGGCTGGCCGTCGACCAGTCCGTCGAGCACGTCGCGTTCGCGCGCCGTCAGCACGTTGAGCAGCACCCGCGCATTTTCGGCTATGCGGCGGATTTCGGCTTCTTCGCCGTGGTGCTTGCACGCGATGTCGAGCGATTCGAGCAGCCGCGCCTTTTCGAACGGCTTTTCGATGAAATCGACCGCGCCGGCCTTCATCGCGCGCACCGCCAGCCCGACATCGCCGTGGCCGGTGATGATGATGACCGGCAGCGCCAGCCCGCGCTCGCGCATCGCCGCCTGCACCTGCAACCCGTCCATGCCGGTCATGCGGACGTCGAGCAGCACGCAGCCCATCGCCAGGGCCGGCGCGGCGCGCAGGAACGCCTCGCCCGATTCGAAGCATTCGATGTTGAAGCCTGCAGTCCGCAGCATGAACGAAATCGAGCGCCGCAGCGCCGCTTCGTCGTCCACCAGATAGACTTGCCGTTCAGTCGTCATCGACGTCCCCCAGCGCGCCCGCCATCAGTGTGAAATGAAACGCCGAGCCGCCGTTGTCGCCGGCCTGATACCAGATCCGGCCACCATGCGCTTCGATGATGGTGCGGCAGATCGACAACCCCAGTCCCATGCCCTCGGCCTTCGAGCTTTGGAAGGGTTCGAACAAATGCTGTGCAGCGTCGGCGCCGGGCCCCGGCCCATTGTCGGCGACGACAAGTTCGATCATGTCGGCCACGGCGGGCCGTGCGGTGATGCGGATGCGCTGGCGCACCCCCGTGGCGGCCGCTTCGGCGGCGCCGGCTTCGATGGCGTTGCGCAGCAGGTTGAACAGCACCTGCTGGATCTGGATGCGGTCGACCAGCACGACTGGTGCCGCATTGCCGAGGTCGATCTGGACATCGACTTCGCCGTTGCCATTGCCGATCAGCGCCAGCGCCTGCGCCTCCGCCACCAGCTTGCCGAGCGGCTCGATGCGCTTTTCGCTTTCGCCGCGGGAAATGAATTCGCGCAGCCGGCGGACGATCTGCCCGGCGCGGATCGACTGCGCCGCCGCCTCGGTCACTGCCTCATGGACCAGCGCCTGGATAGCTTCGTCGCTGGTCTTGGCGCCGGGCTGGGCGATCAGGTCGCGCGCGGCCTCGAGATAGTTGGCAATGGCGGTCAACGGCTGGTTGAGTTCATGCGCCAGCGCCGCGGCCAGCGACCCCATCGCGCTGATCCGCGAAATGCGGCTGAGTTCGGCCTGCAAATCCTGCAGCCGCCGCGCCGCCGCCTGGCGCTCGGTCAGGTCACGGATAAAGCCGGTGAAGACGCGGCCTTCGGGCGTCACGGCTTCGCCGATCGACAGCTCGATCGGGAAGGTCGCACCGTCGCGGCGGCGTGCAATCAGCACCCGACCGATGCCGATGATACGCGGCACCCCCGACTCAAGATAGCGACTGATATAGCCATCATGGTTTTCGCGGTCGGGCGATGGCATCAACACCTCGACCTTCTGCCCGCGCAGCTCGGCCTCGGTGTAACCGAACAGGCGCTCGGCGGCGGCGCTGAACGACAGGATATGCCCCGTCGAATCGATGACCACCATCGCATCGGGCACGGTCGACAAGATCGAACGCCAATAGGCATCGCTGGCCCCAAAGGCCAATCCAGCGGCTTCGGGCGCGATGGCACCGGGGTCGAACTTGGCTTGCACGGACGCTATGTGGGCCGGAGCGGCCCCCAGCGTCAATGCGCGAGCAACAACGGCAGGTGGCTGGAACGAATAAGGTCCCGGGTCACACCACCCAGAATCGTCTCGCGCAGCCGCGAATGACCATAGGCACCGAGCACCATGTAGGCGGCATCAAGCTCGACCGCGGCGTGCAGCAGCGCGACATCAACCTTGCGGCCCTTCGCCGGCCATTCGTGCAGTTCGGAGGCGATGCCGTGGCGCGACAGATACGCCGACGCCTCGGTCGACGGCAGCCCGCGCGTATCATCGCTGACTTCGACGATATGTACCATGCCGGCGTGGCGCAGCAGCGGCAGGCTGAGCCGCAGCGCATTCGCCGCTTCGCCCGAACCGTTCCACGCCAGCATCGCATTGCCGCTGACGTCGAAGCCGGTGACCTTGGCGCCGACACTCAGCACCGGCGCGCGCGCATGGATGGCGACATCACCGCCGATGCCGAGCGGCGGGCGATCGGCATCGCCGCCGGTGTGCGGCTGGCTGAGCACCACCACGTCCATCAGCCGCGACTGGTCGATCAGCGTCTGGATGACGTTGCCGTCGAACTTGCGCCAATCCCAGCTGACGCCTTCGCGCGCCATCCGTGCCTCGATACGCGTGCGTGCCTCGCGCTCCAGCGCGCGGATCGCGTCGACGGCATCGGCAAAGGCATAAACGCCGCCGAAGGGGTCGCCGCCCGAATAATATTCGAACGGCGTGACCTGCACGCAACTGATGTGGCCGCTGCTGGCACGCGCCAGATCGAGCGCAACTTGCAGCCGCGCCTCCTGGCCAACGTCGTCGTGGATGTGCAAAAGTATCGACTTCATAATGTTCGTCCCCGCCTGCGACCGAATCGCTGCTTGTAAGGTCGCCGCCCCATTCTAGAAGGACTCGTCTGCAACGTAATTACGCAACATTACGGATGTCGGCGCAACCAACAGGATAAGCACCATGGAAAGATTGCGCAAAACTGCCGAAGCCGTCGCCGCCGCGCTGCGCGCGCGCAAAGCGACCGTCGCCGTCGCCGAATCAGCCAGCGGCGGGCTGATTTCGGCGGCGCTGCTGATGGTGCCGGGGGCCTCGGCATTCTATCTCGGCGGCGGCGTCATCTACACGCCGCGCGCCCGGCACCGCCTGCTCGGCCTGCGCCGCGAAGACGTCCGCGGGCTCAAGTCCGCGACCGAACCCTATGCCGCCTGCCTCGCCGCCACGGTGCGCGCGCAGTTCAAGGCCGACTGGGGCGTCAGCGAAACCGGCGCCGCCGGCCCGACCGGCAACCCCTATGGCGATGCCGCCGGTCATAGCTGCATTGCGGTCGCCAGCCGCACCGGCTGTGTCGAACGGACGCTCGAAACCGGCCGGCCCGAACGCTTGGACAATATGGTGGCGTTCAGCGACGCGGCACTGCAACTGTTGCTCGCGGAGATCGAGAAGAGCTGAACGAAAGGGCCTCCGGCGGGCAGGGGTGACCCCTGCACCCATTCATTCATTTTCTTTCGTCATCCCGGCGAAGGCCGGGACCCAGCTTTCTTTTCACCCACAGCAAGAAGAAGCTGGGTCCCGGCCTTCGCCGGGATGACGAATCACTTTTCAAATGGGTGCAGGGGTCACCCCTGCCCGCCGGAGGCTCTTGTCAGGCGGTCAGCACCGCGACGGCAATCATGCCGAGGCCGAGAGTGGCGACCATCCACACCAGCGAACGCACCTGCTTGACCCCGAAGGCATACAGCGGGACGTAGGCGACACGGCCCCAGAAATAGAGCTGCGCGCCGAGCACCGTGGTGCTGGTGTGGACGCCCGCGACGTGCGCGATCAACACGAAGCCGATGAACAGCGGCAGCGTTTCGAACAGATTGTCCTGCGCGCGCTTGAGGCGTTCGGCTTGCGGTTTGAGCGGCGGCATGGTTTCGTCGCGCGCGCCGGTGTTCCATTTCAGCCCGTATTGGCCGGTGCGCGCGAAATCGAACAGCAGGATCTGGACGAAAGCCAGAACCAGTGTCCAGGCCAGCAGCGTCAGTTCGGTTGTCATGGCAATTCCCCCAATTGGATTGCGTTGCGTGTTTCCTGGGCTCAGCCGATCAGCTGGCGTTCGACTTGTGTCCACAGCGTGCCGAAGGCCCGGGCCGCCGCCGATCTGGGTGCGGTGGCCCCCAGCGGCGCCTGCACGACGGCCATCTGCTCGATGGCGCTGGCATAGGGTATGGCGACAAGATCGGGCGTCGCGTCGACGGTGCTGCGATGCAGCGCCTTGCGGCGGTCGACCATCGAATAGACGCCGATCACCGGCGGCGCCTTGCCAGCATGGTGCTTGGCGAGATGTGCCGCGAGCTGGTCGCGGGCACGCAGCGACAGCGGCGACGGCAGCATCGGCACCACCAGGCAATCGACGGCGCGGAACAGTTGCTCGGCGAGTTCGGTCAACCCCGGCGGCGCGTCGATGATGACGCGGTCATAGTCTTCACCCAAGCTGCGCAGCATCTTCCGGAGGCGCTTGGACTTGTCATCGGCGGCGAGCTGGCGTTCGAGATGGCGCAGCGACTTGTCGGCGGCGAGTACGTCGAGATTGGGGTAGTCGGTCGCCTGGATCAGCCCGTCGAGCGCGGCATCGCTGGCAATCTGCTTGCGCGCCGAGGCGCCCGCCAGTGGCCGCAAGCGCAGCGTATAGGTCGCAGCACCCTGCGGATCGAGATCCCATAGCAAGGTGCGGCGCGCGCCGACCGTCGCGGCGGCATAGGCGAGATTGACCGCGGTCGCGGTCTTGCCGACGCCGCCCTTGATGCTGAAAACCGCGACTGATTTCATGCCGCGGGGTTCCGAGGCGGGAGCTGTATCATTCAGGCTGCCCGTGCCTCGGCCAGCGCACCGGCGAGGCGGTCGCGAATGGCGTAGAGCGTCGAGACATCAAGCGCCGGTGCCGGCGCTGCTGTCGGCAGCGGCAGTTCGGGCGCTTCGGAATAGGGTGCTGCAGCCAATGCGGCAGCAGCAAGCGGTTCGTGTGCAACAGCTGCCGACATGGCGGCCCCGGCTTCAAGGCCGGCAACGCCCTTGTCGGCGATCAGTTTGAGCACGCCCTTGATGGTATAGCCGTCGGTGTAGAGCAGCTTGTTGATCGCCTTGAGCAGCACGACATCGGCGGGCCGGTAATAGCGCCGGTTGCCGCCGCGCTTGAGCGGCTTCAACGCCGGAAAGCGGGTTTCCCAAAAGCGCAGCACATGCTGCGGCACGCCAAGCTCTTCGGAGACTTCGCCGATGGTACGGAATGCGCCGGGCGCCTTTGCCACGGCCTTGTCGGAAACTGTCATCGCTGTCCGGTCACTTGCGGTTGATCTGCTCGCGCAGCAATTGGCTCGGCCGGAAGGTCAGCACCGTACGCGGCGCAATCGGCACTTCGACGCCGGTCTTGGGATTGCGCCCGACGCGCGCGCCCTTGCGGCGCAGGACAAAGCTGCCGAACGATGAAATCTTGACGTTTTCGCCGGCAATCAGCCGGTCGCCGACCTGGTCGAGCACCGATTCGACGAGTCCCGCACATTCGGCCCGCGACAAGCCGATGGCGGCGTGAACGGCATCGGCGAGTTCGGCACGTGTCAAAGTCGCCGAGTCGCCCGAACTGTCAGCGGAATTTCCTGCAGCGTTTCCCGTATCAGCCATGCCCAATCGCTCCCCACCCAAGCTTCCCGGCGCACAAATGCCGCTAAAAACGGACCGCAGCTGCCCCCCAGGTAAAGCCACCGCCCATTGCTTCTAATAGCAACAAATCGCCGGACTGAATACGTCCGTCTCGCACCGCAGAGTCAAGCGCTAATGGCACGGAGGCTGCCGAAGTATTGGCATGTTGGTCGACAGTGACGACAACACGCTCGATCGGCAGGCCAAGCTTCTTCGCCGTGCCCTCCAGAATCCGCAAATTGGCCTGATGCGGCACGACCCAGGCGACATCATCGGCGCTGACGCCGGCGGCCGCGAGCGTTTCGGTCATGACGCTGGCGAGGTTGGTGACGGCGTGGCGGAAGACCTCGCGGCCCTTCATGCGCAGCTTGCCGACGGTGCCCGTCGACCCCGGTCCGCCATCGACATAGAGCAGGCTGTTGTGGCGGCCGTCCGAATGCAGCCGGTGCGCCAATATACCACGGTCGGCCGAAGTGCCGGTGCCAGTCTCGGCACGCAGCACGACCGCGCCCGCACCGTCACCGAACAGCACGCAGGTCGTGCGGTCTTCCCAGTCGAGCAGCCGGCTGAAGGTTTCGGCGCCGATGACCAGCGCGGTGTTGGCGGCGCCGGTGACGATCATCGCATCGGCAACGCTGAGCGCATAGAGGAAGCCCGAGCACACCGCCGCGACATCGAAGGCCACGCCGTCGACCATGCCGAGCTTGTGCTGGATGACCGTCGCGCATGACGGGAAGGTCTGGTCGGGTGTCGCGGTGGCGACGATGATGAGGTCGACTTCGGCGGCGGTGATGCCCGCCGCGGTCAGTGCGCGCTGTGCCGCCGCGGTGCCGAGATCCGAGGTGAATTCATCGGCGGCAGCAATGTGGCGCTTGGCGATGCCGGTGCGTTCGACGATCCAGGCATCCGAGGTATCGACGCGCGCCGCGAGTTCCTCGTTCGACAGGATGGTCGCCGGCAGATAACTGCCGGTGCCGATGATGCAGGCGCGGCGCACGGTCATACTTCACCCGTCGGCAGGTCGTCGCCGGCTTCGCCTTCCGGGGTCAGTACCGGGCGGTGTGCGCGGAAGTTTTCAAGGTCATCCGAAATGCGGCGCGCGATATCGCCGACAATGAGGTCGTGCGCGACGCCGATGGCATTGGCGAAACCGCGCGCCGTGGCGCTGCCATGGCTTTTGACCACCAGCCCGTTGAGGCCGAGGAACACCGCACCGTTGTGCGTGTCGGGGTCGATATGGCCGCGCAGTGCCCGCAGCGCGCCGCGCGAAAACAGATAGCCGAGCTTGGTCAGCCACGAGGTGCGGAACGCATCCGCCAGCAGCCCGGTGACCAGCCGCGCCGTGCCTTCGATCGATTTCAGCGCGATGTTGCCCGAAAAGCCGTCGGTCACCACGACATCGACATCGCCCTTGCCGATACCGTCGCCTTCGACAAAGCCTTCGAAGCTCATCGGCAGCTCGACACCGCGCAGCAATGCGGCGGCGTCCTTCAATTCGTCGGTACCCTTGAGCTCCTCGACGCCGATGTTGAGCAATGCAACGCGCGGGCGCGGCAGCGCCAGCACGGTGCGCGCGAACGCCGCGCCCATCACCGCAAACTGCACGAGGTTTTCGGCGTCGCATTCGGTGTTCGCGCCGAGATCGAGCATCACCATGTCGGCCTTCGACGTCGGCAGCAACGCCGCCAGCGCCGGGCGGTCGATGCCCTCCATCGTCCGCAAGGTGAGCTTGGCCATCGCCATCAGCGCGCCGGTGTTGCCCGCCGACACGGTGGCATCGGCTTCGCCGGCCTTGACCGCCGAAATCGCCAGACCCATCGAGGTCTCGCGGCCACGGCGGATGACCTGGCTCGGCTTGTCGGTGCCGAGCACCTGCTGGTCGGTATGGACGATGACGCTGTCGGCGGCGATGCGCGGCGCCTTGGCCAGCGCGGCGCGAATGGCCGCCTCCGGGCCGTACAGCCGGAAGCGCAGCTTCGGATAGCGTTCGCGCGCGATTTCGGCGGCGGCAATGACCAGCGACAGGCCGGTATCGCCGCCCATCACATCAAGCGCGATGACGGGATTGGCTGTGCTCATCGGGCAGCGGCCATTACAGTCTTGGGAATTGCATCAAAGCGGCCCTGCGGCGTCGCGGTCATGTGCGCGCGTGCCCGGGCTGCTGCTGCGATCAGGCCTTGCTCTCGACGACTTCGCGGCCGTTATAATGGCCGCAAGCACCGCACATGTTGTGCGGCATCTTGAGTTCACCGCAGTTCGGGCATTCCTGGAATGCCGACGCGGTAAGCGCGTGGTGGCTGCGACGCATGTTGCGGCGCGAGGGCGAAGTCTTGCGTTTCGGAACGGCCATGCGGCACCTGTCTTCTTTGTCTGGTATGAAACCGGCAGGCGACGGACAAGCGCCATCGCTGCGACTCCAAGGGTATGTCGAGCGCGGCAACATAGTGATTTCGGCCCGGCTTGCAAGCCAAAGCTTGTGCCGCTGCCGGAATCATCGGCCACGCGGTTTGTGGCGGCGCTTGCGCTGCCGCCCAAGCTGCGCCACCTAGGACGCCATATCATTCGACCATATTTTGGGGGGAGACAAATCGATGCCCATGCAAACCACCTTGCTGACCGCCGGCCTGCTCGGGCTGATCTTCATCGCGCTGAGCGTCCGCGTCATCAAGGTGCGCGGCTCGACCAAGGTCATGCTCGGCGACGGCGGCGACCAGACCTTGCTCAGCCGCATCCGCAGCCACGCCAACTTCGCCGAATATGTGCCGATCCTGCTGATCCTGCTCGGGCTGGTCGAATATATCAACGGCGCCAACACGCTGGTGCAGGCCGCCGGTGCCACCATCGTCGTCGCGCGGCTGTGCCACGCCATCGGCATGGCGCGCCCGGCGCCGAACCTGTTCCGCGTCATCGGCATGGTCGGCACCTTCGTGCCGCTGGTGGCGCTGTCGGCCTGGGCGGTCTATCTGGCGATCTAGGCCCCTACGCCAACGCCGCGTCCGCGACATAGGCGTTGGTCTGACGCTCGGTGCCGAATGTCGACATCGGGCCATGGCCGGGCACGAACGCCGTCGCATTGCCCAGCGGCCATAGCCGCGAGGTGATCGAATTGATCAGCTGGTTGTAATCGCCCTTGGGAAAATCGGTGCGGCCGATCGAGCCCTGGAACAGCACGTCACCCACCATCGCCAGATTCGACGGCGCATGGTGGAAAATCACATGGCCGGGCGTGTGGCCCGGGCAGTGATAGACGTCGAGCACCAGCTCGCCCACCGTCACCTGATCGCCATCAACCAGCCAGCGGTCGGGCGTGAACGCCGTCGCGCCGGCAAGGCCGTATTTCGCGCCGGTGCCGGGGGCCTGGTCGATCCAGAATTTGTCATCCTGATGCGGCCCCTCGATCGGCACGCCAAGCTGTTCGGCGAGCACGCCGGTCAACCCGCAATGATCGATATGCCCGTGCGTGACGAGCAGCTTCTCGATGGTCACGCCATGCTGCGCCGCCACCGCCATCAGCTTTTCAAGGTCACCACCGGGGTCGACAAACGCCCCGCGCATGGTTTTCGTGCACCAGAACAATGTGCAGTTCTGCTGGAGCGCCGTCACCGGAACGATGACCGCCTGGAGCGGGGGCTTGCTTGTCATGCCGCACAGATGGGGGTGCGGGGTCGAACCTGTCAACCGTTTGCCGCGCGCTTTTGCGGTACGCGCAAACATGGCATAGTCTTGGCGTGGTCACTATCAATACCGACACCGACGCGCAGACGGACGATACGGCGGCGGCACAAGGCGCGGCGCCCGCGTATCGCTATGCGGCCTTCATGAGCTACAGCCACCGCGACCGCCGCGCGGCCGAACGGCTGCACAGCTTCCTCGAATCCTATCGCATCCCGCGCGATCTTGTCGGCCGCATCACCCCGCGCGGCGTGGTTCCCGAACGGTTGCGCCCGATCTTCCGCGACCGTGAAGATCTGGCGGCGGCGCACGACCTGAGCATCGAAATCGACACGGCGCTGATGGAATCGCACAGCCTGATCGTGCTGTGTTCGCCGCACGCAGCGGTTTCGCGCTGGGCCAATATCGAAGTCGAACGCTTCAAGGCGCTGCGCGGCGATTCGCGGGTCTTTGCCGCCATCCTGAGCGGCGAGCCTTTTGCCAGCGATCATCCGGCGCGCATTGCCGACGAATGTTTCCCGCCGGCGCTGCGCAGCCGCCAGACCGCCGATGGCCCGGTCCGCATCGAGCCGGTAGGCGCCGATCTGCGCCGCGAAGGCGACGGCCTGCACGCCGGCCGGCTCAAGCTGATCGCCGGCATCATCGGCGTGCCGCTAGACCAGCTGCTGCACCGCGACGCGCGCCGGCGCCACCGTCGCACGCTGGCGCTGGTGATCGCGCTACTGCTCGGTCTGGCGCTGACCAGCGGGCTGGCGCTATTCGCGCTTCGCGCCCGCGACGAAGCCGTGCGCCAGCGCGCCGAGGCCGAGGGACTGATCGAATTCATGCTCGGCGACTTGCGCAAGAAGCTCGAACCCTCGGGCAAGCTCGGGGCGCTCGACACGCTGGGCGAACACGCGCTGGCGTTTTACCAGCGTCAGGACGCCGGCGCGCTCGATCCCGATTCGCTCGGCCGACGGGCGCGGGTCGTCCAACTGATCGGCGAAATCCAGGACCAGCGCGGCAATCTCGATTCGGCGCTCGCCAATTTCGAGACCGCCGCCGCCAGCACGGCCGAGCTGCTGGCACGCGACCCGAACAACGCCCGGCGAATCTTCGATCACGCCCAGAGCGTCTATTGGGTCGGGTACATTGCCTATCGCCGCGGCAATTTCGCCAAGGCCGAGCCGGCATTCGAAAAATACCGCCAGCTCGCCGAACAACTGGTCAGGCTTGACCCGGCCAACCCGCAATGGCGCGCCGAAATCGACTATGCCTATAGCAACCTCGGCACGTTGCGCTTTGCCCAGGGACGCAACGCCGATGCCGCCGCAGCGTTCGCGCGGTCGCTCGAAGTCGCCGAAGCCGTCGCCGCCAGCGCGCCCGCCGACGCTGCGGCACAGCTCGCACTCGCCACGTCGCTCGCCTGGGTCGCGGACGCACATGAACGGCTGGGTGAACTGACGCAGGCGCAGGCCGAACGTAATACTGAAATCGCGGTGATCCGGAGGGTGCTCGCGCGCGACCCCGAAAACAGCCCGGCACAGCTCATCCTGCTGGTCGCCGAGCGCGCGACAGCGCGGATCGCCCTGACACGCGGTGAAATCGCTGCCGCGTGGGCAGCAGCGGCGCGTTCGGTGGCAAGTGCCGACCGGCTGCTCAAGCTCGATCCGGCAAACACCGAATGGTCGGCAGCCGCGGCGACGACGCATTTGCTGCTCGGCCAGATCGCGCTGGCCGCCGGTGATGTCGCCGGCGCGCAACGATCGCTGGCGACGGCTTACACGCTCACCCGCGCGCTGCGCGAACGCGATACCGGCGTCACCAAATGGCGGATGCTGGCAGTGCGCGCGCGGCTGCTGCGCGCGGCAATCTTTGCCGAACAGGCCAACCACGCCGGCGCGCTGGCGGTTGCGCGCGCCGCCGAAGCCGGTATCGGCACGCTCCGCGCCGCCGGACGCGACGACAGCGATGCGCGCTGGCTGCTCGGCAATGCGCGCTGGCAGGCGGCCGAGGCCTTGCGCGCGCTGGGCCGCAGCGCCGAAGCCGGTGCCGAATACAAGCGCATCATCGCCGAAACCGCGCCACCGGGCATCCCCGAAGAACCGCGCATGACGGCACTGCGCGACCGCACGCAAGCGCAACTCAAGGCGCTGCCGGCGACGGCGGCATGATCGGCCGCCGTTGGAATGCGGGCGTCAATGTGTTAACTTTGCGAAATGAACGGTGTCGCACCGGCCTATTGCATGGGCGGCCCGAGGGGGAGGAACTGCCATGAGTCTACCCGTATTTGCCGATCAGCCCAGCGCGCTGGTGCAAATCTATGGCACTAAAAAAGACGGCGGCAAGGACAAGGCCAAGGTCAAATCGCACAAGATTTCCAAGGACGGCGATATCGTCGCCGATGCGTCGAACGGTGATGCTGTGATCGGCATCTATACCAACGACCCCAACCTGAAATTCCAGGCCAACCCGATCTGCATTTATGAAAACGGCAAAACGCCGTGCACCAACAATGGCAGCGCCTTGCCCGGTGGCTTCACCTACACGGCAGGCGACCCTGCCGAACAAGGCTTCACGATTGCGATGGATGCAACCGTGCCAAAGAACAAATATGAATATATCCTGTTCATGACTGATGCGCAGGGCCAGCCCGTTATCATCGACCCGAAGATCGGCAACGACAACATTTCCTTCAGCACCGGATTCCTGCCGGCCGGACCATTGGTCCTCGTTGCCGGCGCTGTTGCGCTGCTGCTCGCCGGTGCCTTCGCCGGCGCATGGGTGCAACGCCTGCGCGGCTAGGCGCGCGACGGCTTCGCACCCCCTGCCGCTGCCAGGCGAGGCAAACGCCGGCGGCCGGGCGCTACTGCCCCTTCACAACCTTGCCGCCCTTCATCACGAACCCTACCGATTTGAGCACCGTCACATCGGCCAGCGGATCGCCGCTGACGGCGATGATGTCGGCGGCCTTGCCGGGCTCGAGGCTGCCGACATCCTTGCTGACGCCGAGCAAGGTCGCGGCGCCGGTGGTGGCGGCGACGATGGCGGCGCCGGCGGGCATGCCGTGCTTGACCATCAGCTCGAACTCGTCGGCGTTGCGGCCGTGCTTGGAGACGCCGGCGTCGGTGCCGAAGGCGATGTTGACGCCCGCCGGGTAGGCGATTTCGAGGCTCTTGCCGGTTACCCGCAGCCGCCACTGGACCTTTTCATACACCGCCGGCGAATAGGCGTTGGGGTCGGCCTTCAGGCGTTCGATGTAGCCGTTGACCGTCGACAGCGTCGGCACGTACCAGGCGCCGCTCGCCTTGAAGAGCCGCACGGTTTCGGCGTCGGTCATCGTGCCGTGCTCGATCGAATCGGCGCCCGCCGCGAGCGCCATGTTGATGCCGTCGGCGCCGTGCGCGTGGACGGCGATCTTCTTGTTGTACAGGTGCGCGGTATCGACCAGCGCCTTGACCTCGTCGGCGTAGATCTGCTTGCCGACGCCGGCGCCGATGACGCTGTTGACGCCGCCGGTGGTGGCGATCTTGATGACATCGACGCCGCGGCGGATCTGCAGCCGCACCGCCTTGCGGCAGGCATCGACGCCGTCGCACAGATTGTCCTGCTGGATAACCGGCCAGAATTGTTCCGCCATGCCGAGCGTCGCGTCCATGTGGCCGCTGGTTGTCGAGATCGAGTTGCCGGCGTCAATGATGCGCGGCCCGACCACCCAGCCCGCCGCGACCGCATCGCGCAGTGCCATCGTGATGCCGTCCGCGCCGCCGAGATTGCGCACCGTGGTGAACCCCGCCATCAGCGTCTTGCGGCCGTTGACTTCGGCGCGGAAGGCGCGCGTCGCGACGCTGTCGGTGACGCCTTCGACCAGCCCTGCGGTGCCGCCGGCATCCGATTCGAGGTGGACGTGGCTGTCGATGAGTCCGGGCAGCACAAAGCTCGATTCGAGGTTGATCACCGTCGCGCCCGCCGGGGCCGGGGTGAAGCCGTCCACAACGCTGACGATGCGGCCGCCCTGCACGGTGACCGTCGACGGCCCGCGCGCCGGCTTGCCCGGCTGGTCGAGCAAGCGCCCGGCGTGAATGACGGTGAGCGGTGCGGCAGGTGCCGCAGGTGCAGAAGTTTGGGCCGCAAGCGGCGTGGTGCACAGCAATGCGGCAATGATGGCGAACTTGGTCATGTGGAGCCCTTTGTCTGGTTGCGCCCAACCTAGCCGCGACGACGCGACTTGTCACCGGCAGGCGACGGCGGCGCGCGCGCACGCTATGGAGACAGGCGATGTTGCCCGAATTCGATCCGACCCAGCCGTTCGTGCTGCTCGATGACGCCCGCGAGCGCGGCGCACGGGCGCGGCTGTTTACCGGGCTGGAGGGCGTGATCCGCGCCGATAGCGCCGCCGAAGTCGGGCCGGCGCTGGCAGCGATGTGCAGCACACCCGGACATCTGGCGGGGTTCATCGGGTTCGAGGCGGGCTATGCACTTGAGCCCAAACTCGCCGGCCGTGCGCGCGTGCCCGAGGACGGCCTGCCGTTGCTGTGGTTCGGGCGGTTCGCGCACGTCGCGCGCATCGGTGCCGAAACGCTCGACGGCTGGCTGGCGGTCGCGGGCGGCGCGCAGGTCGGCCACGTCGAGCCCGGCATCAGCGAAACCGAACACAAGGTGATGATCGACTGCATCGCCGCGCTGATTGCAGCGGGCGACATTTATCAGGCCAATGCGACGTTCCAGGCGCAGCTGTCGTTCGGCGGGCATCCGCTGGCGCTGTACCGGCGGTTGCGCGGCGCGCAGGCGGCACCCTATGGCGCGCTGATCTTCACCGGCGCGCGCTGGATTTTGAGCTTTTCGCCCGAGCTGTTCTTCACGCTGCAGGACGGCGGGCTCAAGGCCAAGCCGATGAAGGGCACCGCACCGCGCGGCCCGACGCGCGCCACCGATGACGCTGCCGCGACCGCGCTCGCCGCCGATATCAAGAACCGCGCCGAAAACCTGATGATCGTCGATCTGCTGCGCAACGACCTGTCACGGGTCGCGGTCGCCGGTTCGGTCGCGGTGCCCGAATTGTTCAAGGTCGAACGCTATCCGACGGTGCTGCAGATGACCTCGACGGTCACCGCGCAGGCGGCAGCGGGCATCACCCCCGTCGATGTGCTGACGGCATTGTTCCCGTGCGGATCGGTGACCGGCGCGCCCAAAATCCGCGCGATGGAGGTCATCGCCGACGTCGAGGCGACCCCGCGCGGCCTCTACACCGGCAGCATCGGCTATATCTCGGGCGACGAGGCCGCGTTCAATGTCGCAATCCGTACGCTGGTGCTGGGTGATGGAACCGCAAGGCTCGGCCTCGGCTCGGGCATCGTGGCAGACAGCACCGCCGCCGCCGAATGGCAGGAATGTCTCGACAAGGCGGCGTTCGTGCGCCGCACCAGCGGGCGCGCCGATGTCATCGAAACGCTGCGCTGGGAGCCCGGCGCGGGCATGTTGCGCCGCGACCAGCATCTGGCGCGCGCGGCGGAAACGCTGGCGTATCTGGGCTACGTCGCGGATTTCGATGCGATCGGCGTGGCGCTGGATGCCGTGACATTCGACGGCGCGGCGCGCGTGCGCCTCCTCATCGCGGCGTCCGGCGCGTTCACCGCGCAAGTCGATGCCGCGCCGCCGCCGGCCGCGTCGGTTGAAGTCGCACTCGCCCCCCTGCCCGTCACGCCGACCGACTGGCGGCTGTTCCACAAAACCACCGACCGCAGCTTCTACGACGACGCTCGGCGCGCGTGCGGTGCGTTCGAGGTGGTGTTCGTCCGACCCGACGGCCACGTCACCGAAGGCAGCTTCACCAATGTCTTTGTCGAACGCGGCGGCGTGCTGCTGACGCCGCGCGCGGCCGACGGCCTGCTGCCGGGCATTTTGCGCGCCGAATTGCTCGATACGGCGCGCGCCGTCGAGGCCGACATCACCGCCGCCGACCTCGCGGACGGTTTTCTTGTCGGAAATGCGCTGCGCGGGTTGATACCGGCCCGCTTGGGGGACTAGAACGCCCACGCTTTCACTGGAGTTTCCCCCCATGTCGTTCCTGTCCGCCGCCATCAACCGCATCCAGCCGTCGCCGACGATTGCCGTCACCAACAAGGCGGCGCAGCTGAAGCGCGAAGGCCGCGACATCATCGGGCTGGGCGCCGGCGAGCCCGATTTCGACACCCCCGACTTCGTCA
>Ga0075163_10001542_pt1 | contig 31037 bp, 22 predicted proteins | sample JI1023141ADNA_FD_71478 | JGI IMG/M metagenome (GOLD analysis project Ga0075163, IMG submission 71478) | Wastewater effluent complex algal communities from Wisconsin, to seasonally profile nutrient transformation and Carbon sequestration -... | ecosystem: Engineered > WWTP > Effluent > Algae...
CACGTCGTCGAGGACGCCGAGCTCGAGAAGATCACGCAGTCGGTCCACCACGAGGGCGTGTGCTTCATCGTCCGCGAGAAGCCGGCGAGCACGCTGCGCCAGCTGCTGGCGACCCCGGGCCCGCGCTGCCTCGTCTACCTCGACGGCGTCCAGAACCCGCACAACCTCGGCGCGATCGTCCGCGTGTGCGCGCACTTCGGGGCCACCGGGGTGCTGGCCGCCGGGGCCGAGGCCGTCGCGTCGACCGCGATGCTGCGCACCGCCGAGGGCGGCGGCGAGTGGGTCGAGGTCCTCCCGGTCCACACCGGCCCCGAGCCGCTGCAGGCCGCCCGCGCCGCCGGCTTCAAGCTGATCGCCACGGCCGCCCGCGCGGCGCACGACCTCTACAGCCGCCCGCTCCCGCCCCGCGCCGTGCTCCTGCTCGGCTCCGAGACCCACGGCCTCGCGCCCGCGCTGCAGCGCCTCGCCGACGAGACCGTGCGCATCCCCGGCACCGGCCGCCTCGACAGCCTCAACGTCGCCTGCGCCTGCGCGGTGCTCCTCAGCGAGTACTGGCGCGTCCACGCGAAGAAATAAACTCCCCGCCCCGACCATGCCGCAGCACCCGGTCCTCACCGACGAGCTGCTCGCCGCGGCGCTGGGCGCCGAGGCCCGCCCCGACCGCCGCGCCCGCGCCCCGCGGTTCTTCCACCGCGCCGGCCTCGAGGCCCTCGTGCGCGCGCCCCCGGCCCTCCCGTACATCCTCTACATCCCGCTCGCGGCCGCGTGCCTGTGGGCGGCCCGCGACCTCGCGCCCCTCGTCCTCGTCGCCCTCGTCCTCGTCGGCTGGCTGCTGTGGACGCTGATCGAGTACTGGCTGCACCGCGGCTTCTTTCACATGCGCGCCGACACGCCCGCGCGCCGCGTGACCTCGTTCATCGTCCACCGCCACCACCACGTCGCGCCGGAGGACCGCGACCACCTCGTCGCCACCCCGCTCTACAGCCTCGGCCTGTTCCTGCTGCTGCTCGCCGTCTACAGCCTCGCCGGACCGGCCGCGCGCTGGCCCCTGCTCGCCGGCGGCATGCTCGGCTACCTCGCCTACGAGGCCGCGCACTGGCGGGCCCACCACGCCCCGCGCGCCCGCCTCGGCCGCGCGCTGCGGCGCCATCACATGCACCACCACTTCGTCGACCGCGCCGGCAACTTCGGCATCAGCACGCGGCTGTGGGACCTGGTCTTTCGCACATGCCTCAAAAGACCTGTCCGAGAAGACAGCCCCGATTAAACGAACGAGCGCGCCGGGTCACCCCGACGCGCTCTCTCCATCGCGACCTCGAGCGGCTTTAGCCGGCGGCGGCGGCCAGCGCCTCGGCGCGGTCGGTCCGCTCCCAGGTGAACTCGGGCTCGTGGCGGCCGAAGTGCCCGTACGCGGCGGTCAGGCTGTAGATCGGGCGCAGCAGGTCGAGCTCCTTGATGATGTTCGCGGGGCGGGCGTCGAAGGTCTTCTCGACGATCTCCTCGAGGCGGTCGTCGGGCAGCTTGCCGGTGCCGAACGTGTCGACGGCGATGCTGACCGGGGCGGCCACGCCGATCGCGTAGGCGAGCTGGACCTCGGCGCGGGTGCACAGGCGCGAGGCGACGAGGTTCTTGGCGATGTAGCGCGCGTAGTAGGCGGCCGAGCGGTCGACCTTCGACGGGTCCTTGCCGGAGAACGCGCCGCCGCCGTGGCGACCCATGCCGCCGTAGGTGTCGACGATGATCTTGCGGCCGGTCAGACCGCTGTCGCCCATCGGCCCGCCGACGACGAAGCGCCCGGTCGGGTTGATGTGGAACTTGGTGCGGCCGTCGAGCAGGTCGGCGGGGATCACCTTCTTGATGACCTCCTCGAGCACGTACTCGCTGAGGTTCTTGTGCGACACGGCCTCGCTGTGCTGCGTCGAGATCACCACGGTGTCGACGCGGCGCGGCTTGCCGGCGGCGTACTCGATCGTCACCTGGCTCTTGCCGTCCGGGCGCAGGAAGCTCTTGCTGTCGCCGCGGCGGGCCTCGCTCAGGCGGCGGGTCAGCTTGTGGGCCAGGCTGATCGGCAGCGGCATCAGCTCGTCGGTCTCGGTGCACGCGAAGCCGAACATCATGCCCTGGTCGCCGGCGCCCTGCTCCTTGTTGACGCCCTCGTCCACGCCCTGGGCGATGTCCGGGCTCTGGCCCTCGATCGCTACCAGCACGCCGCAGCTGTCGGCGTCGAAGCCCATGTCCGAGCTGATGTAGCCGATGTCCCGGATGGTCTTGCGGACGATCCGCGGGATGTCGACGTAGGTCGTGGTCGTGATCTCGCCGGCCACGTTCACATACCCGGTCTTGACCAGCGTCTCGCACGCCACGCGGGCCCGCTTGTCCTGGGCGAGGATGGCGTCGAGCACCGCGTCGCTGACCTTGTCGCAGAGCTTGTCGGGGTGACCTTCGGTGACGGACTCACTGGTGAACAGACGGCTGGCCATGATGTCGCAGTACTTTCTCGGAATTCGTTTTCAGGGCCGCACCTGTCTCGACAACAGGCCCCGACATCGGGCGTGCGGCCGGCGGAGCATATGCGTCCGGCCACCCCAGGGCAAGCGCCACGGCGCACGGCGGACATGTCTCACACGCGCCGCGTCCCCCGCCTGGAGCCCGCCCCGAATGCACCACCGACGAGCCCCGCGGGCGTGCTCGCGGGCCCGTCTCAGCCGCCGGCCGGCGGTGCACGCAGCACCCGGCGCAGGTGCACCTGCACCGGCTCCGCCAGCACACCCGGGTCCGGCAGCTCGACGAACAGATACGGCGCGACGCCGGCCCGCTGCAGCTCGTCGGGCGCCGCGATCGTGACCTGGGCGCCCGCGGGCGACGGCGCGACGCAGGCCAGCTCGTCGCTGCCCAGGCACCCGGGCGCCCGCAACGCGAGCCCGACCTCGTGCTCCTCGACGCGGATCTGCAGGCTGTCGAGCGCCCCGAGCCCCGCCGGCAACCGCAGCCGCAGCACCCGCTCGCGCGTGCCGTCGCCGGTGCAGCTGTGACGGTGCGCGTCGCTCTGCGGCTGCTCCGGGTCGACCACCAGCGTGCCCACGCCGTCGACCAGCGTCACCGCGACGTCCTTCGGGTCGGCGCAGCTGTCCGCGTCCAGCGGCGTGCACACCCAGCGCTCGTCGAGCTCGCCGTCCGTGTCGGTGTCCGTGTCCTCCGCGAGCTGCTCCTGCAGGCACAGCGTGCCCGCGGCGCAGCGGCCCCGCGCGGCCGGCAAGCACACCTCGCCGGCCGCGAGCACCCGCTGCATCGCGACGTCGACCACGAAGTCGAGCGGGTCCTCGCCCTCGACCGGCGCGGCGGTCTTGCTCATGTCCGCGAACATCTGCGGGTCCGCGCCGATCGCCAGCGTCACCACCGTGCCCTCGGCGAGGTCCTCGAGCCCGGCGACGCCGTCCGCACCGCACGCGAGCATCGGCGCCGCCTGACAGCCGACCGGCGCGAGGCTCACCCGCGGCGTGAACCCGACGCCCCGCGCCTCGACCCGCAGATCTGCGCGCACCGGGACCTCCACGCGCAAGAACACGTCGGGTCCGCCGCCCCCACACACGCCGCCGAGCCCGGGGTCCGCCGCGCGGTCGCGCAGGTTGCCCGCGAACCGCCCCGGCCCGACCGCCGGCGCCTCCGCACACAGCTCGCTCGGCGACTGCAGCTCCGGCCCCGGCGCCTCGCCGGTCGTCCCGCCGCCGGTCGACGAGCCCACGTCACCATCACCCGCGCCGCCCCCGCCCCCGCCGCAGCCCGCGAGCGCGAGCCCCAGCCCCAACAGCGGCCCGACCATCGCCAGCGCCCGGAGCGCTTCGCCACGCGACGTCGTCGAGCCGCGGCCCACCTCCCGGCAGGGGCCGCGCGCGAGGGTTCGAGCGAGCGTGACCACGACACCCATACGGGCCGGGCCAGCTTAGCGGATCCCCGCGCCGGTTTCACTTCCGCCGGCCCAGGTGCACGCTGTAGCTTGCCCGCATGCCCGCCCCCGGCCTCCGCGTCCTCGACCTCCGCGCCCCCGGCCCCGACCACGCGGCCTGGCGCCGCCTGTGCGCCCGCGCGGCCGGCCTCGAGGGCGAGGCCGACGCCGCGGCGCGCGAGGTCATCGCCGCCGTCCGCGAGGGCGGCGACGCGGCCGTCATCGCCCTGACCGCCCGCTTCGAGGGCCGCACGATCACCGAGCTCGAGCTGCCCCGCGAGCACCGGGCCGCGGCCGCCGCGCGCGTGCCCGCCGAGCTGCGCGAGGCCCTCGCCCTCGCCGCGACCAACATCCGCGTGTTCCACGACACCCAGCGCCCCGCCGACACCGGCCTGCACGGCGAGGCGATCCGCCTGACCAGCCGCGCCCGCCCGCTCGCGCGCGTCGCCGTCTACGCCCCCGGCGGCACCGCGGCCTACCCGTCCTCGGTGCTGATGGCGGCGATCCCCGCGAAGGTCGCCGGCGTGCCCGAGGTCCTGCTGCTGACCCCGCGGCCGACCGACGTCGTGCTCCTCGCCGCCGAGCTCGCGGAGGTCGACCGCGTGTTCGCGATCGGCGGGGCCCAGGCGATCGCCGCCGCCGCGCTCGGCACGCGGCAGATCCCGCGCGTCGACAAGATCGTCGGCCCCGGCAACGCCTACGTCACCGCGGCCAAGCGCCAGGTCTTCGGCCTCGTCGACATCGACGGCATCGCCGGCCCCAGCGAGATCGTCGTGCTCGCCGACGCCGACGCCGACCCCGAGCTCGTCGCCGCCGACCTCCTCGCCCAGGCCGAGCACGACCCCCTCGCCTGCCCGCTCGTGATCACCGACGCGCCCGCGCTCGCGGACTCGCTCCCCGCCGCCCTCGCCGCCCAGCTGGAGACCCTCCCGCGCCGCGAGATCGCCGCCCGCGCGCTCGCGGACCACGGCGCGCTCGTGCTCGTCGCCGACCGCGACGCCATGGTCGCCGCCGCCAACGAGTACGCCCCCGAGCACCTCGAGCTGCTGGTCCGCGAGCCGCGCGCGCTCGTGGACAGCATCCGCACCGCCGGCGCGATCTTCGTCGGCCCCTGGACCCCCGAGGCCGCCGGCGACTACACCGCCGGCCCCAGCCACGTGCTCCCGACCGCAGGCGCCGCGCGCTTCGCCTCTCCCCTCGGGGTGTGGGACTTCATTAAAATCACCTCCGTGCTCGAGCTCAGCGCCCCAGCCCTGCGCGCCCAGGCCGGCGCGATCGCCCGCATCGCCCGCGCCGAGGGCCTCGAGGCCCACGCCCGGGCCGTCGAGCTGCGCCTGCGAGCCACCTGACGGCCCTGTCTCATAGCACATGTCCCTTCGACCCTGTCCTTTCCGACCTGTCCTTACCGACCTGTCCCAGCATCGGAGCGCCTCATGACCGCCTGGACCCGCCATCTCCGCCCCGCCCTCGCCGGACTCGAGATCTACGACGCCCCTCTGGCGCCCGCGCGCGCGCGGCTGCACGTCAACGAGTGCCCGGAGCCGTGGCCGCCGGAGGTCATGGACGAGCTCGGCCGGCGCCTGCGGGCGATCGAGTTCGGGCGCTACCCGGACAGCTCGGGCCGCGGCCTGCGCGAGATCCTGGCCAGGAAGCACGGCTGCGACCCCGACGCGATCGTGCTCGGCAGCGGCAGCGACGAGGTCATCTCGCTGCTGATCACCGCGCTCGCCGGCCGCCCCTCGGAGCCGAGCTTTTTGGTCATCCCCTCGCCGACCTTCGTGATGTACGCCCACAGCGCGCGCTGCCTCGGCGTCGGCGTGCTCGAGGTCCCGCTGACCGAGGACCTGCAGCTCGACGAGGCGCTGATGAACGAGGCGCTCGGCGTCGCCACCGGCGCGGCGCTGTGCTTCCTCGCCCGCCCCAACAACCCGACCAGCTCGCTGTGGGACGCCGCCGTCATCGACCGCCTGATCGCCGCCCACCCGGGCACGATGTTCGTCATCGACGAGGCCTACACCTTCTACGCCCCCGGCACGTCGCTGTGGCGCGCCGACCTCCCGCCGAACGTGACCTACATGAGCACGCTGTCGAAGGTCGGCCTCGCGGCGCTGCGCGTCGGCTACTGCATCGCCCCGCCCGCGCTCGCCCGCGCCGCCAACGTCGTCCGCCACCCCTACAACGTGTCGACGACGAGCCTCGTGTTCGCCGAGACGATCCTGTCCGAGTTCTCCGCGATCCAGGACGCGCTCGTCGCCCGGACGCTGGTCAACCGCGACCGCCTCGTCGCCATCCTCGGCCGCCTGCCCGGCGCCCACGTGTTCCCCGCCCACGCCAACATCGTCCTCGTCCGCCTCGACCCGGCCGAGGAGGCCCCCCGCCTGGCGCACGCGCTCGCGGAGCGCGGCATCCTCGTCAAGGACGCCTCCGGCATCCCGCGCCTGACCGGCTGCCTGCGCGTCAGCGTCGGCTCCAGCGCGGAGCTCGACCTGCTCGAGGCCGCCCTCGCCGAGCTCGCGCCCGCGAAGCCGGCCTCCTGAGCACCTGCCTCTTCGGACATGTCCCGGGGCACATGTCCCCCGGGACAGTCGCCGCGGTCTAGAAGCGCCCCTGCCACGTCAACGCCACCGCCGTGGGCGCCGCCGCCGGCCGGGGCAGCGCGCGCAGGGCCTTGCGGGCCGCGCGGTGGTCCGCGAAGCGCAGCCCGAAGCCGACGATCATCGTCGCCGCGCCCGCGCTCATCAGCACGAGCCCCGCGTCGCGCACCCCCGTCGGCGCCGCCTCGCTGCAGCGCGGCGGCCCCTCCTTGCACTCGAGCCCGTAGATGTACAGCGCCGCCCCGACGCCCGCCCCCGCCACGCCCGCGAGCGTCACGCCGAAGCTCGCGTCGAGCAGCGCCGTGTACGGCAGGCGCGGCTGGAACAGCTCGCGCCGCGGGGTCGTCCGCTTCATCGCCGGCGCCATGGTCCGCGGCTTCGTCGACACATCCGTCGACTTCACCGGCCCGTCCACCTTCGCCTCGCCCGTCCCCGCCGCCTCGTCCGCCTCGACCGCGCCCGCCGGCTCCGCGGCCGCCTCGCCCGCCGCCTCGCCCGCAGCCTCGGCCGGAGGCTCGCCGCAGATGTCGCGCCCGGCCGTCGCCCGCGCCTGCTCGAGCCCCTCGCCGACGGCTTTGTGCATCGCGCTGACCCGCGCGTCGTAGCGGCGCACCGCGAGCCGGCGCGAGCGCCCGCGATAATCTTTTAAAAGCACGTCGGCGCGGCACAGGTCGCGCGGGTCGACGGCGGCCGCGGCCTGCAGCGCCGCGACCGCGTCGGCGAGCACGTAATACAGATCGACCGTCGCCGACGACTCCATCGCTATCAGCCCCTGGTACACGCGCTCGAGGCACTGCGCCGCCTCGACCGCGCGGCCCTCGTCGATCTGCCGCTGACACGACTCGTGCAGCGCCTGGATCTGCGCGCGGCTGAGCCTCGCCGCGGGCTCCGGGGCCGCGACGGCGCCCGCGCGTCCCGACACGAACAACAGCGCGAAGCCCGATGCACGGATCAGGAGCCACCGAAACATGAACACCTCCCGCGAGGCCGACGAACGTGCGGCCCCGCCCCGCCGAGTGTGCCACAGCACGGGCCACCGATCGGCGGCGAATGTCACGCGCCGCGGCGCTATCATGCAGTCACGACCGTGACGCGCGACGGTGTCCCAGATCCCCCAGAGCCCGCGGTCGACGAGTACTCGCCGACCATCGCGCCGCCGTCGGCGCCGTCGCGATCGCTGCAGCCGAGCGCGACCACCGACGCCGCGACCGGCGTGCCGAAGCGCGTCGAGGACGGCGTCGACGTGCTCGTCGGCACCGTCCTCGCCGGCCGCTACCGCATCGACCGCCGCGTCGGCGCCGGCGGCATGGGTGCGGTGTACGTCGGCCTTCACGTCGAGCTCGACAAGCGCGTCGCCCTCAAGGTGGTCCAGCCGCGCCTCGGCGCCGACCCGACGATCGCCCAGCGCTTCGTCCAGGAGGCCCGCGCCGCCTCGGCGATCGGCCACGAGCACATCGTCCAGATCACCGACTTCGGCCGCACCGACGACGGCGCCGCGTTTTTGGTGATGGAGTACCTCGACGGCGAGGACCTCGCCGACACCCTGCGCCGCGACGGCCCGCTGCCGTGGCCCCGCGTGCTCCACATCGTCGAGCAGATCGCGTGGGCCCTCGCCGCCGCGCACCGCCAGGGCATCGTCCATCGCGACATCAAGCCCGCCAACTGCTACCGCGTCCCCCGCGAGCACGACCCGGATTTTATTAAAGTCCTCGACTTCGGCCTCGCCAAGGTGCTCGCGCAGGACCGCGACGGCGAGTCGCTGACCGGCACCGGCATGCTGCTCGGCACGCCCGGCTACATCGCGCCCGAGCTGTACCGCGGCCTCAAGGCCGACCACCGCGTCGACATCTACGCGCTCGGCGCCCTCATGCACAAGCTGCTGACCGGCGAGCTGCCGCCGATGGCGAGCGGCAGCGGGGCGCAGACCGGCGGCCTGCGGGCGCTGGCGATCCCCGACGCGGTCGAGGCGGTGCTCGCCAAGGCGCTGCGCGAGGCCCCCGACGAGCGCCACGCGACCGCGCAGGACCTCGCGCAGGCGCTCCGCGCGATCCCCCGCGCCTCGCCCGACGAGCCGACGATGGCCGGCCCCAACTCGTCGCCGAGCACCGCCGCGACCCGACCCGGCGCCGCCCAGCGCGACCCGAGCAGCGCCGGCGCGATCACGCTGCGCGAGCCGACCCCGAGCACCTTCCCCTCGCTCTTCGCGGTCGAGCGCGACGGCCAGCGCGTCCGCTTCTACATCGGCGCCCCGGTGCTCGTGGTCCTGCTCGGCCTGATCGTCGGCCTCGTGTGGTGGGCGACCCGCACGCCCGCGCTGCCCGGGACCGTGGCGACGGCGCCCGCGATGGACACGCTCCCCGCACCCGTCGCCGCACCGCCGGTCGAGCCCGCCGCACCGACCGCGCCCGCGAACCCACCCGCGGCGCCCCTCGCTCCGCCCGTGCAACCACCGCCCGTGCAACCACCGCCCGCGCCACCGCCCGACGTCACCACGCCGCCGGCAGACACGTCCGCCGGCCCGACGGCCCCGAGCTTCGACCCCGCGCCCGCCCCCGCGCTCCCGCGCGGCACCGTCAAGGCCCTGAGCCGCCACCTCACCAAGCACTGCCTGCGCACCAACACGCTCGGCATCAGCCAGACCTTCGAGCTGCGCTGGGAGACCGACGAGCACGGCGCGCTCATCCCGGGCACGGTCTCCTCGAAGGACACCGACACCAAGGGCATCATCGAGTGCGCCGTCGAGAAGACCCGCACCAGCGCCTTCGCGTGGCGCCCCAGAGGCCGCTACAAGGAGACGTTGACCCTCGGCAAGCCGAGGACCGAGCCGCCCCCGGACGCGCCCGCTCCCTGAGCCTGTCCCCGAGGACATGTCTCGCAAGACATGTCCTTGCGCGCATGCTCCGGGCCGCGCCTCACCAGCCCTTGCACTCCGGCAGCGCCACCTTCGCGGCCGTCCGCGCCGCCGCGCAGCTCTCGGCCAGCCCCGCGCCGGCCTTCGCGTCGCCGCGCGCCTGCACCCACGCCAGGCGCTGCTCCTCGAGCGCCGCGCCGTGGACCTTCTGCTCCTCCTCGGCCAGCGTCGCGATGCACGCGCGATGCACCGCGACGTACTCGTCGCAGACCTCGACGCCGACCTTGCCATCATCCGCCGCCGCGACCGGCCCGGCGGGCGCGGGCGCGACCACGACCGGGGTGGGGACCGGAGCAGCAGGGACCGGAGCAGCGGCCACCGGCGCCGCCGCGACCGGGGCCTCCGAACCACAACCAACGATCGTCAGGACGAGCACGAGGGAGCAGACAGGACGCATTTCAAAGACCTCCAGGGGTGCGACGCGAGGCCAACGCGCGAGCCGGCGCGCCGGTTCCACCTCGCCATCATCGACCTTTCGCCGCGACCATGGAACCATCCTCGCGGCCCATGCGTGTCGAGGGCCACCCGAAGGAGCCCCGTATGCCGCGATCGCCCCGCCTGCTCGCCCCGCTCGCCCTCGCCGTCCTCTCCGTCCTCTCCGCACCGGGCCCCGCGACGGCCTGCATGAACGGCGTCGAGCGCCGCGTCGACCCGACCAACCAGCGCATCCGCGACGCCGAGGCGCTGCTCGCCGACGGCAAGTACAAGGCGGCCGTGCGCGAGGTCCTCGAGGCGTTCCCCACCGCCCTGCGCGCCGACTACCGCGACCACCGCACGAACCTCTTCGACCGCGGCCAGCGGGTGATCGCGCTCGCGGTCGTGCGCACCAAGGGCGAGCTCAAGCTCGACAGGACCCTCCAGGGCACGACCTACGCCGAGCGCGACGCCGGCCTCGCCTGGGCCACGATGATCCTCCGCCTCCACCGCGCCCGCGGCAACGGCGGCGTGCTCCTCACCAGCGAGCTCGCCGAGGCCCTCGCCCTGCGCCCCAGCGAGCGCCCCGCCGCCCGCCTCCTTTTAAAAGAGCTGGCCGACGGCGACATCATGCCGACCGCCCGCGGCTGGGCGATCCTCGGCATGCTCGAGCGCGACCACGGCGACGCCGACGCGGCCGCCCGCGCCGTCGCCCGCTGCAAGGAGATCTCCCCCGACGCCACGCAGTGCGACATCGTCGGCAACACCTGACCTGTCCCCCGGGACATCTCCCCGCTGCGCCGCAACCCTCGCCCCCTCTCCCGCACGGCGCCCGGCGCCACCTGCCCCTCCCCGCTCACGCCCCATGCCGCCGCGCGCCGCCCCCTCGCGGGACCTCCGGGCCCTGGTCCCGCCGCTGCTCCTGGCCCTGGCCTGCGGGACAGGTCCCTCGGAACATGTCCCGAAGGACATCCCGCGCGAGCCCGCCGCGGACCCGCAGCAGGTCGAGCGCGGCCGGGCGCTGCTGGGCCGCTTCGAGTGCGCCCGCTGCCACGACGGCGACGGCCTGACCCCGGCCCCGCGCGAGCGCCACTGCGTGCACTGCCACCAGTCGGTGCTCGCCGGCGACTTCCCGGCCCCGCCCGACGCGATCGCCGAGTGGCAGCAGCACATCACCCACCTCACCGAGGTCCCCGCGCTGCGCGGCACGCAGCGGCTGCGCCGCGAGTTCGTGGCCGCGTTCCTGCGCGACCCCCACGACCTGCGCCCGCGCCTGAACACCAGCATGCCGCGCCTGCGCCTCGCCGACGGCGACGCCGAGGCCCTCGCCGCCGCGCTCGTCCCCGACGCCGAGCCCGCGCTCGACGGCGCCCCCGGCGACCCCGACCGCGGCCGCGACCTCCTGACCCGCAAGGGCTGCATGACCTGCCACGTGTTCACCGGCGCGCCCGCGCTCGCGATCGGCCCGCTCGACGTCGCGCTCGACGCGACGACGATGCAGCGGGCGACCGCGCAGGCGCCCGACCTCCGGTTCACGCGCGACCGCCTGCGCCCGGCCGCGCTGCACGCGTGGCTCGCCGACCCGCCCGCGCACAAGCCCGGGACCCTGATGCCGAGGATCTCGCTGCGCCCGGACGAGGTCCGCGACCTCGCCGCGTACATCGTCGGCGCCCCGCTCGCGGCCCCCGAGCGACCTGTCCCTCCGGCCAGGCTCCCCCCGCTCACCCGCCCCGTCCGGTTCGCCGAGGTCGACGCCAGGATCTTCCACAAGACCTGCTGGCACTGCCACAGCGACCCCGACTACGCCCGCGGCGACGGCGGCCCCGGCAACGACGGCGGCCTCGGCTACCCCGGCCGCCGCCTCGACCTCTCGAGCCTCGCCGGCGTCGCCAGCGGCAGCCTCGGCCCCGACGGCAAGCGCCGCAGCATCTTCGCCCCGCTCCCCGACGGCACGCCCCGCATCATCGCCCACCTGCTCGCCCGCCACGCCGAGGTCGCCGGCCAGCCCGACCCCGACCTGCGCGGCATGCCGCTGGCCCTCACGCCGGTGCCGCTCGAGGACATCCAATTGCTCGACACGTGGATCGCCCAGGGCCGCCCCGAGTGACCCGGAGGACATGTCCGAAAGGACAGCCGCGTCGCGCTACGCGAATACGCCGCTGCTGCGCAGCAGCCACTGCGCGTCCTCGCTGGCGAGCACCTGCGCCGCGCCGTGCTCGTCGAGCGGGCCCGGCGGCAGCAGCCGCGCGTCGCGCCCGATCGTCCGCAGCGCCCCGTCGAGCGCGCCCGACAGCCGCGTCGCCGCGCGCAGGTTGTCGCGGCGCAGCAGGTGGGCCAGCCGCGCGACGCTGGCCCGCCCGTGCTGCCAGCGCGAGATCTCGCGGGCCAGCGCCTCGCGCAGCCCGACCGGCAGGCGCTGGCGCGTGAACCCCCGCGCCGCGCACGCGCGCACGATCGTCTGCGCCCCCGGCAGGCGCAAGGGACATGTCTCATCGGCCAGGTGATGCAGCGCCGCCAGCAGCTCCGGCAGCGACGCGCCCTGCGGGTCGGTCACGATCGCCAGGCCGCTCGCGATCATCGCCGCGGCGAGCGCGAGGCGAAACCGCCGCTCCGCCGCCGGCAGCCCCGCGAGCGCCGCGCTGACCACGAGCGCCGGCGGCCGGTCGTTGCGCACGCTGACCCCGCCGTCCGGTCCGCCGCGGCCGAGCAGCACCGGCAGCTCGAGCCCCAGCGCGGCGCGCAGCGGCCCGACGTCGGCCTCGGCGAGCGCGAGCGCCTGGTACTCCTCCGCCGTCTTCGGCCCGGGCGGCGGCTCCCCGAGCGCGCGGATCCCCGCGGTCTCGCCCGCCATCAGCCGCAGCACGGCGCGCAGCGCCTCGCGCGACTCGAGCGTCGGCTCGGGGTCGTGGCCGGGGATCGCCGACGGCGGCGCCGGCGGCAGCGCGGCCGCCCACGCCGCGATCGGCCCCTGCGGCGCCATGAACACCGCGAGCTGCAGCAGCGCGCGGGCGGTCGCCGCGTGCCCGATCGACTCGTGCAGCCGCGCGAGCCCGAGGGTCACGCCCGGCTGCAGCGCGCGCCCGGCCGACCACGCCTGCAGCTCGACCCGCAGCCGCGTCGCCGAGCCGTACATCGCCGTCGCGGCCGCGAGCACCGCGTCGAGCTGCGTCAGCGAGCCGTCGCGCGCGACCTCCGTCAGCACCCGCCCGAGCGCCGGCGCGAGCAGCCGCCGCAGCGTGCCGGTGTCGTGCCGCCCGCCGACCGCCCGCGCGAGCAGGGCGCGCCCGCGCACGAACGCCTCGGTGACCGCCGCGACGATCAGCACGTCGTAGTCCTCGCCCGCGATCGCGCGCAGCTCCTCCGCGACCTGCAGCACCTCGTCCCAGCGGTGCTCCGCGAAGCTCAGCGGCACCAGCGACGCGCGCGCGGCCTCGTCGCGCGCGTCGGCCCGACACGCGCGCAGCAGCAGCCGCCGCGCCTCGTGCATCGCCCGCCGCGGCTGCGTCGCGTGGTCGATGCCGACCTGCGCCGCGCGCGTCAACCACGCCGCCTCGCCCGCGCCGTCCCCCGCCGCCCCCGCCAGCGCCGCCCGCCGCTCGCAGACCGCCGCCAGCTCCGCCCACCGCTCGCGCTGCGCCAGCAGCCCGACCGCCAGCTCGAGCAACTCCGCGTCCGCCCCGGTCCCCGACGCAGCCCCCGTGCACGTCACCAAGGCCTCGTCGAGCTCCCCGAGCGCCAGCCACAGCCGCGCCAGCTCGAGCGTCCGCGCCCCGAGCTCGCGCCGCAGCGCTGACCTGTCCTCCGGGACAGCCACATTCGACCTGTCCTCCGGGACAGCCTCGCCCGACCTGTCCTCCGGGACAGCCTCGCTCGACCTGTCCCCCGGAACAGCCTCGACCGACCTGTCCCCCGGGACAGCCCCATTCGACCTGTCCTCCGGGACATCCCAATTCGACCTGTCCCCCGGGACAGCCCCGCCCGACCTGTCCTCCGGGACAGCCCCCTCCCCCGTCACCGCCGCGCGCAGCTCCGCGACCAGCGCCCGCAGCACCGGCAGGCGCTCGCCCGCCGGCCCGCTCGCCGCGAGGCGCTCGTCGAGCCGCGCGAGCGCCTCGCGTCGCGCCGCCGCGTCCGCCCCGCGTGCGACCGCGGCGAGCCAGCGCCGCCCGACCGCCTCCTCCCCGTGCCGAAGCGCCGCCGCGGCCACGGCCAGCGCCAGCCGCGGCGCGGTCGCCAGGTCCTCGACCTCGAGCGCCGCGAACAGCACCGGCCCGTGCCCCGCGTGCTCCGCCAGCTCGACGATCAGCGCCGCCGCGGCGGCCCCCCCGGGCGCCCGCCGCCACGCCCGCAGCGCGAGGCTCACCGCCAGATCGCCCGGGAGCTGCTCCGCGAACCGGGCCGCGTCCGCGAGGCAGACGGCCGCGCGCGCCGGATCCCGGGTGTCCGCGTCGACCGCGGCATACACCTCCAAAATTTCCGCGAGCGCCCCCCGCCGCGCGAGGATCGCCCGCAACGCCGCCGCCGCCCCCTCGCGCAGCTCGTCGACGCCCTGCGCCCCGCGGGCCAGCGTCAGCGCCTCACGACACGTCGCCTCGACCAGCCCGTCGTCCGCGAGCGCCTGCCCGAGCTCCTGCAGGCGCGCGAGGATCGACAGCCGCTCCTCGGGCAGATCCTCGCGCGCGAGCAGCCGCTCGAGCGCGAGCCGCTGCGCCTGCAGATCTCCGCCCGCCCCCAGCGTCTCGAGGTGCTGCCGCGCCTCTGCCAGCGCCGCCTCCCCGGGCGCCCCGAGGGCGAACACCCGCTGCCACGCCGCCCCCGCGTCCGCCAGCGCCCCGCCCCGCAGGCGCACCGCCCCGATCACCAGCCACACCGCCGCCCGCGCCCCGTCACCGAGCTCCTCCGCCGCCGCCAGCGCCCGCAACCACGCCGGCTCCCTGTCTGTCTTCACAGACATGTCCCCCGGGCCATCCGAACCTGTCCCATCAGACATGTCCCCCGGGCCAGCCGAACCTGTCCCATCGGGCATGTCCCCCGGGCCAGCCGGATCTGTCCCGACGGACATGTCCCCGGCGCCGGCCCTGGCGAGCACCGCCTCGATCAGCGCGACCGCCCGCCCGCGGATCAGCGCGTCGTTCGGGGCCAGCGCCAGCGCGCGCCCGAGGCTGCGCCGCCCGCTGTCCGGGTCGCCGAGGTGCAGCAGGTGCAGCTCGGCGAGGTCGAGGTGCAGCGCCGCGCTCTCGGGCCCCGGCGGCAGCCCGCGCAGCGTCGCCGCGATCGTCTGGACGACCACCGGCCAGGCCCCACGCACCTCGGCCAGGCACCGCAGCGCCTCGCGCGCGTCGGGATGCCGCGGATCCGCGGCGAAGGCCGCCTGCAGCAGCCCGATCGCCTCGTCCCCGGGCACCCCCCGCGGATCCGCAGCGTAGCCCCGCAGCTGCGCGCGCCGCAGCAGCACCTCCGCGCGCAGCGTCGGGGCCACCTCGAGGTCGAGCAGCCGGGCCAGCGTCGCGTCCGCCTCGGCGACCCGCTCGCCGCGATCGAGCACCTCCGCCAGCTCGAGCAGCACCCGCGCGTCGGCGGGCCGCCGCGCGCACACCCGCGAGAGCAGCCCCTCCGCCGCCGCGAGCGCCCCCGCGGCGATCCACGCCCGCGCGGCCAGCAGCGCGTCCTCCACGGCCGCCGCGTCCGCCCGCCCGCCGCACCCCGCCGCCCACGCCAGCGTCCGCGCCGCCGCGTCCCCACGCCCGACCCGCAGTAACAGCCGCCCGAGCCCCGCCGCTGCCGCGCCGACCGCCGCGGACAGCCCGACATCCCCGTCGGCCAAAGCACCTGTCCCTGCGGACAGCCCACCTGTCTCTGCGGACAGCCCATCTGTCTCTCCAAGCAGCTCCGTCCGATCTGTCTCCCCGGACAGCCCCCCTGTCCCTTCGGACAGCCCCCCTGTCCCTTCGGACAGCCCCCCTGTCCCTCCGGACAGCCCTGTCCCTTCGGACAGCCCGCCTGTCCCTCCGGACAGCCCTGTCCCTCCAGACAGCCCTGTCCCTCCAGACAGCCCTGTCCCTCCAGACAGCCCGCCTGTCCCTTCGGACAGCCCTGTCCCTCCAGACAGCCCGCCTGTCCCCTCGGACAGCCCGCCTGTCCCCTCGGACAGCCCCCCTGCCCCTTCGGACAGCCCCGACCCGCCTGTCCCTTCGGACAGCTCATGAACCCCGCCCGCCGCCAGCGCCGCCCGCAGCAGCGCCTCCGCCTCGCCCGCCTGCCCCGCGCTCGCCGCCACCGCCTCCGCGGCCAGCAGCCACGCCCGCACCGCGACCGCCGGCGCCCCCGCCAGCGCCGAGATCGCCGCCGCGACCGTCCGACGTCGGTCCTCCGCGGCGACCCCCGCCAGCAGCGCCCGCGCCCGCGCCCCGCAGCCCGCGTGCGCCGCCGGGTCCGCCAGAAACGCCGCCAGGTGGTGCTCCGCCGCCGCCCCCGCGCGCTCGAGCGGCCCGTCGAGCAGCTCCGCGAGCCGGCGATGCAGCTCCCCCGCCCGCGCCGGCGCCCGCCCGGCCTCGACGCGCCGCAGCTGCGAGCGCAGCACCGCGGCCAGCGCCGCGTGCCGTCCGCCGGCGCGATACACCCGCGCCAGCGTCCCCAGCCCGTCGTCCGTCACGCAGCCGGCCGCCCACAGCGCCGCGAACGCGCCCGCCGCCCGGCCCTCGTCGTCGAGCCGGTCGCGCGCCAGCCGGGCCAGGCGGACCAGCAGCTCCTCGCGCCCCGGCGCCAGCCCGTCCTCACCTGTCCCGAAGGCCAGCTCACCGGGCCGATCCACCCACGCCGCCGCGGCCGCGAGCTCGGGCGCGAGCGCGGCCTCGAGGTGCAGCGCGGCCTCGGCGAGGCGCCCCTGCATCTCGAGGCACGTGACCAGCTCCGCGTGCAGCAGCTGTTGATCGTGCAGCGTCGCCTCGTCGTCGGCCGGCTGGGCCAGGGCGACGCGCAGCGCCTGCTCCGCGCTCGCCGGGTCGTGCAGATAATGGCGGTGGATCCGCGCGATCCGCCGCAGCGCCTGGATCCTCGGCACGCCGTCGAGGTGCACCAGCTCGCGCCCCAGCAGCGCCACCAGCTCCGACCAGCGCCCCTCCTGCGCGTAGTAGTCCGCGACCAGCCGCGCGCTCGCCCGCGGGTCCGCCCGCTCGCGCGACCGCCCGCGCTCGCCCGCCCGCGCCTCCGCGCCCGCCACGTCGCGCCGCGCCGACCTGTCCGAACGGACAGGTCGCTCGCTGCCGAGCAGCCGGCGCAGCAGCGGGGCCGTGTCCGCCTCGGCGCGCCCGCTCGCGACCAGCGCCGCCGCCACCTGCGAGCGCAGCTCGCCGGCCTCGCCGCGGCGCCGCCACCCGTCCTCGCCGAGCGCCGCCCCGACCGCGTCGAGTACCGCCGCCGCGGGCGCCTCGACGTCCGCCGCCCGCGCCCGCGCCAGCGCCCGCCACACCGCCGCCTGCAGGTCCTCCGCGCACGCGGGCAGCCCGGCGACCATCGGCTCGAGCAGCGCCCGGGCCTCGGCCGCGCCCGCGTCGCGCCGCTGCAGCACCAGCGCCAGCGCCAGCCGCAGCTGCAACTGCGCCGCCCCGGTCGCCGCCTCCCCGAGCCCGCGCAGCGCCGCGACCAGCCCCTCGTCCTCACCCCTGCGCGCCCGCAGCACGACCAGCGACCACCGCGCCTCGGGGTCGCGCGGCGCGACCTTCAGCCACGCCTGGACCGCCGCCAGCCCGCGCTCGCCGTCGACGAAGCGCAGCGCGATCGCCCGCGCCCGCAGCAGCTCCGCCGCGACCGCCGGCTCCTGCGCCGCCAGCTCGGCCAGCGCCGCGTCGGCCCGCGCCCGCGCCTGCGCCCCGCCACGCAACCACCCCCGCACCTCCGCCAGCGGATCGAAGCCCCGCGCGTCCACCTGTCCCGAAGGCCATGTCCGACCGACCTGTCCCTCGGGCCATGTCGCCCCGGCCTCATGGGCCACCTGTCCCTCGGGCCATGTCTCTTCGGCCACCTCCGGATCCCCGCCGCTCAGGCTCAAGACCACCGCCTCGCGCCCGGCCGCGATCGCGACCGCGAGCCCGTCGCCGCGCGGCAGGCACCAGCCCGCCGCCGCGAAGCCCGGCCCCGCCGCCGCGCGCGCGACGTCGATCGCCAGCCCCTCGCCGCCGTCCGCGACCGCGACCCCCGGCCCGCCCGCGAGCCTTCGCACCAGCGCCCGCCAGACTTGCCCCGCGCCCGGGCCCGCCGGCCCGAGCAGCCAGCAGCGCCGCGCCTGCAGCGTCACCCGCCCCGCGCCCGTCCGCGCCGCCAGCTCGACCCGCAGCCACGCCGCCGCCCCGCCGGCCGTCCGCCCGCGCAGGGTCCAGACCGCGCGGTCACCTGTCCCTTCGAGCATGTCCCACGCGACATGTTCCACGCGCCAGCCCGGCAGGCCCGCGCCGCGCAGCCGCGCCGTCACCCACCCGAGCAGCGCCGGCGCCTCGACGCGCAGCCGCAGCGCCTGCAGGCCGCACGCGCGGCCGCGGCAGCTCCCCGCCGTCGCCGGCCGCGCCCCCGGGACCGCGACCGCCAGCTCGAGCAGCGCCAGCCCCGGCATCAACTGCTGCGGCGGCGCGACCAGGCGCGCCCCGCTGCGCTCGAGCAGCAGCGCCAGCCCGAGCGGCGTCCCCCCGCGCGCCGGCCCCGTGCGCCCGCCCGTCGGCGCGGCGCGGGCCTCGGGCGTCGGGGTCCGGGCGCTCACGGTGGCGCCCGCCTACCGCGCCTGGCCGCCCATCATCGCCGCCGCGCGCAGCATGCCGCCGCGGTTGCCGACGCGGTCGCACATCACGTACGGCTTTAGCCGCTGCTTGCCCTCGCTGTCGACCGCCATCTTGGTCTCGTAGGTCATCAGGCGCTGCAGCTTCTTCTCGTGGGGGACGATGTCGCCGCGGGCCTTGTCGGCGAGGCACTGGTTGAACGCGAAGCGCGACGTCACCTTGCCGGCCTTGCGCTCGACGAGCTCGCGGTACAGCTCGGCGCGCGCGGCCGCGAGGCCCTCGTCGGTCGCGGTCTCCTTCTTCTCGACCGCGGCGATCACGAAGCCGTCGGCCGTCTCGAACACCGCGTCGATGAACTCCGCCTTCGGGTCCGCGGCCCACGCCGCCTTGGTCAGGTCGGGGTTCATGCCGAGGCCCGGGACCGGGCGCTCCTTGGCGAACAGCCCGGTCACCCGGATCTCCGGCCCCGTCGCCTTCGCCGCCCCGCCGGCCTCGCCCTCGATCGCCAGCGCGTCGATGCCCGGCCGGTCCTGCCCGAGCGCGTCCGGGCTCCTGAACAGCTCGTCCAGCTTCTTGCCGTCCTTCAACGCCTGCAGCGCCTCCGCGGCCGCCTGCTTGGCCAGCGCCTTGCCGCGCTCGCGGACCACGCCCTCCTCGGCCAGCTCGCGCAGCGCCTCCTCCTGCGCCACGTCGCCCTCGCGCGCCGCGTCGACGCGCACGAGGTAGAACGCCTCCTCGCTCTCGACCACCGCCGACGTCTCGCCCGGCTTCAGCGCCGCCGCCGTCTGGTCGATCGCCGGGTCGAGCCCGGTGCCCGTGCCCTCGACGCTCGCCCACCCGTAGTCGCCGCCGCGCGGCGCCGTCATCTCGTCCTCCGACACCGCCCGCGCGACCGCCCGGAAGTCCTCGCCGCCGGTGACCCGCTTCGCCGCCGCGTCGATCTTCGCCCGCGCCGCCGTGAGCGCCGCGTCGTACGCCGTCTTCGTCGGCTTGTCGGCGTCCTCCGCCGGCGGGCCCGGCTTTTTGACCTGCATGAAGCGCAGCCGCAGTTGCTTCGGCAGCTTGGTGAAGCGCACGCCCTGCGCCTCGAACTGCTTGACCAGCTCGTCCTTGTGGGTCTCGACGTACTTCGTGATGTCGGCCTCCTCGGCGTCGACGAGGTCGGCGTAGCGCGCCGTGTCGAGGCGGACGTAGCGCAGCGACAGCTGGTTCTGGCGGCCCTCGTACTCCGCGCGCAGCTCGGCCTCCGAGACCGTGATCGCGCCGGCGAGGACGTCGCGGACGGTCCGCGCGAGCAGCTCCTGGCGCTGGTACTCGAGGTAGCGCGGCTCGGTGACCATGAAGCGCGGCAGGTGGCGCTGCTTGAACGCCTCGTAGTTGAAGGGGCTGTCGCCGAGGAAGTCGTAGGTGTTGCCGAGCACGATCAGGTGGCCCTCGGCGGTCAGGTTCTCCGCGTCCTCCTTGACCGCCGCGAGGCCCATGCGCTCGCCGAGCTTGGCGAGCACGCGGCGCTCGAGGATCGCGTCGAGCACCTCCTGCTTGAGCCCCATCGTCTCCTGCATCTCCGCGTCCTTGGGGATCGGCAGGACCAGCGCCAGCGCCTGGAACTGATACTGGTAGTCCTCGTCCAAAATGTTGTCGCCGTAGGTCTTCGCGATCGGGTCGGTGGCGCCGCACCCGACCGCGTCGCTCGGCAGGCCGAAGCTCAGGCCGAAGCCGAGCGCCAGCACGCCGAGGAAGATCCAGACGATCACGGTCTTGAGCGAACTTCGCAGGGTCTGCAACATGGGCACCGGGAAGGTAGCGCCCCCACGCATCCGCGCGTAAGCCCCACCCGCGACGCGCCCGGAATATTCGCCGGGGGCTCGGGAGTTGCAGCCCGCCTCCTGGCCGGCCAGACTGTCCGGCCGGACCGCCGCAGGGGCATCCCCCCGTGAGAAAGAGCGCGTACTTCGGCGCCAGCTGCCTGCCCCGGGCCCCCCGCGCAGCGCGGTGACTTGCCCGAAAGCCCCCCGGAAGGTATGGGAGGGCGCCACCTCCACGCCCCGCGCCCCCGCCACCACTTTTTAAAATGCTCTTTGACTGGGTATACGGCCTGTTCTCGAACGATCTGGCCATCGACCTCGGGACCGCCACGACCCTGACCTACGTCAAGGGCCGGGGGATCGTCGCCCACGAGCCCAGCGTCGTCGCCGTGCAGAAGAAGGGCAACACCAAGCGGGTCGTCGCCGTCGGCAAGGACGCCAAGGAGATGCTCGGGCGCACCCCCGGCAACATCGTCGCCATCCGGCCCATGAAAGACGGCGTCATCGCCGACTTCGAGGTCACCGAGGCGATGATGCGGCACTTCATCAACCGCGCCCACAACCGCCAGACCCTGGTCAAGCCGCGCATCGTCATCTGCGTGCCCTCGGGCATCACCGAGGTCGAGAAGCGGGCGGTGCGGGACTCGGCGCTCGCCGCGGGCGCGCGTGAGGTCTTCCTCATCGAGGAGCCGATGGCCGCCGCGATCGGCGCGGGCCTGCCGATCACCGAGCCCGGCGGCAACATGGTCGTCGACATCGGCGGCGGGACCGCGGAGGTCGCGGTGATCTCCCTCGCGGGCATCGTCGCCTGCAAGTCGATCCGCGTCGGCGGCGACAAGCTCGACGAGGCGATCGTCCAGCACGTCAAGCGCAAGTACAACCTGCTGATCGGCGAGCGCACCGCGGAGCGCATCAAGATCCAGATCGGCACCGCGGCCCCGACCCGCAACCTGATGACGATGGAGGTCAAGGGCCGCGACCTCGTCGCCGGCATCCCGAAGACGATCGTCGTCGACTCCGACGAGATCCGCGAGGCCCTCAGCGAGCCGATCACCGCGATCGTCGACGCCGTCCGCTACGTGCTCGAGAGCGCCCCGCCCGAGCTGTGCGCCGACATCGTCGACAAGGGCATCGTCCTCACCGGCGGCGGCTCGCAGCTGCGCAACCTCGACGTCCTCCTCTCCGACGAGACCGGCCTGCCCGTGTTCCTGTGCGACGAGCCCGAGTTCGCCGTCGTCCTCGGCACCGGCGCCGTCCTCGACGAGCTCGACCTCCTGCGCGAGGTCGCGCTCTCGTAGCCTCCCGCTGCGAGCGCATGCCATGGCCTCGTACCGCAGCATCCGCAACGCCCTGCTCGTCGCCGTGCTGCTCGGCATCCCGGTGCTGCTGCTGCGCGCCGCGGCCCAGGAGCCGCAGGGCCTGTCGGGCTTCGACCGCACGGTCCGCGGCATCGGCGGGCCGCTCGAGGCCGGGGTCAGCTACGCGGCGGGCTCGGTCGGGCGGTTCTTCGAGCGCTGGGTGCTGCAGGCCCACCTGCAGGAGGAGAACGAGGCGCTCGACGCCGAGAACCGGCAGCTTCGGCTCGAGCTGCGCGCGCTGAAGGCGGTCGAGGAAGAGAACAAGGAGCTGCGGCGTTCGCTGCAGATGCGCGAGAAGGTCCCGGAGGACATGATCGCGGCGGAGATCTCCGGCGTCGAGCAGTCGCCGTTCTTCCGCGTGGTCAAGCTGCAGATCGACCGCGGCGCCGGCTTCGTCCGCCAGGGCATGGCGGTGATCGCCGACGCCGGCGTGGTCGGCCGCATCGACCGCGCCGACGAGGCCCACGCCGACGTCATGCTGATCACCGACCCGCGCTCCAAGGTCGCCGTCGAGGTCGCACGCACCCGCGCCCCCGGCATCCTCTCCGGCCTCGACGAGGACACCTGCGTCGTCCACATCGCCTCCGACTTCCCGGTCCAGGTCGGCGACATCCTCCAGACCTCCGGCGTCGACGAGCTGTTCCCCCGCGGCCAGCCCGTCGGCTCCGTCGTCCGCGTCGAGGAGGTCGTCGGCGGCCAGCAGCGCGTCCAGGTCGTCCCCGCGGTCCGCTTCGACCGCCTCGACATGGTCTGGGTCGTGCTCGCAAGCGCGCCCTCCCCCGACCCCGGCGCCGAACAGCCCCGCAAGCCCCCGCAGGCCGCGGGCCTCGGCCCCCTGCGCTGAAGGACAGGTCACGATCCGATGATCCGCGCCGCCCTCTACACGCTGCTCGGCTGGACCCTCCTCGCCAGCGTCGCCGGCCTCGGCCACAGCTTCGGACTCACCGTCATGCTCCCCGCGACGTCCGCGGTCCTCCTCGCCCACCTCGCCTTCACCCGCGAGCTCTCCCTCCCCCTCGGCGTCGCCGTCGCCGTCGCCCTCGGCTACCTCGAGGACCAACACCAGGGCACACCGATCGGCGCCCTCTCCCTCGCCCACGGCCTCGCCTTCCTCCTCACCGTCTGGGCCGGCACCCGCATCGCCGTCGAGGGCGCCGTCGTCCGGGCCCTCGCCGCCGGCCTCGTCGCCGTCCTCATCGACCTCATCACCTTCGGCGAGCTCATGCTCCTCGCCCAGCGCCTCGGCGTCGACTCCCGCGCCCTCGTCCACGCGCTCCCGCAGCTGCGCTGGCACGCCCTCGCCACCGTGCTCGCCGCGCCCGCCGTGTGGCTGCTCGCCGACGTCGTCCTCGGCCTGTGGGACCGCGCGACCGGCCGCAGCCGCGCGCGCCCGCGGGCCACCGCCGCCCCGCTGTGGTACAGGCCGTAATGATGGACATCCGTCAGCCCGAGGACCTGCGTCAGCTCCGCCCGCGCCTCCAGGCGATGGTGCTGCTGGTGCTGCTGGCCTTCATCGCGCTGCTCGGTCGCCTGTGCCAGCTGCAGATCCTCGAGGGCGAGCACTACGTGCGCCGGGCCGAGCGCAACTTCATCGACACCGTCGAGCTCGAGGCGCCGCGCGGCCGCATCTTCGACGCCCAGCGGCGCCCGCTCGCCAGCAACCGCCCGGCCTACACGCTGTGGGTGACGCCGCGGCCGCGCTCGCTGGTCGAGACCGACGACCCGGCCAAGAAGTCGCAGACCGGCGCCCGGGTCCCGCTGACGGACGCGCAGATCGACCAGATCGCCGACCTGATCGACTTCGTCGACGCCGAGGACCGCGCGACCTTCGAGGACAAGATCCGCAGCCGCCGCGACGCCGAAGGCGACGCCGGCTACTACCCCGTCGCGGTGCGCAGCAACCTCAGCTGGTCGGAGTTCGCGCGCGTCCAGACCCGCAAGTCGGCGCTCGGCGACTGGGTCGAGATCCGCGAATCGGCGCGCCGCTTCTACCCCGCCGGCGAGCTGACCGCGTTCGTCACCGGCTACGTCGGCGAGATCACGCCCGACGGCCTCGCCCGCGGCGGCAGCTACCGCCCCGGCGACCGCATCGGCAAGACCGGCATCGAGCGCCAGTGGGAGAACTACCTCCGCGGCCGCCCCGGCAGCAGCTCGCACGTCGTCAACGTCCACCGCCGCAGCGTCAAGGACCCGCCGCCGGAGGCCGAGGCCGCGCTGCCGCCGACGGAGGACCCGATCCCCGGCCAGGACATCTACCTGACGATCGACCTCGACCTCCAGCAGGTCGCGGCGGAGGCGTTCGCCGACAAGCCCGCCGGCGCGCTCGTGGCCATGGACCCGCGCACCGGCAAGATCCTGGCGATGCTCTCGGTCCCCGCGATCGACCCGAACCGCTGGCAGCAGCCGATCGGCCGCGAGCAGTACACCGCGTGGTCGAAGAGCCCGCTCAAGCCGTTCATCGACCGCACCGTGCAGGAGCACTACTTCCCGGGCTCGACCTACAAGGTCGTCTCGGCGCTCGCCGCCCTCGACGACCCGACCTTCGACCCCGAGGAGCAGATCACCTGCGACGGCTTCCTCAACTACGGCGGCCGCAAGTTCAAGTGCACGCACAAGCACGGCCCCGTCAACCTCGAGCAGGCGATCGTGCAGTCGTGCAACGTGTACTTCTACACGCTCGCGGTCGACAAGAACCTCAGCCTCGAGCGCATGGAGCAGTTCGCGCGGCGCCTCGGCCTCGGCGAGCGCACCGGCCTCGGCCTCAACTCGGAGGCCAAGGGCCGCATCCCGACCGAGGCCTTCGAGGCCCGCGAGGGCACCTACCAGCGCGGCGTCCGCCTCAACAGCGCGATCGGCCAGGGCAACGTCACCGCGACCGTCCTGCAGGTCGCCGTGCTGTACTCGGCGATCGCCAACGGCGGCAAGGTGATGACCCCCTACCTCGTCGACCAGATCCGCACCGCCGACGGCAAGCTCGTGTTCCAGAGCGTCCCCAAGCAGCGCCCCGACCTCGAGCCGCTGCTGCGCGCCGATCGCGAGCGCATCCACACCGGCCTCGTCGGCGTCGTCAACCAGGAGCTCGGCACCGCCTACAGCGAGCGGCCCGAGCACATCCTCGTCGCCGGCAAGACCGGCACCGCCCAGGTCGGCGCGACCGACCGCGCCCGCGCCGGCGTCACGCTCGAGGGCTTCGATACGACGCAGGACCACGCGTGGTTCGCCGGCTACGCCCCCGCCGAGGACCCGCAGATCGTCGTCGTCGCGTTCGTCGAGCACGGCGGCGTCGGGGCCGACGCCGCCGCCCCCATCGTCATGAAGATGATCGAGTACTACCTCGGCAAGGCCCAGGCCGGCCCCGAGAGCGCCGCCCAGCCGCGCCGCAGCGGCGTCGCCCCGCCCCTCCCCGGCCAGCGCGCCCGCGAGACCACCGCCCTCGAGGACAGCACGACCCCGAGCCCCGACCGCTCCGTCGCCCTCACCGGCCCCCGCCTCCCCGGCGACCGCCCGCTCGTCGGCGACCTCCCCAGCGAGCCCGCCGTCCCCGGCGGCCCCAAGCCCGGCATGACCGCGAGCCCGGCGAACATGGCCCAAAAGCCAGCTCAAAAGCCCACGCCGCGCCGCCCGCCCGACCTGTCCCCCGGGACAGCCCCGGCCCCGAAGCCCGCCGACCTGTCCCCGGGGACAGCCGAGCCCGACCTGTCCCCCGGGACAGCCCCGGCCCCGAAGCCCGCCGACCTGGCCCCGGGGGCGGCCCAACCCGACCTGTCCCCCGGGGCAGCCCCGCCCGACCTGTCCCCCGGGACAGCCGCCCCCGCGCCCGCGCCGCGCAAGGAGCCGCCGTGACGACGCTCGGCCGCCCGCGCGGGCTGCCGCGCCGGGTGTTTCAGGCGATCGACTGGGTGATCGTCACGCTGGTCGCGGGCATCATCACGCTGGCGCTGATCAACCTCAACAGCGCCGGCGCGGGCGACTGGACCGGCAAGATCCAGACCCAGATCCGCTGGCTCGGGCTCGGCACGATCGCGGCGGCCTGCGTCGCCGCGCTCGACTACCGCGTGCTGCACCGCGTCGCCTACGCCGCGTACGGCTTCGGCTTCATGCTGCTCGGGCTCGTCCCGCTGGTCGGCGTCATGCGCAACGACGCGCGCCGCTGGCTCGAGTTCGGCGAGTACCAGTTCCAGCCCTCCGAGCTGATGAAGATCCTCCTGATCATGGCGCTGGCCCGCTACATCAGCGACCTCCCGCCGAAGGAGCACAAGCGCCTGCGCCACCTCGCGGTGCCGTTCGCGATGTTCCTGTTCCCGGTCGTCCTGATCGTCAACCAGCCCGACCTGAGCACCGGCATCATCTCCGTGCTCGTGGCGATGACGATCCTCGCCCTGACCGAGCTGACGCTGAAGGCCCTGCTGACCCTGCTGTCCGCCGGCGTGGCGATGTTCATGCTCGGCTGGGGCTTCTTCATGCACAAGTACCAGCGGTCGCGCATCGACGTGTGGCTCAACCCCGAGGCCTACGCCGACAACGAGGGCTACCAGACCATCCAGGCGATGATCGGCGTCGGCAACGGCGGCTTTCTGGGCCGCGGCGTCGGCAAGGGCACCCAGAACGTCCTCGACTTCCTGCCCTACGGCGACACCGACTTCCCGTTCGCCGTCTACGCCGAGGAGTGGGGCTTCGTCGGCGCCGCGATGGTCCTGGCGATGTTCCTCTGCCTCGTGCTCTGGGCGATCAACCTCGCCTCGCAGGCCCGCGATCGCTTCGGCGCGCTGCTGTGCATCGGCGTCGCCTCGGTGTTCTTCTGGCACGTGACGATCAACGTCGGCATGGTCCTGCAGCTCCTGCCCGTCACCGGCATCACGATCCCGTTCTTCAGCGTCGGCGGCTCCAACGCCCTGGCGATGATGCTCGGCATCGGCATCCTCATGAGCGTCAGCCGCTCCCGCCTGCGCCCCTGAAAGCCGACCGCGACCGCGCGCCGCAGCGGCGCTTGGCGGCCCGCGCCCGCCCTGCTAGCGTCCGCCCGTGCTGAGCAACCCCGTCGGACGCCTGCGCCTCATCGGCTTCATCGAGGGCATCTCGTTCCTCGTCCTGCTGTTCGTGGCGATGCCCCTCAAGTACGCCGCCGGCATGCCCCTCGCCGTCAAGTACGTCGGCTGGGCCCACGGCGGGCTGTTCCTGCTGTTCCTCCTCGCCCTCGGCCAGGCCAGCGCCGAGACCGACTGGCCCTTCAAAAAAATCGCGGCCGCGTTCATCGCCTCGGTCGTGCCGTTCGGCACCTTCGTGCTCGACAGGCACCTCAAGCAGGACGAGGCCGCGCTGCTCTCGGCCGGTCCGCCGGCCTGAGCCCGGCTCGGGGCTGCGCGGGGCGCCGCACGCGGGCCCGGGCTGGGTCTGCGCGCGGGTGCGCGTCCGCGTCCGGCCCGTGTCTCCTCGGGTCGCCGCGCCCGCGCGTCGCGGCCCGCCCGCTGACGGCACGCGCGGCGCGGATGGGCGCGCGAGTGCGCATGTGAGCGACTTCGCTCCGAGGGCGCGCATGTGCGCCCGGACGAAGTTGGTCTCTTGGAGACCAGGGGCCGGCGAAATAACATGCCAGACTGTGCCCGGACGCCCTGCGGCGCGGCGGATCTCCGCCGCGGCGCGCGGGGCCCCGCCGTCGTCATGTCCATGCGTAGCCTGTCCCTGTCGCCCCTGCTGCTCGTCCTGGTCGGCGCCTGCCTCGACAGCGACGGCGGGCTCGCTCCCACCACCGACGCCGCCACGAGCTCCTCGAGCGGCGACGCCTCGAGCACCGGGACCAGCACCGGCGCAGCGGGCACCACCACCGGCGGCGACACCTCGAGCAGCGGCGGCGCCAGCGGCACCGGCAGCGGCACCGGCGACGGCAGCAGCAGCGAGGACACCGGCGGCAGCAGCTCGGGCGGCCCGCCCGCGCCGGTCTGCGGCGACGGCAACGTCGACCCCGGCGAGGGCTGCGACGACGGCCCGAACAACAGCGACGTCGGCGCGTGCAAGCTCGACTGCAGCCCGCAGGCGTGCGGCGACGGGCTGGTGCAGCCGGGCGAGCAGTGCGACGACGCCAACGCCGACGACACCGACGAGTGCACCACGACGTGCGCGCTGGCGGCCTGCGGCGACGGCTTCAAGCAGCCGGGCGAGCCGTGCGACGACGGCAACCTCGTCAACGAGGACGCGTGCACCTCGACCTGCCAGCACAACCTGTGCGGCGACGGCTTCGTGAACGTCGGCGTCGAGGAGTGCGACGACGACGTCGAGTCGGCGGAGTGCGACGCCGACTGCACGCTGCCGGTGTGCGGCGACGGTCAGCTCAACGAGCCGGCGGGCGAGCAGTGCGACGACGGCAACCTCTCGAACGGCGACAGCTGCACCGCCGAGTGCGTCAAGGCGGCGTGCGGCGACGGCTTCCTGCAGTTCGGCGAGGCCTGCGAGGACGGCAACCTCGCGATCGGCGACGGCTGCGACGCGAACTGCAAGAAGGAGCTGGTCAAGTGCCAAAACGGCGCGCTGACCGTCGCCGTCGCGCCGAGCAACCGGGCCGCGCTGTGCTCGCGCGCCGACGTCTGCGAGCAGGACTTCGTGATCACGTGCCCGAAGGACTGGCACCTGTGCAGCGCCGACGAGTTCAACGCCCGCAACGAGGGCTGGAACTACGCGCCGCTCAAGCTCACCCTCGGCGCGATCCGCTGCCGCGAGACCATGGGCGCCGGCCAGTACGGCTTCAAGTCGACCATGTCGCTCGACCACAACGACAACTGCCTCTACAGCAGCTCGCGCACCCAGTGCGTCAGCAACCTCGGCTGCGACGACAAGGGCAACTTCGCGCTGTGCTGCGCCCCGCTGTCGACCTGCGGCAACGGCGTCGTCGACCACATCGAGGAGCAGTGCGACGACGGCAACAAGTCCGAGAGCGACGCGTGCCTGAACACGTGCATGCGCGCCCACGCCCCCGGCTCGCCCGGCTGCGGCTGAGCCCCGCGATGCCTGTCCCGACGGACAGGTCCACATGCCCGAAAAGACAGCCCCACCCCCGCGGAGCCGCGCCGCTCAGCCGGCGCCGTCGGGCCCGGACGGCGCCGGCGCGTCCGGCTGCACCGGCGTGGCCGATCGCCGCCGCCACGCCTTCACGAGCATCAGCACCAGCACGTACGAGAGCCCGGACACGATGGGGATCGCGACCGCGGCCCCGAGCAGGAACGGCCCGAGCAAGTCCTTGAAAAGCGCCCACCAGCCGGCCGCGTCGAGGGCGGTCAACGCCGCCCAGCTCGGCAGCGGCAGGCCGAGCAGCCAGGTCCCGAGCCACAGCTCGCCGAAGTAGAACAGCGACCCGGTGACGGGGTTGATGACGGCGGTGCCGAGGTAGGTCGCCGGCACGTTGGCGCGCAGCAGCGGCGCGGCGGCCAGCGCGAGCACCATGCCGAGGAACGGCACGGGGATCAGCGAGAGCCCGACGCCCAGCGCGAAGCCCCCGGAGATCCCCCTCGGCGTGCCGTTCAGGCCCAGCAGCCCGCGCAACCACGTCCGCAGCCGACCCATCACGGGCCCTTCGCCGGGTCCTTCGCGTCCGCGGCCGCCTTGGCCTTGATCTCCTCGGCGGCCTTCTTCGCCGCCTCCGTGCCCTCGGCGAGCGCCTCCTTGCCCTTCTCGAGCGCCTCCTTGCTGGCCGCCGCGGCGCTCGCGGCCGCCGCGGCCGCCTTCTCGCGCCCGGCCTCGCCGAGCTCCGCGGCCTTATCCATCGCCCGGTCCGCGGCGGCCTCGACCTGCACCGCCGCCTCGCCGGCCTTCGCGCGGCCGCCCCGCGCCGCCTCGGCCGCGGCCGCCCCGGCCGCCCGCGCCGCCGCCCCGGCCTGGTCCGCAGCCTTGCCCGCCTCCTCGCGCGCCCGCTTCGCCTCCGGCGAATCTCCGCACCCCCCGAACAACCCCGCGACGACGACAACAGCGATCCACTTGCGCATCGGTCTTCTCCTGGCCGCGCAAGCCTGCGCCGGGCCTGCCCCCCGCGCAAGCGCCCCGGCGCGCTCCCGCACCCGCGCGACCCCGAACGCGAACTTCCCGCTTGCATATCTACTCGCGAGTAGATATCGTCCCGGACATGGGTCGTCCCCCCGCCGACGCGGCCGCCATGGCCACCCCGGAGCGCCTGCTCGACGCGGCCGAGCAGGCGTTCGCGCAGGGCTACGGCGCGGCGCGGCTCGAGGACATCGCGGCGGCCGCGGGCATCCGCCGGCCGTCGCTGCTCTACCACTACCCGTCGAAGGACAGCCTCTACGCGGCGGTCGTGCACCGCACCTTCGCGCGGCTCGGCGCGGCGCTGATGGCCGCGATGTCGCGGCGGGTCAGCTTCGCGGAGCGGCTCGACGGCGTGGTCGACAGCTACGCGGGCTTCCTCGCCGACAACCCGGCGCACGCGCACATCCTCGTGCGCGAGCTGATCGACGCGCAGGGCCCCGGCCGCGACATCCTGCTCGAGGAGGTCGTGCCGCTGCTCGACGTGCTCGAGCGCTTCCTGCGGGTCGAGGGCCAGGGCCTGCTGCGCCCGGAGCTCCCCGTGCGCGCCGCCATCTTGCAGGTGGCCGGCGCGATCGTCCTACGCTGTGCCGCGGGCGCGCTACAACAGCCGCTCTGGGGCCCTGTCGACCACGCGCGGGCGCTCGCCCGCCTGTTGTTCCTGAAGGAGGTGTGAAGTGGCCACTATCACCGAGCGCGCGAGCGCCGTCCATCCGCTCCAGATGCTGCAGAAGGTGCTGCGCACCGGCAACGTGCGCGTCGCGCTCAATCTCCTCGGACCGGCCATGCGCGGCCTGGTCCTCCACCAGGGCAAGCAGCCGACCAGCGACATGCAGGCCAACCACACCGCGCACTTCGACTGGACCTACCAGCGCGACCAGCCCGAGCTGCGCAAGCTCTACGAGGCCGCCAAGGTCAGCCAGTGGAACGCGACCACCGACCTCGACTGGTCGATCGACGTCGACCCCTACGACACCCGCAAGGACCTGTTCCCCGAGGCCCTGAGCCCGCTCCCCGACATCCCGACCTACCGCAACCTCAGCGAGCGCGAGAAGCTGACCCACCGCCACGGCCTCTCGGCGTGGATGCTGTCGCAGTTCCTCCACGGCGAGCAGGGCGCCCTGTTCGCCGCCTGCCAGGTGACCGAGGCGATCGAGTGGCTCGACGGCAAGCTCTACGGCTCGACGCAGGTCGTCGACGAGGGCCGCCACGTCGAGGTCTTCTA
>Ga0075163_10001543_pt1 | contig 31031 bp, 27 predicted proteins | sample JI1023141ADNA_FD_71478 | JGI IMG/M metagenome (GOLD analysis project Ga0075163, IMG submission 71478) | Wastewater effluent complex algal communities from Wisconsin, to seasonally profile nutrient transformation and Carbon sequestration -... | ecosystem: Engineered > WWTP > Effluent > Algae...
TCCAGCGGCTACGACCTGCGCCATCTCGCCATCGGCGCCGAAGGCACGCTCGGGATCGTGGTCGAGGCCACGCTGAAGCTCGCCGATCCGCTGCCGCCGACCAGCGTGATGCTGCTGGCCTTGCCGCGCTTCGACGCGATCATGCCGCTGTTCGCGGAGTTGCGTCGAATGTTGCGGCTGGAGGCGTTCGAATTCCTGACCGACAAGGCACTGGCGCACGTGCTCGCGCACGGCGGACAGGATCCGTTCGATGCGACGCACCCGTATTACGTGCTGGCCGAATTCGCGCAGCAGGGTGAAGCCGACGAAGCCGCGGCGCTGGCCGCGTTCGAACATGCGGTCGAAAACGGATGGGTCGAAGACGGCGCGATCGCCGCCAGCGATGCGCAGGCGGCGGAACTGTGGCGGCTGCGCGAAGGCATCAGCGAAAGCCTCGCGCCATACACGCCGTACAAGAACGATGTCGCGGTGCGGGTGTCGGCGATGCCGGCCTTCCTCGCCGAAGCCGATGCCTTGCTGGGCCGCGAATACCCGGATTTCGAAGTCGTGTGGTTCGGGCACATCGGCGACGGCAACCTGCACATCAACGTGCTGAAGCCGGCGGGCCTGTCGCAGGAGGCGTTCGCCGAACGCTGCGGCGGCGTGACCGCGCATCTGGCCGGATTGCTCGAACGCCACGGTGGCAGCATTTCCGCCGAACACGGCATCGGGCTGGCGAAGAAGCCCTGGCTGCTCGGCACCCGCAGTGCTGCGGAAATCGAATTGATGCGCGGGATCCGTCGCGTGTTCGACCCGAACGGGGTCATGAATCCCGGCAAGGTGTTCGACTCGTGACCAATCTTTCGATTGCGTTTGTAGGAGCGCGCTAGAGCGCGACCGGCGTGCCAGCACGTTCTGGAGTCGCGCTCGAGAGCGCTCCTACAGGGCCAGGCGCGCTTCGAGCCGCTCGCGGATCGCCGGCCATTCCGTGTCGAGGATGGAATAGCAGACGGTATCGCGCAATGCACCGTCCTTGTGCCGCTTGTGCTGGCGGATCACGCCGTCCCTGTGCGCGCCGAGGCGTTCGATCGCCGCCTGCGAACGCAGGTTGTGGTGGCTGGTGTGCAGGTAGACGGTGCGCATGCCCAGCGCGTCGAACGCGTGGCCGAGCAGCAGGCGCTTGCAGGCGGTGTTGACGTGGGTACGCTGCGTGGAAGCGCGGTACCAGGTGTAGCCGATGGCCAGCGTCGGCACCGACAGGTCGATATCGTAGTAGCGCGTGCTGCCGAGGATTTCGCCGTCACTGCGCAGCACCGCGAACGGCAGCATCGTCCCCGCGGCCTGGCCGTCGAGTGCCGCCTGCACGTATGCCGAAACGGCTTCGGCATTCGCGAGCGGTGTATTGGTGTAGTTCAGCGCGCCGAGATCGCCGTCGGCGCTGGCTTCGACCAGGCCTGCGACGTGCGAAAGCGACAGCGGTTCGAGGCGAACGCCGTGGCCGGAGAGCATCACGAGCTGCAATTGCGCGGATTCAATCACCGGCTTCGATGTCCGCTTCGTATTCGTCGAGCAGCCGCGTGATTGCCGGATCGCGGGCGTAAGCGGCCTTCAGTTCGGCAAGTCGCTTGTCGGTGCCGGTGCAGGCTTCCTTGATCGCCCCAAGGATCTGCTTCTTGCGGACTTCTTCCGGATCGTCTTGATGTTCCGGCCACGGTTCACCGCGCCAGTGGTCGCAGGCGTCGCGCATGTCGATGAAATCGCGAACATCGGCCGGATAACTGCAATAGCCAGGTCGATCGACAGGACCTTCCGGCGGCACGCAATCGGAGGCGATAGTCGGTTTCGACGGAATCTCGGATACGGCTTTCGTCTCCGGTGCCGCCGGAGCGGACGTGCCATGGCATCCGACACTGCCCATCGCGAGCAGTGCCGCGATGCCGATGCGGGCGGTGTTACTCGGCACGTCCCGCGAACTCGCCGGTCGTGGTGTTCACCCACACCTTTTCGCCGTTGCCGATGTACTCCGGCACCATGATTTCGATGCCGGTGCTGAGCTTCGCCGGCTTCGGCCGCTTGGTCGCGGTGCCGCCCTTGAGTTCCGGCGGGGTTTCGATCACTTCGATCGCCACGCTCTGCGGCAACTGGATCGCCACCGGTGCGTCCTCGATCAGCTGCACGTAGATGCCGGCGAGGTCGTCGACGATGTAACCGGCGTTGTCGCCGATCACGTCCGCATCGAGCATGTACGGCGTGAAGTCCTCGTCGTCGAGGAACACGAAGGCCTCGCCGTCCTTGTACGAATACGTTGCCTGCCGACGCGACATGTCGACTTCGCGCAGGTCGTCGTCGCCGTCGAAGCTGGCATCGAGCTTGCTGCCGCCGGGGATCGAATACATGACGAAGCGGAAGCGCACGTTGCCGCCGCGGCCCTGCGGCGAGCTGCGCTCGATGTCACGGACCTGGTACACGCCGCCGTTGTGTTCGACGACGTTGCCTTTCTTGATGTCGTAAGCCTTCATTGCAATCGCTCTTGTTGTTCCCTCTCCCCTTGAGGGAGAGGGTGGCCGAAGGCCGGGAGAGGGGTTACTTCGGAGCGAGCCGCGTCGCGCCGTCGAGGCGGATGGTTTCGCCGTTCAAATAGGTATTGCCGAGGATGTAGGCGACGAGGTCGGCGTATTCCTCCGGCTTGCCCAGCCGCGATGGGAACGGGATCGACGCGCCCAGCGACTTCTGCACGTCGTCCGGCATGCCGTCGACCATCGGCGTCCAGAAGATGCCCGGTGCGATCGTCATCACGCGGATGCCGAAGCGCGACAGTTCGCGCGCCATCGGCAGGGTCATGCCGACCACGCCGCCCTTCGACGCGGAATACGCGGCCTGTCCGATCTGGCCTTCGTAGGCGGCGACGGACGCGGTGTTGACGATCACGCCGCGCTCGCCGTCGGTGCCGGTTTCGTTGCCTTGCATCCGGTCGGCGCAGGCCTTGGCGACGTTGAAGCTGCCGACCAGGTTCACCATCACCGTACTCTGGAACTGCGACAGCTTCATCGCGCCTTCGCGGCCCAGCACGCGGCCGGCGCCGAGGATGCCGGCGCAGTTGATGCAGGCGTTCAGGCCACCGAGGAAGGCCTTGGCTGCAGCGACGTTCGCGACCACGCCGGCTTCGTCGGTAACGTCGGTCTTGAAGAACGCGGCCTTGTCGGCGCCGAGTTCGGCGACCGCGGCCGCGCCTTTTTCTTCGTTGACGTCGAACAACGCGACCTTGCCGCCATGGGCGACGAGGTGTTTCGCCACGGCCAGGCCGAGGCCGGAAACGCCGCCGGTGACGACGGCGCGGACGGATGCGAGTTGCATGCGGGGATTCCCTGCGGAAAACCGCGATTTTACCGGATGGCTCCGCGGCCCGTCGCGGCTGGGCTTTTGACAGCCGAATGGCTGTTCACCCGCTCCCGCATGGGTCTCATGGTTGGCGGTAGACCACGCCGTCCTTCATCACGAACACGGGTTGCCGGAGCGCGGCGATGTCGACGGTGGGATCGCCGGCGAACGCGGCGAGGTCCGCGCGCAGGCCGGGAACGATCCGGCCGATGCGGTCCTGCTGGCGCAGGATGCGCGCATCCACCGAGGTCGCCGCGCGCAACGCCTCGGCCGGGCTCATCCCCAGCCGCACCATCCACTCGACCTCGCGCGCGTTGTCGCCGTGGCGGAACACGCCCACGTCGCTACCGTTGCCGATGGTGACGCCGGCCTCGCGTGCGTAGCGGAAGGCCTGCGCGGCCTGTTGCATCTTCGGCGTCGGCGGGTCGCCGGGTTTGTAGTGGTTGAAGTAGGTTTCGGTCGCCTCGACCGCGGTCAGCGTCGGCAGGTAGGCGACCCCGTGCTCGCGCATCGACTTGAACGTGGCCGCGCTGCCGCCGTCGCCGTGTTCGATGCTGTCCACGCCCGCGGCGATGGACATGCGCATGCCGGCATCGCTGGCGGTGTGGGCCGACACGGGGCGTCCGCCGAGGTGCGCGGCCTCGACGATCGCGTTCAATTCGGCCTGGGTGAAGGTCGGCTGGGTGCTGCCGTCGCCGCCGACCCGGTAATCCGCGTAGACCTTGATCCAGTCGGCGCCGCGCCCGGCCTGTTCGCGCACCGCGGCGATCGCCGCATCGACGCCGCTCACCGGCTGCGCGCCGCTCGGTAGTTCGAGGTCCGGGCGGAAACCGCGCGGCCCCGGACCATAACTCGAGGTCGCGACGATGGCGCGGGTGGCCACGAACAGGCGCGGGCCTTCGATCAATCCGTCCTCGATCGCCTTCTTCACCGATACGTCGGCGAAACCCGCGCCCTCGGTGCCGAGGTCGCGCAGGGTGGTGAAGCCGGCGAGCAGGGTGTCGCGCGCGTGCTGCGCGGCCATCAGCGTGCGGTAGGGCTCGGCTTCCTTCAGCACCTGGTCGTTCCACGCGGTTTCGTCGTAGGGATGCAGGAACAGGTGCGAATGCGCGTCGATCAGGCCCGGCAGCAACGTCGCACCGGGCAGTTCGACGCGCTGCGCGTCGCCACCGTCGACTTGCGCAGCGGGGCCGACCGCGGCGATGGCGCCGTCGCGCACCAGCACCGCCCAGCCCGCATGGGATGCGTCTTCATCGCCGGTCCAGACCCGGTCCGGCAGCAGAAGCCATGCGCCTTTCTCATGCATCGGAGGCGATTGCGCCGAGGCGACGCAGGCGACGAGCAGGGACAGCAACGCCAGCAGGCGGATGCGCAGGGACATGGGCGGCCTCGCGGTGGGAACGGAACCGATTCTGCGTCAGAGCGCGCGCAAATAGAACGCGTTGCAGCCGCCATGCCCGGTGGCGCCCATCGGCCCGTCGATGCGGCGGAAGCCGCTGCGCTCGTACAGGCGCATCGCCGCGTCCATGCCGCGCAGCGTCTCGAGGTAGCACTGCGCGAAGCCGGCGGCGCGCGCGGCCTCGAGGCAACGCGACATCATCCGCGCGCCGGCTCCGGTGCCGCGCGCCTCCGGCAGGAAGTACATCTTGCGCAGCTCGCAGGTGACTGCGTCGCCGCCGGCCAGCGGCGCGATGCCCGCGCCGCCGAACACGTTGCCGTCGCGTTCGAGCACGAAATAGGCGTGGCGCGGTTCGGAATACGCGCGGCTCATCCAGTCCACTTCCGGGTCGTTGATCGCGAAGCCGTCGCCGGTGGCGCCGAATTCCGGCATCACCGCGCGGATGATCGCGGCCATCGCTGCATCGTCCGTGGGCGCGATCGGGCGGATGGATGCGTTCCCCGTCATCCGGCGCGACGCTGCTCCTCGAGCAGCCGGTAGCCGAATTCGTCGGCATGCAGGCCGGGCGAGAACAGGAAGCCCTGCCCGACCGGCACGCCCAGGCGCAGCAGGAAATCGCGCTGCGCCTCGGTTTCGATGCCTTCGGCGACCACGCCGAGGGCAAGGCTGCGGGCGATGCCGGCGACCGCCTGGCAGACCGCGATGTCGGAGGAATTGGAGGGCACGCCGGAGACGAACAACTGGCTCAGCTTGAGGCCATGGATCGGCAGCCTGCGCAGGTAATTGAGCGCGCTGTAGCCCTCGCCGAAATCGTCGATGGTCAGCACCACGCCCAGCGCGCGCAGTTCGGCGAAGGTGCGCAGCGTGTCGGGCGCGTCCTCGATCAGCACGCGTTCGGTGAACTCCAGTTCCAGCGTCGCGCCGGGCAGGGAGAATTCGCGCAGCGTGTCGCGCACGGTCGCGGCGAGGTCCTCGCCGAGGAACTGGCGGTAGGAGACGTTGACCGCGATGCGCACGATCCCGAGCCCGGCGTCGCGCCATTGCGCCGCCTGCAGGCAGGCTTCGCGCAGCACCCAGCGGCCGATGCGGATGATGTCGCCGGTGCTTTCGGCGTGGCCGATGAAATGGTCGGGGCGCATCTCGCCCAGTTGCTGGTTGCGCCAGCGGATCAGCGCCTCGGCGGCGACGATGCGGCCGTGGCGCAGGTCGACCTGCGGCTGGTACACGAGGTGGAACTCGTTGTTGTCGGCGGCGCGGCGCAGTTGCGCCTCCAGCTTCAGCTTCTCCTGCTGCGATTGCACCAGCGCCGGGGTGAAGCGCTGGAAGCTGTTGCGCACGCGGCGCTTGCTGTCGTACATCGCCGCGTCGGCGTTCTGGATCAGCGCCTGCGGCCGCTGCCCGTCCTCGGGCGCGCAGGCGATGCCGATGCTGGCGGTGACCGGGAATTCCTCGCCGCCGAAGCGGAAGCCGTCGCGGAAGGCGTCGAGGATGCGCCCGGCGATGCGCTCGGGCAGGCCGTGGTCGTCGCCGGCGTGGCAGAGCACGAGGAATTCATCGCCGCCGAAGCGCGCGCACAGGCCTTCGGTGCCGGTGGCGTCGCGGATGCGCCGCGCGGCGGCGACCAGCAGTTCGTCGCCGGCGGCGTGGCCGAGCACGTCGTTCACCGCCTTGAACCGGTCGAGGTCGATGTACAGCACCGCGACCGAATTCGAGATCGGGTCGCCCATGCGCATGTCGAGTTCGCCGAGGATGGCATCGCGGTTGAGCAGGCCGGTGAGCGGATCGGTGCGCGCGAGCACGCGCAGGGTTTCCTCGTCCTGCTTGCGCTCGGTGATGTCCTGCAGCGTGCCGGTCATGCTGGTGCCGGCCGCGCTGGAATTCGCCTCGCCGATCATGCCGACCCAGAAGGTGCGGCCATCCGCGCGGTTGCCCATGCATTCGATCGCGAAGCCCGCGCCGGAATCGGCGGCCTGGTGCATCGCCTGCTGCAGGATGCCGCGGTCGGATTCGCGCAGCGCGGCGAGCATGTCGTGCATGGTCGCGGGCACCGTGGCCTGGCCGAGGATGCGAGCCGCCTCGTCGGTCAGGTACAGGCGGTCGCTGGTCGATTCCCATTCCCAGCCGCCGATGCGGGCGAGGTCCTGCACGCGGTCGAACAACCGGCTGTCGCGCTTGAGCGCGGTCACGTCGGAGAACATCGACAGCACCTGGAACGGCTTGTCCGAACCGGGCTGGAACAGCGGCACGCAGGTGACCGAGAGCCATTTCAGCACGCCCTGGTCGCGGTTGTAGAAACCGAGCACGGTGCTGTCGATGCGCTTGCCGGTGCGCTGTACGTAGGTCGCGGGGCGCAGTTCCTCGGGGACTTCGCGTCCGTCCTCGTCGAGGGTCAGCCAGACGTCGTTGCGCAGCGTTTCCTCGAGGCCGAGCCGCGTGTCCAGTTCGAGGATGCGCATCGCGCCCGCGTTGGCGTGGGTGATCTTGCCGGTGGCGTCGCGGACGATGACGCCCTTGTCCACCGTTTCCATCAGTTCGCGGTAGCGCAGTTCGGCCTCGGCGCGGGCGCTCAGGTCGCGGGCCACCGCGACGATGCAGTCCTCGCCGTCCTGGGTGAACATCGCCGAATGCACTTCCACCGGGAAGCGGCTGCCGTTGGCGCGCTTGTTGGTGACTTCGATGACGAAGGTCTCGCCGCGGCGCAGGGTTTCCCACACCGGCACGAGGTGGCCCTTCGGGAGTTCGGGATTCAGCACTTCGATGGGCTGCCCGATGATCTCCTCGCGCGGCCGCTGGTAGGCGTTCGAGCCGGCCTTGTTGAGGTCGAGCACGGTACCGTTCCAGGACAGGACGCTGACCGGATCTGGGACCGCGTCGAACAGGGCCCGGTAGCGCGCATGCTCGCGTTCGGTTTCGGTGGTCGCGTCGAGCAATGCATCGCGCGCCCGTTCGAACAGCCGCTTCTGCGCTTCGGCGAGGCCCGGGTCCCGCAACGCCTGTTCCAGCGCCGAAAGCACGTCCGCCGCGCGCGCCGCGGCGTCGATCGCTTCCGGGCGTTCGCGCTTCATTTCGCGGCCAGCGCCTTGCCGACACGGCTGCCGGTGTCGCGGCCGAGCAGGGCGGCGAGCCAGCGCCCGGTGTCCGCGAGCGCGTCGAGGTCGATGCCGGTGCGGATTCCCAATCCATGCAGCATGTACACCACGTCCTCGCTGGCGACGTTGCCGCTCGCGCCCTTCGCGTACGGGCAACCGCCGGCGCCGGAGACCGCGCTGTCGACCACGGCCACGCCTTCCTCGAGGCAGGCGAGCACGTTGGCCAGGGCTTGGCCGTAGGTGTCGTGGAAATGCACGGCGAGCGAGCGCATCGGCACTTCGGAAGCGACCGCCTTCAGCATCGCACGCGCCTTTCCCGGCGTGCCGACGCCGATGGTGTCGCCGAGCGAGACTTCGTGGCAGCCCATTGCATGCAGCGAACGCGAAACCCGGACCACGTCGGCCAGCGGCACCTCGCCCTGGTAGGGGCAGCCGAGCACGGTGGAAACATAGCCGCGCACCTTCACGCCGTCGGCGCGCGCGCGTTCGAGCACCGGCGCGAAGCGTTGCAGTGATTCGTCGATGCCGGCGTTGGTGTTCTTCAGGTTGAACGCCTCGGATGCGGCGGTGAACACCGCGACTTCCCCGGCGCCGGCGGCGCGCGCGCGTTCGTAGCCCTGTTCGTTCGGAACCAGCACCGGGTAGGAAACGCCGGGCCTGCGCGAAATGCCGGCCAGCACTTCGGCCGCGTCGGCCATCTGCGGCACCCATTTCGGGCTGACGAAGGCGGTGGCCTCGATGCTGCGCAGCCCGGTCGCGGACAAGCGATCGACCAGCGCGATCTTGTTCGCGGTGCCGATGTCGATCTTCTCGTTCTGCAGGCCGTCGCGCGGCCCGACCTCGACGATGCGTACTTCGGCGGGATAGGCCACGTCTACGCCTCCAGCGTCGCCAGCACCGCATCGGCCTCGACGAATTCGCCCGGCGTCGCGCGCACCTCGGCGACGACGCCGTCGCGCGGCGCCTTCAACGCCAGTTCCATCTTCATCGCCTCGATCACCAGCACCACGTCCCCCGTCTTCACCGTGTCGCCTGCCTTGGCCTGGAGCAGCACCACGCGGCCCGGCATCGGCGCGCGGATGCGATGGTCGCTGCCGCCGCCGGCCTCGCCCTGGCGACGATACACCGCCTGCGCGCGCAGACGCAGCCGCTGGCGCCCATCGTGCACCCGCACGTCCTCGCCGCGCGATTCGGCGAGGAAACGATGCATCGCGCCGTCGATGCGAGCGCTGAGCGCGCCGTCCGCCAGTCGCGCGCCGGAAACCTCGTGGCCTGCACCGTCCAGCTTGATGCGGTACTCGCCACCGTGGCCGTGCGCGACCAGTTCGATCCGCGCATCGCCATCGACGAACGCCAATCGCCGTGCGCCGCCGTGGCCCAGCCGCCAGCCATCGGCGATGGCCCAGGGCGAACCCGGGTCGCCGCCGCGCGCGGCATCCGCGCGGGCCTCCTCTTCCTGCACCAGCAGGCGCGTGGTCGCGGCGGCGAGCAGCAATGCCGGATCGCGTTCAACCGGGGCGAGGAATTCGTCGAGGTGGCGGTCGAGGTAGCCGGTGTCGATGGTCGCATCGACGATGGCCGGATGCCGGACGAGGCGTTCGAGGAAGGCGACGTTCGACTTCGGCCCGGCGATCTCGCATGCGGCCAGCGCATCGCGCAGGCGGGCGAGGGCGCGCGGGCGATCCTCGTCCCAGACGATCAACTTGGCGATCATCGGGTCGTAGAAGATCGTGACCGTGTCGCCTTCGATCACGCCCGAATCGATGCGCACGTGTTTCGACGCGGCCGGAAGTCGCAACGCCTGCAGCGTGCCGGAACCGGGCAGGAAGCCGGCGTCGGGGTCCTCGGCGTACAGCCGCACTTCGATGGCATGGCCGCGCTGCACGATGTCGTCCTGCGCCAGCGGGATCGCTTCGCCGGCGGCGATGCGCAACTGCCATTCGACCAGGTCCAGCCCGGTGACCTCCTCGGTCACCGGGTGCTCGACCTGCAGGCGGGTGTTGATTTCCATGAAGAAGAATTCGCCGTTCGGAGCGACGATGAACTCCACCGTGCCGGCGTTGGCGTAATCGATCGCGTGCGCCGCCTGCACAGCGGCCGCGCCCATGCGTGCGCGCAGTTCCGGCGTGAGGAAGGGCGAGGGCGATTCCTCCAGCACCTTCTGGTAGCGGCGCTGCGCCGAGCATTCGCGTTCGCCGAGGTGGATCGCGCCGCCGTGGGAGTCGCCGAACACCTGGATCTCGATGTGGCGCGGATGCTCGATGTAGCGCTCGAGCAGCACGCGGTCGCGGCCGAAGGCGTTCGCCGCCTCGCGCTGGCAGCTTTGCAGGTTCGTCGAGAATTCTTCCGCGATGCGCACGATGCGCATGCCCTTGCCGCCGCCGCCATGCGCAGCCTTGATCATCAGCGGATAGCCGATGCGGTCGGCTTCGCGTTGCAGTACGTCGGGCGACTGGTCCTCGCCGGTGTAGCCGGGCACCACCGGCACGCCGGCCGCGGCCATCAGGTCCTTGGCGCCGGCCTTGCTGCCCATCTTGCGCATCGAGGTGCCGGACGGGCCGATGAAGGCGATGCCGGCGGCCTGCACCGCGTCGGCGAAATCCGCGTTCTCGCTGAGGAAGCCGTAGCCGGGATGGATTGCCTGCGCACCGGTCGTCTTCGCGATTTCGATGATCGCGTCGCCGCGCAGGTAGCTGTCCTGCGGGCGCGGGCCGCCGATGCAATGCGCTTCGTCGGCGAGGCGCACGTGCTGCGCGTCGGCGTCGGCGTCGGAGAACACCGCGACGGTGCGGATGCCGAGCCTGCGCGCGGTGCGGATCACCCGGCAGGCGATTTCGCCGCGGTTGGCGATGAGGATCTTGTCGAACATCAGAAGTTCTCTCCCTCCCCTTCAAGGGGAGGGCCGGGGAGGGGATGGTGTGTTCTGGTCAGCAGTATGCGATGAATCTCGTCCGCGACAGCAGCCGGATCTTTCAGCACATCGTGATTCCAGAAGCGCAAGACGACGAAGCCACCATTTCGAAGGAATTCGTCTCTTTCGAGATCCCCGACTGACTCCGCATGCTGCCCGCCATCGACTTCGACCACCAACTTGCGCTCCAGGCAGACGAAATCGAGGATGTAGTTGTAGTAAGGATGCTGCCTTCGGAACTTGCATTCATCGAGCTGACGCTGGCGCAAGATATCCCACATCCGGCGCTCGGCATCGGTGGGGTTGTTCCGCAGTCTTCTCTGCAGTTTCGGATCGAGAATCGATTCGCTGGTTTGCCCACGCATCAGATACTCCGCTGACACCATCCCCACCCAACCCTCCCCTTGAAGGGGAGGGCTTGGAACGTCGGATCTCTTACTCGTTCCGTATCCATGAAGGCTTGCGCTTGTCGAGGAAGGCGGACAGGCCTTCCTGGCCTTCCGGCGACACGCGCAGGCGCGCGATCAGCGCGGCGTTGTCGGCATCGTGCCTGGCGCCATCGGAATGCGAAGCGACTTCGCGCACGAGTTTCTTCGCGCTGGCCGACACGACCGGTCCGGCCTTGAGCAGGAAGCCGATCTGTTTCTGCACGGCGGCGTCCAGCGTATCGGTTTCGACCACCTGGTGCAGCAGGCCGATGCGCAATGCCTCGGCAGCATCGAAGGTTTCCGCGGTGGCGAAATAGCGCCGCGCGTTGCGCGTGCCGATCGCGGCGATCACGTACGGCGAGATCACCGCCGGCAGCAGGCCGAGTTTCGATTCGGTCAGGCCGAACTTCGCTTCCGCCGCGCCGATGGCGATGTCGCAGCAGGCGACCAGTCCGACGCCGCCGCCGAAGGCCGCGCCCTGCACGCGGGCGATGGTCGGCTTCGGCAGCTCGTCCAGCGTGCGCATCAGGCGGGCGAGGGCGAGCGAGTCTTCGCGGTTTCCGGCTTCGCTGGCAGTGGCCATGCCACGCATCCAGTTGAGGTCGGCGCCTGCGGAGAACGAAGCGCCTTCGGCTTCCAGCACCAGGACGCGGATGCCGGCATCGGCGGCGATACCGCCCAGGGCGGTGGTCAGGTCGGCGACCAGCCCGGCATCGAAGGCGTTGTGCACCTGCCCGCGGGTCATCCGCAGGCGGGCGACCGGTCCGTCGCGGTGCAACTGCAGGGCTTCGCTCATGCGCTGGTCCGGGCCGGGCGTGCGGGTGAATGCGCATGATAGCGGCCGCGCGCGATGCGTCGGTCCCGCCCGCGCCGGTGCTAGAATTGAGAACAATTCCCATTCGCCGGCAGCGCGCCCGAACCATGACCCTGACCGAACTCGCCAGGCGCAAGCCGGCCATCGTCGAGGCCGTGGAGGACCGCGCGCCCAACGATCCCATCGCGCGGCGCCTGCGCGAACTGGGTTTCGTCGCCGGCGAGGAAGTCGAGGTGGTCGCATCCGGCCCGCTGGGCGCCGAACCGCTGCTGGTGCAGGTGGGTTTCACCCGCTTCGCCCTGCGTCGCGCCGAGGCCGCGCGCGTGCGCTTGCGAAGCTTCGGGAGCGGCGCATGAACGCCGCCGTCGCCGAGCTGCATGCGAAGGACATGCACGCCAAAAGCCCGCGCATCGCCCTGGTCGGTAATCCGAATTGCGGCAAGACCGCGCTGTTCAACCAGCTGACCGGCAGCCGGCAGAAGGTCGCGAACTACGCTGGCGTCACCGTCGAGCGCAAGGAAGGCCGGCTCACCGGTCCTTCCGGCCGCCAGTACGCGGTGCTCGACCTGCCCGGTGCCTACAGCCTGAACGCGGCGAGCCTCGATGAGGCGGTGACGCGAGACCTGATCCGTGGCTTCTATCCCGGCGAACCCGCGCCCGACCTGCTGGTGTGCGTGGTCGATGCCACCAACCTGCGCTTGCACCTGCGTTTCGTGCTGGAACTGCGCGCGCAGGGCAAGCCGATGCTGGTGGCGCTGAACATGGCCGACGCCGCGCGCCGGCGCGGCATCGCCATCGACGTGGAGGCGCTGCAACGCGAACTCGGCATCCCGGTGGTGGAAACCGTGGCCGTGCAGCGCGGCGGCGCCGATGCGCTGGTGCGCCAGCTCGAGGCATCCGTGGCGATGCCGCACGAAGCACTGCCCGGGTTGCCGGCCGACGCGGACCTGCACGCCGAAGTGCGACGCCTGCTGTCGCTGGCGGTGTCGATGCCGCGGCGCACCGCGGCGATCGACGATGCGCTGGATCGCTGGCTGTTGAATCCCGTCGTCGGCCTGCTCGTGCTTGGCCTGGTGATGTTCCTGATCTTCCAGGCGGTGTATGCGTGGGCAACGCCGCTGATGGACCTGATCGACGCGGGCACCGCGTGGTTCGGCGGGGCGGTGTCCAATGCGATGCCCGAAGGCCCGCTGCGCAGCCTGCTCGTGGACGGGATCATCGCCGGCACCGGCGGCGTGATCGTGTTCCTGCCGCAGATCCTGATCCTGTTCGCCTTCATCCTCGCGCTGGAGGAATCCGGCTACCTGCCGCGCGCGGCGTTCCTGCTCGACCGCAGCATGGCCGCCGCCGGTCTTTCCGGTCGCAGTTTCATCCCGCTGCTGTCGAGTTTCGCCTGCGCGGTGCCCGGGATCATGTCCACGCGTTCGATCCAGGATCCGCGCGACCGCATCGCGACGATCCTGGTCGCGCCGCTGATGACGTGTTCGGCGCGCCTGCCGGTGTACGCGCTGCTGATCGGTGCGTTCATCCCCGCGCGCAAGGTCGGCCTGCTTGGAATGAACGTGTTCAACCTGCAGGGCCTGGTGCTGTTCGCGCTGTACGCGGCCGGCGTGCTCAGCGCGCTCGCGGTGGCGTGGCTGATGAAGAAGTGGCGACGCGACAAGAGCGAACACGCCTTGTTGCTGGAACTGCCTTCCTACCGCATCCCGCATCCGCGCGACCTGCTGATCGGCCTGTGGGAACGCGCGATGATCTTCCTCAAGCGCGTCGGCGGCATCATCCTCGCGCTGACGATCCTGCTGTGGTTCCTGCTGTCGTTCCCGGGCGCGCCCGCAGGTGCCGCCGGACCCGTGATCGACTACAGCTTCGCCGGCCGCATCGGCCATGCGATGACCGCGGTGTTCGCGCCGATCGGCTTCAACTGGCAGATCTGCATCGCGCTCATCCCGGGCCTGGCCGCGCGCGAAGTCGTGGTGTCCTCGCTCGCGACCGTGTACGCGCTGTCGGTCTCCGACGATGCCGCGGCGCAGGCCCTGTCGCCGCTGATCTCGTCAGGCTGGTCGGTGGCCACCGCGCTGTCGCTGCTGGTCTGGTTCATCTACGCGCCGGGCTGCATCTCCACGCTCGCCACGATCAAGCGCGAAACCGGTTCGTGGCAGAAGGTGGTGGTCGCCACGGTCTACCTGTTCGCGCTCGCCTACGCGGCCTCGTTCGTGACCTACCAGGTCGCGGTCGCGATGGGGGCGGGGTGATGTCCGCGGGCTTGCTCGCGCAATACGCCGTGATCGCGCTGGCGGTGGTCGCCAGCGCCGCGGTGGTGATGCGCAAGCAGTTCCCGAACGTGACGCGCCGCTTGCGCATCGCCATCGCGTTGCCATTGTTGCGCGATGGCGCGCCGGCCTGGATCAAGCCGCTGGGACGCGCGATCGCGCCGCCCGCGCGGGGCGCTGGCAAGGGTTGCGACGGCTGCGACAACTGCGGCCCGGACTGAAGCGGCTCAGCGCCTGCGCCCGGGCGCCGAAACCTCCACCGAAAGCGTGAACGTGCGTTCCTCGTTCGGCTGCAACGCACCGACGCCGACCAGCTGGCGCGCGACTTCCTCGCCGCGCGCGTTGCGGATGGTCAGCAGCATCGTGTACTCCCACGCCGGGCCTTCGCCCGGATGGCGGATCGCGCCTTCCACGCGCAACGGCGAATGCGTTTCCGGTGCATTGGCCGCCTGCGCCGCGGAGTCGTAGCGCAGGTGGCCGCGGCAGGCAGGACAGACCGCCGCACTTTCAAGGATGGTGGCCTTGCAGTGCGGACAGGCGCGGGTGGCTCCGGCGGTGGCGGGACGGGCCGTGGCCTTCACCCGTTGCCGCGTTCGCTGCCGTTGCGGGCCGAGGCCTTGTCGCCCCAGTTGCCGCATTCGACGTGGCCGCGGATGCGCGAGCCGGAAGCGACGGTCAGCGTGTCGGCCTTGAGGTCGCCGTGCACGGCACCCGAATTGGTCAGCTCGACCTGCGAGGCGGAATCGATGTTGCCTTCCAGTTCGCCGGACACGGTGACCTTGTTCGCGCGCACGCCACCGGCGAGCTTGGCGCCCGGTTCGATGGTGAGGTCGCCCTGGACGTTGACGTCGCCCTTGAAGCGGCCGGCGATGCGGACGTGGCCGCTGCCTTCGATCTTGCCTTCGATGGTGAGGTCGGAGGCGATCAGCGATTCCTTCGCGGAGTTCGCGACCGGGCGCGGGCCCGTGGCGGGCTGCGCTGCGGGCGATTCGGCCGGCGTCGGCGCGGCGTCGCGGGGCGGCAGCGGATCGGCGGCGAACGAGGGCGCGACATCCTTCTTCGCGGCGGGTTGCGGTGAATTGAAAATGGCCATGCTGGTGACTTCCTCCGGGGGATGCAGAAGACGCCCGCGAGCGCGCGGGAGACCGAGCCTAGCACGGCTTCCACGGCGAATTGTTGATGCGATGCCGCAACTTGCGACGCCAAGTGCAGGCCACCATTGAAGACAGGAAAAGCCCGCATCCTGAATACGCCAAAAATGTGGCGATTCACCCGAGACACGGCGATAACATCCGATCGGCGGCGACCAGGGTGGAAAGCATCTTCAGGGGACCTCGCGCGAGCTGTGTTGGCCGGCTTGCATCGGTACTTCCGTTGCAAGTCGTAGCGGTTCCACTTCCGTAATGGGGAGATACGACATGCGTTTCGATCAGATGGGCTTGCTCCGCGCCGCGCTGTTGGCCTCGGTCACCGCGCTCGCCACTTTCGTCGGCGCCGCCCAGGCGCAGACCTACAATTTTCGCGTGCTGCACAGGTTTTCCGGGTCTCAGGATGATGGCGCAAAGCCATTGCCACACGTGGAATTCGATGCCGCCGGCAATCTCTATGGCACCACGGCTTCTGGTGGGTTCGGCCTTGGAACCATCTTCAAGATCGCAAAGGATGGAACCGAATCCCTCCTCTACATTCTCGATGTCATCGGGAACCCTGTCGCTAGCGTGACGATCGATCCTGCGACCGGCGATCTGTACGGAACGATGCCCGAAGGCGGCAGTTCGCCCGGCTGCATCATCTTTGAACGAGGTTGCGGCATTCTTTACAAGGTGGCCAGTGACGGGACTTACACCCTGCTGGAGCAATTCGGGAGGAGTGGCGTTGCCCCTAACAGTCGCCTGGTTCTGGACCCGCGAGGCAATCTGTACGGAACGACCCAATACGGCGAGATTTACAAGGTCAGCGCGAGTGGAAGGGTCAGTACGTTGTATGAAAATTCCAACAGCTTCCCCATTAGCGTGATCCGTGACGCGGTCGGCAATCTGTATGGCGCGACGAACGACTTCGGTGGCGGTGGCACGGTTTTCAAACTGGCGCCGAACGGCACCTTTACCACGCTTCACGTGTTCGGATCCGAAGGCGAGGGAACTTACCCGGTAGGCGATCTGACCCGCGACAAGGCCGGCAATCTCTACGGTGCGACCGATTGTTGCGTGTACAAGCTCGCCCCGGACGGAACACTGACGGTGTTGTACGATTTCGTGGATTTTGCCGATGGCCTGGGTCCGAATGGTGGATTGGTATTGATCGGCGACAATCTCTACGGCACGACCGTAGGAGGCGGTTTCGATCTTCCCGACTGCAGATCCTCCACCGGTTACGATGGCTGCGGCACCGTGTTCAAACTCGCTCCGGACGGCACCAAGACGACACTGCACAAGTTCTTGCCCTCTGACGGCACTCGTCCAGCAGGCAGCCTTGCGTACAAGTTCGGCAGGCTGTTTGGCACGGCTTACAGTGGCGGCGGAAGTTCCGGTTCCGGTAACGGCACCGTCTACAGTATCGGCGTCGCCAACCCGTAAGGAGTTCGCGCGCGCGCCTTCGCGTTTGACGAAACCGCGCTGGCGTTGAACACATCCAGGAGAATGGCCGTGGGTTTTCGTCCGGTAGTCCAGTTCCGCATCGCGTTGCTGGCGTCAACCATCGCGCTCGCCGTTTACTCCAATTGCGCCGAGGCACAGGCCTACGATTTCCGCATAGTGCATCGTTTCGGCGGGTTGGGCGACGGCAGCGATCCCGACGGCCCGGTGCAGTTCGACGCTGCCGGCAATCTTTACGGTGTTACCAAAAGCGATAACGGGGCCATCTTCAGGATCGCGAAAGACGGGACCGAGAGCATCCTCTATTCCTTCCGCGACAACCGGACCGCCGGCGGTCCCGCCGACATCGCCGTCGATCCAGCGACCGGCGATGTATATGGCGCTGCCGCCTTTGGCGGCGACATGAGTGCCTGTTCAGGCTACGGTTGCGGCTTGATTTACAAGGTTACTGCAGGCGGGACATATACCGTGCTGCATCGTTTCGATGATCTCGAAGGACAGCGACCCGGAGGCCTGATCCGGGATGATGAGGGGAATCTGTACGGCACGACCTGGGAAGGCGGCACATACGGTCTAGGTACGATTTTCAAGTACGGCATGGATGGCAGCTTTACCGTACTGCACGCTTTTGAAGGAAGTCCCAACTCCAGATGGAGCAACTCAGGCGTGATCCGCGATAGGGCTGGCAATCTCTATGGCACCACGGAAGGTGGTGGAACTGCCGGTTACGGCTCGGTCTTCAAGCTGGCACCGGACGGGGCTTTCACCACGCTGTACGACTTTACTGGTGGCATGGACGGCAAATCACCGGCCTACGGCGTGGTCAGGGACGAGAGCGGCAATCTATACGGTGCGGCACTCGGTGGGGGAACCCATGGCTGGGGTACGGTGTTCAAACTCACTGCCGACGGGACCCTTACCACGCTGTACAACTTCATGGACAAGGCCGATGGCGGTACGCCAAAAAGCGTGGTGCTTGTCAACGGCAATCTTTACGGGACGACTTTCGAGGGCGGTTATCCCGATTGCAACCTTGGAACGTGCCCGGTGATTTTCAGAATTGCCGCAGATGGCGCCTACACGGTGCTGCGCAGTTTTACATGGCGTGATGGTTGCATTGCCCCTGGCGCAGGCCTCACCCTGAAGTACGGCAGATTGTTCGGCACAACTGCCCGCAATGGCGAGAGTTTCGGTTCATGCGACGCCGATACCGTCTATAGCGTGGGCATAACCCAACCATAATGACAGGTGCTCGCGCGTCTTCGTGATTTTGCGAGGAAGTGTAGGTGCAGCTCCACGTCGCATTCGCGTTCCGACCAGTCGTTGCCTGAAATCGTGGGAAGGAGAATGGATCATGCGCACCAATCGTCGCACCACGTTTCGTGGCGCGTTGATGGCGACGGCCATCGCGCTCGCCGCTTTCGCCACTTGCGCCCAGGCGCAAACTTACAATTTTCAGGTGGTACACAGTTTTTCCGGGCCGCCTGATGACGGCAGAATTCCCACTATGGGCGTGCAGTTCGATAACGCTGGCAATCTTTACGGAACCACCAGCATGCGCGATCGCAATAGTGGTCATGGCGGGGTCGTCTTCAAGATCGCCGAAGACGGCAGCGAGACAATCGTCCACGTGTTCTCCAACTCAGTAAACGCCATCTACAATCCTCCTTACGAATTCACGGTAGACCCGGAGACCGGCGATCTCTTCGGAACCACTACGTATGGGGGCGGATCGAACCGCCGATGTGCCGGAGGTTGCGGCGTGCTTTACAAGCTGGCGGCGGACGGGACATTCACCGTGCTGCATGCTTTCAAAGGCACTCAGGATGGCGCCTATCCTGCCGGTTCTCTGATACGAGACAGCCAAGGCAATCTGTACGGTACGGTCGGGAGCGGGGCCGCGTATGGCAAAGGCGCGATTTACGAATACCGGGCGGATGGCACCTTCGCCGTGTTGCACGATTTTCGGCTCATACGCAACGCCACCAGCGCCAGTGGTCCCGGCGGCGTGATCCGCGACAGTGGCGGCAATCTTTACGGCGTGCTCCACGGCGGGGGCGCGTCCGGTTTTGGCTCGGTTTACAAGCTGGCGACTGATGGAACGTTCACCACGCTGCATTCGTTTGCCGAGATACTTGAGCCAGACCCTGATGGGTACTGGCCGGTTGGCGCATTGACTCGCGATGAAGACGGCAATCTTTATGGCGTAACCACCCAAGTTTGGGGTGAAAACGGCGATAACCCCACGGGCACGGTGTTCAAACTCGCGCCGGACGGGACCTTGACGACGCTGTACACCTTCACTGGCGCCGCCGATGGCGCCGAGCCGAACGGCAGTTTGCTGCGAATCGACGGCAATCTCTACGGAACAACCAGCGATGGGGGCGCAGGCAATCCCGACTGCGATCCTGTCGGCTGTGGAGTGGCGTTCAAGGTCGCTCCGGACGGTACCTACACCGTGCTGCACACGTTCTTGCCGCGCGATGGTGGAGGTGCGACTCCCTTGGCCGGTTTCACATCGCAGGACGACAGGTTGTTCGGCACGGCCTCTGATGGCGGCGGCATCAAAAGAGGGGGCACCGTCTACAGCATCGACATCGCCAACCCGTAGATGTCTCGCGCCTGCGCCTTCGGTTCGCTGAAGGCGCAAGTGCAATCACATCCGGAATACGCCGAAGCGCGCTGGTTCGATCGGCGCGTTGAGGCTGGCCGATAGTCCCAGCCCGAGCACGCGGCGGGTGTCGGCCGGGTCGATGATGCCGTCGTCCCACAGGCGCGCGGTGGCGTAGTAGGGGTTGCCCTGCGATTCGTACTGGTCGCGGATGGGGGACTTGAACGCTTCCTCCTCCCCCGTGCTCCACGTACCGCCTTTCGCTTCGATGCCGTCGCGCTTCACCGTCGCCAGCACGCTCGCGGCCTGTTCGCCGCCCATCACGCTGATGCGCGCGTTCGGCCACATCCACAGGAAGCGCGCGCCGTAGGCGCGGCCGCACATCGCGTAGTTGCCGGCGCCGAAACTGCCGCCGATGACGACGGTGAACTTCGGCACGCTGGAACACGCGACCGCGGTGACCATCTTCGCGCCGTCCTTGGCGATGCCGGCGTGTTCGTATTTTTTCCCGACCATGAAGCCGGTGATGTTCTGCAGGAACACCAGCGGGATGCCGCGCTGGTTGCACAGCTCGATGAAGTGCGCGCCCTTGAGCGCGCTTTCCGAGAACAGGATGCCGTTGTTGGCGACGATGCCGACCGGGTAGCCGTGCAGGTGGGCGAAGCCGGTGACCAGGGTCTTGCCGTAGCGCGCCTTGAATTCCTGGAATTCCGAAGCATCGACGATGCGCGCGATCACCTCGCGGATGTCGAACGGCCGGCGAGCATCCCTGGGCACGATGCCGTACAACTCCTCGGCGGCGAACAGCGGTTGGCGCACGGGCTGCGTTGCGAGCGGCAGCTTCTTGCCGCGGTTGAGCGATGAGACGATGCCGCGCGCGATTTCCAGCGCATGGCGGTCGTCCTCGGCGAAATGGTCGGCGACACCCGAGATGCGCGTGTGCACGTCGGCGCCACCGAGTTCCTCGGCATCGACCACTTCGCCGGTCGCGGCCTTCACCAGCGGTGGGCCGCCGAGGAAGATCGTGCCCTGTTCCTTGACGATCACCGATTCGTCGCACATCGCGGGCACGTAGGCGCCGCCGGCGGTGCAACTGCCCATCACCACCGCGACCTGCGGGATGTTCTCCGCGCTCATCCGCGCCTGGTTGTAGAAGATCCGGCCGAAGTGTTCCTTGTCGGGGAAGACTTCGTCCTGCAGCGGCAGGAAAGCGCCGCCGGAATCGACGAGGTAGATGCAGGGCAGGCGGTTCTCGCGCGCGATCTCCTGCGCGCGCAGGTGCTTCTTCACCGTCATCGGGAAGTAGGTGCCGCCCTTGACCGTGGCGTCGTTGGCGACGACGACGACTTCCTGCCCGCAGACGCGCCCGATGCCGCAAACCATGCCGGCTGCGGGCGCGGCGTCGTCGTACATGCCCTCGGCGGCGAGCGGGGCGATCTCGAGGAAGGGCGAACCCGGGTCGAGCAGGGCGATGATGCGCTCGCGCGGGAGCAGCTTGCCGCGCTCGGTGTGCTTCGCCCGGGCCTTCTCGCCGCCGCCGTCCGCGGCGCGTGCCAGCCGGCGGTCGAGCTCGGCCACCAGTTCGCGATGGAAGGAGGCGTTGTCGGCGAAGTCCTGCGAGCGGGTATCGATCTGCGTGGTCAGCGCGGGCATGCGTGCGTCGTCGATGCGTGCGAAGCGACAGGATAACCGCAGCGTCCTTCCCGGAGTCCGCGATCGCGGACGGCAGGGGCCCGCCGATGCGGGTGGAAGTCCAAAAGGAAAGGCCCGCCGAAGCGGGCCTTTCGATGTTGCAGCGTTCGAGCGCCGATTACTTCTTGGCGGCGTCGGCGGCATCCTGCGCCTTGTCGGCGACATTCTGCGCAGCGTCGGCGGTCGCCTGGGCGGCGCCGGCGGCGGCGTCGGTCGCAGCGGCAGCGGCATCGCCGGCGGCGTCGGTCGTGGCGGCAGCGGCGTCGCTGGTCGCGGCGGCGGCAGTGGACGCAGCGGCAGCGGCGGCGTCGCCAGCGGCGTCGGCAGCCTGGCCGGCGGCGTCGGTCGCGGCGTTGGCGGCATCGCCGGCAGCGTCGGCGGCCTGGGCAGCCGAATCGGCGGCCTGGGCGGCGGAGTCGGAAGATTCCTTGTTGCAGGCCGACAGGGCCAGCACGCCAGCGGCGAGGAGGACGAAGAGCTTGGTGTTCATGAGTGGTCTCCGAAGGAGTTGTCTGAGGATTGTATTGCTGTCAGGCAACGCCTGTGCGCGCTGCTGGCCGGTATCCGCCGGCGGGCCGCCCATGGATCAAGGGGCGGGGCTTACGGAAAAGCCGCCGGAAAACCGGCGGCCCTTCCAGTTTCGCGAAGCAGAAATTGACCGTGAGGTAATTCCCGGACTCGAAGATCTTACTTCTTGGCGGCGTCGCCGGCGTCTTCAGCGCCTTCCTTCGCCTGGTCGGCGGCGTCGGCGGCGTTCTCGGCAGCGTCGGCAGCGGCGTCGGCCTGACCGGCGGTCGGGGCGGCGGCAGCGGCGTCGGCCGAAGTAGCGGCGGCGTCGGCGGCCTGGGCGGCGGCATCAGCGGAAGCCTGGGCAGCGTCGGCAGCAGCCTGGTCGCCGGTGGCGGCGGTGGCGTCGGCGGTCTGCTGGGCGTCGGTGGCGGCCTGCTGGGCGTCGGCAGCCGAATCGGCGGCCTGCTGGCTGTTCGAGCACGCGGCCAGAGCGAAGCCCAGAGCCAGGGCGATCAGGGCCTTGTTCATGGTCATTTGATTCTTCCTCGTCGATGGTGATGGCAAAGCGCAATTGCGCGTCGAACATGATGACAAGGGGATTTCGCGTGTCAAGCGTTTGTCCGGTTTTTTTTCGTTATCCCGTCTTTAACCCTTCACGCGATCTCCACGGCGACCGCGGTGGCTTCGCCGCCGCCGATGCACAGCGAAGCCACGCCGCGCTTGCCGCCACGCGCCTTCAGGGCATGCAACAGGGTCACGATGAGGCGCGCACCGGAAGCGCCGATGGGATGGCCGAGCGCCAATGCGCCGCCATTGACGTTCAGCCGGTCGTGGGGAATGTCGAGGTCGTGCATGGGCGCCATCGCCACGCAGGCGAAGGCTTCGTTGACCTCGAACAGGTCCACGTCGCCGACCTTCCAGCCGGCCTTGTCGAGCACGTTGCGGATCGCGGCGATCGGCGCGGTGGTGAACCATTCCGGCGCCTGCGCGTGGGTCGCGTGCGCGACGATGCGCGCGATGGGCTTCAGGCCCCGGCGCGCAGCCTCGTCGGCGGACATCAGCACGGTCGCGGCAGCGCCGTCGGAAATCTTCGACGACGAAGCGGCGGTCAGCACGCCTTCCTTGCCGAAGGCCGGGCGCAACGCGGGGATCTTCGCCACGTCGATCCGGCCCGGTTCCTCGTCGACGTCGACCACGGTCTCGCCCTTGCGCCCCTGCACGGTCACCGGGACGATCTCGTCCTTGAACGCACCCGATGCGTTCGCCGCTTGCGCGCGCTTCGCGCTTTCGGTCGAGAACGCATCGACGGTCGCGCGATCCATGCCGTACTTGGCGCAGGCGGCATCGCCGAACACGCCCATCGCCTTGCCGTCGTAGGGATTGGTCAGCCCGTCCCAGGCCATGTGGTCGAGCATTTCGGCGCTGCCGTAGCGGATGCCGGTGCGCGAACCGTTGAGCAGGTGCGGCGCATTGGTCATCGATTCCATGCCGCCGGCGACGACGACGTTCGCGGAACCGGCCTTGATGATGTCGTGGGCGAACATCACCGCCTTCATGCCCGAGCCGCAGACCTTGTTGATGGTGGTGCAGCCAGCGGCATCGGGAATGCCCGCGCCGCGCGAGGCCTGGCGTGCCGGCGCCTGGCCGAGGCCGGCGGGCAGGACGCAACCCATGATCACTTCGTCCACCTGGTCGGCCGCGAGGCCGGCGTGTTCGAGCGCGCCGCGGATCGCAGTCGTGCCGAGGGCGGGCGTGGGAACGCCGGTGAACTGGCCGAGGAAGGAACCGATGGCGGTGCGCTTGGCACCGACGATGACGACGTCGCTCATGGGGAACTCCTGTGCGGCCGGGGCGGCTCGCCCCGTTCGCCCGATTATGGCGCCGCATGCTGCGCTGCGGCAAATCGCCGGCCGTGGCTCAGGAATGCCCGGCGAACAGCTCGCGCCCGATCAGCATCCGGCGGATTTCATTGGTGCCGGCGCCGATGGCGTACAGCTTGGCGTCGCGCAGGATGCGGCCGGTGGGGAATTCGTTGATGTAGCCGTTGCCGCCCAGCGCCTGGATGCCTTCCAGCGCGACCTGCACGGCGGCGTCGCTGGCATGCAGCAGGCACGAGGCCGCATCCACGCGCGACTTGTGCCCGGCGTCGTAATCGCGCGCGACCTGGTAGGCGTAGGCACGGGAGGACTGCAGCGCGGTGTACATGTCGGCGATCTTCGCCTGCATGATGCCGAAGGTGCCGATCGCCGCGTCGAATTGCTTGCGTTCGCGCACGTAGGGCAGGGCGATGTCGAGCGCCGCCTGCATCAGGCCGATGGGGCCGCCGCTGAGCACGAGGCGTTCGGTGTTCAGGCCCGACATCAGCACTCTGACGCCGTGGTTCACTTCGCCCAGCACGTTCTCGGCCGGGATGGCGCAATCCTCGAACACCAGCTCGCAGGTGTTGGAACCGCGCATGCCGAACTTGTCCAGCTTCTGCGCCGTGGAAAAGCCCTGCATGCCTTTCTCGACGATGAAGGCGGTCATGCACTTGCTGCCCGCGTCCTTGCCGGCGGTGCGCATGTAGACGATGAGGATGTCGGCTTCGGGGCCGTTGGTGATCCACATCTTGTTGCCGTTGGCGATCCAGGCGTCGCCCTTCCTTTCGGCGCGGCAGGACATCGAGCCGACCACGTCGGAGCCCGCGCCCGGCTCGCTCATCGCCAGCGCGCCTTTCCATTCGCCCGAACAGAGCTTCGGCAAATACTTGCTGCGCTGCGCGGCGTTGCCGTTCGCGTACAGGTTGTTGACGCAGAGGTTGGAATGCGCGCCGTAGCTGAGGCCGACCGAACCCGACGCGCGCGAGATTTCCTCCATCGCGACGAGGTGGGCGAGGTAGCCCATGTCGCTGCCGCCGAATTCGCCCGGCACGGTCATGCCGAGCAGGCCCATCTCGCCGAGCTTGGGCCACAGGTCCTGCGGGAAAAGGTTGTCCTCGTCGATTTTCGCTGCGCGCGGCGCGATTTCGACTTCGGCGAAGCGGTGGACCGCGTCGCGCAGGGCATCGATGTCTTCGCCGAGGGGGAATGCGCGCATGGAGGGCCTGTCCGTTGTCTTGCGTGGATTGTAGGAGCGGACCAGGCCGCGACCGCTTTTCGTGTATCGCCAGTCGCGCCCGGGTGCGCTCCTACGAAGGCAGGAATCAATGCCCCCGGATGCGGCCCTGGAAACGCGGCGTGCCGCGGCCCATCGGCAGCTTGAGCTTGCCGATCGCCTCGATCCGCTCCTCGGCGAGGCGGTCGGCGGCACGGTAGGTCGGGATGCCGTCGCGCGCGCTGATCTCGTAGATGCGCGCGAGATTGTGGTAGATCGTGCGCATCATCCGCATGGCGCGCTCGCGGTTGTAGCCGTCCAGTTCCAGCGCCACGTTCATCACGCCGCCGGCGTTCACCGCGTAATCCGGCGCGTAGACGATGCCGCGCTTCTCGACCTCGTCGCCGATCGCGTTGTTGGCGAGCTGGTTGTTGGCCGCGCCGCAGATCACCTTCGCCTTGAGCCGCGGCAGGGTGGCTTCGTTGACGGTGCCGCCCAGCGCGCACGGCGAGTACACGTCGGCCGGCACGTCGTAGATGTCGTCCAGGCCCACCGCCTCGGCGCCGTGCTCGTCCACCGCCTTGTCGACCAGCGCCTTGTTGATGTCGGTGACGAACACCTTGGCGCCGCGCTCGCGCAGCAGCTTCACGAATTCCATGCCGACGTGGCCCAGGCCCTGCACCGCGTAGCTGTACTTGCCGACTTCCTCGTTGCCGTAGGTGCGCTGCAGCGTGGCCATCAGGCCCTGCAGCGTGCCGTAGGCGGTGAACGGCGAGGGATCGCCGGAACCGCCGTGGACCTGGTGCACGCCGGTGACGTATTCGGTTTCGCGGTAGACGTATTCCATGTCGTTGACGTCGATGCCGACGTCCTCGGCGGTGATGTAGCGGCCGCCGAGCGATTCCACGAACTGGCCGAACGCACGGAACAGCGCCTCGGACTTGTCGGTGGCCGGGTTGCCGATGATCACCGCCTTGCCGCCGCCGATGTTCAGGCCGGCGACCGCGTTCTTGTAGGTCATGCCGCGCGACAGGCGCAGCACGTCGTTCAGCGCTTCGTCCTCGCTCTTGTACGGCCACATGCGGGTGCCGCCCAGCGCCGGGCCGAGCACGGTGTTGTGGATCGCGATGATGGCTTTCAGGCCCGCGTCCTTGTTGTGGCAGAAGACGACCTGCTCGTGGCCGGTGGTGTCGAGGGTTTCGAAGATCATCGCTAGCTCCGGAATGCGCCCGTCCGCGGCTGCGCGGCACCGGGATCGGGTCGGGAATCCGCGGATTTACCCCGGAAGAAGCCGGGGACCGCGGCCAAGAGGCGCCATTCTAAAGGAATCGCCTGAAGTACCGTTTGCATACGCGTGCGTATGGCGCAATGTGTTCCAGGGCGGAGCTAGAAATTGCGCCAGCGCCGCTCGCGCAGCCACAGCGTCGCCAGCCATTTCTCGCCGCGTTCCACCGGCAGGCCTGCGTGCAGGCTGTCCGGATCGGGTTGCCCGTCGGGCCCGAGGTTGCGGAACGCGATCGCCGCGCCCGCGCGCGGCGGCACGGTCATGCCGCTGAGCGGGAAACGCGTGGCGCCGCCGGCCTCGACGTCGTTCAGGTACGCGCAGACGGTCGCGGCGCGATTCCCGGTTTCGGGTTGGCGCATCGCCAACGCCGACGGCGCGATGTAGTCGCGGTGCGGGTGGAACTGCTCGCCCGGCGCGTAGCGCAGCACGATCAGGGGTTCGGCGCAGGTGAATTCGGCGCCGGCCAGCCGCGCCATGCGCACCTGCACCACACGCAAGGCGAAGTCCTCGTGCACCGGGTCGAAACCGGTGTCGCTGCTGGTGCGCAGCGGATGCTCGACGCGTTCGCCGTACGAATCGATGGTCCGCGAACGATCGAGCCGCGGTCGCGCGGTCGCCATCAACAGCCGGCATTCGTCCGCCGACAACAGGTTCGCGGCGGCGACGACGTCGGGCCGTTGCGACAGCCGTCGCGCCTCGGGGAGCTGCCACGCATCGACGAATGTCAGCACCCGCGGCCGCGGCGCGGCCTGTGCCGGATGGACACTCGCCGCGGGAAGCGGATCACCGCCCAGGTCGGCCAGCGAGGCGCGCAGGCTGTCGGCGCTGGCCGGGTCGGCGTCGCAGCCCTCGCCGTTGCGCAGGCGCGGTTCCAGCAAGACGGCTGCAAGCGGATCGCCGAGCGCGACGCCCTGGTGCAGCAGATCGATGCACAGCGCCTGCGCGCGTGGATCGGGATTGCGGCCGAAACGCACCGCCGCGGCCAGCAACGCCGGTGGATATTCCGCGCGCACCGCCGCGAGCATGCGCGAATCGATGCGCCCGTCGCGCGGCACCAGTACGTCGCCGAGCGCGACCAGCGCGAGGAAATAGCCGGCGATCGCGTTGCCCGCGCGTTCGGCATCCTCGAACCACTGCACCGCGCGCCGTGGATCGCGCTCCGTGCCCAGGCCATACAGCATCAAGCGCGCCGCTTCCATGCGCGCGTTCGCGTGGCCGAGCCTGGCGGCGGCCTCGAAGCGTTCGAAAGCCCGTTGCATGTCCAGCGCCTGCTTTGACGCCAGGCCTTGCCGGTATAGCGCGTCCGCAGAGGATGGATCGTTGTTCGTCATCGGCGAAGCGTAAGCCACTCTGGGCGGCCTTGGCCGCGTAGAGCGCGTGGTCCGCGCGCGATCGGGGCATCGGGGTGCTGTTCCAGGCCGGGCACCGTCGCGGCGACGCCGACGCTCGCGGTGACCACGATGCCTTCGATCTCCGGAAGCGCGGCATCCGCGGGTCGGCGATTGCCTGCAACCCGCACGAAACCGGCGGCGTGCGCCACCATTCCCGCGGGACGACCACGTAGAACTCCAGTGGCGCGGGTGCGCGCCACGCCGCGCGTCAGAATCCGCGATAACGCCGCTGGCGAAGCCACAACGTCGCCAGCCATTTCTCGCCGCGCACGACGGGAAGCCCGGCGTGCAGGCTTTCCGGGTCGGGGCGGCCGTCGGGATGCGCGGCGTCGAACGCCATGTTGTCGAAGACGACCGCGCGCCCCGGTTTCGGCGCGACGCGGATGCCGGCCATCGGGAATTCGGTTTCCCCGCCGGCTTCCGGGGCGTTCAGGTAGACGCAGATCGTGCGTGCGCGGTTGCCGGCGCCGGGATTGTCGTCTTCCAGCGCGCGGGGCGCGATGTAATCGCGGTGCGGCCGGTATTCCTGGCCGGGCGCGTAGCGCAGCACGATCAGGTGTTCCGCGTTCGGCAGGTCGACGTCCGCCGCCGCGGCCAGCCTGAGCTGCACGATGCGCAATGCCAGGTCCTCGGTGACCGGGTTGAAGCCCGCTTCGCTGCTGGTGCGTATCGGGTTGGCGACGCTTTCGCCGGTTTGCGGATCGTTGACCATCGATTTGCCCAGGATCGGTTGCGCGGCGGCGACCAGCAAACGGCATTCGTCGGCCGACAGCAGGCCGTCGACGACGGCGATGCGCGGCCGCTCGGAACGCGCCTCCAGCGGCGGTGGCAACAAGGCTTCGCGCAGTTCGAGCGTGCGCGCCTCGCCGGACGCCTGCCAGAGCAAGGGCGCGGTGACCTCCGGCAAGATCGACGCGCTTGCCGCGCGCAATCTTTGCGCCGCCGCCGGATCCGGGGATACGCCTTCGCCCCGTGCCAGCCGCTCCGCAAGGAGCGCGGCACACAAGGCATCGCCGCGCACCGCGGCATCGTGCAGCAGGCGCAGGCACAGGCGCTGGTCCTCGGGGTGCGGTTTGCGGCCGAAATGGATGGCTGCGGCGCGCATCGCGGGCGGAAAGCCCGCGCGCACGGCCGCCTGCAGGCGATGGTTCATCGCCTCGTCGCGCGGAAGCGCCACCCCGCCGATCGCGACCAGCGCGAGGTAGTAGGCGGCGACCGCATGTCCCGCCGCCTCGGCGCGCTGCAGCCAGTGCACGGCCTGTTCGACCGCCGGCTCCGCGCCGATGCCGTAGAGCAGCATCCGCGCGTATTCGATCTGGGCCGGGGCATATCCGGCCCCGGCGGCGCGGGCGTGGTGGACGCAGGCTTCCTCCAGTTCGCGTCGTTGCACCAGGGCATTGCCGAGCCGGTACAGCGCTTCCGGATCGCCCGATGCGGCGTCGTTGCGGCGGGCGGCGAGTTCGACATCCTGCATGGGCCGAGCGTAATCGAAAACGCCGGCCGCATCCGCCGCGTTCCGGGCCCGCTTTCGCGGGCCGCTACAATGCGGCCATCGCCGATCTCGCCTCGAGAGTAGCCATGAGCACCCCGGCCTCCCGCTTGCCCGCCAGCAAGACCGACCCCACCCCGCTGCGCTTCGTCACTGCCGCCAGCCTGTTCGATGGCCACGATGCGGCGATCAACATCATGCGCCGGCTGATCCAGGCGCAGGGCGCGGAGGTGATCCACCTCGGCCACAACCGCGCGGTCGAGGACGTGGTGCGCGCGGCGCTGCAGGAAGACGCCGACGCCATCGCCTTGTCCAGCTACCAGGGCGGCCACGTCGAATACTTCAAGTACATGGTCGACATGCTCAAGGAACGCGGCGCGCCGCACGTGCGCGTGTTCGGCGGCGGCGGCGGCACCATCACCCCGGAGGAGATCCGCGAACTCGAGGCCTACGGCGTCGAGCGCATCTACCACCCCAACGACGGCATGAAGATGGGGCTGGTGGAGATGATCGAGGACGTGGTGGTGCGCGCCGAAGGCGCGCGGGACTCGGGGCTGGGGGCTGGGGGTTCGACCACGACGACCAAGCCGTCGATGGACGATGAAATCGCGATCGGACGGATGCTTTCCGCCATCGAGGACGGCGAATTTTCCGAATCGGAATTGGCGCTCCTGCGCAGGCAGTGGAACTCCGGAATCCCCTCCGAGTCCCGAGTCCCGAGTCCCGAGTCCCGCGACCGGCGCTCCGCGCCGGTTATCGGCATCACCGGCACCGGCGGCGCGGGCAAGTCGTCCGTCACCGACGAACTGCTGAACCGCTTCCTCGCCAGTTTCCCGAAGATGCGCGTCGCGGTGATCAGCGTCGATCCGACCCGTCGCCGCAGCGGCGGCGCGCTGCTCGGCGACCGCATCCGCATGAATTCGCTGCGCAGCCACCGCGTGTACATGCGTTCGATGGCCACGCGCCGGCAGAACGTCGCGACCAACGCGGTGCTCAAGGACTGCATCGGCTTCCTCAAGTCGCTGGGCTACGACCTGGTCATCGTCGAAACCGCCGGCATCGGCCAGAGCGATTCGGAAATCGTCGACCTGGTCGATTTCCCGATGTACGTGATGACCAGCGACTACGGCGCGGCCTCGCAGCTCGAGAAGATCGACATGATCGACTACGCCGACCTGATCGTGCTGAACAAGTACGACAAGCGCGGCGCCGAGGACGCGCTGCGCGACATCCGCAAGCAGTGGAAGCGCAACCGCGTCGCGTTCAACGTCAAGGACGAGGACGTGCCGGTCTATCCGACCATCGCCAGCCAGTTCAACGACCCCGGCATCAGCTGGATGTTCGTGAACCTGTGCCGGCTGCTGCGCGAGAAAGTGCCGGGACTCGGGACCCGGGACCCGGGACCCGGAAAGCCTGGCGCCGTGGGCTGCGATTTCGAGCCGAAGATCGACACCTCGCTGAAGGAACCGCGCGCCACCGTGCTGATCCCCGGCGCGCGCGTGCGCTACCTCGCCGAAATCGCCGAGCAGGGCAGGGCGATCAATGCCGGCATCGAGAAGCAGGCCGAAGCCGCGGACCGCGCGCAGGCGTTCTGGCAGTCGCTGCAGGAACTCGGCGATGCGAAGTTGCCGAAGCAGTTGGATCTCTACGACACGAATGACGTTTCCCCTGTAGGAGCGCCTTCAGGCGCGACAGACGTCGCGGGGAATTCGGTCGCGGCTACCGCTTCTGACAGCCGAACGGCTGTCCCACCCGCTCCTACCGTGGATCGAAGCCTCCTCACCCTGCGCCAGCGCTACAACGACGCAGTGCAGGCGCTGACTTCGGAATCGCTGCGCAGCCTGCGCGAATGGCCGGCGCGGCTGAAGTCGATCACCGACGACACGACCGAATACGAAGTCCGTGGCAAGACGATCAAGGTCGAGAACTACCGCGAATCGCTGTCGCACCAGAAGGTGCCGAAGATCGCCGCGCCGACCTACAAGTCCTGGGGCGAACTACTGGTCTTCCTCGGCAAGGAAAACCTGCCCGGTTCCTATCCCTACACCGGCGGCGTGTATCCCTACCGCCGCACCGGCGAGGACCCGATCCGCATGTTCGCGGGCGAGGGCACGCCCGAA
>Ga0075163_10001544_pt1 | contig 31031 bp, 27 predicted proteins | sample JI1023141ADNA_FD_71478 | JGI IMG/M metagenome (GOLD analysis project Ga0075163, IMG submission 71478) | Wastewater effluent complex algal communities from Wisconsin, to seasonally profile nutrient transformation and Carbon sequestration -... | ecosystem: Engineered > WWTP > Effluent > Algae...
TGAAAAAATTGTTTGACCACTACAATCAGCCTGCTGTAAGTCGCCAAGACTGAATGTAGAGCACATCAAGCAGTGTGGTAGAAGATATTCTTTCTATAGACGTTTTATCAACCCCGGGGATAAGAGATAAAATCATTGTTAGTAAATTCGTTACTCCAGATGTTTCGCAGTATATCTTAAATTCTAAATGAACCGATCTCAATAGTTCCTCTGCGGTCGCGCTGTATATAAAATCTCCCATGGCTTTCAATTTCTTCGACAGCGTGAATTATATCTCTTGAAGCTCTGACTTTTATCACTCATATTCTGGCCTTTTCGTTGTACTCTTACACTGGTAAAAGCAACGAGTATGTCACTATCCATTAAAATACTGGGACCTGGTTGTGCGCGATGCAAAGCAACAGTAGAAGTTGTTAAGAAAGCGCTTGAAAAGCGTGGCCTTCAGGCCGACCTCACCAAAGTGGAGGATGTTGAACAAATTGTAACGTACAATATCTTAAAAACGCCTGCGGTCGTCATCAACGAACAAGTTAAAATCAGTGGCCGCATCCCCACCCAAGAGGAGATTGAATCTTTGTTAAGTCACTATGTTTAACTGGGTGCAGCGGTTTGCCGACTGGTTTATCTACTCCGTTCTTGGAATACAGGAACACAGTAAAGTAGGTGATGCGCTGAATTTCTTTGTCTACGACACAATCAAAATTTTTCTTCTGCTTTTGATTATCACTACTATCATGGGAATTATCAATTCCTATTTCCCCATTGATAAAGTACGAAACTTCCTGAGCAAGCGAAAATGGTATGGCCTCGACTACTTTATCGCTTCCTTCTTTGGCACTATTACTCCCTTTTGTTCCTGCTCTTCCGTTCCACTCTTCATTGGTTTTGTCAAGGGCGGCATACCACTAGGAATAACATTCGCCTTTCTGATCTCTTCTCCTTTGGTAGACGCGGTGACGGTTGCCATCTTCTTAGGTATGTTTGGATGGAAGACCACCCTTCTCTATGTGGTCAGCGGTATCCTCCTATCCATGGTGGCCGGCTACTTGTTGAGCCTGCTCAAATTAGAACCGCTGCTGACACCCTGGGTACAACAACTCTTAAAAAACAAAGACGCACCGCACGAGTCTCCGCAAGAAACACACCAGTCCTTTCTTGAACGCATCCCCGTTATCGTTCAGGAAGCATGGTTAATCATAAAAGGCGTTTCACTTTACATTTTGATTGGTGTGGCCATTGGGGGAATTATGCACGGCTACATTCCCACCAATTTCTTTGAAGCCTACATCAGTAAAGAAAATCCGCTGGCTGTTCCACTAGCGGTTATGGTGGGTGTGCCTCTGTATAGTAATACAGCAGGCATTTTACCCATCATGCAGGTGTTGGTAGATAAAGGCATTCCCCTGGGTACGGTCATTGCCTTTTCCATGTCAGTGGTGGCTTTGTCTATTCCCGAAGCGCTACTATTGAAGAAAATTATGACAACCAAAATGCTGATAATCTTCCTGACAGTAGTCACAGCTTGCATCGTGGCCTCTGGCTATCTTTTCAATTTAATTTTATAAAATCTACAAACCCGCTTCATCCTCTTCCATTGGTAGTTAGGCAAGATTTAAGTAATTTCCTGCTGGCTTGCCTATTTAATATAGAGCACTGAAAAGGGATATTCTTGCTTCCAATCTATAAGTAATCGATGCGTAGTTTGCTTTTTTGCTTTCTTCTTACACACCTGCTTCCCCTTCATCAGGTGAACGCACAAGCAGTAGTCAAGAAAGATTCTATCGAGAAAAAATCATTGACTAAAAAAGCCTTTAAAGAGGGGCTAAAGTTAATTTCCACCACTCCGAAAGACACCATTGAAGGGGAAAAGAGTATCAATCCCTTTTTAGAACACAGCGGAAAAATTATTCGGCACATTGCAATCGAACATGTGGGGTTTGAAAAATCCATTTACGACAGCGCCCGCAAAGTAGACAAGTTTGTAACCAAGGCCGCCAACTTCCTGCATCAGGATACACGCGAGAAAACCATACGTCAACACCTTTTCATTAGCGAAAACAATGCACTCAACCCGCACCGCCTGGCCGACAATGAACGCTTCTTGCGCGATCGCGATTTCATTCTGGATAGCCGCATCGTAGTAACGCCCATTCCCAACACCGACTCAGTGGATTTGCTGGTGATTACCCGCGATGTGTTCAGCTTAGGTGCAACAATAGGCGGAAGTTTTCCGACTGCTCCTGAAATCGGCATCTATGACGCAAACTTTGACGGCCGCGCACAACGCCTGGAGTTTAATACACTCACAGATGTAGACCGAACACCCAATTTTGGGTATGCATTCCTGTACCGTAAAAGTAGTTTGCTCGGAAGCCTTGCAAACCTTGAACTGCAATACACACAACTCAACAATGGGCGCAGTTTTGGAGAAGAAAATGAATTTGCCTGGGTAGCGCGCATCAATCGCCCCTTGGTATCTCCTTATTCCCGCATGGCGGGTGGTTTTGAAATGAGTCAGAACTGGTCGCAGAATGTGTATGCTAAACCCGATACCTCCTTTCTCAGCTATCGCTACAATATTTTTGATTCGTGGCTGGGATACAACATCGGTATTAACAAAGAGGTAAACGATCGCAGCCGGCATTTTCTATCCGTTCGTTATTTCGATGGCACCTACCTCGATCAACCCGATCAACCCGAATACCAAGAAGACAAAGACTATAATACAGCGGTTGGTTATTTGAGTGAGTTTACCTTTTACCGCCAGGACTATTACAAAACGCGCTATGTCTTTGGCTTTGGCCGTACGGAAGATATTCCCTACGGAATTAATCTTGGTATCACAGGAGGGTATGTAAAGATCTTGTCTATCGGAAGACCTTATGCTGCGTTAAAGTTTAATTATGCGAAGGCAAGCAAAGAAGGAAACTTCTACCGTTTATCATTTCAGGCAGGATCCTATAGTCGTAATAATCAATTGGAAGATGTTGTGCTCCAACCCGGTGCATCGTACGTGACTAAGCTCGTACAAATCAAAAAACTTAAAGCGCGTGGTTATATTGCGGCCACCTACACACAACTCTTTAATCAGACCGTCAACGATTTTCTTACCATTGGCCGAAAAGACATACCGGGCTTTAGCTTAGACAGTTTGGAGGCAGACCAACGATTGTCTTTACACGGAGAATCTGTCTTATTCTTCCCGCGTTCACTTTTTGGATTTCGCTTTGCTCCCTTTGCGGCTGTGGACATGGTTTACGTTTCTAACTGTGCAACCTGTAGCGTTCCCAAAACTAATTTCATAGGCATTAGTGGTGGACTCAGAACACGCAACGAAAACCTTATCTTCGGTACGATGGAGGTAAAGTTTACCTATATTCCGCAAAACGGAAATGGCGACAGTAAATTTGTAATCGGGTTTAAAGAGAACATTCGGGTGAAGAACACTGGAACCTTTGTAAAACCTCCTTCCCTCATCAACTACAATTAACGAAATTGACATATGAAATTGCTCCGCTATTTATTTTTATTAATCACTTGTGTTAGCGTTGTGCAGGTCTTGGCGCAAAAGAAAACAAATCGCTTGCAGCCAGGAAAAATTTACTCCGCTGGTGAAAAAATCTACGCCCCACGATACGGCTTTAATGCTACCATCCCTGCAGACTGGGAAGGCATGCTGCCCCGAGAGAGTGAAGTATTTTTACTAACGCCTACTGGCTCTGTATTTGGCGAAATCTACATCTACGCCCTGGAGAACATGGACCTGACAAGCTTAAAAGCTGCCTGGATTAAAGGCGTAAACCTGAGCGAAAGCATTCGCTTAAAAGCAGTGAATCCAACACTTGAAGGAGACTTGTTGTATTCTGAAGGCATTGGCGAAGGAGATAAGATTAATAAAGGCAATAAAGCTTTTGCCGTTGCCCGCCCTACCACCAATGGAGCATGTATAGTGGCTATCAGCATCATGCCTGTTCAGTTTTTTGAACCTATCAAGAACACCTTGTTAACCTTTATGCGTAACAGTACCTTGGGTGAGCCTTCCAATGCATCGCCTTATGCAGACTTAAACTGGGAAGAGTTGCTGTCAGGAAAATCGTTGATTACCTATATGTATGGCGAAGGAGGTTCCAAGGATACAGAAATTGATTTGTGTAAGGACGGGAGTTTCACTGCCACAATTAAAAAATCTGGTTTCATGAAAAATCAAAACGCTGATTATCATGGACGGCTTATGGGCACTTGGCGTGTAGAAGGAACAGGTGAAAGCACCAAGCTTACCTTTACGTTCACTGGAAAAAAGAAACTGGCGCCCATCGAGGCAGTGCTCACTATACAGGAAGATAAAATATTTTCGGGAGGAGAGCGCTATTCCATTGGTCAATCACTCAGATGCAAATAGACTAGAAGCCATCTCAAAAATCAGAATGTCATGCTGAACTTGCCTGCCTGCACGGAGCCGCTTACCCTCGCTGAAGCTTTAGCGTAAGCAGGTTTCGGCAGAGGCAGGTTTCAGCATCCCAAAATGAGTGACCATTTTAAAACAGATTCCAAAACAATCCCGATATACCAACCATTATCGTCAAGCTAAGGATTGTATACCTGGTTTTGGTATCGAGTTTGATAATTTCTTTTCTAAACAATGCAGACTTAACACTTTCAAATTTCTTTGGCGCTCGGGCCGCTAGGCCTCGTCCGCTCGCTCAACGCTGAATTCTATCCGCTCATTCCCTTCCAGACCAAAGATAGAATTAGGCGTCTCACAAGCGGACTGGAAGAAAGACCTTCAATAAGACTTATTGTAAACTAACTAGATCATGTTATTAGTATGAGCGTAGGCCAGAGCCAATTGCGGGGGCGTGATAGGTTGGGCGAGGGAGCATAATTGGCTCTTGACTTTTTGGTTCCTTTTGTGTCAAGACAAAAGGAACAAAGAAAATTCAATGGAGCATTTCAAATAAATCGTTCTAAGACTATCTGTGAGGAAAAACTTCTCAAAAGAATCAACTGCTAAAAAGGCTATTTACTGAGATCAAAACGCCTCGTTTGATTAGATTACTGATTTCAATATGCTTCCTGCGCCTATCTCGCTAACTTGACGGTAATAGATATACCATCGGGACAGAATGACAGGCCATTTGAGGAATTTTTGAGATACCTTCTAGCTATTTTACTACCGTTTTTCAGTAAGGTTTGGCTACCACCACTTTTACTGCTTTGCCTTGTGGTAGCTTGTCTTTGCTATCGGTATTATTGAACAAGAACAATAACTCTGGCACCAAGCGATTATCGCTTCGGTTAGAGACTTGCTGAAGCGTTTCTCCCTTCAGCGAAGACACAACCTTCATCTCATGTATGACGACTTGCTTGCGCTCTGCAACAGTGGCATGCTTAAACGAATAGAGTGAAGTACGTGCAGCAGTATGTTGCACCGGATTGGCAATAGCCACCAATTGATATACATGATCGCGAAAATTAACCCACACTATATCCACGAAAGCCGTGTCATTTTTCTCCTGACTCCTAAAACGAAGCGCGTAAGCAGGGAGTGAATTGACTATCGTATCAGAAGCTTGTTGGATCACAACACCCTCGGCTTTCAGCAACTTCTCTTTTACTTCTTCGCCAAAAGCACGAGGTGTCTTAGAATCCGACAACATGCGCAGTCCTACCAGTGCATCACCTGCCTCGCTGTAGGTAGCGACCAGCGTAGGTTTATTCATCTGTACCCAGCCAGAAGGAGCAATAAAGGAAAAAGAAAGATTGGGATGAATGAAGAGGCTATCAATAAACATTCCCTGATCAGGATTGGGACCGAAACACAAACCATCAAAGGTGTTCACAAACTTATTTTGCGAGTTGCAAACAGGTGCAGATTTTACAGGCTTATACAAGTTAGCCGCGCTACGAATGTTAGAAATGCGCGAAGGCGTGTAGGGGTGATCACTGAAGTAATTGTGCTTCTCTGCTTCACCGGTCAGTACTTCAACCTCTTTCGAAAGTCTATCCAGTGCATCTGCCAAGGCATCCGTTTTGTAGCCGGCACTGGCAGCCAGCTGAATACCAAAATCATCCGCTTCCTTTTCATGTCCACGACTGTATTTGGCCATGAATGTTCCGGTGGCTAGTTCGATAGGAGCGTTCAATACATTGCCAATGTTTGTTCCGGTTACGGCACTCAAGGCATTGCCTGGAACTTTTAACAATCCAGTAAGCACACCCTTTTGCATTTGCTTGACCGAATGGCGTTGCATCACATGAATGATTTCATGTGCCATCACGCCTGCTAACTCATCTTCGGTTTGCATGAGCGGCAGAATACCGCGCGTTATATAAATGTAGCCACCTGGCAAGGCAAAGGCATTGGGCTCTTCGGAGTCGGCCAGGTAAAAATGAAAGTCAAAAGGTTTACTCTTTAGTCGTGACACCAACTTCTGCCCCACTGAATGAATCAACCATTGGAGAGAATCGTGTTTGTAGAGCCCCATCTCCTGCTCCACCAGTACCGCATTTTCTGCTCCAAGTTTTTTATCCAATGAATAATCTTGCGCCTGAAGCGAAACCGCACAACAGGTCGCAAGAATCCAATAAAAGATCTTCATGCCGTGAGTGGTGGGACTAATCCTTGTTGTAATAGAAGTTTGTATTCTTTAACAATCCAAAACTCAAGGAGAAATAGAAGATGTTCACATCACTATTCTCATAGGGCTTAAAGGTGACGCCATTCTCTGTTTGTGTATAGTCCTTATTGAAGAAGTTTGTTAAATAGTATTTAAACTTTAACGTGGCGCCATAAGGCAATTGGATACCGGCCATTAAGGAATGGTTAATCGTATTTACCCGGCTGCTAAACCAGATGTCATCTTTCTCTTCCTTGTCTTCATTAATAAAGGTCTTCTCTTTATAGTGGACTGGAATTTCTAATTCATACCCAACGAATAAGAATTTATTGGACAGATTCCCGATTTTAACACCGAACGGAATTCCAATGTTGTATGTTCTGAACTTCTTGCGGATGCTGGCATCGGTTGGATCATCCGCAATAAAACCAACGTTGCGAACTGATAAACCAGAGAAAGCGCCAAAGTTATCTGAGTAGTCGATGTTCACCCAATTTTGAATATTGATGACCGGAGAGAAGCGCATGACGCTAGGCTCTTCGTTTCCATCAATAGTCAGATCAGCCCAGGAGAAAATTATTTCTCCGCTGGAGGTTGTATAGATTCTCTTGCTGGGCGCAGTCTCTTGTGCCTGAAGTGATCCAAGGATCCCAAACAACAACAGGTAAGTGTAGAATGCTTTCATAAAGTAAAGGTCGTTAGAGTTAAATTATTTCAAACGGATGTTTACACTTCCTCCTAAGTTAAACTGCCAGATGGTAGAGCCTGTTGATACACCGGCACCACCTCCACCGGTTCCAAAATAGAAACCTCCACCAGCCCACTGAACAGGAGATAATAATTGACCGTGCAGACGAATGCTTAGTTTTTCTGAAGTCTGGATACGAACCCCTAAACGTCCGCCAAGCGAAAACTTGGTTACATTCTCAGAGGACAATGACTCATCCGGATTGATCCAACCCACACCAGCATTGAAGGTACCGAAGCCACTGATCTTTTCATTCACAGGCATGTAGCGAGTTCCTCCCAACAAGGCATAATTAATTACTGCTGAGCCATTGTATCTTCTGTCAAAACCCTGGTATGATACATCAGTTGTAAGGTTCTGATAAATGAGTTCTACTGCCATGGTTTCTGACAAACCAAACTCAAGTCCACCTCCCCATTGGAAACCGTCTTCAATTTTTCCTGTGCCATACTCGGTGTCAAACTGATCAGCAAAAGTGTAACTTTCGAAGGTAAGCAAGGTTATAGTGGGTTGAGCCCAAGCCAGGCTGACCGTCACCAGAAGTAAGCCAGTCAATACAACAAATTTTTTCATGAGTAAAGGGTTTATTCGATTCAATATAGAACAAAAATAACCGTGTTCAACTATGCGCTGCCTGATTTTTATCAGTACCTAAAAATCATCTTACTCATTTCTATCAATTGAGAAATAAAAAATCTACTTTCGTTCTGCTAACAAATAAATAACCCATCTATGAAAAAAGTATTACTTCTCGCAGCTATCTGTTTTTCAACAGTAGCCTTTGCCCAATCCAACAAAGAAGATGTCGACTTTATTCAGTCCATCTATGGTAAAGAAAAGAAAACAATCATTGCTGACTTCATTAAACTGGAAGGTGCACAGAAGGATGCCTTCTGGAAACTATACGATGAGTATGAGACCAGCAGAAAAGAGTTGGGGAAAAAGCGTATTGCGTTATTGGAAAAATATGCTGCATCCTATAGCAGCATGGACGATGCAACGGCTACACAAATCACCAAAGAAACAATCAAGCTAGGTGCTGAAACAGACAAACTCATTGCTACCTACCACAAGAAAATGGAAAAAGCAGCAGGAGCAAAAGCGGCTGCTCAGTTTTATCAGATTGAAGCGTATTTCTTAAGTGTGATACGTGCTTCTATTCTGGAAAGCATTCCTTTTATTGGGGAATTAGATTAGACATCAGAATACTTTCAGTAGAAAAGAGGCTGTCTCAAAAGTCAACTTATAGCGTCATCGCGAGCGAAGCGTGGCGATCCCCCGCTTGAAGAACCATGCTTTGGGGGATTTCTCCCTTTGGTCGAAATGACGATCAGACTTTTGATACAGCCTCTCTTCTTGAATTGTGTAACATTGAAATGGTTACCATGCGGGTCTGCTTACTACTGTTCTGGTCGTTAGTGCTTTTCGAAACTGCTGCCCAGACTGCGGATTCAACACAAACGGATATTGTTAATATTGTTTTCGGCAAAAAAAAGAAGCAAGCCGTTGACAAGGTGCGGGATGATCGCAAGGTGTATTTTTCAATTTTACCTGCTGCTGTTTCCGTTCCCGGGGGAGGACGGGCCGTCATTACCTCCATCAATGCTGCATTTTATACTGGCGATCCTGCAAACACCAACCTTTCTAACGTCTACCTGATCCCCTACACCAACTTAGCAGATCGCTATGGTGTTTACTTACGACCGAACGTTTGGTTGGCAAAAAATACCTTTAATTTTATTGGCGATTACCGACTGGCGCATTTTCCACAATACACCTGGGGACTTGGAGGCAATACACCTGAATGGGATCAATCCCTTATCGATTCAGATTATGTGCGCATCTATCAAAACGCTCTGCTGCAATTGTATAAAGGCCATTGGTATGCAGGCCCCGGCTACGCGCTTGATTACCATTATAACATCAGTGAAAACTACCCTTATGAAAACGGACATTTAGAACGTTATGGAGACACCACCCGTACAGCCACTTCTTCATCTGGCTTTACCTTTAATATAGTGTACGATGCACGGAAGAACGCCATCAATCCTCAAGGCGGCTCTTACTTTCTGATCTCCTGGCGTTGGAATGAACGAAATCTGGGCAGCACCTTTACCAACAACTCTCTTTTTATAGATAGCCGAAAATATTTTTCTTTGAGCAAAGAGCGCGTTAGTCTTATTGCTTTGCGATCCTATTATTGGACAGTGCTCAATGGCGATACTCCCTATTTAGATTTACCCTCTACCAACTGGGCGCCCAACAGTGGCATTGCCAGTCGCGGTTTCGAAATTGGACGCTACCGTTCCAATGCTATGCTCTATGGAGAGATTGAACATCGCTATCAGTTAAGTGCCAATGGCCTGTGGGGATTTGTAGCCTTTGCTAATCTCTCTTCTGCTTCCGAATTCAACACACAACAGTTTAAGTATTGGCAGGTGGGCTCGGGAGTAGGCGTTCGTTTAAAACTGAACAAGTATTCGAATGCTAACCTGGCGATGGATTTGGCCTTCAGTAAAAATTACTGGAGTGTGTGGTTGAACATCGGTGAAATGTTCTGATGTGAATTTTCTGATCAATATCATGGTGGATGAATTCCTACTTGCCTATCTTTAATGAGTAAGACAAAAACCCATATCATGAAATCGATTGCCCTCGTGCTCACCCTACTCATTTCTTCTTCGGCCTTTGCACAGGTATTTACCAACAAAGAAGTGGGCAAAAAAAACGCAGCCCTAGCCGATAGCCTCAAGCAAAGTGAATACCCTTATGCATTGCCCATCTGGGGTGATAAAGCTACCAAGGCGGGGTTTAATCTTCCTTACTCGGCCGGATTGAGTGCTCAGTTTTTTGGTACAGCATCAGATCTCACTATTAGTAACCTAAGTGTTGGTTTTAATAACAATCCCATGTACAACCTGGATGGGATTGTGCGCTTCGATGATGCAAAAGCCAGAGGCACGGCTGTCACAGTACGTCCGGATATTTGGCTTTTTCCTTTTCTAAACATCTATGGTATTCTGGGGAAAAGTCAGGCCTCTACCGATGTAGGCTTTGGCATCTGGATTCCCGATTCAACTGATGTAGCCAAAGAAGTACTGAAGGCCAGCACAACTGTTGAATTCAATACCAGCACCTTCGGAATTGGTATGACACCCACTATTGGTGTGGGGGGCGGCTTTTTGGCCTTGGATATTAACATGGCCTGGACGGATGTGCCGCAACTTAGCAAACCTGCCCGTTCTTTTGTTTTTGCTCCGCGATTTGGTAAAGCTTTTAAGCTCAAAAAACCAGAGAGCAATATTGCTGTTTGGGTAGGCGCTTTCCGTGCCACCATTGCCAGCGAAACCAATGGTTCGCTTGCCTTGTCAGAGGTCATTGAAAATAGTGGGGAAGCCGGTGGCAAAATTGATCAAGCAATACTGCGCGTAGATAATGCGCAGCTACAAGTTGATACCTGGTGGAATAATTTATCGAACCTGGAGCAAAATAGTCCAGTGAATAAAGCAAAGTATGAAGCTGCCAATGCGGCACTCGGAAGAGCGGGAGAAATTCTGAGCGCAGCGGATCAGGCTGTTACTACGATTAGCAACTCCACTGTTCAGTATTCCATGACCAAACAAATGAAAGATCCCTGGAATTTTATTGTCGGCAGTCAGTATCAGATTAACAAGCACTTTATGATACGAGCAGAAGCAGGCTTTCTGGGTTCACGCAATCAGGTGCTGGCGGGTGTGCAGTATCGCTTTGGTCTTTAGTTAGTACCTTTTTTCTGTTCCTTTTCTTTTGCCTTTCCTGCTCCGATTGGAATACCGACCGCCAGGTATAAAGAGGAATTGTATTGATCCGGAGTTGTGTCGTTGATGACTACATCTACTAGTCCGTAGTAGTATCGCAATGTTAAGTTCATGCCGTTGCCTCCCATCAAGCGATAGCCTAGGCCACCCATTACACCAAAGTCAAGCCGGTGTATTTCATTTCCTATATCACGCTTGTATTCGGCCTCATCTTTGCCAGCATTGGCGGTAAAAATATCGTAGGCTTTGGATCGCAGGGAAGGCATCACAGCCCCAATGGCGTATACGCGAGGACCGAATTTATACTTGGCACCAATGGGTACATTAAAGTAGTTGATCTTACGCTGCACTTCGCCATTGGCAAATAAATTGTCCAAATCGGAGTCTTGCAGCGAGTAAACAGGTAAACTGCTGGCTCCCAAGGATGCCTTTACCAACACACCGGTGTGTACCATCCAGTTTGGGTGTTTCGTTTTGATGTCGAAATAAAACCCGATGTTAAAGGTAGCTTTTGCCTTGCCTCCGTCCAGCCCCCGGATGTCCGGATAATTGACCCCTCCATCCAAGCCAAATTCAACTTTTCCACTATTTAGCTTATCACCCAGCAATAGCGAGATAAGAACCTGGCCCTGTACCTGTGTAAGGCCGAGAAGTGTAAAAAGCAGAATTCCAATGAATTTCATAATGGCGTAGTAATCAGACAAAGATAAATTAATGATCCTATAGCCTTGTGGTCTAGTACTGCTTTTACAGCACAGAAAGATTAAGTAATTTGGGGACTTGGAATGAGCGGGGGCTGTTGCAACATCAGTCCTCTTCTTCTAAAAACAAATTTTACGCTAACCATAAACCAATGAAAAAAATACTCGGCATTTTAGTCTTAACAGGCCTGTTTTTCTCCTGTCAGAAAAGTAAAGAAAGCGCAAGCGAAAACACCTCCAATGAATCTTTTGAAAAAGAGCGCACGGCTTTCTTCAGTAATTTGAAAGCCCCCGCAGAAGCAGCGGCACAGTTGCAGGCAACAGCGGCCGATTTCAATGCCAGTTTATTAAGCAACCCGGCCAATGCCGCACAGTACGCTACGGATGAAGTAAAGGCAGCAGCCAACTTAGGCATCTACCTGGCTGACCTTAACTACAGCATAGCCTTCAAGCAAAGCAACAACTCTAAAGACTTATTTGCAGCCGCACACAGCTTAAGCAAGGCCATTGGCGTTGAGCAGAGCATTTTGGATTTTCTCATGAAACGCTATAGCGATAACCTGGCTCAGAATGACTCAGTAAAAGCAGTAGTGAATGAGCTATTCTCTAAATCCACCACTGGCCTACAGGGTACCGATCGCGAAAAATTAGTGGGTATTGCCATGTCTGCTTATCAAATCGAAAATTTACATTTGGCTTTAGGTACCATAGAAATGTTTCCTAAAGACATACTACCGGATGATGCACGCATTCAAATCTTAGTGCCGGTTTTCCGTATGGTTCTAGAGCAACGTCAGAATGTAGAGAACATCAATGGTTTCTTAAAATCCATTGCTGATCCTAACGCTCCTAACTATGCCTATTACTCAACCGCTTTTGAAGAACTTCTCGGTGTTTACCAACGCCTGAATGTCGATGAGAAAATTGCCAACAATCAGGGTGCAGAACTGATGAACGATGCCGTGGTGGCGGAGTTATCTGAAAAGGTAAAGGCCATTCGCAACCAGGTAATCAGCTACTAATTCTATCTACAGATACCTTAAAAAAGAGAGCTCATTACTGAGCTCTCTTTTTTTTTGCTTTCTCTGCTCATTCCTTCACGGCATCGGGCAGTACCCACTCACTTACTAATTTATACGCCAAGGTAAGAATAATGGCTCCGGTAAATAATCCAATGAACCCGGAAACCATAAAGCCCCCAATGGCACCAACAAAAACTACCACCATGGGAGCGGGTGCTCCTTTTCCCAATAGAATTGGTTTTAACACATTATCCATCACCCCCACAATAATCATCCATACAGTAAGCAGCGTAGCGGTTAAGGTATCACTATTCCCCCAGGCATAAATGATAACGCCAAGAGAAACAGGTAGTATACCCACCTGAACAATGGCCAGTATTAAACAAATGATTATCCATAAACCCGCCAGCGGAATACCCGCCAACACAAAACCGATTCCGGCCAGAATGGATTGTATGACGGCCACACCCAGCACTCCCTTTGCCACATTACGAACTGTTAAAGCTGCTGAATCGGCCATCGCTGGACCTGTTTTACCAACAATGCGTGATAAAAGGGCACGCACAAAATTATCGGCTTGCGTTGCATAGCCTAGTAAAAACCCACTGATTAGAATGGAGGCTGTAAAAATCACAACACCTGCACCTGTATTCTTCAGCAAGTCAAAAAGCTTTAGAAAGAGCGGCTTGATCTGATCTTTATGCTCACCAATGAAGTTGGTTAAATTTGCAGACGCTTCCGACCAATAAGCAAAGGTCGTTGCTCCGATAAGCGGCCAATCTTTTACAGATTCATTTGGTGGTGGAATATGTAAATCTCCGGATTTATAGATGGCAGCTAATTCTTTGAACTCACCCACAGTTCCCAGTAGTAACCACACAGCGGGTCCAATAATTAGTAGCAGCATCAGTACGGTGATGATGGAAGCCGACCAGGCATTTCGCCCCTTCAATTTTGCGGTAAGCATACCGTGCAAAGGATAAAGTGCAACAGCCAATACCGAGCCCCAAATGAAAGGCGTGATGAAGGGCTCCACAATCCGAAAACAAGAAAGCAAGAGAAGCGCAAGCGCTAACAATTGTAAGGCATACAATACTACCGGGTTGTCGGATAGTTTAGCCAGTTTAGTTGGGTCAGGTGTTGACATACTCGTGAGGGTTAGACACATTTAAAATACACGTTTATTTCAACAGTCGATCCACTTATTCTGTGAAATAAATCATACAAGTCTCTATAAACCTGCAATGACCAACCTGATAAAGGTCATTTGAAATATTGGCGAGATTTCAGATCTTAGAACAATCTTAACAATCCATAATTAATTATGAAAAGAATTCTGTTGATGACCTTGCCTGCTTTCCTTCTGGGAAGTTGTTATCCTGCAGGGCCCGAGTATGTAGACGACCTGGATGTTGTATACACTACCTATGATGAGACCTATGATTTTCAAGGGCAAAACACCTATGCCATGCCTGATAAAATTGTAGTGGATATTGAAATTGAACAAGGGGCAGTAGGCCGTGATACCACCTTCGTATACATGAAAGATGCGCTGGCAGCTCCTATCCTGGCTGCCATTGATGCACGCATGCAAGCCTATGGTTGGTCAAAAGTAAATATAAGTGCTGCGCCAGATGTGGTTATCAACCCAGCAGCCATCTCTTCCACCACGTATTATTATAGTTACTGGTACGACTGGTGGTATGGAGGATACTACGGAGGATATTGGGGATGGTATTATCCACCTTATTATAGTGTAAGTTCTATTACCACAGGCTCTTTAGTACTTACTATGGCAGACCCCAGTCTTGCTGAAACTAGTCCTATTGGAAAATCCCCTCTGGCCTGGCTGGTAGTAGCCAATGGCGTAGCCAGCGGATACGGAGAAGTGGGGCGTGTTACCAAGGCTATTGATCAGGCTTTTGCACAGTCTCCTTATTTAAAAACCAATTAATGCAAACAACCATGAAAAAGATATTTATCCTTCTTTCTTTTTGCTTCTTTTCTGTTGGAGCATTTGCGCAGAGCAATACCACACTCAGTTACTCTATTGGCGTTCCGATGGGAGATCTCAGTGACTTCGTTACGCCCATTAGCTGGCGAGGCATCAACCTCGACTATCGCAAAATGGTAACCCCGAATGTGGGTGTCGGCTTTACCGTAGGCTGGAATGTTTTTTATGAAGAGATGGGATACGATTCCTACACAGTAGATAACATAACGCTTTCCGGTAAACAGTGGCGCTACAGCAATCACATTCCGATGTACCTGAATCCTACGTATTTTTTCAAACCGGGAGAATCGTTAAATCCCTTTGTTGGCTTAGGCGTGGGTACGATGTACTCTTTGAGAAATACAGATATGAATCTCTACACGGTAGAGCAAGATGCCTGGAATTTTGCCGTGGTGCCTGAGATTGGTTTTCAGTATTCTGTAGATGATGCCACGGCCATCTCGGTATCTGGTAAATTGAACTATGGTTTCAAAGCTGGTAATGAGCTGGATGGTAATCAGTCATTCTTCACCTTGAATGTAGGATTCTCCTTCATTAATTAATCAGGATAAAATCAGTAAAAGAAAACTGCGGATGAAGCGTCCGCAGTTTTTTTTGGCCTATTGATGAGGCTGTCTCAAAAGTCAACTAAGAACGTCATCGCGAGCGAAGCGTGGCGATCCCCTGCTTGAAGAATCATAGTTTGGGGGATTTCTCCCTTCGGTCGAATCCGATAGCTATCGGATGACGCTTAGACTTTTGAGACAGCCTCATTTATGCCATTACGGTATAGCCGATTTCTTTTTATCAAAAAGTCCTCTTTGCAACTCCACATCGGCTCTGCCCTTCACCCCCACGATCAGCTGAATATCTTTTGAAGTGATCAGGTGTTGCTGAATACTTAAGTCGAATTCATCGAAGGAAATATCAATTTTCTTACCCAATTTGCCCTTCTCAATACCTTTATTGATAAGATTCGGCAGTGCATCAAAAAATTTATCCAAGGGTAGTGTCAGGTAAGGTTTGAGTCGATTAATAATTTCATCATGCGCTAACCAGTCTGCAGCACTTAGTAAACTTTGCTCTGAGTTTATATCAAATCCAAAATTCTCAATCCTTAATTGCTTTCCTATAGAATCAAATCCTAACGTGCCCCTTAGGTAAACATCTGCTTTTACATCACCCCGTAAGGAAATACGAATAGCAAGTCCTTCCGGTGTTCCATATACTTCACTCGACTGGATGCGCACCTTGTGGCCACTGAAAGCAAACTCCATTGTATCCGTTACCTGAGACACAACACCGTTTAAGATATCGAAAGGTATGGAGGCATGTGCATACGCTGTAAGCCCCGAATTATTCTCTTGCTTCTGCTTAAACTTTGGCAAAGGTTTTATCTTGGTAATCGAAGCAGCCGAATCAAACACCGTGCGCAGTTGAGTAAACAAACCTATCTCAATGGTGAGCGTGTCTTTCGAAGTACTCATAATGCGTCCGTTCATATTAGTGGCATCTCCCTTCAGCCACACAGGCACTACTTTTTTGTTAATGCGAATTGGTTTCTGAATGTCGCCCCACAACTTGGCGATCATCTTGTTTACATTTACTGTTTCGGTTATGGTCGTATCCAGTTTCGCTACAAAATTTTCCTTGTTCTTTTCAATGGCACTTTCAATCGGTGGCTTGAGGTTAAAATTAATTCCGGCAACTCTCACTTTAGGTTCTTCGACCCACTTAATACTTTTCAGTTGTGTTTGCGGTTCAATGTTCCAGTCTCGATTCATATATAATTCGGAGAACATGGTAATTATTACCTTAGCGCGAATGGGTGTTTTGTTCTTTATGGTAATGCCCACAACTTTACTTTCCAGGTGCCCATCAATTTGTACGGGTAAGGAATAGGTGATGCCGCGTACTCCATCATAAGAAATTTTTACAGGCTGAAATCTTGAAATCGATAAGTAGAGACTATCATTCTTCCCACCCAGCAAGGGAATTTTTACTTCAATAACTTTATTAGCTAATTTTTCGTTGGCCAGGTTTTCCAATTCCTGCACCGGATAATGGATGGGCACGTTCAGTTCAGAGAGCGGTGCCAAGAGAGTAGAATCCAGTTGAATGCGTTCCGGAGCGGCTGGTTGAATTTTAGTGCAGGCGCTTATTCCCAGCATCAGTAGTGCGGGAAGTAGAGCGGACTGAATACTTTTTAGCATACGATTTACATTTAATAAAATGTAAGAAAAAAAACGTTAATACCTGCGCTAGTCTACCTTCTTCCCTTCCAATTTTCCTATCCACCGGGAATAGGGAACTGCCGAAATGCCGTGCAGAAAGATGCTCAGTAATACAGTAAGTGTAATTACCGAAATAATTCGCTCATATCCTTTCGCTCCTAACTGAATGACCATCATCAACAAATACAACACCGATGCAATGCCCCGTGGACCAAACCAAGCGATAAACCATTTCAGGTGTTGTGATAAATCAGTTCCTGTTAAGCTAATAACAACAGGCACCATTCGGATAATGGTTAAACTCAGAAGCGCATACAAAACCGTGTAGACATTCCAATAGGGAAAAGAGAGGGGAACGAGTAACAAACCAAAGAGCAGGAAAATGAAGAGCACCATAATCTGACTTCCTGCCTCTCCAAACTCGCGAATGCGATGACGAATTTCTTTAGATCGAATGGCCAGGAATAAGCCTGAGAAATAAGCGGCAATAAATCCATTGCCATGCACTGATTCAGCCATGGCAAATGCTAAAATGGATAAGGAGATAGCTGCTAATTGCTGAAACGTATGATTCATCCACTCCTTTTCGGAAGTGCGGTCAATCAGTTTTCCGCCCAACCAACCCACCAGACCTCCGATGATGGGCCCAAATAGAAATTGTTTTACTACGAAGATAAGCCAATACTGTGTTCCACCTTGCACTGCTTCAGTGCCCGCAAGTATGGCAAAGCAAATTAGAATGGGAGGCAAAGCAATGCCATCATTCAGGCCACTCTCCACATTAATCGTTTGACGAATACGCTGTGGAACTAGTTTACTGGTAACAACAGCTACACCCAGGGCGGCATCGGTAGGAGAAAGAATCAAGGCCATCACTACTAACTTCCATAAGGGCTCATCAGGAAAAATCCAAATGGCAAAGAACGTACCCAACACCATGGTAAGGGGTAAGCCAATGGCTAGTAATCGCGTGGGCAGATTACTTTCTTGCTTTAGTGCCTTCTTGTTAATTCCGGAAGCATCCAGAAATAACACCAGTATCAAGGTAAGCTCTGCTAACACTTTTACCGAAGGAGCAATGGGGCCTTCGGGTTCAAAAATGTGAAGCGGCAGAAAACCCACGATCATACCCACGGTTACAAAAACCATAGGTGCTGTAATCATCGACTTGTCAGCCAGTTTCGAAAAAGCACCGTAGCCAATCAGCAACAGGGCCATGAAGATAATGATAGGGTGGTCGGTCATCGTTAGTATTTAGACTTTACACATTTCATCTGTATTTTCCATAACGAAGATAAGCCAAGAATTAAGCTTAACTACGTGATAAAGATCAGTTCAATCGGTACTCACCCGTGGAGGATTAAAAAAGAGTTTGTACTTAAACTGAATCACGTTATCGGTACTCAGGAACTCACCTTCAATTTCATTTCGGGAAGATTGCAGTGTGTAGCTTAAATCAAAACGATGCCGGTAACTCAGGCGATAGCCTAATCCAATTCTTCCTCTTCTGCGATTGGCGAATCGCTCATTCAATTGTTGATCCAGCACAAAGAATTCTTCGTAGTCGGCAAAGGCATACCATAACTTATTGCTAAACAAATTTGGACCGTTTATGCTAACATAAATCTCTCCTCGAAGACGGGTTCGATTACTCACTTCCCAATCGTTTGCTTCTACCTCATGAAAGGCCCGGGTTTGGTATCGCCACAAAAACCGGGTATCCACACGCTTTCCTTGCGTGATGTGAAATCGTGTGCCCACCATGGGTGCTAACTCCCATGTGCTTACCCCCTCCTTTTGTTGAGTATAGCCTATACTGATCTCGCTGGTTAACTCCAACCTGGTAAATAAGACATACTCAAAAGTGGGACTGATGGCAAGACTTCTCCATTTCCCTTCTTTACTCAATAAGGATTGATACGAGGCAGTATTCTCCACAACATATCGGTTCGCAAAAGGGTAGGTAGTTTGAACCTCGAGCCAGAGTTGCTCGTTTTGTTGCGCGTGTATAGGCAAATGATTTCCAACTAAAAAAAGAAAAAGGAAAAAGGCCCACACCTTTTGTGTTAGCAGGTTGCTCCTATCTGACGACTGATTTTTCAATGGAAGGAGTAGGCGGTTTAGATGCAATGGAACTTAAAGCAAGGTAAGCTGTAGTCTGCTTTGAAAAAAGTGTGTAGCTCCTTTCAGTGAATAGCGATCCAGTACACCATAACCATAGGCAAGTTCGAAGCGAACATCTTTGCTGAGATACCAATTGATCATGGGGGTTACCCTCCAGAATTTCCCGCCTTGAAGTGTGCCACTATTCAGATCAAGCGAGGAGGCGCGGAACAAAAGCTCCCAAGCCCCAGGGCCACCTTTAAATACTGATTCTTTAACTGGAACAAATCCAAGAATACCAGTGGCGGTGTTGTACGGTCTGGATTCACCAGTAATCATGTAACTAACTACCAAATCACCACCGAAAAAAACAGGGTCATTGAGGGTTGATGAATTGAAGCGATGCCAATATACTTCAGACCCAAGCATCCACGGCCCTGAGTTATAATACACCTCTGCACCTACATGATTTGATTGATTGCTTCTAAACTCACCCGTATCAACAAACCGGGGTGCCGGATTTGCCTCAGGTCTCGAACGAACCCGTATAGCCCCATTTACAGGTTCTCCATATCGATAGTTTATGCCTACATGAAGCACAGTTTGTTGTTGCGGAGAATAGATGGGAAGCCACCCCACCCTCAAAGCTGTTTGCCATTTATAAGTAGAGAATGATTGCCCCTTTGACAGCCAGTCTGTAAAAACACCGGCATTCCAAAAAATGCGCGACTTAGGCAAATAGCCTAACCACTTTAATCCATCACCAAGAATGGGAATTACATCTATCGCCATTTGCCTTTCCATGGTCCAGCCGGAGTATCCATTCATTACCTTATTCATGGAGAAGCCTTCCTTGGTTCGTCCAAGAAAAAAACTACCCCACAACTCCGGAACACCTACCATCACACCCGTTTCACGCACTAACCATGCACCGGTGTTGCCATCGTACATGGCGCCAACCTTCCAACTGAAGGTTCGTTTGGTTTTAAATTGTCCACTGGCGACAAGGCGAAAATCGCGTACTTCAAAAGCAGAAGTAAGCGGAGTTCCTAAAGAATCCATCTGCTGCTTTCCGACTGCATCCTGATTGTACCCTGCAAACTCATACAAAAATCCACCTCCAAACTTTACTGATGATATGCGGCCAGGGAAAAGTCGCCAGCGCTTATCCCACCAGTGTTGATGCAGGGTGTCTGTTACCACTTCGAGCAGTTCGCCCTCGGTACCATCGGGTATGTACTCCTTTTTTTCCTGGGCAATGAGCGCTGCAGGTAGCAGCACTAGCATAGCAACTACTAATCTTAAGAAAAATAATTGGCGCAGTGTGTGGCTTTTCATTGGTCAGAATCGTTTGTTGAACAGTACGCTTCCAGCGCAAGACTTTCAGTTTCTAATTTTTTTTAACGTCACCCTGAACTTGTTTCAGGGTCTCTATAGATGCTGAAACAAGTTCAGCATGACGATACGATGTCGCTTTTAAGAATTTCATTCTTTATTAAACCTCTGCGCCTGAAGTGCAGAGTGGTTGGGTTTAAGTAGCGGAAGATTCATTTGCTCTCTGGAGGAAATGGATTGATGGATCGATCATTCATTGCTGAAAAGAGAAGATGAGCCGTCTGACCCCTGTGGGATCAGACGACTTAGCAAATGCATGATTATCTAGAATATACCAAGCGGTGAAATGAAGCCAACGGTGAATCTTCCTGTCGAATAGTCGACTGCACCCATGCGATCCTTCGCGTAATCTGAATACTTATAATCTCTGCCTACCCAGTTGGCAAAGAATTTAATATTTAAATCAGACCAGGGGAAATACTCAACAGCCGGTATGTATCCCCAGGCATCCCGAATTTTTGTTTCACCTGATGGGTTATTGGCTCCGTCCACTTCCACTGCATTTTTCCACTCGGCTATATCCAGCATGCCGACAAAAGTGAAATGAACCTTCGGAGTGATTTTATACCGGAAGTGTATCCAGTGACCTACATACTGAGTCTCTCCCAGTGCATACGGATACAACGCATCCGGAACCGTTTCACTCACAATGGAGGTACGGTCTAATGCCTCATCGCTCCATTTAAAATCATAGATAAAATTAAATTTATCCGAGGCAACAAATTCTGTACCCAGGGCGATGTAATTCATATTAGCGCTATTCCCATCTGCATCTTGGGCCTCATTAAATAAGGAGTATGACCAGATGGTTTTTATCTTTCCGTCCAGTAAGCTGCCGCGCCAGTTGGCCACAAAAGCTAAAGGTGCTTTCGATTCTGTGAAATTAGGCTGCGCACCATACAATTCATCGAAGGATTTAGTTCTGGAATCTAATACCTGAAAGGTCCATTGATTGCGGGAACTTGGCGTATAGGTAAATCCAACACCGGTAAGAAAGTTGTCGGCATACTCAACAATATCGGAATACTCATAAATGTCAATCGGGTTCCAATCAAATTCCCAGGCTCCCCAATCAGCACACATCTTACCTGCTGAAATACTGAATTTAGGGCTGATGTCAAATCGTAGAAAAGCCAAATCAACGGAACGACTCAGGTTATCGATAGACTCTGAAGTTTGTGCCCTTGTATACCGATCGCGGAAACGGAAGTACACCTTCTCATGTACTTGTCCCCGGATCTCCAAGCGAAACTGTTCATTTCTGAAACGTGACTGTGTGTACTCTCCATCTACAAACTCATTCCTGAAGGCGAAATTCATGTTAGCAATCATGCTAACATTTTTCAGAAGACCTTGCTTTGCTTCCGGAATCAATGTTTTATAGAGTGTTGTGTCACCCATCTGGCGCTCTTGCTTTTGCGCCCAACCCACAGAGGGGATAGCAAAAAGCAAGAGTATCCATTTTATTTTATTGATCGTTTTCATATACATGTTTAGAAGTCAAATACTACTTCTGTCCGGTTAAAGACACAGGATCCATTAACTTTTTAATCTCATCCTCTGTCAACAACTTCTTTTCGCGAATCAACTCGAGAATTCCTTTGCCGCTTGCCAGTGCCTCTTTTGCCAGCTCTGTTGTTTTTTCATAACCCAGCACAGGATTCAGCGCAGTTACAATTCCAATCGTAGTTTCTAAGTAGCGCTTCAACACTTCTTCATTGACAGTGATGCCTTCAATACAGTTTTTGCGGAACAGCGGCAAGGTCTTATAAAACAACGCTTGTGATTCCATAATGGAAACAGCCACTACCGGTTCGTACGCATTCAATTGCAGAAGTCCATCGCGCGAAGCAATACCAACGGTCACATCATTACCCATTACCTTGTAGCAAATTTGGTTCATCAACTCGGGCATGACAGGATTTACTTTTCCTGGCATAATGGATGAACCGGGCTGAAGCGCTGGCAAATTGATTTCAAAAATTCCGTTGCGTGGACCGGTGGCAAGGAAAATTAAATCGCTGCTGATCTTCGACAAGGTAACGGCCAGGTTTTTATACGCTGCCGAGAACATCACAAAAGCCTGCATGCTGCTGGTGGCAGCAATCAAGTCTTTAGGTTCCACAAAAGGTTTGCCTGTAAGCTTTGCAATTTGTGCTACGCATTTTTCGGCATAACCCGGACTGGCTGTTAAGCCTGTTCCAATAGCTGTGGCGCCCATGTTCACTTCGTATAAGTAGTCTTCACTTTTACGAAGCGCCTCAATGGCCGCATCAATCTGAGACCCAAAGGCATGAAACTCCTGGCCGACTGTCATGGGTACTGCATCTTGCCCTTCGGTGCGACCCATCTTTACCAGGTTTTTAAACTCCTCTCCCTTTTTGTGAAAGGCCTGCGCCAATAACTCCGCTTCTTTCATCACCTTCTCGTTGTGCAATACCAAGGCAATGTGAATGGCAGTAGGGTACACATCGTTAGTGGACTGTCCCATATTCAAATCATCATGCGGCTCCACATACTGATATTCTCCTTTATTCTTGCCCATCTTTTCAAGGGCAATGTTTGCCAACACTTCGTTGGCATTCATATTGGCAGAAGTTCCGGCTCCTCCCTGATATAAATCGGTCAGGAACTGATCGTGGTATTTACCATTCATCACATCCTGGCAGGCTTTCTCAATGGCATCCATTCTATCCTTCTTCATCCTTCCCACCTCAGTGTTGGCACGCGCTGCGGCCAGTTTTACAATGGCATAGGCTTTCACATAGTCAGGATAGAAATTTGTTTTTACCCCACTGATCTGAAAATTTTCCAAAGCACGGGCTGTCTGAACACCGTAGTAGGCATCGAAGGGAATTTGTTTTTCACCCAACAGGTCTTTTTCAGTTCGTGTGGTGGGTGTAGGTACGGTAGCTGGTTTCTTTTGAGCTTGTATCAACTCAACGCTTAACAGCATCAATACAAGCACTGCGATATCAAATTTTAAATTCTTCATCTTATTCTTCTAATTCTTCGGTTAGTAATTGACCTTTTTTCTTTTCCTTCCGGTTCGCTTTCATACATAACGTAACTTCTTTAGTCCTTCGCGGGCCTGTCCCGCGATCCCATTTTTAGTCAGGGGATGCCGGAACAAGTCCGGCAAGGTATTTTAGGCAAGAAGATGGATTATCGGATTTTTTAATAAGTATTAACGAATAGCTAATCTTAATAGGTAAAGAAAATCTCCTGAAGTTGTTTTTTATCTTTTGTTCTGGTCAGTGCCAGCATCAATAATACTCTTGCCTTCTGAGCAGTAAGGTCATCGGAAACAATCGTGCCGAGCTGATCATCATTAATTTCATCATGAAGCACTACACGACCGGAGGGAGCTCTGCTGGCGCGACAAACAATTATACCCGCTGCCACTGCGCGCTTCACTGCTTCCATGTAGGCTTTGTTGAAGTTTCCATTGCCTACACCGGCAATCACAATACCATCTACTTTTTTGCTGATCAAAAAGTCAATCTGGTCAGCAGGTGCATCGGCATACATGTACACAATATCCACGCGTGGTAATTTAGTGTCGGCTGTTAAAACGATAGGCTTGGGCGGATTTACTTCGCGCACGGAGGATGAATAATACTCCACTCTACCATCGTAGGCCTGGCCAATAGCTCCAGTATTGGGAGAGTCAAAGGCATTTGTTTTGGTGGTACTCATTTTCATTACTTCACGCGCATCAAAAATGCCTTCGTTGAAACTCACAAGCACACCACGACCTTTGGTTTCTGGATTAATGGCTACGGTAATGGCGTCATATAAATTTTTAGGACCATCTGCACTGATCGCAGTTGCCGGACGCATGGAGCCCGTCAATACAACTGGTTTGTCAGACGGTATGACCAGATCAAGAAAGTAAGCTGTTTCTTCCTGCGTGTCTGTACCGTGCGTTACTACAATGGCATCGGCTTCATTCTTTGCAAAAATTTCATTGGCGCGAATGGCTAGTTTTTTCCAGATGTCAACGGTCATGTCCTGACTGCCGACAGAAGCAATTTGTTCACCGGTAATACTGGCAATTTTTTTAACGGATGGAATAGTACCAATCAAATCGTCAATAGGAATTTTACCTGCCGTATATCCAGCACGGTCTGCCGATGCTCCGGCACCGGCTATGGTGCCGCCTGTTGCCAGGATAATTACCCTGGGTAATTTTTCCTGGGCCTGAACTTGTAGAATCAAGATCAGTAATACTAAAAGAGAGAGTAATTTTTTCATGGTATTGTTTGTTTTGTTAATGGATGCGTTTTTATACTGAATATGAAGTATTACAAGAGAAGAGATTGTAATAGTAAACCGGACAACACGGAGGCCGTAGTGGTAACTAAACCTGGAAGCATAAAGCTGTGATTCAACACATACTTACCGATGCGTGTAGTACCAGTGCGATCAAACTGAATAGCGGTGAGGAGTGTAGGATAGCCCGGAATAAAGAAGTGCCCATTGCAGGCAGGGAAAATACCAATCAAATAAGCAGGTGGCAAACCTAAGGCTAAGCCCAGAGGCATCAGCGCTTTTGCGGTAGATGCCTGACTGTAGAGTAACATACTCAACGCAAAGAGTGCTACTGCAAAAGACCAGGGAAATGATTTAACAATTTCGCCCAGGGTGCCTTGTATCACGTCAAAGTTGTTGTTCATGAAAGTACTGCTCATCCACACCACTCCGAAAACTGCGATGGTGGCCTGACCTGCCGAAGCAAACAGACTTGCCTTTGTTACCTGGGCGGCACTGGTATTGGCAAACAAGATGATCAATCCGGTAGCCCCCAGCATGATCATCATAATCATAGAAGGCATGAGCACATGGCCGGCTTCATTCACAGCAAAACCGGGACTGAAACCTTCTTTGTGTCCGAAGGCTGGTAACAAATTAGGAAAAGAACCAAGCACCACCACCGCCACTACTGCCAGGCCAAAAATGACAACAGATTTAATCGCTCCGGGGGCTAAGGTTTTCTCTGCTTTCGTTTCTTCGCCCTCCAGATTTTTTGCAAAGGCAGGATCTTTCATGCGCTCCAGAAATTCAGGATCTTCGCTTAACTCTTTACCTCGTTTCCACACAAAGAGTATTCCTACGATTACTCCAATAAGGGTAGAAGGAATGGCTACCAATAAAATATCACCCAGGCCCACCCCACTAACACCTAACACAGAAAGCAAGGCTGCGGCAGCAGCCGATACCGGACTTGCTGTAATTGCCATGTGCGCTGCCGTTACACTCATGCTCATGGCACGCTCAGGGCGTATTTTATTTTTGATAGCCACCTCGGCTATGATGGGCATAATTGAATAAGAGATGTGAGCCGTGCCGGCAAAAAGTACAAAGGCATAGGTTATAAGAGGACCCAGAAACGTGATTTGCTTGGGATTACTCCTTAATATATTACCTGCCACACCTACTAAGTAGTCCATGCCTCCTGCTGCTTGTAAGGCCGCGGCCGCTGTTACAACACTTAGAATAATCAGCATTACTTCGAGGGGTGGATCGGCTGGTTGAAGTTGGAAGACAAACATGAGCAGTAACAAGCCGATCATGCCCATAACACCCAAACCAATACCCGACATGCGTGCACCTATAAAAATGCACACTAACAAGACTGTTAATTGCAGGAGGATCATTAATGAAAGATAATTATTGAGGTCTTTTTTTCTTTTGATTTAGATCAGGGGACTCACTAAAATTAATCACACGAGAATTACTCATCAAAACAATATAGGTGATTATTGTCATACCTGCAATTATCAAATTGTAATTATTTTGTTTTCACATGGCCCTAACAAGCATCAGCCTATGAACGCCTTCGAAAGCACCTTAAAAAAGTACCTGACTACTTTTGCCGATCAGGAAATGTATTTCACCAGCGACCAACGCAACCTGGAGTTCTTTGAAAAGAATCCCACCAACACCAAGGCAGAGGATATACGTCTTAAAATCGGATCGGTGGATGCGACAGAACTCACCAAACAAAACCTGACCGAAGATATGGTTAATCATATTCTTCGCTTAAATACTGACGAAAGAATTAAGAAGGGAGACCTAAGTATCGTGGATGCTATTGCTACACTTTCCACCAATGGCCAGACGTATCGGCTGTTACACTTCGCATCACTCTACTGCAACCTGCACAGGCCGGATGTTTTTCCGATTTACAGTGAAGAGCATTTTGCTTTTTACAAAAGCTACATTAAGCACTTTAATCTTCCCTTGGATGCGGAGCAGTTAACCAGCTATTCTGTTTTCTGTCAGGTGTTGAATGATCTGGTCAAAAGACTTGAGCTTCAGGGAAAGATGAATTACCTGCAATTAAGAAAATTCGGATGGCTCTATGGTGAAACAGTGCTGAAGGAAGCCAATGTACAATACTAGAAACCATCTCAAAAATGATATAAGAAAAACTGTCATTCCGAACTTGTTTCGGAATCCTCTCTATTTTTCAATTATGTACGATAAAAAATAGATGCTGAAACAAGTTCAGCATGACAAGCACAATTTTTAAGATGACTTCTAATTGCTTGATAAGTAAGTTGTGACACGTGAATAAACATGAAAAAAGAAAGCACCAACACACGCTTAAGTCCTGAAGAGTGTGAACACTCCTGGCAGCAGCATTGGAAAAAAGCCCAGCTCAATTATGAATTGCCACCCGCTGAACGGAAATCGGCTAATGATGAACATAACTTTTTAAGTCAGCATAGAAGTAAACAAAAAGAACTAAAGCGACTGAGTCGAATCACCAAGGAGTTTGAAATGGGTTTTAAAAAACTTGGCAAGTTAGGACCCGCTGTTACCGTCTTTGGCTCTGCTCGTTTTAAACCAGGCGAACCCTACTACGAGTTATCAAGACAAACCGGTCATGTGTTTTCGAAGGCTGGCTTCACTGTTTTAACCGGTGGTGGACCTGGCGCGATGGAAGCCGCTAACAAAGGTGCACACGAAGCCGGTGGACCAACGTATGGCTTAAATATTATTCTTCCGCACGAACAACAACCGAATCCCTATGTAACCGATAGTTTTGAATTCAACTATTTCTTCGTGCGCAAGGTGATGTTGGTAAAATATTCATGTGCCTTTATTGTAATGCCTGGCGGATTGGGAACGCTGGATGAACTTTTCGAAGCGGCTACCTTAATTCAATGTCAGAAGATTGGTCCTTTTCCCCTTATATTAGTAGGAAAAGAATTCTGGAGTGGTCTGCGTGACTTTGTTGCCTTCATGGCCGCTCAGGGAGTTTTTACTCCGGAAGAAGTTGGGTTCTCACGCATTGTAGATACGCCTGAAGAAGCAGTAGAGATGGTCTTGAAAAGTTTACCTGCCGATTTCAAAAAACAACTCAAGCCTCTGAAACATAAAAAACAAACTGGCAAAAAGAAACAGTAAACTTGCCTGATGAAGAGAACGACAAGTCATTCAATTTTTTTAACGCTACTACTGGTGTTGTGTACATCGATAGCGGGGCAAAGTCAAACCATCCTTGTTCCTCCTTATTTGCAACCCGGTAATGCAGCAACGCTTAACAAAGAGAGCAAGGTGATTCTTTGGGAAACGGACAGCCTTGAAGGCACTTTTCAGGTACGCTATTCTACCGCATCGGGTAAGAAAAAAGTAATGACTGCTAAAATCAGCAAAACAAATTTATCACTGGCTGGCAAGCGCACCTGGATCTATCGCGCAGTGCTTCCGAACCTTCGTTTTGATGAAGCATACACCTATACCGTAAGCTTACAGAATAAAATTATTGCGCAGGCTACTTTTACCTCACGCAGTAAGAAGCAACAAACACACTTCGCGGTTATTGGAGATTTTGGTGCTGGCACTCCGGAACAGCTTTCCATTGCCAAACTACTTGAGCAACACAAACCGGATTTCGTCCTGACCACTGGTGACAATGCCTATCAGGATGGCCGCACCAGTGAGTATCGAAAAAATCTTTTCCCTTACTACCTGCCCATGCACGTGGACAGCAGCATGAAGTTGATGCAGACCACGCCTTTCTACATGCTTATGGGCAACCACGATATTCACAGCAGAGATCTTAGCAAATTTCCGGATGGTCTTGCTTACTTCTATTATAACGACTTACCCCTGAATGCCCCACCTACCACCTTGACACTTCCTGTGTATGGAGACGAAAATCAAGTAGCCACATTTAAAAAAGTAACGAAAGGAAAATACCCGAACATGCTCAACTATTCCTTTGATTATGGGAATGTGCATATCACGTGTTTAGACGCCAACCTCTACATCAATCCTGTAGACCCTGTGTTACTTCAATGGCTGTCCGAAGACATTGGCAAAAGCAAAGCCGAGTGGAAGATTGTTACTTACCACCATCCCCCATTTAACTCGAGCATTGCACATTACACTGACCAACACATGCGCCTGCTCGCACCCTTTTTGGAAGAATGGAAAGTAGATTTAGTCGTCAATGGCCATGTGCACAACTACCAACGCACCGTACCGCTTCGCTTCAAGCCGCAAATCAATGAAGCGGGTGACCGTTACGTGGTTGGCCCCGAAGGTGAAATCAACGGGACCTTTGCATTAGACACCTTGTATGACGGACAAAAAGATACTACCCCGGAAGGAATCATTTATATTGTGACGGGTGCTAGTGGTGCCCCACTCTATGATCGAAAAATTAGCAACCAACCGGAACGCTGGAAACATGAGCCCAAAGAAAACTGGGTTCCCTTTACCGTTAAATTAATCTCCGATCGCCACTCCTTTACCCTCATCGATACAAAAAGTAAAACTTTAGTACTCCGACAGATTGATGGAACCGGTCAGGTGATCGATACTATTACAATCACAAAAAATTAAGCAACTGAGAAGTTCAGTTAGTCCGACAACCTTCCAGGATGGATCGTTTAAAAAGTTGATCACTCTTTAAGATCTCGTAAAATTCCTCCACATAATTGTGCATGTCCTGAGTATCGGTATCCTTCAGGAGTGCAGATTGTTGATCAATGAGTTTGTAAAAATCTTGTTCTCGCTGAAGATACTCTTGTCGGATTTCCTGCATCACACTTTCTTCTTTACAAAAACCACGGTACACCCGCTGCCGCACATCGCCTGTTCCCAAGGATGGAGGATTGCTTTGCGCATAACTGGCATTCACGATTCCAGCCATGTCAAAATCATAAGGCAAGGGCATGTACTTTCCTTCGGCAAAAAGAATATTGCTGTTGTGCTGATAGACAGCAGACCAATCAGCGTTGCCAATCATGTATTGAAAATAATCGTTGCGTACTGTCTGGCGCGCATCAAAAGCTGCAGGATTAAGTCCCTTCATTTCAATGATCTTCCCTTGACTGCGATCAGCAACCTTTGAATTGTCTTCTACCAAAAAGCCCAGTAAGTCAAATACTCTTGGCTTGCGTCCACTCATTTCAGTCAATTCCAGGTTCACCAGCCTCGTTTTAAAATGATAAGGGGTAATTACTTCATAAAACTGATAGCATACATATTCGCGTGCCACCAGGCGATTCATCGTACTTTGCTTTTCACACGGCAACACCAACTTCACCGACTTATTGCCTTCGAAGGGAGTGTTCAGCACTTCCTTCTTTTTAAACTTGAGCTTCAGGGGAGGGAAGTAGCAGTTTTTTAGTCTGAAATTTCCGCGTACGCGTGCTTCAGTTTCCAGCTCAATCCATTGCCCGGATTCTTTCTCGTACAAAAACTTTCCACTGCTATAGGTAGAGTCGTTTGTATTCTTTTTAATAGCTTTGATAGAGCCACTCGCTTTCAAATGGATAGAGTTCTTTGATGCAAAGAGTGGATTCACTTCCTGTGCCCGGCCCGGAAGTGCAAAAGAAAGAGCAAGTAAAACAACCAGACTACTTTTTTTCATACCATGAAGTTTCTTAACTTTTTCAATCTACGAACTTTTTTAGTGTTGGCGATTTCCCAGATAGCCACTTTTATAGCCATCCACTACCAAATAAAATTTAGCCTCGATTTACTCTTATTTGGTTTGGCCATTGGTTTTCCCCTGGCTTTCTCCATTCAGGCAGCCTTTAAACGGAGAGACCGGGCTTTGGAGTACCTCAGTCTGTTTAAAGCGGGGACCTTAGCACTTCACCACTCTTTCATGGTTTCAAAGAAATTGGGAACGGAAGCAAAAGCGGAAGCCACTACTCTTCTTTCAAATGTAACGGATCAGGTAACAAGCCAACTCCTTCAGCGCAAGGTGCCTTTCAACACCGTGCAGAATAAACTGGATGCCGTCATGGACTTTATAGAAAAGCACCGTGAAGAAATCTCCAGCCGAAATATTATGCGCATGATTCGCTACCTGAAAGACATCACCGAAAGTTCTGCCTACCTGATTAGTTTGATTAATCATCGAACCATGGTTGGTCTGCGTTTCTACACCT
>Ga0075163_10001545_pt1 | contig 31025 bp, 30 predicted proteins | sample JI1023141ADNA_FD_71478 | JGI IMG/M metagenome (GOLD analysis project Ga0075163, IMG submission 71478) | Wastewater effluent complex algal communities from Wisconsin, to seasonally profile nutrient transformation and Carbon sequestration -... | ecosystem: Engineered > WWTP > Effluent > Algae...
TGGGAAGTCCATGATGGATAAGAAACTACCAATTCGCCTTGCGGCACTGCGTAACTCCAACCTGATTGGCTGGGTTGCAATACTGTTGATGTAGCGATGTAGTCCTTGATCAGGTTCTGTAATGTTTTGGATTGACTTTTCTCGGAAGCTGGTTTGTCGGTAAATGATTTTACATACTCAGCCAAGGCTTGTTTAATGTCTCTGGACGTTTCGTCTTTTATACAAACTATATAAAGAGTGTCGCTTTGTAGTTTCTGTTTTACCATCCGGTAGATTTCGCCCTGATGTTCAAACTCACCATCTACACGGGTGTATTCTTTAGAGTCGGTAGCGTAGGGAACAGTAAGCGGGACTTTGATGGTAACTTCGTGTTGGCGTTCGTATTCGTCCGAATCAAATAATGCCTGAAGGTTTTGTTTGTTTTTAAGTTGCAAGCCTTCCAAAACGCCATAATATCCCAGCACATTTAGCAGGAATAACAGCATCATAAATAGGGCAAAAACTCTTTTCACAAGTTTAAAGGTAGCGAAATGTTCGAAATCTCAAAATCTAGGCTGAAAGATAAGTCTTCAGAAAATTTCCAGGTACTACTTAAAAACCTTGCGCGAGTTGAGAATACTGCTGCCGATGCGGTCTTTGATTTTCTTTAAAGGCAGCGGCTTTCGAAGTTTGGGTGGGTCTATTTCCGGGTCGATGTCCTCAAAGTAGCCTACCGCCCGCAAGGCGATAAGCGGATTGAATTTTGGATACTTGCAGGAATAAAACTCAATCATCTGGTTGAGTGAAAAATGTTCCAACAAAAAATAAATGTCGATGAAGTCTTTTAACCGTTTGCCCGAGTTGCTGATGGCGTTCAACTTCATGGCGGCAATATCGGCCATAGAAAGAAAAGTAATGCCCTCTTCGGTTATGGGTGGGTTGATGAGTGGATAGTTGTGGGTTATGAAATCTGTTTTTATTCTATCCACAAAAGAGAGTAAAGTGTTTTTTGCTGAAAAAGTTGCCTCCACTGAAAATTCATTTCCAAGTGTATTCATCAAATCAGTTGGCTCAAAATTTTCAGTGGTAAATAAATCAATGTCAATCGAGTTTCGATGTCCAAGTTGCAATGCAAGCGCAGTTCCGCCCACAAGGTAAAAGCCTTTAAGGGCATCGTAGGCCTGCAGTTTTTTAATCAGGTCAAAGGTTTGGGGCTGAATTAAGAATGGGTCTTTATGCAGCATCTAAAAAATCTGACTTTAAGAAAAATCGGGAGAAATCTTTCATGCGCTGTGTAAGTTGAGCACTCCAATCGATGGTTTCCAGAATTTTCTGTTCTCCATAATACCTCAAAATCTCACGCCACTCTTCAAGTGTGCCACGCTCCAGCACCCGTTCAATCACAATCTTATACGACTTATCGTAATTGAAAGTCTCCACATCATACTCCCACAACAGGCGATCTGGGATGTTCGGTTTTTTACCCATGAACTGTTTTATTAATCGTATTCAAGATACAAAAACCAATGCGTTTTGCCTCGTAATTTCTGAGCAAAATTGGCTTAAAAGAAGGCTTAGATATGCTCTTTTTTATTCTTCACCAGGTCGTACATCAACTCGCGGGCGCGATGCAGTTGGGCCTTAACGGTACCCAGCGGAGCTTCTAATTCCACGGCTATTTCTTCATAACTCAGTTCATGAAAATAGCGCAGGCGCACCAGCTTCTGGTACTTGCCCGGAAGCATGTTTACAAACACCTGAATCAACTCTTCTTTCTGTGCTTTGATGGCTTCATCCTGTGGATTGAGATTACCATCATCTTCCACATCAATACTTACCGACTGGCCATCATCATCCGTAAAGGTATTTTGAATGCTGAGGGTGTTGAGTTTTTTCTTCCGGATAAAGTCGATGGTGTTATTGGTGGCAATGCGGAATAACCACGTGCTGAACGTAAAATCTTTTTTAAACCGGGCCAGGCTGCGAAAGGCTTTTGAGAAAGACTCCATGGTAAGATCTTCGGCATCGTCAATGTTGCGCACCATCTTGAGAATCATATGATAAACCGGCCGCTTATAGCGTTGCAATAGTTTAGCATAAGCCTTGTCATCGCCACCAACGGCCATGTCTATCAGCTTAAAATCTTCCAGTGCTTTGGATGAAAACCGGTTTTCTTCTAATTCTTCCATCGTAATCGTTTCGCAACTAACGCCCTCAGGCCGGTTACAAGATAGTAAAAGACAAAAATAAAATCTAAAACCGGTATTTTCCACATTTCGAAAGTTACACCGGTTTTGCGCGCCAACAGGCGGAACAAACCTATGAGTATCAACCCTCTGAATAAAATTACACCCACTGTTAAATAGATTGAGCTGATCAAAGCCGGCACCAGCAAAAACCAACTGCCCAGCCAGGTGAACATAAATAACCCCAACACAAATTTATCGGCTACCCTATAATGCCGGCCAGCCGCCAAGTGCCTGCGCTTCTGGTGCAGAAATTGTTGCCAGCCTGCTGACGGTTTGGAGTACACAATACTTTCGGCAGTAGCCAAAGCAACTGTATTTTTTCGGGTAGCATATTGATTTACAAACAGATCATCGTCACCACCCGTTACATGTTGATGCGTAATAAAACCCTTGCCCGACAAGAACTTTGATTTTTTATAAGAGAGATTGCGGCCCACGCCCATGTAGGGATTACCCAACCAGGCAAAGCCAAAATATTGAATGGCGGTGAGCAACGCTTCGAACCGGATAAAGGCATTAAGCCAACCCGATTTTTTCTGATATGGCGAAAAGCCCAGCACAATCTCTGTTTCAGTTTGGTAGCAAGATGTGATAACTCTCGCCCATTGATTGCTATTGGGTCTGCAATCAGCATCAGTAAACAAAAGGTGTTCATACTTTGCAGCTTTGATGCCGAGTGTCAAAGCATATTTTTTTCCACTGATGTGATCGGGTTTGTGCTGTACGCGCACCATGCGCAGGTTAGCATGATGTTGTGTGGCTTCGCGCAAATAATCAAAAGTGCCATCGTTGCACCGATCCTCCACCACAATAACTTCAAACTCGGGATGATCCTGCGTAAGCAGCAAGGGCACCAACTCGCGCAGGTTTTCTTCTTCATCGTGGGCACACACAATAATAGATACCGGCTGGGGCACACCGCTTGCCGGAAGATTGTTTCGCAGAAATGCCAACCCCAACAAACACAGGTACACCACCTGCACACTAACCACCACCAGAAAAACAATCGTAATTAAACTCAATGACAATTTTTTAAGCGCGACAAAGATAAGGCTTCATTCATACGGGCAGCACTTACTTCGATGCTTCCCTGAAAAAACCTGCCAGTACTTTGTATTTGCACGCCCAAAACCCTACCCCTAACTTGCGGCCAAATGAAATTTACTCTTTCTGCTACCGATCGTGATTCAAAAGCCCGTGCGGGCATACTTAGTACCGATCATGGCGAAATTCCAACTCCTATTTTTATGCCGGTGGGTACCGCGGGTTCTGTTAAAGCCGTACACCAACGCGAACTTGAAACTGATATTGACGCAAAAATAATTCTGGGTAACACCTATCATTTGTATTTGCGGCCCGGCCTCGGGCTTATCGAACAAGCCGGTGGGCTACATAAATTTATTGGATGGCAACGGCCCATGCTTACCGATAGCGGTGGCTACCAGGTTTATTCGCTGGGTGCCAACCGAAAGATTACCGAAGAAGGTGTGATCTTCAAATCGCACATTGATGGCTCAAAACATGTGTTTACACCCGAAGGTGTAATGGATATTGAGCGCACCATTGGGGCCGACATTATTATGGCCTTCGATGAATGTACGCCTTACCCTTGCGAATATGAGTATGCAAAAAAATCGATGGGACTTACCCATCGCTGGTTGCAGCGTTGTATAAAACGGGTAAACGAAACGGAAGGAAAGTATGGCTACACGCAAGCTTTGTTTCCGATTGTGCAAGGAAGTGTGTACAAAGACCTACGCATTCAATCAGCAGAGTTTATTGCTGCGCAAGATCAACCCGGCAATGCCATTGGTGGTTTATCGGTTGGCGAACCGCACGAAATGATGTACGAGATGACCGAAGTTGTGTGTGGTATTTTACCGGGCGATAAACCCCGCTACCTGATGGGCGTTGGCACACCCGAAAATATTCTGGAATGCATCGCACTTGGTATTGATATGTTTGATTGTGTAATGCCAACCCGCAATGCCCGCAATGGCATGTTGTTTACCACACAAGGCATCATTAACATTCGTAACGAAAAGTGGAAAGATGATCTTTCGCCTATTGATGCAGAACTGGGCGATTATGTGAGTAGCTTTTATTCGAAAGCCTACTTGCGGCACCTCATTATCTCGAAAGAAATTTTAGGCGCACAAATTGCTTCAATCCACAACCTGGCGTTTTACCTTTGGTTGGTGAAACAAGCCCGGCAACAAATTCTGGCGGGTACTTTTAACACGTGGAAAAATAGCATGGTTAAAATCGTGTCGCAACGCTTGTAACTTTTTTTGAATGACCATTCTCGATCGGTATATCATTAAAAAAATTCTCGCTACGTTTTTTTACGTGGTGCTGATTCTGGTGGCTATCATCACCGTTATTGATATAACCGAAAAGTTAGACAAGTTTGTAATCAACAACCTGGGCACCGCCAGTATTCTTGGTTATTATGGTGACTTCATTCCGTGGATAGCCGGACTTATTTCGCCTATTACAGTTTTTATTACCATTGTATATGTAACCTCGCGCATGGCCGCGCATACCGAAATCATTGCCATACTAAGTAGCGGTGTAAGTTTTAATCGATTGCTGGTTCCTTACTTTATTGCGGGCTTTATAATTGCGGGTTTAAGTTTCTATTTGAATGGCTGGATAATTCCAAAATCGAATCGTGAGCGAATTGAGTTTGAATTACAGTATTTCAAAAAGAACAACATGACGAGTCGATCTAACATTCACATGCAGATTGAACCCAACGTGTATTTATTTATTCAGAACTTCAGCAGCCAGAATAATGTAGGCCACCAGTTTTCACTAGAACGATTTGATAGCAACCGGCTGGTAGAAAAATTAACTGCTGAAAATATTCAGTGGGATACTGCCAAGCATAAATGGACTATGCGGTACTGGAAACGTAAACAGGTAGATAGCATTTTCAGAATACAACAAGTTGGCGCATCGTTTGAGCTCGCTTCGCGCGGAGATGCGATGGACACCACCTTAGCCGTAACACCCGAAGACTTTGAAGCCACTGATCGTGGTTATGATGGCATGACCATAGACGAACTTACGGAACATATAGACAAAATGCGCTTTCGTGGAAGCACGGGTGTGGAGGCTTACGAAACTGAAAAACAAATCCGGTTTGCTATTCCGTTTACCATTTTTGTGTTGGTGTTTATGGGCGTAATTGTTTCCTCGCGCAAAAGTCGCGGTGGCACGGGTTTCCAGATCGCATTGGGATTTATGCTCTCGTTTGTTTTTATTTTGTTCTTTACCATGACGCGCACCTTTGCTGAAAGCGGTTCACTCCCACCCTTTATGGCGGCCTGGTTACCCAACGGAGTTTTTTTTATACTTTCGATGGGCATGTATAAATACGTTCCGCGGTGATTGCCACAACACGAGATTATTTTCATCTGCACTTTCTGGTTTTTTTGTGGGGCTTTACTGCCATACTGGGTAAGCTCATTACCATTCCTTCTGTTGAAATGGTTTTTTACCGAACGCTTTTAGCCGCAGCGGGTATGGGGTTAATCATGCTGCTGTTCAAAAAATCGTTTTCTATTTCTTCCTCTTTATTGATGAAAGTTTTTGCCACCAGTATAATTGTGGCCATTCACTGGATTGCTTTTTTTGTGTCTGGAAAAATCTCCAATCCTTCTACCAGCCTGGTTGGTTTTGCTACCTGCTCATTCTGGGCAGCCATACTCGAACCCATCCTCAAAAGAAAAAAAATTGCTGCGCTTGAAATTGCATTAGGTGTTGTGGTGCTGGTTGGGTTAGGAATTATTCTTGCTTTCGACTTTAAACATCCATTGGGTTTGTTGTTGGGTGTAATCGCGGGTTTAACGGCTGCGTGGTTCAGTATCATTAACTCTAAACTGGTGCATCAGGTAAATGCTTACGCGATTACGTTTTACGAAATGTTGGGCGCCTGCGTACTCATCTTGCTTTTTATGCCGCTGTATGTGCAATTGCCTATGGTTAATAATCTTAATCTTGTGCCTACATTAAGCGATTGGTTTTACATCGCCATAATGGCGTGGGCATGTTCGGTGTATGCGTTCTCGGCCTCTATTAATCTTTCCAAACGTATTTCTGTTTTTATGATTCAGCTTGCGCTGAATCTGGAGCCTCTTTATGGAATTGTGTTGGCGTTGCTGGTATTCGGGCAACAGGAAGTAATGAACTGGCAGTTTTATGTGGGTACTGCAATTGTGTTAAGTTCGGTTATTGTTTACCCAATTTTAAAGCGAACTCAACTTAAGGCAGCTTGACTTCAGTATCGTCCTATGCGAGATACAATGCAATAAGTAAAAGGCGTCCTGACCGCTTCGAGCGGTCTGACGCCTAATATGCATACTCTCATTTTTGAAATGTCATTCCGGAGGAGCAAGCAGAGTTGTTGATTGAAATCTGTGCAGAAATAATTTAAAGAAGTTTCATTCCAGGATGGCGAAATTCCGGAATCCCGCTGATGACGCACAAGTTCAAGATGAAATGCATTTCATAGTTCATATTCAAAACCTCAACGGGATCGCGGTATGTGCTTAAAGATTTTCAATTTTGTTTGATCCCGGTTGCCCAACCGCGAAGACATTTCATAGATAATTTTTGTGCAACTAAGACGGTTTACTTCAAGTATCGTCTCCCGCTTCGGGGACGATACGATTGTTGTTGACTTAACAATGCATCGTCCTCTGCGAGAGACGATGCGGGAAGTTTGACATTTCATAGATATTTTTTCTATGCAACTAAGGCGTCCTGACCGCTTGGAGCGGTCTGACGCCAAACTCAATTGAGTATTCCGCCCCAATAATCGGCAGTTGCAAACTCAGCTTTTAAATCCACAGGCGAATTAAAAATTCCAAACACAGAAGCACCCGAGCCACTCATGCAGGCATACACGGCTCCGTTTTTATAAAGTCGTGATTTTAACTCAGCAATAGCCGGAAACTTTTTAAACACAGAAGTTTCAAAATCATTTACAAGCTTATCGCGCCAGCTTTCAATTGGTAATTGCAAAACATCTTGTAACCTGTTTGCCGGCTTGGTTGGAGTTACTCCGGCATACGCATCGGCTGTAGCCACATGGACATCGGGTTTTACCAACACCAGGTATTTGCCTTTCAAACTAACCGGTTCAACAGAAAGTATTTCGCCCCTACCTTCGGCCATCATCGGTTCATCTTGTAGAAAGAAAGCACAATCGCTACCCAATTCCGCAGCATAATTTTTTAATACGGCTTGCGAAAGATTCAATTTAAAGAGTGTGTTGAGTGTGCGCAACATAAATGCAGCATCGGCAGAGCCACCACCCACACCCGCGCCCATGGGCAAGATTTTATGTAAATGAATTTTTACAGATGATAGCTTAAAATCATTCGCCATCAGGTGGTAAGCCTTCACACATAAATTATCATTCACCGCACCGGCAACGGTTAAGCCCGAAGTGGTAAAATCAAACTTATCCGATTTAATTACTTCGAGTATCTCGGTTCGGGGTACCGGATAAAAACAGGTTTCAATGTTATGATAGCCATCGCTTCGCTTCGCCACTACGTGAAGCCCGAGATTAATTTTGCAATGTGGGAAGAATACCATTTTCGTGTGTTAGCAAAAGTTGACAGTTGACAAAAACACAATTGACAACAATTTCACAATTCATTGTCAATTGCCCCGAGTATCGGGGTTTGTCAATTGTCAACTTATTTTGTTAACCGTTCAATCAGATTATTGGTAATACCCGATGAAGAGAAACCGCCATCGTGCATCAGGTTTTGCATCGTAACCATGCGCGTATAATCCGAGAACATAACAGCAATGTAGTTGGCGCAATCTTCTGCGGAAGCGTTACCCAAGGGCGACATCATATCGGCAAAATCAAAAAACACATCGAAGCCGGAGATGCCCGTACCTGCAGTAGTTTTGGTTGGCGATTGTGAAATAGTATTTACACGCACTTTCTTTTTGGTGCCATAACGCTGACCATAGCTGCGCGCAATAGATTCCAACATGGCTTTGGCCTGGGCCATATCGGTATAGTCGGGGTAAGCGCGTTGTGCGGCAATATAACTTAACCCCACAACCGAAGCCCACTCATTCAAGGCATCTAATTTTTCTGAAGTCTGTAAAACTTTATGAAACGATAACGCAGAAATATCAAGCGTTTTTAAATACCACTCGTAATTCATGTCGCCATACTCTTTGCCTTTGCGGATGTTGGGACTCATACCGATAGAGTGCAACACAAAATCCAGTTTACCACCCAACACTTCCATCGATTTGGCAAACAGGTTATTCAAATCTGTTTCCGAAGTTGCATCGGCTGCAATTACCTGCGCATTACAGACTTCGGCTAACTTATTGATAGTACCCAGGCGCATGGCAATGGGCGCATTGGTAAGTGTAAACTCCCCACCTTCTTCTTTTATTCTCAATGCTGTTTTCCACGCAATAGAATTTTCATCTAACGCTCCGAAGATGATTCCTTTTTTTCCTTTAAGCAGATTGGCCATGTGAAGTGCGATTTAAAAGTTTGGCAATATTACAAATTTCCTGTGCATTGCACCTATTTTTGCATGAGCAACAATCTTTCCCCAACCGACAATAAACCAGATGAAAAACAAATTAGGCTTCAATATAGGTTTTGCCCTTTTAGCCTTCACTTTAGGCCTGGCATTGCTCCGAGAATTTGATTTTCAAACTTTTACATTTAGAAAGCAAATCTTAGGTTTTCTTTACCTGATAGTATTCATCAGCTGCGTTTACTTAACATTTAAGAAAAAGAAAGAATCAGAAAAGTAAAAAATGTTACACACCTTGGTTTGCCATGTACCAACTGATTCTTCGTTGAATTATTTTGTAAAGTCTTACAAGATTTATCCTATTTAACTTTTGTGCATAGTCAATCAAATTGCTAAATCCGAAAACTCTCTGTGAAAAAGCAAGCAACAGCACCTGTAGGAATTTTTGATAGCGGCATCGGTGGCCTTACCGTAGCGCATGCTATCCAACAGGAATTACCCCACGAAAGCCTGATTTATTTTGGCGATACGGCTCATCTTCCTTATGGTGATAAATCAGAAGCTGCCATTCAGGCCTTCTCTATTAAAATTGCCGATGTATTATTAAAGCAAGGCTGCAAAGTAATTGTGATTGCGTGTAACTCGGCCAGCTCAGCCGCCTACGAACTTTTGAAAGAATATGTGCGCCACGATGCACACATTATAAATGTAATCGATCCGATGGTGGAATACGTAGCCGAAAATTATCCTGGCAAAACCGTAGGGTTGATTGGCACCAAACGCACCATAAACTCAAATGTATATACGCGTAAGCTGGAAGAAGCCAACAACACCATCAAACTAAAAACTTTGGCCACACCTTTATTGGCACCCATGATTGAAGAAGGTTTTTTCAATAACCAGATCAGTCATGAAATTATTGCGCAATACCTGGCCGACCCAACCTTAACGGATATTGAAGCCCTGGTACTGGCATGTACACACTACCCGCTTATTAAACCCGAGATTAACCAGTATTATCAAAACAAAATTGCCGTTCTCGACTCTGCTGCTATTGTAGCGCGGGCCTTGCACCAATATTTAGCGGCACATCGGTTGTTAAACACCACTGCCGCTACACATCAATTCTTTGTATCGGATTACACCGAAGCCTTTGAAGCAGCCACTAAATTATTTTTTAAGAGTCAGGTGCAGTTGAAGTATCATCCGTTGTGGAATTAAAAATTTCTATCAACTTCTGGTTGGGGTGAAGATTCAAGCTGGTGAAGAACCAGCTTGGGCGGAGCGGATGTGAAATATCTTACGTAAATAAAGTTTGTCAGCGGGCATCGTTTACTTTCTTTTGAAAAAGAATTACAAAATAGATGATGAATAAAGTGACATTCGTTAGAATTACGAGTCCATTTTCAACCAGGCTTAGATAGGCAATTTCGGTTATATCAGTGTCCTGTACTTTAGAAAGCTCAATTGCTTCACCGAAATTTGTTTTAACATATAGATTAAGGATAATTGAAGATGCAATTATCAGTATAGAAATTAGACCTATAGTCCGAAAAGCTTTAAGTGATAGAAATATTGTTCGTTCGCTGTTATTTAATTTTTTTGAAGAAAATAAACGGAACAATATAAACAAAAGGGTTATAAAAATTAATCCTCGAAATGAAATTGAAGTTAGAGTCAATACCTTGAGAGGTAATAGTGAAAATATTATTCTAAATAATCCATCTAATATATTGTCCACAGAGTTGATTACATAAGAAAGCAACATGCCTAATACTAAAAGTAATATGGTAGAGTTTTTTACTTCTTCTTTTGTATCAAATATGTCCATAACTAATCTTATCTGTGAACATTTTTTGTCAAACGAGTCTTTGTTCAATCAAGGCCTTCACGTTTTACGTATCCGGCCGCCTTACCTACAAATCCTAAATATACGAATGCTTATTTGCACAAATCCACCCAGTATAAGAGTGCTATACGAAGGTTAATGCTTCATAACCATTCACATCGACTAAATCCAATCTACTACAGGGGGAAATTAGTATCAATTACGAAATAACTCATTACTTTATTTCAGCTCCTTCTTAAAACGCTTTATTAGAGGTTACGCGTTTGACCTTCCTTCTTTTTGAGAAATATTCTTTAATTTCTTCAAAGTCCATATTTGCAATGTCCTTGCTTATTTTGTCGCGTTGTTTTCTCATAAATTCAACCGCCTTAAAATCTTTTTCTATCGAAGCTGTTTTTGTGGCCATATTAAATCTCCTTAGGTGTTCTTATTTCCAACGTAGGGTGTCCAAGTCTTAAATTTACAGAATTGTATCCTCTTATCCTGTTAATGTTTACAATGTGTTTAAAGTTCCAACTCACCAGAATGTCGACTTTGTTTACAGTAGCCAGGGCAATATGAATACAGTCGGCCCGACTCGTTTTTCCAACTACCTTTTCACGTATGTAGGTATCGGCTAAGTTCACAGACTCCTGGGTAATTTGAACAAACTCTTTTTGCTTTGAAGTCAGGCTATTGAAGTAGTCTCTAACTTTTTTTGGGGCGTCCGCTAATTCGTCAGTGGTGATTTCAGAATAAACAATTTTTAATTCACCCCTCTCAACTCTATCAAAGAATGGCCTTGTATCGTCTGAGAACTCAACATCAAAAAGTCCACCTATAACTGATGTGTCGATATAAATTCGCTGTATCATAACTTCAATTTTGCCTAATCCTAAATATACCTAAGTTAAACACACAATCCTCCAATAAAACGCACTGCGAAATTCAGAGTACCAAAATTTTTCAAACCTGCATCACAAGATAAACTCCCTCCAATTCTCTTACATGTAGGATTTTTTCATTTTGCTCTGTTTATATCTCAAATAAAAGCAGAAATTTAAGCCTTTAACCAAAGGCCGGTGCTTACCACGTTGCTGTTCATATTACCCTTTCTGGTATTTTATATCGTTATGGTGGTGTATGCCGAGCGTAAAATTTCTGCCTTTATGCAAGACCGGCTCGGCCCTATGGAAGTGGGCTACTATGGCATTTTACAAACTGTGGCCGATCTGCTTAAGCTCTTGCAAAAAGAAGACCTGGTACCGGCAACGGCCAATAAGTTTCTTTTCAAGGCTGCGCCTCTGCTCATTTTTGTACCCATATTTCTAGGGTTTAGTGTGCTGCCGCTCTCGGCCGGGTGGAGTTTTGGTTTTTCATCCAGCCTGTTTTTTTTACTCGCCATTATTTCGTTGGATGTAATCGGGATTGTAATTGCCGGGTGGGCATCTAACAATAAGTATAGTATGTTGGGCACCATGCGTTCGGTTGCACAGATTATTTCGTACGAAGTACCCCTGAGTATTGCCGTGCTCTGCGTGTGTGTATTCGCACAATCACTCGACTTACAAGAAATTTCTTTTCAGCAAGGAATTTTAAATGATGGCGCGGTTCCACTCTTTGGTATTAAAGGGTTACCTGATGTAGCCGCTATTGGCGGTATATTAACGTGGAATGTTTTCCGCATGCCCGCATTGTTCATCGTTTGGATTGTTTTCTTCATTGCCTCGCTGGCCGAAAGCAATCGCGCCCCTTTCGATTTACCCGAAGCCGAATCTGAATTAGTAGCGGGCTATCAAACGGAATATTCTGGTTTTCGCTGGGCTGTAATCATGCTGGCCGAATACGCCATGATGTTGCTGGTAAGTTTTGTAGGTGTAATTCTATTTTGGGGAAGCTGGAACACACCGCTACCCAATGTGGGTTCGCTTTTGCTGGCGGATTGGACAACCGGGCAAGCCGGAAGCTGGAGCCTGCACGTGTGGGGCATTTTCTGGTTGGTGTTTAAAACTGTTTGCATGATTGTGCTACAAATCTGGATCCGATGGACCTACCCCCGCATTCGGTTAGATCAGCTCACATCTTTAAGCTGGAAGTTTCTTACTCCACTTGCTTTTGTATTACTTTTGGTTTGCGCACTCTGGAAACTCTGGTTATTGTAATTGTATGAAGATTCGTTTTAAACTACTCCTGATCGTAACGGCCCTGCTGGCCACACCAGCGTTTGCTCAAAATCTGGATAGTCTGCAGGCGGTACTGCGCAACACCACGGGCGATTCAACGCGGTTTGCGTTAATGATCGAACTTTCAAAAAAGTATCAGTACAAAAACTTTGCAAGCGCAAAACAGTATTCTGAACAAGCATTGGCTCTGGCCGAAAACAAAAACTGGCCGTGGGCCAAAGTAATTGCATACTCGCAGGTGGGTTTTTTGGCCACACTCAGTGGCGATTACACCAGCGCTATTAAATTCGATAATCAGAATCTGCAACTTGTAATCGCTCAACGCGATAGTGCTTCTATTGCCGAAACGCTTAATTTTCTTGGTAACGATTACAGCGACCTCGGCAAATACGATGAAGCCTATTATTACTTCACACAATCGTATCGGGTGGCGCGGGCTATTAACGATTCGTTGAAGATGACGGTAGCCATTTACAACATTGGTACGGTGTTAACTGAATTAGGGCAATACGATCTGGCGTTAGATCATTTTTCGGTAGCTACCCGAATAAGCGAAGCCATTAACGACATTGACGGGCTTCCATACAATCAGGATGCCGTGGGCGATGTATTTCTACGAAAAAAAGATTTTAGCAAAGCTGAAGATAATCTGGTTAAAGCATTAAAAAATACTAAAACCCGAAAGCTTACTGTACTGGAACCACGGGTACTGAAACACCTGGCGCGATTATATTTTGAAACAAAACAATTTGATAAGGCGCTGGCCAGTTACGATTCGGCCGCTAAAATTTACAGAAGCAACAGCAATCAGTTTGGTGTAGCCGAAGTTAACCTGGGCATAAGCGAAATTCTGATTGAACAAGATCGCTTTGATGAAGCACAGAAAATAATTGAAGCCAGTCTGGCTACCGCCCAAAGTTTCAATGCCGACAAAATGAGTATTGATAGTTACAAGTTGCTCTCCAGCCTGGCCGAACGTAAAGAAGACTTTGTAGATGCACTTGATTACCACAAAAAATATAAACAACTGGAAGATTCCTTATTCAGCAGAGATATGGTGGAGAAAATTTTTCAGGATCAGCTTCGGTTTAAAACCGAAACCAAAGATTTTGAAATTGCCACGCTGAGTAAAGCCAGCTCCGATCAGCAGGAAGAAATTCAACGCGAAGAGTTTCTACGCAATATCCTGGTAGTAGTAGTAGCACTTACGGCCATCATGTTGTTTACGGTGTACCGCAGCGGGCAGCGCAGAATCCAGATCAACAAACTTTTGATGGAACATCAGGAGGAAATAAAAAGACGTAAAGATGAACTGGAGCAACTCAACCAGGTAAAAGATAAATTCTTCTCTATTATCTCGCACGATTTGCGTTCGCCTATGAATGCCCTTTCGGGAATCTTAAATCTGATGGAAGGCGATAACATTACCCGCGAAGAATTTTCTACTCTTACCAAAGAATTACGTACGCAGTTTAATCATACCCGCACGCTCATCAACAACCTGTTGGATTGGGCCTTGTTGCAGATGGATAAACTCAAAATACAACCCGAAAAGATTGAGTTGTCGGCATTGGTTGGTGAAAACTTCAACTTGCTTGCCTCCATGCATTTGAAGGACATGCAATTGATTAACAAAGTTCCCGCCAATACATTTGGCCTGGGCGATTTAAACATGCTTAATCTGATCCTCAGAAACCTGATCGTCAATGCTATTAAATTTTCGAAGGCCGGTGGCAACATCGAGATTTCTGCTACTGAAAAAGCGGTCTGGATTACTATGGCCGTGCGCGATTTTGGTGTAGGCATTCATCCTGAAGTTCAAAAGATATTGTTTGAGAAAACGATGGGCTACAGCACCCGCGGCACCGCCAACGAAAAAGGTACTGGGCTGGGTCTTATTCTTTGCAAAGAGTTTGTGGAGAAAAATGGTGGCACCATCTGGTTAGAAAGCGAACCCGGCAAAGGCAGCACTTTTTATTTTACTCTCCCCAAAGCATAGTCGGGGTAATCATTTTACTTCTATTTTTGTTACTTGAAGTGATTGTTGTGATAACACCATCGCTCACCAGCTCTGCATGCAAAAAAAACAGTCGTATTGGAGTAATCTAACCATCGCCATTAAAACATTGGCGCACGGACTGTCTTTAACGTTTAAACATCTGGTGCAGGCACGCAAAAGCACAAAGTCGTTTGCCATTACAGAACCCGGCTACTTTGAAGCCCAACAAGGAATTGCTACCGTTCAATATCCGTTTGAAACTATACCCGTACCAGATAACGGCCGCTATAAACTACACAATGAAATTGATGATTGCATTGTGTGCGATAAGTGTGCAAAAGTTTGTCCGGTAAACTGTATTACGATTGAGCCTATTCGTTCGCCCGAAGAATTTGGTAAAACATCGGATGGAACCTCGAAACGCATTTATGCAGCTGTGTTTGATATCGATATGGGCAAATGTTGTTTCTGCGGATTGTGCACAACCGTATGCCCAACCGAGTGCCTCACCATGACGAAAGAATATGATTTCTCTACGTTCGATATTACTACACACAACTTCGGCTTTGGCGATATGACTGCCGAACAAATTGAACAACGCAAAAAAGAGTGGGCCGATCATCAGCAAACCAAAACAGCCACAACAACATCAACTTCAACGCAACCTAAACCGGTGGTTGCCATGAAACCAAAATTCAAACCACCTACTCCACCCACGCAACCTAACGCATAATGGAACAAGCGGTGTTGTACATATTATCAGGTATTGCTGCAGCCAGTGCATTAGCTATGATTTTTGTACGACAAGTATTTTATGCAGCCTTGTGTTTGCTGACTTGTTTACTGGCATTAGCTGGTATTTATGGTATTATGCATGCAGGCTTTCTGGCTATAACACAAGTTTTAATTTATGCCGGTGGCGTGTTGGTGTTAATTGTGTTTGCCATTGTGGTAACTAACCGCATTGAAGGTAAACCGCTACACGTTGAGTCACAGCATCGCTTTATTGGTTTCCTTGTATCAGCTGCAATTGCACAGGTGCTGGTGTGGGGTTATCATCAAACCGGGTTTATGATTTCCCCCACTCAAACCGAAAAAGAAATAAAGCCACTAGGTGTTGCACTCTTTACGGATTATGCTGCACCATTTGAAATAGGTGGTGTATTACTTTTGGTCTGCCTGATTGGTGCCGCGCTCACCGCTTCATCTTTTAAAAAATCTTCGCATGACTGAGACCAACTTTTTATTTTATCTCAGTGTGTTGTTGTTCTGTAGCGGATTGATGATTGTATTCACCAAAAAAAATGCGTTGTTGATTTTAATGGGCATCGAACTGATGCTAAATGCGGCCAACCTTAATCTTGTTGTATTCAACCGACAACAAACCGGCATGGACGGCCAGCTCTTTGCGTTGTTTGTAATTCTGGTGGCCGTGTGCGAAGCGGCAGTGGGCATTGCCATCATTCTGCGTGTGTATCATTATTATAAGTCGGCAGTACCCGATCAGGTAAGCGATTTGAAAGAACATGAGTAACGCCATCATCATATTGCTGATTACATTACTTATACCGGTGGTATCAGCCGGCATTGCATTTTCCGTAAAGGAAAAATACGGCTGGCTTATTCCCATTGTTTCTTCGTTGCTACTACTGGCCGCAGCCATCGCAGTATTGTTTCCGCTTTTTGGTAATACACAACTGACTGAACAGTTTTCTCTACCGTGGTTATCCATCGGCAACACAAGTGTAAGCATAGGTATTTTAGCTACACCGATTACGCGCCTGATGGCCGCAGTAGTACTTTTTGTTTCAGCTATGGTGCATATTTTTTCTATTGGCTATATGGCCAACGAAAAAAACACCGATCGGTACTTTGGATTTTTAGGATTGTTCACGTTTGCCATGTTGGGGTTAGTGTACAGTACTAACTTGTTGATTACGTTTTGTTTCTGGGAGTTGGTGGGATTTTGTTCTTACCGATTGATTGCACACACACAACAAAAACCTGCGGCTACACAAGCTGCCACCAAAGCATTTCTGTTAACCAAGGTTGGTGATGTTGGTTTCTTAATTGGCTTACTGATTTTATGGACACAAAACGACACACTTGAGTTAGCCTATATTACTTCACCATCAGGAGTGTGGAGTACCGTTGCTGGTCTTTGTATTTTTATTGGCGTAGTGGGTAAGTCCGCGCAATTCCCATTATTCAATTGGTTACCCGATGCCATGCAAGGCCCCACACCGGTATCGGCATTGATACATGCTGCCACTATGGTTGCTGCCGGTATTTTTATGTTAGTACAATTAGTACCGGTGTTTACACCTCATACACTTTGGGTAATGACGGCTGTAGGAATTGTATCGGCACTAATGGGTGCGGCCGGTGCGTGGTTGGTTACTGACATCAAAAAAATTCTGGCCTATTCTACTATTTCGCAATTAGGGTTTATGATTCTTGCACTCGGCCTGGGTGAAACCACTGGTGCATTCACACATTTGTTGCATCATGCTTTTTTTAAAGCGGGTTTGTTTTTAGCAGCGGGTTCTGTTATTCATGCTATGCATCAGGCAACGCATCAAACGGAAGTTGACGTGCAGGACATTCGTAACCTGGGTGGCTTACGCAAACAGATGCCGGTTACATTTATTGGCTTTGCCATTTGTGCAGCCGCGCTTGCGGGCATCCCGCTAACATCGGGGTATCTTTCAAAAGAATTAATACTTACAGCAGTACATCAAAAAAACATCTGGTGGTTAGAGTTATCGGTATGGATAATTGTTTTTGCCACACCTTTATATATACTTCGATTATTCTGGTTTGCATTTCTAAAACCAGCTACGCATGTATTAACTGTAAATGAAGCCCCGTGGATTATGCGCTTACCTGTAATCTTACTGGCCATTGGTTCTATTACTTTTTTATTTCAGCAAGGTCACCTAAGTTCATTCGCCACGCAAATTCTACAAACTGAAATTGCAGTACCAACCAGTATTGTCATCATTTCATTAGCGGTAACTGCTGCTTCACTGCTCACAGCATGGCTCAGCAAAAATCTCAGCACCCGCTCCACCGAATTTTTGATTCAGAATTTTCTGGATAGCATTAATCTATATTTGATTCGGTTCACCACTTTTGCAGGAAGCTTAACTACTACCTTCGATAAAAAATGGATTGACCGTTCCATTCACACGCTTGCATATGGTAAAGTAATGCTGGCGCATGTGGCAGGTTGGGCCGATCGAAACATGGTAGACGGTACCGTACATGGCGTAACCTGGATGGCGCGTGGCCTTGGAGGCCTTACCCGGTCGGTTGCCAATGGAAAAATTCAAAGTTATTTACTGTGGGCTATGGCTGGCTTACTTATTTTTATAATCTGGATGCTTTACTGATGCCTTACTTATCACTCTTAATTTTTATTCCGGTTATAACTGCATTGGTGGCATTGCTTATTCCGGCACGATACACGCGCGTATTTCCGTGGTTAACCATTGGTGTTAACATCATTCAGGTAATTCTTTTTGTGCTGATGCTTTTCAACTTTCACGCAGATGGCGGCTTGCAATTAGTAGAAAAGCATGCGTGGATCTCGCTTTCGCTGAATAATTGGGGTCAGCTACAAGCGGAATATTTAGTTGCTGTTGATGGATTAAGTTTTCCGTTGGTTGGATTAAGTGTAGTCATTATGCTGATTGCAACGATTTCTTCGTGGCATATCTTAAAAAGTCGCAAAGGATATTTTGCGTTGTTGCTCATTCTGAATGGTGCCATCATTGGTAGTTTTTGCGCGCTCGATTTTCTGCTGTTCTATGTCTTCTTCGAGTTTATGTTGTTGCCCATGTTTTTCCTTATCGGGATTTGGGGCGGCCCAAAACGCGAATATGCTTCCATCAAATTTTTCCTTTATACACTTCTTGGTTCCATCTTCATATTGATTGTAATGATTGCGCTTTACCTTTCAGTTCAATCGCCCGAAAACTCAAATGAAGTAGTGCATACTTTTAATGTGCTGCACATGCAAAACCTCGAAAACTTTATTCCGGGTTCGTGGTTGGATGCAGCGTCATCCGGTTCGTGGCGATTGTGGGCATTTGCTTTATTGTTCATTGGCTTTGCTATTAAACTACCAGCAGTTCCATTTCACACGTGGTTGCCCGATGCACACGTAGAAGCACCAACAGCTATCTCTGTTGTACTGGCCGCTTTGCTTTTAAAAATTGGTGGTTATGGAATACTCCGATTTGTATATCCGGTATTTCCTGATGGTGCGGTTTACTTTAGCGATTGGGTTGCAGGGATTGGCGTGGTCTCTATTATCTATGGGGCATTAAACGCGTTGGCCAGTAAAGATCTAAAACGCCTCATTGCTTATTCATCGGTTTCGCACATGGGTTTTGTACTGTTGGGCATTGCCTCGGCCACCACCGAAGGTATTGCCGGGGCCGTTTACCAAATGGTGAGTCATGGAATAATTTCAGCCATGCTGTTTTTAATTGCCGGAGTATTATATGATCGTACGCACGATCGTATAATCGAAAACTATTCGGGCCTTGCATCGCAAATGAAACATTACACCGCATTTGTGTTGATTGCTTTTTTTGCATCGTTGGGCTTACCCGGCTTTTCCGGTTTTATTGGTGAAGTGTTAATCTTCTTCGGAGCGTTTCAATCGCAATCGCTTAATAATCTTGTGCCGATGTGGATGCCCATTGTAGCTACGCTGGGATTATTATTAGGAGCCGCCTACTACTTGTGGACCATACAACGCATGTTCTTCGGGCCGTTTGCTGTAAGAGCCAACTTTGCCGAACTCAACGACCTGACCACGCGCGAGTATGCCATGCTTTTACCGTTGGCAATTATGGCTTTGTTGTTTGGTATCCTCCCACAAATTCTACTCGATTATATCAATCCGTTTGCAGAATCGTTTCCGAGTATGTGGTTTTCGTTAGGGATAAATGCAAATCCATAACGCAATGCACCAACCAGCATCTATAACATCATCGCTTGCATTTGTTATCCCCGAAATTATTCTGGTGGTTTCAATATGCATTACGCTGGTGTTGGGTTTATTCTTAAAGCAGAACAAGTCGGCTGTGTTGGTGTTGGTTACAGGCGTAGCCATGCTTACTGCAATTTGTTTTGTGGCATGGAACTGGCCCCACCAACCAGAGCCCATTTTTGCCGGAACATTACGTACTGATGACTTCGCAGCATTTTTCCGAGTACTGTTTTTATCGGGCGGCTTGCTTACACTTTTTATTTCGCTCCAAAAAGAAAGTGCCACCGAGTCTGTAATCCTGATTCAAGCCATTGTATTAGGTGCTTGCCTGCTGGCCATGAGTATGCACTTTGCTACTGTACTTGTTTCGCTGGAATTGGTTTCGCTAAGCGGCTATGTGTTAGCTAGTTTTGCTTTCAATAAATCAAGTTCGGAAGGAAGTATGAAATATTTTCTGATGGGCTCCGTGGCTACAGCCTGCCTGGTATATGGCGTATCCTTAATCTATGGCATTACCGGAACGTTGGATTTTTCTTCGCAGCAATTTGTAGATACCCTTATCCAATCGCAGTCGGGCTTAATATTGATTGCTGCCTTTTTTATTCTCGCAGCCGTACTCTTTAAAATCACCGCGGTACCGTTTCATTTATGGGCACCCGATGTTTATCAAAGTGCTCCTACACCTGTTGTTGCTTTTCTTTCGGTTGTACCCAAGCTGGCTGGGTTGGCGCTGTTTATAAAAATTGTATTGGCTTTTAATCTCTTTGGCCAGGCAACATTAGATTGGCGAGTGGTCATTGCCGGCATTTCAATTTTATCGATTGTAATTGGCAACTTATCCGCATTAGCGCAAACCAATCCTAAAAGAATGCTGGCTTATTCTTCCATCGCGCAAGCCGGATTTTTGCTGGCGGGAGTAGCCACATTAGATCTGGCCGGCATTCATGCCACTATGTTTTATGCGGTTGTGTTTTTGCTTATGAACCTGCTTGCCTTCACAGCATTGCACTTCTTCGAAAAGTGGAAGGCTTTACCAACTATGGCCCACTTTGCAGGCCTTGGTCGCGTGGCGTTTATTCCCGCTTCGGCTTTGGTAATCGCGCTGGTAGCCCTTACGGGATTGCCCCCCACAGCAGGTTTTACCGCAAAACTTTTAGTATTCAGTTCGTTGTGGAGTGCCTGGGCAGATAGTGACTTAACAGTGTTACTGATACTTTTTATCGTGGGCTTATTAAATACCGTAATTGCCCTATACTTTTATCTTAAGATCCCCTATTATCTTTTTCTGAAAGAGACCCCACCGGGAACGGCATCCATAAAAATTTCATTTACCGGCAATCTTTTAGTGATCATCTTGGTTATTGCTATTATCTGGCTCTTCCTCAACCCTGGGTTGTTGATGGGTTGGATAAATCGGATTACTTTTGTGCTGTAAAAGCAACCGGATTGGGCTTACCCACGGAGACCGCTTAGACAGGAAACCCGAAAAAGCTAATTATGAGCGATTCCATCCTTCACGAGTGCGGCATTGCCCTCATTCGATTGCGCAAGCCACTTTCCTACTACATCGATAAGTATGGCCCCACGTATGCCATCAACAAGATGTACATTCTGATGGAAAAACAGCATAACCGCGGACAAGACGGTGCGGGTATTGCAAACATTAAGATTGATCATAAACCCGGCCATCGCTTTTTTAGCCGATACCGTTCAATAAAACCGCAACCCGTAGCGCATCTGTTTAAAAAAATCGGCAAAAAATATAAGAAGGCTCAGAAAGAAGGTAAGGACAAATTTAAAACCGAGCAGTGGCTAAAAGATAATGTGGCTTTTAGTGGCGAACTCTGGCTGGGACACCTGCGCTACGGAACACATGGCATGAACAGCATCGAAAATGTGCATCCGTTTTTGCGCCAGAACAGTTGGCGCAGCCGTAACCTGGTAATGGCCGGTAACTTTAACATGACCAACGTAGATGAGCTTTTCAATGTGTTGGTTGAGTTAGGCCAGCACCCAAAAGAAAAAGTTGATACCGTTACTGTGATGGAAAAGATTGGTCACTTTCTTGATCTGGAAGTACAATCTCTCTTCGAGAAATACAAAGAAAAATTCTCTAACAAAGAAGTATCAGAAATTATTGAGAAAGAACTTGATCTGGGGCGGGTGTTGAAACGCGCATGTAAAGATTTTGACGGTGGTTATACCATGGCTGGCCTTACGGGATCAGGTTCTGCATTTGTAGTGCGCGATCCATCAGGCATTCGTCCGGCTTATTATTATGCCGATGATGAAGTGGTGGTAGTGGCTTCTGAAAAACCTGCGATTAAGACTGCGTTCAATATCAACTACTCGCAGATAAAAGAAATTCAACCCGGCCATGCACTTATCGTGAATAAAGATGGTGAGTTTCATCATCAGGAAATAACAAAGCCGCTGGATAAAACTTCGTGTAGCTTCGAACGCATTTATTTCTCGCGCGGAACTGATCCGGAAATCTATCAGGAACGGAAACAGTTAGGTAAGTTATTGGTGCCACAGATTTTAAAGGCTATCAACTTCGATTTAAAAAACACCATCTTCTCTTACATTCCCAATACAGCCGAAACAGCTTTTATGGGTATGATGTCGGGCATTGAAGATTACCTCATCGCCAAACAGAAAGATATTATTATCGATAGTAAACCCACCGTTGATTCGTTGGATGATTTGCTATCGTTCCGGCCGCGCATCGAAAAGATTGTAATTAAGGATGTGAAGCTGCGCACCTTTATTACAGACGATAGTCACCGCGATGATATGGTAGCCCACGTGTACGATACTACGTACGAAGTGGTGAACAAAGGAAAAGATACGCTTGTTGTACTTGACGACTCTATTGTGCGGGGTACAACCTTAGAGAAAAGCATTTTAAAAATGCTGGATCGGCTACAGCCTAAAAAGATTGTGGTAATTTCATCCGCTCCACAAATCCGCTTCCCCGATTGTTACGGTATTGACATGAGCAAGATGGGTGATTTTGTTGCCTTCCGTGCGGTGATTCAATTATTGAAAGAACAAGGCAAAGATTATTTACTGGGCGAAGTGTATGAGCAATGCCAGCAAGCCTGGCAGAATGGAGAGCCTGTAAATCATGTGAAGAAACTTTACGAACAGTTTACCTACGAAGAAATCTCAGAAAAGATAACCGACATTGTTCGTCCTGCCGACATGAAAGCCGATTTGGAAGTAATTTTCCAAACGGTAGATAACCTGCATAAAGCTATACCTGCACACAGTGGCGATTGGTATTTTACCGGCAACTATCCTACACCGGGTGGTATGCGCGTAGTGAATCGTTCGTATTTGAATTATATGGACGGGAAGTTGGTGCGGGCGTATTGAGCCTCGAGCTACACTCAATTAAAACCATAATTCTGAGCGGCACCGTTCGGACAAACAACGTATATCAGATGCAATTCGTGATCTGATGAATCAGTACCTCAGATGAGTGAGCGAAGAATCCCCAAATTCAAAAACTCCGAAAGGAAGATCCTTCGCGCTGTTTCCTCAACTGGTTAAATCATCAATCTGTTCGCTCAGGATTGCAACCAGGTCACGGCAAATAAAAATCGAACACAATCTCATTCATGCACTTAAAATGTCCTTTTGGGCAAGCCGCATAACCAATTTTAGAACATGGCCGGCATGATACTTTTTTGTTTTCAAGCACAGTAAACTTAGTGCGATATGGATACATGCCAAACTCCGGAATAGTATTGCCCCAAATAGAAAACACTTCTTTCTTAAGCGCAGCTGCTATATGCATTAGCCTGGTATCGTGCGCAAACACATACTTTGCATTTTTTACCAGGCTGGCCGATTGATTGATATTAAATTTACCACACGCATTAAAGATGATTGTCTTCTTGCCTAATTCAGTAAGCCCCGCTTCATACTCGCTTTGTTCGGGCCGCTCGAAAAATGCACGAATAACTTCAGCCGTCTCAAAATCTTCTTTACCACCTAACAACACAATCGGTTTATTTATTTTATCGCACAACTCAATCATGCGTTTGAGGGGTAACTTTTTGGTGTTGTGTTGTGCACCCATCGCGTAAGCCACATACCCTTTCTGAAACTCGGGTGGCAACCAATCCATAGGCACATTATCTTTTTCAGGAATAAAATAATCCAAACCCAATGCATCGGTTTTTAAACCCAGAGGCTTAAGCGTATCGAGGCAGCGATCTACCAGGTGTACATTCGGCAATCGGTTTATCTTTAAATTCACCAAAAGCCATTTCTGCAGGTTGAGTTTATCAAAGCTATATGCTTTAACGCCCAATGCAGTTTTAATTATGCGCGTGCGCAGGTTATGGTGCAAGTCGATAACATAATCGTAACGTTCGGCCTTTAGTTGTTTAATAAAACCCGGCAAACTCTTTCCTAAAACCTGCACCTTATCGATATACGGATTCGACTCAACCAGTACGGTGAACTTTTCTTTGGTGGCAAAATGTACCTCCGCATCATGAAGCTGGGTTTTAAGCACCCGTACTACCGGTGTGGTGAGTACAATATCGCCAATGGAAGATAACCGGATCACTAAAACCTTCATTTCTTAGTAGTTATGCCACCTCGGAAAATTACGAATTCAATTTGCTATTTTAGATTCTTTAAAGAACTTAACCATCTCAAAAAAACAAACACTATGAACTACTGGTTATTAAAGACTGAACCCGATACGTTTTCGTGGGATGATCTGGTGCGCGATAAAAAAGCCGTGTGGGATGGTGTGCGCAACTTTCAGGCGCGTAGCAATATGAAGGCTATGAAAAAAGGCGATTGGGCCTTTATCTATCATACTGGCGATGAAAAATCGGTTGTAGGTATTGCCGAAGTGGCCCGTGAGTTTTATCCCGAACCGAAAGACCCCGATTGGGTGGCCGTAGATTTAAAGCCGGTGCGTAAACTAAAATCGCCAGTGGCACTATCTGTTATAAAAGGTGATAAATCACTTGCCGCTATGGTGTTGGTTAGAGTGGCCAGGCTCTCGGTACAACCGGTAAAAAAAGAAGAGTTTGATCGTGTGCTTGAAATGAGTGTATAAAAATGATGCGCTATTTCTTCTTTGTTGTTGTACTTTTTACATCGGGCTTGCTTGCTGCACAGAACCAGACTGCACGTTTTGAGCGCGAGCAAAAAAACAGCGATAGCGACTACGTAATTATTTCATTGCATAAAGAAGGCCTTGCATTGGTTCGCGATAACGACAAATTCAAGGCGAGTAAAAAACAATGGGAAGTAATCCGGTTAGATACCACCCTGCAACAAGTCTGGCAACTTGAGATGGATATTGAAAACAGGTTACGGTTAGTAGGTTATGATTATCGCGATAACCTGATCTACCTGCTCTTTCGCGAAGGCGACCATGAAGCAAGCGACCTTACGTTGTTTACCATTCATACACAATCGCAAGCCATAGGCCGCTACACCATTAAACAAGAAATTACATTCAAGGTTACGCACTTTAGCGCATTGGCAAGCACTATTACATTGGGTGGCTATGTTTCAAGCGAACCCGCCATTTTGTTGTACGATTTGCAAACCGAAAAAGCTAAACTGGTGCCGGGCTTTTTTGTAACCAATTCAGAGCTGCTGGATTTACGCGTTAACACCAACAACACGTTCAATGCATTGATCATGGACCGCAGCAACAAACAAAATAAAAAATTGTTGTTAAAAACCTTTGATGCAACCGGTGCCGCATTATTGGAAGACGAAATGGAGATTGACAATGAGCGCACCATCCTTTCTGGTATTACCAGCACATTGATTAATGATGAACTATTGGTGGCCGGTACCTGGACGGAAGGCAACTCCAAACAAGCCAGTGGTATTTTTACTTCGTTGATTGATCCGTTCTCTAAACAAACTATTAATTACTATGACTTTGGCAGGTTTAATCACTTTGTAGATTACCTGACTAATAAACGGGCAAGCAAAATCAAAGCTCGTTCGGTTGAAGCCGCTAAGATTGGGAAGATTCCCGAATTCAAAACCTATGCAATACCCATGCGGTTAGATGAACAACCGGAAGGCTTCAGTTTGCTGGTAGAAGTTTATCAACCATCTTCCAACTTTAGCCCGTATCCTTATTATGGGAATTTCGGGCCACCCATGTCTATGTACTCACAATACGGTTACAATCCGTTTATGAATCGTTACTACAACGCCCCGTATCAATACAATCAACCTGCGCCTGGCGATTCAAAAATGATTCATGCAGCATTAACCGTTTTAGATTTGAAAGGAAAACCTTCGCGCGATTTTGGATTAAAGTTAGAGGATTTGAAAACCAGTACCGTTGAACAAACTTCTGATTTCATTTTCTACAAAGGCGAAGTGGCTTTGGGTTTTAAGAAAGAAAAAGAAGTAAGACTATTGCGCAGCCTCAACGATGAGATTGAGATGGACACAGTAGAATCGAAAGTATTAAGCCCAACCGAATCAATCCGGCACGAATCAGAAGCGGCAAGTTACATTCGCAGTTGGTATAACAATGTGTTTTATGTGTGGGGTTATCAAACCCTGCGTAATTCAAGTCAGGGTGTGTTGGAATCAGGCAGGCAGGTATTTTATCTCAACAAAATTGAAATTAAGTAGCACGATATCGTTATTATTTATACTTGCTTGCCCGGTACTTGCACAAGTGGAGCAACTAAGTCGCTATGAATTGGTTCTTAGCGATCAGGACGAACTCAATGATTTTAAAGTTGCTTCCTTAGAAGATGACGGGTTATTCATTTATCGTAAAATAGAAATAGGCAATGAAGACAGGCTACATATTATCAAAGTAGATACTTCTCTTAACGAATCGTGGCAAGGCTACATTTCCATCGCCAAAAATTTAAGTATTTCACACATTAGGCTACACAATAAAGTAGTGTACACGTTATTCAAGGCATCTAATTTTATTACCGGTAATTTTCAACTTCTTGCTTCCAGCGTGGATAATGGAAGCTATCAGATTTACAACATCGAAAATTTTATACCGTTTAATCCAACCGAATTTATTGTAACCGAGAAAGGAGCCATGTTAGGTGGATATTTTAACTACCGGCCACTGGTTTTGTTTTTTGATTTTACTACAAAAAGAGCTCGTGTGTTACCCGGTTTTTTTAACGAACCCGGAGAACTTAATCAAATCAAACAAAATAAAGACGGTACAGTTGATGTGGTGGTGAGTTCTAAAAATTACGAACGCAAAAAGAGTTTATGGATTCGTAATTACAGTGCCGGTGGCGAGCTGATTAAAACCACTGTGCTAGAACCTGAAGATAATAAACATTTGATTTTTGGACGCTCGGCCAAAATGCCCAACAACGAGCAGGTTGTGGCTGGAGTTTATGGAGGTCGTGATATTAATTACTCGCGCGGAATTTTTGTGGCTGAGATAAATGCCGCTGGTGAGTACAAGACCACCTACTACAACTTTGGCGACTTACAGAATTTTTTCAGCTACATGAAAGTTAATCGCGAACGCAGAACCAAAGAACGAATTGAGCGTAGAAAAATAAAGGGCAAGAAAACCCGTTTTAGCTATCGGTTTATGGTGCATGAAGTGGTGCCTTACGGAAATCAATATGTGATGTTAGGCGAAGCATTTTATCCGCGCTACACGTATTCAAGCAGTCGCTCTGGCGGATTTGGATACTACGGTAACCCAATGGCGCGCAACGATCGGGTTTTTGATGGCTATCAATACACGCATGCGGTTATCATTGGCTTTGATAGTGACGGTAAACTTGTGTGGGATAATAGTTTTGAGATAAACGATGTAAAAACATTCGAACTACAACAATTTGTAAAGATTGCGCCCGATCGCGATCGCATTACCCTGCTTTATCTTCACAATAATCTCATCCGCTCAAAAACCATTCAAGGCAATAAAGTATTGGAAGGAAAAACTGCCGACCCGATGAAGACGCGGTTTGATTTTGACATTGTAAAAGAACGCGACACCGAAAAAAGCGCGCTGGATTATTGGTACCCCAACCACTTTTTTGCTTCCGGAATTCAGGTTGTACGCAACCAGGAACGCGAATCATCCTACCGGAAAGTATTTTTTATTAACAAGCTAAAATATCAATAGCCCTTTTTTGTTAATTTCGCGCAGGCATGCAGAAAAAACTCATCCTCGATTCAGACCTGCTCGACATTACTCTAAGCCGTCTTTGTGAGCAATTAATCGAAAATCACGGTAGTTTTAACGATAGTGTAATTTTAGGCTTGCAACCCCGCGGCATTTTTCTGGCCGAACTCGTACAACAAAAAATCAGAACCCTGGCTAAAAAAGAAGTGCCACTCGGCTACCTCGATGCAACTTTTTATCGCGATGATTTTCGCAGGCGCGATACTCCCGCCAAGGCAAGCGAAACCCGGGTTTCGTTTGTAATTGAGGGTAAGCGCGTAATTCTGGTAGATGATGTATTGTTTACCGGGCGCACCGTGCGGGCCGCTCTTGATGCCATGATTGCATTCGGTCGACCCGAAAAAGTTGAGTTGCTGGTATTAGTTGATCGCACCCACACCCGAGACTTGCCTATAGCTGCCGATTATGTGGGCAAATATGTAAACACGCTGGAGTCGCAACGCGTGTTGGTAGAATTAGTGGCGCAGGGCCACAAACAAAACAGAATCTGGTTAATCAACAATAAGGTATAAACGATGTCCTCACTCAGTCAACGCCACCTGCTCGGAATTAAGAATATCACCGCTAAGGACATTGAACTGATTTTTGAAACTGCTGATAATTTTAAGGAAGTAATTAACCGACCAATCAAAAAGGTTCCTTCCTTGCGCGATGTAACCATTGCCAACATCTTCTTCGAAAACTCAACCCGTACCCGACTTTCATTTGAATTGGCTGAGAAACGCCTTTCGGCAGATGTGGTAAATTTTTCGGCATCAAACAGTTCGGTAAAGAAAGGTGAAACGTTGTTGGATACCGTACACAACATTTTAGCCATGAAGGTGGACATGGTTGTGATGCGCCATGCCAGCGTGGGCGCACCACATTTTTTATCGCGCCACATTAAAGCCAACATTGTAAATGCCGGAGATGGCACACATGAACATCCCACACAAGCTTTGCTCGATACCTTCTCTATTCGCGAAAAGTTGGGCGATGTACAAGGCAAAAAAGTAGCCATCATTGGCGATATTCTTCACTCGCGCGTAGCGCTATCAAACATCTTTGCTTTGCAGAAACTGGGTGCTAAAGTAATGGTGTGCGGCCCACCAACTTTGTTACCTAAGTTTATTGGTTCGCTTGGTGTACAGATAGAATTAGATGTAAAAAAAGCGTTAGAGTGGTGCGATGTAGCCAACGTGCTACGCATTCAACTTGAACGACAACAAATCAAATACTTTCCATCCTTACGGGAATATTCATTGTATTACGGCATCACCAAAAAGATGCTCGACAACCTGAAGAAACAAATCATAATTATGCATCCCGGCCCTATAAACCGCGGAGTTGAATTAAGTAGCGATGCCGCAGATTCAGCACATTCCATCATACTAGATCAGGTTGAAAACGGGTTGGCTGTGCGCATGGCTGTACTTTATTTACTTGCAGGCGCAACAGCGTGATTTTAATAAAGACCTGTCAGATCTTAAATTAACTTCGCTGTAAAGACCTGTCAGGTCTTAAATTCGTACTTTTGCAACGCATAAAAATTAACGTATGATCTACAATTCAATTATTGAAACCATTGGCAACACCCCTATGGTGCGCTTGAATAAAGTGGCGAAAGGAATTGCCGGAACGGTACTGGCAAAAGTTGAATACTTCAATCCAGGTAATTCTACCAAAGACCGCATGGCGTTAAAGATGATTGAAGATGCCGAAAAAGCCGGACTGCTTAAACCAGGCGGAACTATTATTGAAGGCACCAGTGGTAATACCGGTATGGGCCTTGCGCTTACAGCTGTGGCAAAAGGGTATAAGTGCATTTTTACAATGGCCGATAAACAATCGCAGGAAAAGATTAACATTCTGCGCGCAGTGGGTGCAGAAGTTATTGTGTGTCCTACCAATGTGGAACCGGAAGATCCACGCTCCTATTATTCAGTAGCTCGCAAACTCAATAAAGAAATTCCGAACTCGATCTATCCCAATCAATACGATAACCCGTCCAATGCTCAGGCCCACTTCGAAAGTACCGGCCCGGAAATCTGGACACAGACAGCAGGAAAGATTACACATTATGTAGCCACGGTGGGCACGGGTGGTTCTATGTGTGGCACTGCGCGGTATCTGAAACAACAAAAGCCAAATCTGGTGGCAGTGGGTATCGATACGTATGGTTCCGTATTTAAAAAGTATAAAGAAACCGGCCTCTTCGATAAGAATGAAGTCTATCCATACTTAACAGAAGGTTTTGGTGAAGACATCTTACCCAAAAATGTAGACTTCGATGTAATTGATCAGTTCATAAAAGTTACCGATAAAGATGGCGCTATTGCAGCCCGCAGGTTAGCCCGCGAAGAAGGAATGTTTGTAGGTTGGAGCAGCGGTTCGGCCTTGCACGGTGCTTTAGAGTATGCCAAAGAAAATTTGAAGAAGGATGATGTAATGGTAATTCTGTTGCCCGACCATGGCACACGCTACCTCAACAAAGTGTATAACGACATGTGGATGAAAGACCACGGCTTTCTGGAAGAGCGTGCGTATGGAACCGCGCGCGAAATTATTGCCGGAAGAAATGGAAAAGACACGTTGCTTACGGTAACTAAAAAATCAAGCATAGGTGAAGCTATTCGCATTATGAACAAAGAAGGCGTAGATCAGATGCCGGTATTGGAAGGAAATGAGTTTGTGGGCAGTGTTACTACCTCATCACTGATTGAAAAAATAATTCAAGATCCAACCATTAAAGACAAAGCTGTAGGCGAGATTATGGATAAACCGATGCAGGTGGTAGCGTTAGATAGCACGTTAGATGTACTCACCTCTATGTTAAATAAAAGCAACAAGGCCTTGCTGGTACGCGATGAACAGGAGAAAGCGCACATTATTACTCAACATGATATTTTGAAGGCGATGACGGTGTAATTGCTAGTACATTACGTAAAACAAAAACGAGGCTGTCTCAAAAGGGCAGCCTCTTTGGTTTTATGAGAGGGCAAAAAAAAGAGGAAGCCGAAGCATTCCTCATTTAGTGCAAGTCGCTATCTTGCTTGTGTGCGCTAAATCAAAAGTA
>Ga0075163_10001547_pt1 | contig 31017 bp, 29 predicted proteins | sample JI1023141ADNA_FD_71478 | JGI IMG/M metagenome (GOLD analysis project Ga0075163, IMG submission 71478) | Wastewater effluent complex algal communities from Wisconsin, to seasonally profile nutrient transformation and Carbon sequestration -... | ecosystem: Engineered > WWTP > Effluent > Algae...
GAAGCGCCTACTTCTGGCCCTTCGGTCGCGGCCCGCGCGAATGCCTCGGGAAGTACTGGGCGCTCTTCTACGCCACGGTCGCGCTCTCGGTCTACCTGAAGCACGCCACGACTCGCTTCGAATCGGCCTCACTCCGAGAGGGATTCTACTTCGCCGTGATGGTCGCCGACGGTCTGTCGGCGCGGTTCACGGCACGGTAGTCGCAGCTCGGGACGGGACGACGACCAGCACCGCGTCACGCCCGAGGGCCGAGACGGAGTCGTAGAGCGATCGCGCAGTGGCATCCGGACCGAGCACGAGATGGAGTGCGCTCAGACGGTCGTCGTACTGGAAGCGACCCGGGAGACGCGGGCACGGCGGCTGCACGGCGAGCACCTCGGTGACCGAGCGACGGGGGCGCAGACGGCGCACCGGCTCGCGACCGATGGTCTCGTCCTCGTAGCGGAAGGTCGAGACGTCGCAGACCGCGCCGACCCGCGGCGCGAGCAGGACGACCGCTCCCGCGGTGCCGTCGTTCCGATGGACGAGCATCGGCCAGATCGTCTCGAGGAGTCGCGAGCTCGGGAAGGGATCGTGAGACGCCCCGCGGCCGACGATCACGATGTGGAGGTATCCGGCGTCGACGAGGCCCGCGAGAGTCTCCCGCATCCGGGCGCCCGAGACGCGAGCGTCGAACGCGACGGGGAACGCCGGCGAGTGCAGGCGCGTTCCGCTGCGGACTTCGTCGTCGCTCGGCTCGGCGTCGAAGCGCGAGGCGCGGTCGCGCGTCTCGTACCACTGCCTCGCGCGGGCCCCGAGGTCGACCCCGGGCTCGAAGCGCTCCTGGTCGAGGTACGACGCCGAGTTCGTCCCGACGAGGAAGGTCGGCATGTGCATGACGTCGGCGTCGAGCGTGAGCGGCTGGAAGCCCGATCCGCTGAGGGGAGGCTCGTACGCGCGCTCGAGCAACCGGCCGTGCAGCGCGACGATCGCCTCCGGAGCGAGCGCGATCACGACGAGGACGACGCTCCGGCCGACGCGGAGTCGGCCGCGCCCTTCGAGGAGCGTGAGCGCGACGGCGAGCAGCGCGACGACCGCGACGAGGCGCGACGGGATCGCGGCGACCGTCGCGCGACCGACGACGAGCGCGCCGTCGTCGAAGGCGAGCGACGCGAGCGCGAGCGACCGAGCGACGAGGACGAGGAGGGGCACGCTCGCCGCCGCCGCGACAACCGTCGCGAACAGCGTTCTCGGTCCGATCGCGTCCGCGGCGAGGTCTGCGCGGCGCGACGCTCCGACGAGGAGCAGGAGGCAGACGGTGCCGGCGATCGCGGAGCACGCGATCGCCGAGAGCTCGACGCCGACGCGCAGCAGGATGTCCGGGGACGGCTCTCCCCCGTAGATGAAGAGACCGCGTCGCACGAGCGCGATCCCGAGGTGATTGGGGATCGCGAGCATCGGGAGCAGCGCCGCGGCGGAGGCGCTGCGTAGCCCGAGTCGATCGCGGGGCGCGAAGCCGGCGAGGAGTCCGACGAAGACGAAGAGCGGGATCGTGATCGGATCGCGGCCGCGAGTCAGCGCGCGGATCATGTCCTTCGCGACGTACCAGAGATGGGTCGGCCTCCGCACCCAGGTCTCGAGCTCGTCGAACGCGCCGATCCGCGACACCGAACGCAGGACGAACGTCGCCACCACGAGCGGGACGACGACGAGCAGGACGCGATGGAACCACGAGACGCGGGGACGCATGCCGCATCGTACGACATCGGCTCTTTCGCGGAGCCGACGTGACGCTCACGCCCAGGCGACGACGATTCGCCGCGGGCCGCGGTAGGGCATGCGGCCGTGTGAGACCGCGCGGTTGTCGATCCACACGACGTCGCCGCGCTGCCACCGGAACGCGCGGAGGTTCTTCCAGATCGCGTCGCGCACCGCCTCGATGTCCGAGAGCGGGATCGGGCTCCCGTCGCCGTAGGTGCAGTGCATCGCCTGGTCCTCGGCGTCGCGGACGAGCTGCTGCGCGAGGCCGAGCGCCGCGGCGACGCCCATGAGCCCGAGCATGCGTGGGCGATCCTGTCGGCGAGCGATGCGTCGGTATTCGCCCGCGGCCTGAGAGAGGTGGAAGACCTGGGCGTGGTTGAACCAGACCGGCTCGCCGGTCGCGGGATGCTCGCGCACCGCGGGCTGCACGTTCACCAGGCGGAGCCGTCCCTTCGGTCGCCATTCGAACGCGAAGTCGTTCTCGCGGCAGATCGCTTCGACGCGGTCGCGATCGCGGGTGCCGAAGAGCTCGTGCCAGGGCTTGAGCTGCCACGGTCCCATCGACGCGCCTCCGTCCGGGCCCTCGTAGTTGCGGACGTTCCGGACGCCGCGCTCGACGAAGCGCGCGCGCACCGCGGGATCGAGATCGCGGTAGACCGCGCGGAAATCACAGAGCGGCGTCTCGCCACCTTCGCCGCTCGGCGCGACGAGGCACGCGAAGAGCAGCCGGGACGGCGGATGCTTCACGAAGCTCATCTCGCAGTGTTGCGGGATCGGATAGAAGGCGGGCAGTTCGCTCGCGTTGAAGACGAACTCGGTGAGCGCGTCACGCGGCGACGTGCCGAGGTAGTCGTTCTTGAGCTCGTCCGAGAGTGCCCGCGCGATCCGCTCGACGTCGATCGGCTCGCGCAGGTCCGTCCCTCGGACGAGAAGCGCGCCGTGCTCCGCGAGCGCCGCATCGACCGACGCGCGCTCCCGCCGGAGAGCCTCGGCGACCGCATCGGGACGACCGTCTCCCTTCACCTCGAAGAGGCCGGGGAGCGACTCTCCGGGGTCGAGGGGGCGACGGTCGAACGAGGTCTCGTGGAGCGTGGGTGCCATGAATCGGGCTTCCGGAGCGGCCGAGGAACGAATCGAGACACTACATCCCTTCTGCACGTCCCATCACGACGTCTCGTGCCGTGGTCGATCGGTGCCACGCAGCCTCGTTCGCGCGGAGGCCCGGACGCCTCACTCGGGGAGCGTCTCGCCCGAGCCGCCCATCTCGCTCGGGACGTCCTTCATCGTGTGCCATCCGTCGACGACCCCGCAGAGCCCGACGAACGCGAAGTCGAGCAGGGGCTCGAGCAGCGCGATGCGCGTGCGCTGCTCGTCGAGCGGACGCGCGCCTTCGACGACGAGCGACGCGAAGCCGTGCACGACGGTCCACGCCTTGAGCTCGCGACGATGAAGACACGGCTCCATCGCGGACGAACGCTGCTCCGCGAGAAGCTCGTGCGAGCGGAGGCGTAGCGTAGGGCTCGGTCGATCGCGGGATCCCTCGCGCCTCCGCGCGAACCACCGCACGCCGAATCGGATCGTTCGACCGCGGTGGACGGATCGAGGCGCGGCGCCTAGAGAGTTCGCGATGGCCCAATCTCCCCGCTCCGCCGACCGCACTCATCGAACCGGCGCGATCGCCGTGGCGCTCGCGATCGTCGCGCTGTTCGCGTTCGCCTGCGATCGTCGCGCCGACGACGTCGGTCGCGCGAGCACGACGATGGGCCCGCAGAACGACCGTTCCGTGGCCGCGGTGGACGTCGTGGTCGCGCCGCCCCCCACTCCCGCTGTCGTCGCGCTCGCGGACGAGGTCTCTCCGACGAGCGCCACACCGTCCGAACCGACACGCACGGACGGCGGAGAGCTCGACGCCTCGACGAACGACGATTGCGGACGTAGGCGGGGCGAACGTCGTCGCGGTCGCTGCCTCGATCGAAGTCAGCGAATCGTCGACCCGTGGGCCGCGATCGAGCGGGCCGACGCCGAGGCCCGCGAGCGCGCGTCGAACCCATCGCCCTGAGACGTCGACGGAGCGCTCAGCAGCTGAGCCCGACCTGGGTGGCTGACCTGTCGCCGGTCGCGACACCATGAGGTCCGACGCCCCCGTGCATCCCGTGCGCGACGCCCATGTGTCCAGGCGATCCGTGGCCGTGGAATCGGATGAGCAGCGCTCGGCCGGGCCGAGCGCGCCGGACGATCCGTCGAATCGCCTCCTCCATGCCCATGTTCTGCCCGTACATGATCGAGACGATCGGATCCACGCCGCGCATCAAGTGCTCGCGATCCTCGGCGAGCACGCCGTGACCCGCTGTGCACTCGACCCAATCGCTCGCATCGATCGACTCGACGACGTCGCGATCGTCGCCGTAGCAGAGCGCGTCCCACGTGTTCGTGTCGATCGAACCGGTGGGAGTCATCCCGTGCGCACGCTGGAACTCGCGCACCGATCGTTCCGTGTTCTCTCCGAAGTGACCGTCGATCGCGACCGGCGCCGTGAGGAGGCCCGACGTCGTCAGACGATGTTGCACGTAGGCCACGGTCGGCAGTCGATCGCCCCTTCGAAGAATCACGTACACGGCGGACCTCGGGATGTGCGACCGAGGTCGCGATGCGGGGTGGAGCGTCGGCGGAGACGGCGACCGGACGAGGCCTCGGCACCCTAGCTCGTCCGGAGGCCCTCGACGATTCGCGATGCGCGATCAATGGTCGCTCGCGTGGCGGCCGTCGGGCAGACCGAGCGCGGCTGTCGCGCGGCGCAGAACGGATGCCCTCCTTCAGCTCGCGACCGAGGAACTCGCGCGCGCGCCGAGGAGCTTCGCGAGTCCGGCCGCGTCGACGGGCTTGTGGAGGATCGGGAAGCCGGAGGCATGCACCGCGCGCACGATCGCGGGATCGGTGTCGCCGGTGACGAGGATGGCCCGTGCCTCGGGCCGGGCCGCGGCGAGCTCGCGGAGGAGTTCGAGTCCGGACGCGCCGGGTAAGCGGAAGTCCGAGACCACCGCGTCGAGGGAGTCGAGCGCCGCGACGTACTCGCGCGCCTCGTCGGCGTCGCGTGCGACGACGACCTCGAACCCCCAGGTCGAGAGGAGCGAGGCGAGCGCGTCGCGCGCGAGCGCGTCGTCGTCGACCACGAGCACGATCTCGCCGTTCGCGTTCGCGCGGGCCTCGGGTGGCGCCGAGCTCAGGCGCCGATCGACGACGACGCCCGGGTCGGCGAGCGGCACGTCGAATCGGAAGACGCTTCCGCGACCGACGCGGGAACGCAGCGTCACCTCGGTGCCGACGAGCGAAGCCAGGCGGCGGACGATCGCGAGACCGAGACCGAGACCGTTCGACCGATCGCGCGACTCGTTCCCGAGCTGCCGGAACTCTTCGAAGATGAGCGCCTGCTCGTGCTCCGGGATGCCGGGGCCGGTGTCCCAGACCTCGAAGCGTGCGTGCTCGCCGCGGCGCCGGAACGCGACGAGGACGCCCCCGCGCTCCGAGTGCTCGATCGCGTTCGCGACGAGGTTCCTCGCCATGCGCAGGAGCAAGTCCGGGTCACCGAAGAGCGCGAGCTCGGAGGGTCGCACGACGAGCCGCAGCCCGCGCTCCGCGGCGCGCGGCGCCGCTTCCGCCTCGAGCGTCCGCAGGAGCGCGGACGCGTGGAACGGCCGCGGCCGAGGGACGAGCACCCCCGCGTCGAGACGCGAGACGTCGAGCAGGCTCTCGAGGAGCGACTTGATGGCGTCGCTCGAGAGCGTGATGCGATCGAGGAGCGCGCGCGCGCGGGTGGGCAGCGATTCGGAGCGGAGCGACTCGATGAAGAGGCCGAGCGCGTGGAGGGGCTGGCGCACGTCATGGCTCGCGGCCGCGAGGAAGCGGCTCTTCGCGAGGTCGGCGAGCTCCGCCCGCTCCCGCGCCGACTCCGCGCGTTCGTTGGCGACGGTGAGCCCCTCGACGAGGTCGAGGTTCGCGTAACGCAACGACTGCAGCTCGTGGAACGCGCGGCGGTTCGCCAGCGTCGTGCCGCCCATGTGGAGCAGGAAGAAGCACACGAAGCCCGCGATGATCTGGAACGATCGCTCGCCGGTGAGGACGAGGTGCAGCTCGATGGGGACGAGCGACAGCACGTTCATCGCCGCGAACGTCCTCGGCGTCGTCATCACGGTCGCCGTTCCGCCCGCGATCATCCCGGCGATGTTCAGGAGGATGACGATGAGCACGAACGGATCGGTCGTGAATCCGGTCGCCGCGACGAGCGCGCCCCAGAGGAAGCCACCCGAGATCATCCCCGCCGAATAGATCGGGAGGAAGCGGCGGACTTCGGCGTCCGACCGCGTTCGCGCATGGAACCGACGTCCGAGGACGAACCGCGCGATGGCCGCCGTCCACAGCGCCGCGAGCCAGAACGGGAGGTACGCGGTGGGCCCTCGGGACCACGCGAAAGCGAAGCAGACGGTCCCGGTCACGATCGAGACGGAGGCGACCGGGACGAGGTTCGCGAACGCGGCGCGGAGACCGGCGATCTCGATCTCCTCGGCGTGGGACGCCGGGACGGCTGGACTCGAGCTCATGGGGCGACGGGCTCCGGCGGATGGTCCAGGCGTCCATACCGCGGACGGGGACCGTCTGTCCTGGGCGTACGTCTCGGCGGGGGTCGCCGGCAGCGCCCGCCGCTGATACCGTCGGCCAGGAATCGCGACCCATGAAGCCACGACTCCGACTCCTTCTCGTCGACGACCACCAGCTCTTCGCGGAGGCGATCCAGCTCGTCCTGCAGCGGCTCGCGAACGAGGTGGTGGTGCGCAAGGTGACGAGCTGCGAAGAGGCCCTCGACTCGCTCTCCGTCGCGCGCGACTTCGACCTCGTGCTGCTCGACCTGGGACTCCCGGGGCTCCGGAACGAAGCGGCGTACGACGCGATCCGCGCTCGGGCGAACGGCGCGCCGATCGTCCTCGTCACCGCCGACGACAACGCGTCCGTCGCGCACGCGCTGCTCCGGCGCGGAGCGCGCGGGTACGTCCCGAAGTCGTCTTCGTCCGAGCTGATGCTCACCGCGCTGCGACTCGTGCTGAGCGGAGGCACGTACCTGCCGCCCTCCGTCCTCGACGACACGCGGCACACGGCTCCTTCGATCATCCTGACGGATCGGCAGCGCGACGTCCTCGTCGGCATCGCGGCGGGGAAGAGCAATCGATCGATCGCGGACGAGCTCGGCATCGCCGAGGCGACGGTGCGGGTGCACGTGAGCGGGCTGTTCCGAGCGCTCGGGGTCGAGAACCGGACGCAGGCCGCGACGAGCCCGATCGCGAGCGAATTGCGCCGAGGACGCTGAGCGATCCGCGTGCCGTCGTGTTCGCGGGCACGCGGATCGGCGCGCCCGGATCATGCGCCGAGACGAGCGCGTCGACGCGACCGGTGCGCGAGCGCGATCACCACGAGCGCCGCGAACACCGCCGGCAGCGGGTCGAGGTCGGCGTGCGAGCCGGCCCCGACGCGGCACGAGCATCCGCCTTCGCCGGCGGGGTCGGTCGGCTCGACCGCGCCGTCTCCGGTCGATGGCGTCCCGGAGTCGCCCGACTCGCCCGCGTCGGGGTCGACCCCCGCATCAGGGTCGACGGTTCCCGCGTCGGGGTCGACAGTTCCCGCGTCCGGTCCGTTCGTCGCGCAGACGGTGTCGGACGTCGACGTGCAGGTCGCGGTCGCGGTCTCGTCGACCCCGCAGACCGTGCACGGCGCGCATTGGCTCGTGTTGGTCCCTAGAGCGAACGACTCCGGGTCGCAGACGGAGCAGACGCGATCGTTCGTCGCGGAGGGCTCTTGCGATACGTAGGTTCCCGGATCGCACTCCGAGTACGCGGCGCAGCTCGTCATGTTCAGGCCGTCCGTGAACGTGTCGCTCCCGCACGCGGCGCAGGCGCGGTCCGCGGTGCTCGTCGGATCCGCGGTGACATAGGAGCCCTGCGCGCAATCGGTGGGCGACGCGCACGCGGCGGCGTTCGGCGTCGACGAATACGTCCCCGCATCGCAGGCGGCGCAGGTGCGGTCCTCCGTGCTCGACGGAGTGTTGCTCACGCGCGTCCCCGCGGGGCACGTCGTGAACGAGAGGCAGCTCGAGGCGTCGTTCGTGGTCGAGTACGACTCGTTCGGGCAGGTCGTGCACGTGCGATCGGTGGACGCCGAGCCTTCCACCGATACATAGGTACCCGCCGCGCAGGTCGACCAGGCAGAGCAGCTCGGGAGGTTGTTCGCGGTCGTGAACGTCCCAGGGCTGCAATCGAAGCAGGTCCGGTCGTAGTTCGGACCCAGGGGCGAGTTCTGCCACTGGCCCGGTCCACAGACCGTCGCCGGCTGGCACGCGGTGGAGTTGACCCGGTTTTCGTACGTCTCGGTCGGGCAAGCCGAGCAGATGCGGTTCGACGTCGACGTCCCCGGCGTGGAGATGTACGTGCCCTCGAAGCAGGCCCTCCATGCGGTGCAGCTCGTGGCGTTATCGGTCGCCGTGAAGAAGCCGCTCGCGCAGGCCTGGCAGACGCGGTTCGAGGTGCTCGTCGGCGCGGTCTGCTGGCGCGTCCCGGGCACGCAGGTCGTCGCGGTCGTGCACGACGCCGCGTTCGTGGTCGTCGAGAACGTCCCGGTCGAGCACGGGGTGCACGTCCGGTCGGCGGTCCGCCCGCCGTCGTTCAGCACACGAGAGCCCGGATCGCAGACGGTCTTCGCGGTGCACGTCGTGTTGCCCGTGCCGACGGAGTAGGTGTTCGTCGGGCAGGGCGAGCAGCGCGTGTCGCCGTTCCCGGTGGCGGACGCGTACCCGGCCGGGCAGAGGCCGCAGGTGATCGTCGTCGCCGTCTCCGAGCAGGTGGTGAACGACGAGCAGCCGCCGTTGTCGTAGTTGCAGCCCACGGACAGGCGCTCCGAATCGTTCACGTACGCGCCCGTCCCGCCGCTCACGACCACGTCGAACACGGACACGGCTGCGGCCCCGCTCGAGTGAGTCTCCGTCATCTGCGGTCCAGCGGTCCACGTATAGACGCCGGTCGACGGGTTCTGCCTGAGGATCTCCGTCAAGGGGTTGCCGATCACCCACGCGAGACCGTCCGCGCTTCCGCCCATGTACGGGAAGAGAGCGTGACCGGACCGCATCGTGATCATCGACGGAATCGTGGTCCACGAACCGGCGCCCGAGGACGGGGTGTAGATCGCCGCCGAGCTCACGCTCGTACCGCTCTGGGTGTTGTATCCGCCCGTGACGAGGATCTGCGACCCGCTGAGCGACATCGCCGCGAACTCGGTACGCTGGACGCTCATCGCGGCGACCTCGGTGAACGTCCCGGTTTGGAGGTCGTACCTCTCGACCGAGGCGCGCGAGTTGTCGAGGGCCGAGCGGCCGCCGAGCACGAAGGTCGTTCCGTCGTAGTCGAGGTGCACCGTCTGGTGCCTGTAGCGCGCATAATTGAGCGAGCCGGTGGGGAGCCACTCGAGGGCCAGCGGGTTGAAGATCTCCGCGCTCGCTTCGGCGAGGTTGGCCGAGCTCGAACCGCCGGCGACGAGGATCCGGCCGTTCTCGAGGACGACGCCCGAGGTGCGGGCGCGACCGACGTTCATCGGGTCGTCGACGGCGGTGAACCTCCGTTGGGCGATGTCGAAGATCGCAGACTCGTTCGAGTACGTGGTGGGGTTGATCCTGCCGCCCGCGACCAGGACCCGATCGACGTAGTCGACGGTGTAGGCGACGACGATCGGCCAGTAGCGGGGAGTCCCGAAGTCGTTCACCGAGATCGACCAGACACGGGTGTAGTCGTCGTAGGTCTCGCCCGAGCCGAGCACCAGGTTCGTGACCAATCGGGAGAAGCCGCCGGCGGCGAACACGCCGCTCGGGATCGAGACGGCGGTGTGCTGGTTGCGCGGGTTGACCATCGTGCCCGTCGGTCGCCACATCGGATCGACGAGCACCTCGTCGCCGTCGGCATCGACGTAGAGGGCGATGCGGTCCCCTTCGACGCGGAGCTCGGTCGTCACGGGCGAGCCATCGATGCGGTATGCGCGGTCGGCCGACACGTACATCTGCGGTTCTCCCTCGGCGTCGACGATCCACACGCCTTCGCCGCGCTCGCGCGGCGCGCCTCCTTCGATGCGCCAGGTCGCGACGGCGCGATCGCGGTAGGCGACGCCGCGATCGAGCGCGAGCCATTCCTCGAAGCCGTTCTCGCGGCCGGTCCAGTAGATGCGTCCGTCGCCGCGGGCGTAGCTCACGGTTCCGTCCAGCTGCTCGGCCGGTCCCGCGACGCCCTCCTCGGTCACGCGCAGCGTCGAGGTCGGGGTGACGTGCATCGTGATCGAATCCGCTCCGTCGACCGGGAACGTCAGATGGAAGCGCGCGGCCACCGCGCGGGCGCGTTCTTCCGCGCTGACCGGCTCCGGCTCTTCCGCGGTCGCCGTTCGGCCGACGGTCAGCGCGTTGCGCATCTCGAGCCCGTCCGCCGTCGCGCGCACCTCCGCGGCTCCGCCGAACACTTCGCTCGCGTGCTCCGCGAACGTCTGCTGCACGTCGCCGGTGAACGCACGCGCCGACTCCGGACGACGCCGTGGCCGATGCCGCTCGCGCGACGGCGAGGCCTCCCCCGAAGCGGTGTCCGGCTTCGAGTGCGACGAGGTCGAGAGGACGAGCGGGAGGGCGATCAAGGTCGCGAGCGCGGCGATCGCAAGGGGGGCGCGGACGTGTCTCATGCGACGAGGATGAGCGGGCGATTCCGCGTGCCATAGAGCGTGAGACCCCTAGAGCATGCCCCGGTCGAGTGGGACTACGCGGTTTGTCGTAGTCGGCGCTACGACGCGCCTCGAATCGAGCAGGATGGCCAGTTCGGACGACTACGCCGTTCGGTGGAGACGTCCACCGACGGAGCGCGTAGGTCAGCGCGTCGCGCCCTCGAAGCGGTAGTCGCCGAGCGGGAAGCTACGGGCTTCCCAGATCATCTGGAGCGTCGACGCGCGGCGCAGCGGGACGTCGCCGTGGGCATCGAAGTAATAGCTGTTGGCCCGCGCGCAGGAGTCTTGCCAGAAGATCTGCGTGTGCCGGCGCGAGAGCATCTCCTCGAAGTACCGCCGGTTCGCATCTTCCGTTACCTCGACGCGGGTGGCCCCGCGACGCCGCGCTTCCTTCATGCAGCGCAGGATGTGCTGCAGCTGGATCTCGATCAGGGCGAAGAACGAGCCGCCGTTGTAGCCGTAGGGCCCGATGATGTTGAAGAAGTTCGGGAAGTTCGGCAGCGTGATGCCTTGGTAGGACTGCGAGCGATGCGTGGCGAAGAACTCGCTCATCGTCGTGCCGTCCGCTCCACGGATCGCGTAGCTGCCCTCGCCGTCGGCCACGTGGAAGCCGGTGGCGAAGATGATCACGTCGAACTCGTGGAGTCTTCCGTCCTTCGTCCGCACGCCGTCGGCGGTGATCTCCGAGATTCCCGTCGTCTCGAGCAGCACGTTCGCGCGGTTGAACGTGGCCAGGTAGCCGTTGTGGAAGCTCGGGCGCTTGCAGCCGATCGCGTAGTCCGGCGTGAGCTTGCGGCGCACGTCCCGGTCCTTCACCTGGCTGCGCAGCCAGGCCCTGCCGAAGGCGGCGCTCCGTTCCGGCAGCATGGGTAGCGTGCCGGCGTACTGCGCCGCGAGCGGGAAGGTCACTTCCACGAAGACCTGGCTCGCCGCACGCAGCGCGGACTTCACACCGGGCAGGCGCATGCTGGCCTTCAGCGCGCCGGAGAGCGGCACGTCGGGCTTCGGGAAGCACCAGATCGGCGTGCGCTGGAACACGGTCAGATGCGAGGCGATCGGCGCGATCTCGGGGATGACCTGCACCGCGGACGCTCCGGTTCCGATCACCGCGATTCGCTTGCCCTCGAGCTTCGCTGCATGGTCCCAGCGCGCGGTATGCATCGTGGTGCCGGCGAACGAATCGACGCCGACGATGTCCGGCAGACGAGGGAGGTTGAGCGGGCCGCTGCCGTTGACGAGATAGCGGGCCGTGATCTCCGGACCGCCCGCGACGCGCAGACGCCAGCAGTCGTTCGCCTCGTCCCAGCTCGCCTCCTCGATCCGTGTGCCGAAGCGCGTGCGTCCCCGCAGGCCGTATTTGTCGGCGCAATGCACGGCGTAGGACTTGAGCTCGCGACCCGGCGCGTAGCTCCGGCTCCAATCCGGCCGCTGCTCGTAGGAGAACTGGTAGCTGAACGAGGGAATGTCGACGGCGACGCCTGGGTAGGTGTTCCAGTGCCACACGCCGCCGAAGTCGTCTCCGGCCTCGAGGATGAGGTAGTCGCGGATGCCGCTCTCATCGAGAGCGATCGCGGTGCCGATCCCCGAGAAGCCGGCGCCGATGATGGCGACCTCGGTGTCGGGCCCGGTGTCGGCGGAGGCGGTCGGGGCGGCGTCTGGCATGGGTGGTCGCTCGATCACGATACGTCGGTCGTGGATGCCTGGTCGCGTTCGGCCCGGCCGGGAGCGACGCCGAGCTCGAAGCCCGCCTCGCGGTTGCCCTCGATCAACGCGTCGAGGCCGAAGGCGCCGACCGGCCCGAGCGCGCCGCTGCTCTTCAACCTGCCTTCGAGCGCCTGCTGCGCCCCCCAGGCGAGGATGCCGGCGGTGTACGTGTAGACGTTGACGCCGCGCAGCTCGGCGGTGGCGAGCACCTTGCCGGCGGCGTCATAGGCGATGCCGATCACGTGCGCGCCGGTCGACGCGCGCGCCTCGTCGCTCGGTCCCTTGCCGGAGGAGACGAGACGCTCGCTCACCTTGCCGAGCAGCCGCTTGTACGACGGCGACGCGAGCAGCACCCGCTGCGCACGCGACACGGCGCTGAGCACCGGCGCCGCAGCGCCGACGCCGAGGTAGACGTGGACGTCGGTGAGCTGCGGGTAGGACGCCGGCAGCGCCACGCCTTCGGTGCCGGGCACCGAGACGCCCTTCACCGGCTTGCCGTCGACGTCGAAACTGCGCGTCTCGACGCCGCCGTAGCCCGGTCGCAGCGCGCCGTTCCGGAAGAGCAACCCCGGGTCGATCATCGCGCCGGCGATCGACGTGGCCGTGCCCTGGCTCATGGCCACCGGGCCCACGAAGAAGTAGCCGACGTCGACGCGCACGGCCTGCTTGCCCGCGCGTTCCAGCGCGGCCGCCGCCACCGTGTTGCCCGGCACGTAGTCGTAGCCGAACGCGGTGAGGAGCGCGGTGCCGGCCCCGCGCGCACGGGGGCCGTACTCTTCGAACACCTGGCGGATGAACGCCGGCTCGCCGGTGGAATCCAGGTAGTGCGCTTTGCTCGCGATCGCCGCGTCGAGCGCCGGCTTGCCGTAGCGCGCGAACGGGCCGACGGTGGTCACGAGGACGTCGCCGCCCTTCACGATCGCGCGCACGGAGGCGGCGTCGGCGACGTCGGCGACACGGACGGCGAGCCCGCCGAGCTCCGTCGCGAGGGCCTTCAGCGCCGCCTCGTTGCGGCCGGCGAGCACGGGTTTCGAGCCGCGCGCGACCATGGCGCGGGCCGTGAGGCGACCGGTGTACCCCGTGGCACCGAAGAGTACGATCTCTGGCATGAATTCCTCGGCAGTGACCTAGGACCAGCAGCACAGCCGAGGACAGGGAGGCCGCCGACGAATCCCGCGGACGACGGAGCGTGATTCGAGAGCCCGTGGTGTGCTCCGTGAAGGTCCCGAGCACGAAGGCCGCTGGGAGTGCGCGCGGATCAGACCTAGAGACCGCGCATGACGTCAACGCAAGGTGCATCGGACGGAGCGCGCCGGCATCGTCGGCCGCTCGAGGGGAAGGTCGCGGTCGTGACCGGCGGCGCATCCGGCATCGGCCGGGCGACGGCCGAGCTGCTCGCGGAAAAGGGCGCGCGCATCCACCTCGTCGACTTCGATTCGGCGAAGCTCGAGACGACCGCCGCGGAGATGCGCGCTGCCGGCGCGATGGTGGTCGCGCACCGGGTCGACGTCGCCGACCCCGCGCAGGTCGAGCGCCTGGCCGCGACGGTCTTCGAGGCCGAGGGCGCGGTCGACGTCCTCCACAACAACGCGGGCATCGGCGTCGGAGGACCGTTCGTCGAGCTCACGCTCGAGGACATCCAGCGCACGATCCACATCAACTTGCTCGGCACCGCCTACGGCATCCACTACTTCCTGCCGCGTATGCTCAGGCAGGGCCGGCACGGGCACATCGTGAACACGGCGAGCGGCGCGGGACTCGTGCCGATCCCGATGCTCGGCATCTACTCCGCCTCGAAGCACGGCGTCGTCGCGCTCACCGAGGCGCTCGACACCGAGATGGCGCACGAAGACATCTCGTTCTCCGTGATCTGCCCCGGCGTCATCGACACGCCGATCCTCCGCAACAGCCCCCAGCGCGGCGGCCTGGTCGACGTCGATCGCATCGATCGCCTCGCGAAGCGGTTCGCGGCGACCCCGCGCACGGTCGCCCAGTCGGTCTGGCACGCGCTCGAGACGCGCGAGCTGGTCGTCGTGTCCGCGCCGATCTTCGTCACGCCGGCCTGGCTCATCCGCCGCCTCTCGCCGCGTGCGTCACGGATCGCGCAGCGGCTCACGGCCGGCGTCTTCGCCCGCAGGCTCGGGCGGTGAGTTCCCGATTCTTCCCACCATCGGCGAACGCGATCGCGAGAACGACGCGCGGTGATCGACCGACCGCCGATCCGTCACCCGAGCACGTTCGCGCTCCGGACGCCGGCCTCCGAGAGCACCATGAAGAAGTGGTTCGTCACGTGCTCGAGCAGGCGTTCACGTGAGACGTCGAGCGTCCCGCTCACGTAGGCCGTCCCGAGCTCGGTGATCGCCCCGAGCAGCGCGAGCGTGGAGAGCCGCAGCTCGACCGGATCGAGCTCTCTCCCGCCATAGGTGCCCTTGGTGATCTCCGCCAGGAGAGCAGCGCTCTCGGTCAGGAGCTCGCGCCGGACTCGAAGCAGACTCTCGTCCGTGGCCGCCTCGAGGAGCAGCAGCTTGCCCTTGCGCGGGTCGTCGAAGAGCACGTGGAAGGCCGCTGCGATCGAGGCGCGCGTCCGGGCGCGCAGATCCCCCTTCGTTCCCAGGAACGCGCCGACGACCGCGTTCACGGCTTCGTCCCGCACGGCCGCGTACACCTCGAGGAGCAAGGTCTTGCGGTCGCCGAAGGCCTCGTAGAAGTAGCGCTCGGTCAGGCCGGCTTCGCGGCAGACCGCGACCACCGTGGCATTCGCCCACCCGCGCGAGCCGATGACCTCGAGGCCCGCCTCGAGGAGCTGGCCCCGGCGTTTCGTCTGACGCTCCAGGGCGCTGGTGCCCCTCCACGGGCGCGTCGGTGTGGTTCGGTTCACGGTCCCACGAGATACATTGACAACTTTCATTGTCCATATCAAATCGTCCGTCATGGCCGCGATTCCCACGCCGTTCCCGCTCCCCGCACCCGTACCCGCGGATCGCGCGTCCCAGCGATCCGAGTTCGACTTCTCCGAGCACATCGACGGACTCCCTGCCGTCTACGGGGCGCTCGCCAACGTCTGCATGCAGCTCGCGTTCGCCCCCGTCGGCCGGGGCGTCGTCGAGAGCAAGGTCGAGAGCGGCAGCATCCTGAAGCATCCGGTCAAGCGCGGCCGGACGACGCTCAGCTACCTCGCCGTCGCGCTCCTCGGCGACGACGAAACCCGCCGCATCTTCCGGAACGCGGTCAACGGCCAACATCGACAGGTCGTCTCCGACGCGAACAGCCCCACCCAGTACAACGCGTTCGATCCCGGCCTGCAGAAGTGGGTCGCAGCGTGCCTGTACCGAGGCTCCGAGGACATCCAGGTCGCGATCCACGGCCCGATGGATCCGGCCACGCGCGAGGCCTTCTACCAGGAGGGCGCGCGCCTCGGCACCACTCTCCAGATGAAGCGGGAGACGTGGCCGAAGGATCGCGACGCGTTCGAGGACTACTGGCAGTCGATGGTCACGACCATCACCGCGACGCCGATGGACCCCGAGGTGAAGCAGTTCCTCCGGCGCGTGCTCTGGGCCGGACGGCAGGGCAAGAACCGAGCGGCCCTCGCCTTCGGCGCGCACCTTCGTCGCATGAACATCGGCTTCCTCCCGCCAGAGTTCCGGGAACACCTCGGCGTCGCGTTCACGGACGAGGACCAGCGGCTCTTCGACGCGCAGATGCGCCGCGTCCGCGCCGTCTACCAGCGTCTGCCCACGCCGCTCCGCGCCTTCCCGTTCAACGCCCTTCTCTGGGACGTGAAGCGCCGAATCCGCCACGGCATCCCGCTCGTCTGAGCGATCCCGCGACGGGCGACGCATCCCGGCACGGCTCGACCTCCTCGCGGACGGAGGTCGCGTCGGGGACGACGAATCCGGGAGTTCGTGGTAGCGCGAGCGTGTGGATCCAGACGTCGTCTCGAAGCTCCAGGCCGCCGGAATCGAACTCTCCTCCCCGAACCGCGCAGCGTACGTTCGCGTCGAGCGCGACGAGCGATCCGCCGTCGTTTCCCTTCGCGACACGGTCACCGTCTCCGACGGTCGACAGGAGGCCGTGCTGACGCTCCGTCCTCTCGCCGAGTCGTTCGTCGGCAGCCGGGTGCCCCCTGGCTTCGCGGACGGACCGACGCCGCACTACGTGCCCTTCTTCATGTTCCTCGAGCGAACCGTCGTGGAGTACTGCCGGGCCGCGAGGCGACCGGAGCGCGACGAGGAGCTCGATCGAATCTTCCGCCAGCTCCGAAGGCGACCGGACGGACAAGACAAGAACCCTCTCTTCGCCTATCTCCGGGCCGCTGCGTGCGTGTACGTAGGCGCCGTGGACACGAGTCGCGCGGAGTTCGAGGCAGTGCTCCAACGCCTGAGCCGCTCTGCCTCCCGGTTCGGTACGAACTCGACGAGCACGAACTACGTCGCGACGATCGCCGACACGTTTCCCGACTGACGTCGGGGAGTCCTCACGTCGGGATGCGGCAGAACACCCCTCACTACGAAGTACGGTCGACGCGAGGGGAACGCGTCGACGCGGTTGCACACGCGCCAGCTGCCCGCGCAAGGATTGCGCGGGCGCGTCCAGCGCGTCGACGCGGAGCCCATGCCGGCGTGGCCGAATCGAGGGTCGGCGCTCGACCGACCGGGCTCACGAGGTGATCTCGGCAGGAAGGCACGGGGCTTGCGATGGCGTTCGTCACGAGGCTCCATGCGCCACCTTCGTTTCCTCCGTTCGCTCTGTGTGCTCGTCCCGAGCCTTCTCGTCGCGTGCGGGCACGACGACGTTCGGCCTCACGACGCAGACGGCGGAGGGAACGATGACGGCGGGAACGTTGGCGACACTCAGTCGCGCCCCGCGCTCCGTCCTGCGCTCGGGCTCGATCTCACGAACGTCGGATCGTTCGCTTTCGTCTCCCAGAGCGCGCAACGCTCGGCGATCAACATCCGCAAGGCGCTCGACGGAGGCGTCGACGACGGCGGCACGAGCGGCGGCGACGGCGGCCTGTACGCGCTCACGCTCACCGGCGAGACGCTCTCGGTCACGCTCGTCGAGGAGACGAACCCGCAGGCACGAGTTCCTCTGCTCGAGCCATCGATCGACGAGATCCACGCGACGCCCACCTGGGTACTCTTCCGCACGGCCGGCTACACGGTGAATCGCGCCGCTTCGGACGGAGGCGTCGCGTCGATCCCGTGCAACACGATCGCGGCGCGGCGCTCGGACGGAGCGCTCTTCTGCACCGAATTCGTCGGACGCCCGACGACGCACGGCATCGACTTCTCGCTCCAGAGCAACGCGGCGGGGGATGTCGTGTACCTGGAAGGCGGAAATCCCGCGGACGGAACCTCGCGGGTGCATCGCCTCTCCCTCGGCGGCGCCGACGGGCCGATCGCCATCGGCCTCACGCCGCCCATCGCCGAGCCTCGGTGGTTCATCTCGAACTCGGACGGCGACCTCCTGCACATCTGCGTGCCCTCGCCGCTCGAACCCTCCACGAGGGCCCTCACGATCTTCCCGGGCGATGGCTCGACGCCGATCCAGTTCGGGACGACGCTCGCGGGCCTGGCCGTCCGCGGCGCCATCGGAGACGCGGACGAGAACACCTTCTACGTGCTCGTCGGCGGCGACAACGGGGTCGGCTTCATGGGCACGATCCGCGTGCTGACGAAGCAGGGGGCGGGGTTCGTGGAGACCGAGGTCACACCGAACCTCCCGATGGTGACGAGCTTCGGGATGCCGCTGCGCCTGGCCGACGGGATCTACCTCTTCAGCCCGATCGACCACGCGCTCGCGCGCGTCTTCGTCGGCGGGGTCCTCGTCGCGGACCCCGTCCCCGTCCCGATCACCGGCGTCGACTCGATCCTCCGCGTGAACAGCACTCTCGGGGGCGTCGTGTTCTTGGCGAACACGCCGAGCGGCGTGCAGTTCATCCGCCACGACGGCACGACGCAAGAGAACGTCCCCGTGCCGGCGGACATCACGCTCACGCGCGTCGTCTTCGCGCCGAGCGGGGCGATCGACTTCATCGGCGTCCGAGGGTCCACGCTCGAGACGATTCGCGGCTCGGTCGAGCCCGGGTCGCTCACCGCGGAGATCGCGACGACGGGGGTGCTCGATCCCGCGCGCATCGTGACCTTCACGCGGATCGACTGATCGTCCGGACCGCGTCGACCGGCGTCGGCATCGGATTCCCTGCTGCTCCGGTGTCAGCTCCGACCATTCGGCGAGGTCGTGTTTCCCCGACCGACGTTCCGGCGGAGGAATCCCCGCTCGTCTCTTCCCCCGTCAGAGCGCCGCGAGCCCGTTCGCGGCCCGGACTTCGACCAGCGCGTTGCCCGAGCGACGCGGCAGATAGAACGCGCGCATCGAATTCTCTTCGTCGAAGGCGACGAAGCGGCCGCGCACGGTCGCCTGCATGTGTTCGTCGAACGAGCGGAGCAGCGCGAACGTCCCGAGGAAGGGTTCCGGCGAGCCCTCCCCGGCCTTCGCCGCGTGAGGGTCGGGGAGATCGTCCGCGAGATCGACGGTCCACGCGTGGGCACGCTCGGCGTCACGGAATCGCACGCTCATGCGTCGTTCGGCCGCGTTCGCGACCACCTCGAGATCGTGTGCCACGAGCTCACCCCCGGTGAGTCGGAGGAGCGTATCGAGATGGCTCGCCCATGCCCGCTCGTCGAAAGGGTCGAATGGCACGGCGACGATCGAATGGGACGTTCCTCCTACGAAGTGCGGTCGACTCGATCGGGCTACGTGCGCGTCGCCACGCGGGCTCGCTCGCACGTCGAGGTGATCGACGATCGGACCGAGTCCACACCGCGAGAGCGAACGCGCGGTGTACTCACGGAGCCATTCGTCGCCGGGGGGGGGGGACGGCGTCAGGGCGTCCAGGTGAGATCGATCACGGCGTGCATCTCCCGCGCGTCGTCGAGCCCGCCTGCGGGGAACGCGACGGTGACGTCGGCGGAGAACGACGCCGCACCGCGATCGAACCCGTGCACGACCCCGGTCCCGTCGTCGGTCGCGTAGGTCAGATGGATCCCGTGGAGACACGACATGTTCTCGCAGTGCTGGGTGTAGGCACCGAACGTCGCGGATCCCGGCACCGGTTCGTCGTTCTCGAACGGCTCGACGGGTTGCTCCGACATCGTGGGGTCGAGGGCGGAGAACCACCCGTCGAAGCGGACGAGATCGCCGCGATCGGTCGCGCAGCCGAGAACCCTGAGCGAGTCGTTCGGTCCTTCGAGGACGAAGACGCGATCGAAGATCGCCGTCGTCTGGATCCGGCGGGAGGTGTACTCGAACGCGATCGTCCCGGTCGTCTCGATCGCGCCGAGCTCGAGCGCGATCGCGTTCTCGGTGCACCAGTCGAAGTCGTCCCGGCACGAGCCCATGAGCACGGCGAGCGCAGAGGCGACGATCGCGGACGGACGGGGCGGGCTCATCGCGTCCTCATTCCTGATTCAGCGTCCGCGGAATCGCGCTGCCCGGCGGCGCGAGCGTGCCGGTCGCGGGGTTCTCTTCGAGCACGACGAACGGCTCGCGATGTTCGACGAAGCGCGCTTGGATCGGTCCCATCACGAAGAGTGTAGGCGCCATGAACCGGGCGTTGGAAGAAGCGGCGGGAATGACGGGAGACAGAACCTCCCAACTACGGAGTACGGCCGACCCGTCCGGGCTACGCCAGCGTTGCCGCGCGAGAAATCCGCGAGCTCGGGCGCCAGCTCGATCTATCTGATCTGCCATGAGAGTGTCGGGCCCTCGAATCGCGGAAAGCTCCGGCAATGGGCGCGATCGAGGATAGGATGCGCGAATGATCGTTCGCTTCGCCGCGCTCTTCGCTTGCTGTTGCATCGCCGCCGCTCCGTCGGCGATGGCACAAGAAATCCGCTTTGAGACAACCGCTCCTGGAGGCATCGTAGCGACCGGAAACACTCTCGGTCTCTCGAAACAATCGGACGCGAATGGCCCTGGGATTCTGGGCTCGATCGGCACGTTCCTGACGCTCGATGGCGGACAAGACACCGTTCCCTCGGGTGGTGCGAATCCATGGCCGCTCGGGACGACCAACGATTGGACCGACAACGGATCGTCTGCAGTGCTGTCGCTCCCCAACGGATCGACCGTTCTCTACGCGGAGTTGGTCTGGGGCGGCAGCTATCAGTATGGCACCGAGGATGTGAGCGCTTCGCTCGGCACGTCAGTCGGCCTCGCCTTCGGTTCCGGTCCTCCGATCGCGGTCACGCCCGACGGCGATACCGCGGTGACGCTCAACGAGACCGCGGTCTTCTCAGTTCGCTACTACCTGCGTTCGGCCGACGTCACCTCGTTCGTCCAGGCCGCTGGTTCGGGCGCGTATTCCGTGACTGGGGTGCCAGCCACGCAGGACACTATGATCAACTCGCTCAATGCCGCGGGCTGGACGCTGGTCGTCGCCTATCGCGACGAGCGTACCGCCACCCGCCGACTCGCGATCCAGGTTGGGGGCTCGTTCGTCGGCGACGCTAGTTCTGAAGATTACGTTTTCGGGAACTTCTGCGCGCCAAGTGTCGGCGAAGTCGCGGGTACGGTCGTCGCGAGCGCGATCGAGGGCGACGCGGATCAGACGGGCGATCAGCTTGTGATTGCCCAGGACGTAGGGGGAACGTTCACCGCGCTCGCGGGACCGAACAACCCCGAAGACAACTTCTTCTGTTCACAACTGAACGATTCCGCCGGGGAGCTCGACGTCTCGGGGACATTCGGCGACGCAAACCACGACGCCACCTCCGCGAATCTCGTCGGAGGTGGTCGCCAAGGCTGGGACGTGACGACGGTCGAGCTGAGCTCGGTCGCGGGTGAGCTCGTCGCCGGACAGACGCACCTGGTCCTTCGTGCCCTCACGGTGGGCGATTCGTTCGTCCCGGCCATGACTGGCATCGCGATCGACGTGAACGCGCCGCGACTCGGCGGCGGAACGTCGTCGTTCGCCGCCGAGCCGGCCACAGTCACGCTCGGCGAGACGTTCACAGTTACCGCGACGGCCGAGAACACGGGCACGGCGGTGGCGGATGGTCTCGAATTCGCGCTCGAGCTACCGATCGGCCTTTCGCTCGTGTCGTTCACGTCCGACGGAGACCCGGGAGACGTCGACGGCGCGCCCGTCGACGCCTCGGGGCTCGCGAACGGAGTGGCGGAAGGCACGCTCGCGCCGGGAGAGGCCCGCGCGCTCGTCCTCTCGATCGAAGTCGTCGGTTCGCCGCCCACTGACATCTTCGAGCTGTTCGGTGCGTGGTCGTACGACTACACGAGCTGCGCAGGCGACCCGCTCGCGGATGAATCGGCATCGTTCCGAACTGTCGTGACGTTCGTCGACCCGCCGCATCCAGACGCGGGCTCCGGCGCAGATGGAGGAACGGATGCTGGAATCGATGGGGGACCGGAAGCAGGCGGCCCGGAGTACGACGCCGGGTCGGGCGACCCGGCCGACACCGAACGTGGATGCAGCTGCTACACCGCCGGTCGTCCGACGGAGCCCGCTGCTCTCGCGCCGCTCGTGGTCGTCGTAGCCCTCATCGTCGGAATCCGGCGACGTCGTTCGCGATGGAGCCTCTCGCCTCGTTGATCCCACCTCGGATCGCACTCATGCGCGCGGCCCTCGGACAATCGGGAACGCGACATCGCCTTTGCTCGGTGCGTATACCGCCCATCGTGTTCACCCTGATCGGCGCATCGTGATCGGGAGTCGGAGCGAAGCGACGAGCAAGAGCACCGTCACGCCAACACGTGATGAACCAGGCGCTGGGCGGTATGGGCTGCACCGTCCTCGGCGCTGACGCGCGCTCCGACCTCTGCGGCGCGCCGTGCCAGCAGCGGGTCGGTTGCAGCGCGGCGGATCGCGTTGCCTAGGCGTGCCGCAGTGAGTTGGCGCTTCAGGATGGGCGCGGTGGCGACGCCGAGGTCGGCGGCGTAGCGCGCCCACACCGGCTGATCCGCGAAGAACGGAACGATCACACTCGGCCGACCCGCACGCAGCGCGGCGGCGAGGGTGCCGGCGCCCCCGTGGTGAACCACGGCGGCGACATGGGGGAACAACCAGTCGTGCGGGACGTCGTCGAGGATCATGACGTCGTCCGCGTCGCGGGCGAAGGCGGAGAGCCCGCCCCAGCCCATGCCGATCACGGCGCGCTGTCCCGCGAGCTTCAGCGCCTCGCGGGTTTGGCTGGCGAGGACCTCGGGATCCATGCCGGTCATGCTGCCGAACCCGATGTAGACGGGTGGCGCGCCCGCGGCGAGGAAGTCGGTCAGCGCGGAGGGCGGACGCCACGCGCGCGGCGCATCCAGGAAGCAGTAGCCGGTCACCTCGGCGCAGGCTGGCCAGTCTGCCGGGCGTGGCGACACCTCTTGGCTGTACATGTGGAGGTGGGCGACGTCGCGCGCGAGCACCGCCGACCACGCGTCGCCGCTGAGCGCCGGGAGCCCGTGCTGGGAGCGGTACCGTGTCGAGTCAGGCTGGTAGAAGGTCCACAGTTTCTTGTGGAGCCAGCGCGTCATGGCGCGATAGACCCAGGGCGTGTCGAGCGGGACGTGAGGCAGCGGGATCGCGCCGTAGTCGCCGGTCGGCACCACGGGGAACGGCGACAGGATCGCCATCGGGAATCGGTGCCGTTCGGCGGCTTGCATCGCGAAGGGTAGCATCCACGCGACGCCAGCAGCGTCGACGTCGACGAGCGCGGCGTCGATCTCGTCGGCCCATGGCCGCATCCGAGGCGTGAGCAGGGCGTCGAACGCGCGAAGGTACTCGAGCGGTCGATCCGAAGACGCCAGCCAACGCAGCCCTTCGGCGGACTCGAGCATCTCTCGGCAGCTACCGCACACCGGACGAATCTCGAGGCCATGCGCCTCGACGAGGCCGCGGTGGTCCTCGTGCGTGATGATCGTGGCACGGTGACCCAGGCGCTGGAGGGCCACGCCGACCGCCACGAACGGCTGTGCGTCGCCGCGCGTCCCCAGTGTCACTAGTCCGATGTGCATCCGGAGACGCTACGCGTTCGAGCGCACGTAGTCTTCAGTTGTGTCCACGTCGCCAGCGATGCCCGGTGCGATCGCGACCCGTGCCTCACACCCCGGCGCCGCCGCCCGCCCGCGGCGCACCGCATAGCCCCGCATCTCTCCTCCGCGTCGGACGCGATCGACCACGGCGACGAACCCGACGAGCGCGAATCGTACCGGAGGCGTCGAGAACGAGCGCTCTCGGTCTCCTTCGGGTCGCCCGACCTTCGCAGCCCTTGGTCGTTGCGTGGCACGCGACGATCGAACTCCGCGGAGTTTGGTCGTCGCGTGCCACGCGACAATCAGACGTTCTGGAGCCTCGGTGTCGCTCCCCGAACGAAGATCGACATCTGCCGAGCAACCGGCGTCCGCACCGGCCGAGAAGGCATCACGCGGCGCTGATCGAAGCGATTCAGGGACGATGGGAGACGATCTCGTCCCAGGCCGCGACCCGCGGATCGTCCTCGCCCATCATCGCGACGATCCATCGGCGAACGTAGGCGACGTCGAGTCGCTCCGCGCGTACGGCGACGAGTCGCTCGAGGTCGGCCCGGTCCTTGAGCCGGAAGAAGAGGAGCTTGAACACCGCGATCGACTCGGCCGACAGGAATCGTCCGGACCATCCGTCGACTTCGACGAGCACCGTCGTGCGTTCGGCTTCGAACGAGAACGGGATGCTCGGCGCGAACACGTCGATCCGCATTCCGTCCCACGTCCCGACGAAGAGTCCGTCCGCCGCGGCCGCCGCGAGTGCGTCCTCTTCGACGAGCGAGACGCCCACCGACCGGAGCGCGTCGACGACGCCGCGCAGCGCCTCTCCTTCGACGAACACGTTCACGTCGACATCGCGGGTACCGCGGGGCACTCCGGCGACGCCTAGCGCGAGCGCGCCCCCGATCGCGTGCGAGATGCCGCGACGAGCGAGCTCGTCAGCGATCGTGCGCGCGGCTTCCGCGGCGGACCGCATCGCGACGCTCATCCCGCCGTCCGCGCTCGGCGAAGCCGCGCGAGCGCGTCGATCGTGCTCTGAGGCAACGGATCCTTCTGCGCGAGCACCCGTTCGGCCATGCCGGACGCGCGGACCGCCCAGATCGCGTCACGCGCACACGCCTCGGTGATCCGCCAGAGCTCCGCGGGCGACGCATCCCGGTACGGCTCGACCTCCTCGCGGACGGAGGTCGCGTCAGGGACGACGAATCCGGGGAGCTTCGAGAGTCGCACGCGAGAAGGCTACCACGGGAACGAAGACGCGACCCGACCTGCGCCGACGCCGCACGACGTGCCGTTCTTCCACGGACGGCGACCGAGCGCGGTGGACTCGCGCGGCCGAGATGCGGCACGCTCGCGCCATGGGGCTCCTCGTTCTCGGCATCGTCGTCGTGCTCGCGGTCGCGTTCGCGGCGTGGTTCTTCTGGCCCGTCCGCTCGCGTCGCACGAGCGAGCTCGGCGATCCCGCTCTCCGCTTCCATTGGGGCGTGATCGGCACGTACATGGGCCACGCGGATCCGACGCAGCTCCCGTCCGAGGAAGCGGCGCGCATCCTCTCGAACGGATGGTCCTGCGCGGACGCCGACGCGGTCCGCCGCAAGATGAGCGTCTACGTCGACGGGGAGATCAACGACGCCTTCGACGTCGCGCGCATCGTCTGGCTCTGCGAGCTGGCGATCGCCGCCGGCTGGGTGCCGCTCGCCGAGCGCGATCGGTGGAGCGGCCCCGCGCTCGCGCGCGTGCGCCGCGCCTACTCCGGGTGGGGACCGTTCGCCGACGAGCTCTGGGTCGGACGCCAGCGCTGGTGGGCCGAGGTCGCTCGCAGCGCGATGCCCGAGCAGGAGCGCGCACGCGCGACCGAGGTCCGCGAGGAGGCCGCGCCGCTCTGGGCCTCGATTCCCTGGGGCGGGGTATCCTAGGGGCCGATGCTCTCGTCGCGATCCGTTCTCGGTCTCTTCGCGCTCGCGCTCGCGGGGAGCTGCAGCCATTCGGCGACCACCGCGCGCCTCACGTCGCTCGACCCGTTCGACGCGGCGGACTGCGAGTACGAGCAGTTCACGAACGACGCGGGGGAGTCGTTCGTCGAACACCCGCTCTTCGGCTGCGTGCGCGCCGCGGACTTGGTGCGGATTCGCTACGACCTCGCGCCTGGATCGGACGGTCGACCTCGAACCGGCTTCGTCTACGGCAACGGAAACGGGACGGAGTTCACGCCGCGCTCGGTGCTGAACGGTCTCGCGATCGGGACCGCACTCCGAGCGTCGTACGAGGTGCGCCACGGGTTCGTCGACATCAACGGTCCCGCGGTCGTGTCTTCGATTCCCGAACTCGACGGGCGAGTGCGCACGGCGACGCCTCCGCTCGACCGGCGCGAGTGCGTCGGCATGCGCAGCGAGTACGACTGATCGCGGAGCGTATCGGAACCTCCGGAACGCTGACCGCCGACCCTGACGTCAGGCGTCGCTCTGCTCCGTTCGCGATGGCCGATTCCCGCGATCGCGAGGAACCGGAACGCGCCTCCGAGATGGCCGACTCGCGCACGGAATTCCGAGCGAGCCGCTCGCATCGTATGTCGGGCCGGGCTTCACGCGCGTGACACGAGCGTCGGCACGCCGAGCACGAGTCGATTGAGGAGGCGCGTCGTGGCATCCGCTCCTCGCTCGCCCGCGATCCGTCGCGTCGCCTCGTGGTAGGCGGGCACGTACGCGAGCGAAGCCGGCAGTCGTCGCTGCAGTCGGCCGAGCACGCGACCCACGCTCCTTGCCCAGCGTCTTTGTCGCTCGGTCGGTACGGGGACGTCGAGCGCGGCGCGGACCCGGTCCGGGAGAGTCCCGTCGACGAGCTCGAACAGCGGTGCACGGAACGGACGCGGCACGCGGAGCGCGAGGACGCGCCGGATGCGCACGCCGGCCGCGGTACGGCCGAGCTCGTCCGACGCGACCATGCGCGCGAGGTAGGCCTCCACGTCGGTCCAGGTCTGCGGATGCACCGAGTCCGGGATGCCGAAGCAGAATCCGTACAGCATCGCCTCGCGAACGAAGCGATCCTTCTCCTCCTGCGTGAGCGGTCGGACGAGGAGCTCGTAGAAGCGGACGCGACCGACGAAGGCCGTGACGTGCACCCAGAGCAGCGCGCGGACCTCGTTCGCCGCGTAGGGATCGCCCTCGCGGTGGCGACCGGCGTCCTCGGCGAGGCGGCCGAGCACGCGACCGTGCATCCGGTACAGGCCTATCGCCCGTCGGCAGACCAGGTCCAGATCACCGTAGATGAACGACCAGAGGAACGTGTAGGTGAGCTGCGCCCGGCGACGCGGGTCCGACACGATCTTGGAATGCTCTGCCACGGCCGTGGCGATCCACGGGTGGACGAGGTGCATCATCACCGACTGCAGCGCGCCGAGGAAGTAGACGAGCGTGTGGCGGTTGACCTCCCAGAACACGGTGGTGGGTCCGAAGAGACCGACGTTCGCGTCGAGTACTCCCCCTCGGACGCGCGCGAGCGATCGCAGGAGCGCTTCCTCGTCGACCGCTTCGGGAACGACGCGGGCTTCGGTCACGGAATCCATCGGTCACCTCCGGTGCGCGCGGCACCCTTCTGCACGTGGTGTCGTCGGGACCGGATCCGTTGCGTGCGGCGACGAGCCCGTGCGCACGCGGACGATCGAATCGACGAAGGGGCTCTTCCCGTTTTGTTTCAATGATACAAGCTTTGTATCTTGTAACAACCCCATCGTGCGGAGGCACCATGTCGCCCATTCTCGTCACGTCCGAAGACGTCGCCGCCGTCGCGCCCGCGCGCGGTCCGAGCGGCTGGAGGCCCGCTCCCGCGGGCGCCCTTCGCTACAACCCGGACTGGACCCCGGCTCGGCGGCGGCTCTTCGCCGGCCGGACGCCGGTCGTCGACGGTGTGCCGACGACCGATCCGCTGATCGAGCGCGTCATCGATCGCATGTGGGAGGGCGATCGACGGATGGATGACGTCGTCGCGATGTTCGGTCGCGTAGGCGCCGGCCCGGGTCGTCGCCTCTTCGAGCAAGCGCTCTCGTGCGGGATCGATCGGGTCGCGGACGCGCCGCCCGAACTCGTCGCGCTCTTCGCGCAGCTCGACCGGATCCCGCCGAGCATCGACATGTCGCGCGTTCGTCACGGCGCGATCATCGCCGCGAACGTCACACCGGCCGGAAAGGGAGCGGGCATGTTCCTCAACACGATCGCGACCGTGCAGGGCGGCGCGGTCGGCGCGGCGGTCGGCGCGACCGGGCGCATGCAGCGCGACGCGCTCCACCGCGCGCGGGAGTCGGCGACGTTCTGGGTACATCTGCCGCGTCCGGGAGGACTCGAACGCTTCGGCGTCGCCTTCCAGAACGCGGTGCGGGTGCGGCTCATGCATGCCCAGGTCCGCGCGATGCTGACCCAGCGCTGGGGTCTCGCATGGATCCGGGAGCACGGCGTCCCGATCCCGAACTCGTCGATCGCCGCCGGGATCCCGACGTTCGGCGTCGCGAACGTCCTGTACGACGTCCACTTCGGCAAGCGATACGATCGTCGGGATCTCGAGGACGTCCACGCATTCTGGTCATACATCGGCTACGTGATGGGCGCGGACGAGGACCTCATCCCGCGCTCGCCAGAGGAGGGGATGCGGATCCTCGACTTCGCGCTGAGCGTCATGCCCCCTCCGTCGCAGTACGCGGACGCGCTCAACGCGATCTCCGACCTCCTGCTCGACTCGCTGATGGCGTCGGTGCGCTTCCCGGTCTTCGACGAGCAGCTGAAGCCGTTCGTCCGCGAGGCGCTCGACGGCTTCTACTTCTTCGTCGGGGGTGACTTCCTCGGGAGCCGGATCACGGGGACGGAAAGGCCGACGCCGATCGGACGACTCGCCCCGCACTTCGTCCGCGTCTTGGTGCTCCTGTCGAACGTGGAGCGGATCCTCCCCGGTCGAGCGGAGCGCATGCGCCGCGGCGCCGAGCGCGGCGACCCGTTCTGGCAGCTGCTCGTGGACCAGTTCGACCGCCTCGCGCGCGACCGTGCCGACGGGCGATCGCCGACGTATACGGCGCACGACCGGAGTCGATCCGACGAGATCGGGGAGCCCCACCGGTCGGTGTGACGACGGCCGCGTCTCGCGTCACCATGGCGGCCGCCGGTCCCGAGGCCGAGCCGATCGCCATTCACGAGGCCCCGGTGTCGAACCCCACGCGCGCTCCCGACGACTCCGACGACGAGACGACCGAGCGCATCCTCGACGCGGCCACCGCGTCGTTCCTCGAGTTCGGCTTCCGCCGGACGACGATGGAGGACGTCGCCCGCCGGATCGGCGTCAGTCGCGTGACGGTGTACCGCCATCACGTCGACAAGTCGGCGCTCTTTCAGGCCGTCCTGCTTCGTGAGTTCCAACGGACGTCCGCCGAGATCGAGCGACGGCTCGTCGCGTTCCCCGAAGACAGGAATCCGGTGGTCGAGGGCTTCGTGCTCGCGATCCGGCACGCGCGCCGCCACCCGCTCGTCCGCAGGCTGCTCTCCGCGGAGCCGGAGTGGATCGTGCTGCACACCACGTTGCAGGGCGAAGCGCTGATGACCTGGTCGATCGGCTCGGCGACGGCTTTCCTGCGGCAGCCGCGCTTCGCGGAGTGGCTGGTCGACGGCGATCCCGGAGTCACCGCGGAGATCCTCGTGCGGCTGCTCCAGTCCGCCGTGATCGCGCCGGGTGGGTTGCTCGCGTCGGAGCATGACGACGACCTCCGCCGCGTCGCCGCGTCGGTGATGCGTCCGCTCGTGCGCGACGCGAAGCGACGCCGCTGACCGACGGGTGTCGCCACGCGGTCAGCGGTCGAAGAACCCCGTCGCGAGCGCCACGAGCTCGTCGAGGAACCACGCCTCCCCGAGCCAATCAGGCGATTCGAACACCGCGTGTTCGATCGCGCCCTGGATCGCGGCGACCGCGAGCACGACACGGCGTTCGTCGATCGGCGCGCCGAGAACGCTCTCGATCGCGGGCATCAGATGCCCGACGACGTTCTGGAGCATGTCGCGAGCGAAGTCGCCGCCGCCGAGCTCGGTCATCGGGGTGCGCAGCGCGAGCGTGAGCGCGCGGTTGTCCTGCTTCATGCGGAGGAGCGCTCCGATCGAGTCACGGAAGAGCGCGTCGAGGTTCGGCGGCGGCGGGCCCGTGAGCGCGCCGGCGAACGCGGCGAGCATGCGGGTGAAGTAGCGGACCTTCAGCGCGACCACGAGTGAACGCTTGTCGGGGAAGTATTGGTAGAGCGTCCCGACCGCGACCCCTGCGCGCGCCGCGACGCGCGTGGTGGTGAGCGACGAGTACCCATCGCGCAGCAGAACCTGAAGGGTCGCTTCGTGGATGGCCTCCGTCGTGTGCCGCGAACGCTCCTGAACCGCCTCTTTTCGCTGGCGAATCCTCCGCGACAAGCGCTTCGGCACGGATGCGAATGGAGAACCTGAAGGTTCCTTCATATTCTGGATCCTGCAGCGCGGCCTCGCGCCGCACAAGGAGGCGACGGATGAAGACGATCATGGTCACGGGCGCGACGCGGGGACTCGGTCTCGCGCTCGTGCGTGCGCTCGACGGGTACGACGACGTCGCGCTGGTGCTCGCGGTCCGAGACGGAGCCGCGGGGAACGAGCTCGCGGCGACGCTGCGGCGGCCGGCCCGCGTGGTCGTGCTCGACGTCGGTTCGCTCGAGCAGGTGGGGCGCTTCGCGGACGCGTGGCACGAGCCTCTCTGGGCGCTGGTCAACAACGCCGGACTACAACTCGTCGAGTCGACGACGACCACCGCCGAGGGCGTGGAGCAGACGATGGCGGTGAACCACCTCGGACCGGCGCTCCTCACGCTGCGCCTTCTCCCATGGCTCCGCGGAGGGCAGGTCGTCGCGATCGGGAGCGGCACGCACAACCCCGAGCATCCGGGCGCGACGCGCTTCGGATTCCGAGGCGCGCGCTATACGTCGGTCGACGCGCTCGCGCGCGGCGAGTCCGACGGCGACAGCGAGAAGCAGCGGGGCATGGACCGCTACGCGACGACCAAGATGCTCGGCATGGTGTTCATGAGCGAGCTCGCGCGGCGCACCGACGCGACCCGCTTCTACACCTTCGACCCGGGCATGATGCCCGGCACGTCGCTCGCTCGGACCTCGCCGTGGTACGGCCGGCTCGCGTGGGCGACCGTCATGCGATGGCTCGTACCCTTCCTGCCGGACGCGAGCACGCCCGAGCGTTCGGGCGCCGCGCTCGCGGAGATGCTCGTCCGCAACGACGCTGCGAGCGGCGGCGTCTTCGACCTTCGCGGCGAGCCTTCGGGCCGCGTGTGGGCGCCGGCTCTCGAACCGTCGCTCGGTCGTCGCGTCTACGAAGAGACGGCCTCGTGGTTCACGACGCACGGATCCGCGGTCCCGAAGACGTAGCGCTCGTGTGGGCTCCGGTGTGCGTCTGAATCCGACGCGTTCTGCGCGGTCCGTCGGCGACGCGACGAGACGCGCATGGCATAGGCACGCGTCGTGGGCCGGGGGTTCAGGAGTATGGAATGCGTGCAGTTCGTTGGTTCCTTCTCGCGGCTAGCAGCGCCGTCGCCATGGGTTGCGGCGGCGGCGGCGACGTCCACGTCACGCACGCGGAGATCTGGGGACGTGGTCCCGGCGCGCTGACGACGGTGCCAGACGCCGAGAACTTCGTCGTCGCGGCGACGGCGATCGTCGGCCGCGACGTATCGGGGCGGCGCATCGCGGGCACGATCGACGCG
>Ga0075163_10001549_pt1 | contig 31007 bp, 24 predicted proteins | sample JI1023141ADNA_FD_71478 | JGI IMG/M metagenome (GOLD analysis project Ga0075163, IMG submission 71478) | Wastewater effluent complex algal communities from Wisconsin, to seasonally profile nutrient transformation and Carbon sequestration -... | ecosystem: Engineered > WWTP > Effluent > Algae...
CGGTCACGTTCAGGCAGGCGCCACGGCAGCCTGGGTAGGCGGCCAGGGCCTCGGTGATGGCGGCGGCACCCGAGTCGGTGGTCGCGGTGCCGATCACCTTCATGCCGGCCTCGGCCAGGGTGCGGGCGATGGCGCGCCCGATACCGCGCGACGCCCCCGTCACCAGGGCCACCTGGCCCGCCATGCTTGTCGACTCGCTCATGCCAGCAGCCCCTTCACCTCGGCCAGCGAGGCCGGATCGAACAGCGATGCACTGACGGCTTCACCGTCGATGCGCTTCACCATGCCCGCAAGAACCTTGCCCGGGCCGCACTCGACGAAGTGCGTGGCACCGCGCGCCCGCAGTGCCTGCACCACCTCGACCCAGCGCACCGGGCCAAAGGCCTGGCGGTACAGCGCGTCGCGGATCGCATCGGGTTCGGTCGGGCTGCCGACGTCGATGTTGTTCACAACCGGGATCGTGGGCACGCAAACGGCGACCTCGGCCAGACGCAGCTTGAGCTTCTCGGCCGCCGGTTTCATCAAACTGGAATGGAACGGGGCGGACACCGGCAACGGCAAAGCACGTTTGGCACCACGCGCCTTGAGCAGTTCGCAGGCTGCCGCCACGCCGGCCTTGCTGCCGGCGATCACGGTCTGCTTGGGATCGTTGAAGTTCACCGCCTCCACCACCTCGCCACTGGCCACCGCCGCGTCGGCACACCCGGCACGGACCGCTTCGGCCTCGAGGCCCAGGATGGCGGCCATGGCGCCGACGCCGACTGGCACGGCCTCCTGCATGGCTTGTGCACGCAGGCGCACCAGCGGCAATGCATCGGCCAGGCTCAAGCTGCCCGCCGCGACGAGCGCACTGTATTCACCCAACGAGTGGCCGGCCACGGCCGCTGGCACCGCACCGCCTTCAGCAAGCCAGGCCCGGTAACAGGCAACGCCGGCAGCCAGCATGACCGGCTGGGTGTTCGTGGTCAGGTCCAGTTGTTCCTTCGGGCCAGCATGAATCAATGCCCCGAGATCCTCGCCCAACGCTGCAGAGGCTTCGGCCAAGGTCTGGCGGACAGCGGGGTGATCGCCCCAGGCGTCGAGCATGCCGACGGCCTGTGAGCCCTGACCTGGAAAGACGAATGCGAACGAACTCATCGAAACACCATCTGGCGAAAGTTGTGGTCAGCCGGGCTCAGAAATCGAGCAGGACGGCGCCCCAGGTGAAGCCGCCGCCAACACCTTCGAGCATCAACGTGTGGCCGCGCTGGATCTGACCAGAGCGCACGGCGTGGTCCAGTGCCAGCGGGATCGATGCGGCCGAGGTATTGCCATGCTCGTCCACGGTCACCACCACGTGATCCAGCGGGACCTTCAGCTTGCGGGCCGTGCCCTGCATGATGCGGATGTTGGCCTGGTGAGGGATCAGCCAGTCGATGTCGGCGGCGGTGCGTCCTGCGGCTTCGAGCACCTCACGGGCGACTTCGTCGAGCACCCTCACGGCCAGCTTGAACACGGCCTGGCCATCCATCTTGAGGAGCGGGTCGCCAAGGACCTGGCCGCCAGACACGGTGCCTGGCGTGCAGAGGATGTCCAAGTGCTGGCCATCGGCATGCAGGCGGGTGGCCAGGATGCCTGGCTCGGCCGAGGCCTCCAAAACCACCGCGCCGGCGCCATCGCCGAACAGCACGCAGGTGGTTCGGTCGTTGAAATCGAGAATGCGCGAAAACACCTCGGCGCCGATCACCAGCGCACAGCTTGCGGCGCCGGAGCGGATCATTGCGTCTGCCACCGACAGGCCGTAGACGAACCCCGAACACACCGCCTGCAGGTCGAAGGCCGGGCAGCCCTGCACACCCAGCTTGCGCTGAATGATGGTGGCTGTGGATGGGAACACCATGTCCGGGGTGGACGTGGCGACAATGATCAGATCCACGTCTTCTGCACTGCGCCCTGCTGCCTGCAGCGCATGGCGCGCGGCGTCGGCGCCCAGATCACTGGAACTGACCGATGGCTCGGCGAAGCGCCGGGCACGAATGCCAGTGCGCTCGACGATCCAATCGTCTGAGGTTTCCAGGCCTCGCTCAGCCAACTGGGCGGCGAGATCGGCATTGCTCACGCGCCTCGGCGGCAACATGCTGCCGGTGCCGGTGATGCGAGAGTAGCGGAAGGTGGGAATGCGGTCGGGCACGGGGGTCTAGGCGGCGGGGCGCACCGGCTCGCCACCGGGCTGGGCGGGTGCGGCCTGCAAGGTCTCGACGATGCGTTCATGCACCTGTTCGAGCAGGCGGTTGCGAGCCGCATCATAAGCCCGGGACAATGCTCGGCCGAAGGCGAAGGCATCGGCCGAACCGTGGCTCTTGAACACCAGGCCCTGCAGGCCGAGCAGCGCGGCGCCGTTGTAGCCACGCGGGTCGAATCGGGCGCGGAAGTGCTTCAGCACCGGAAGCGCAACCACTGCCGCGATCTTGGCCCACCAGTGGCGCTTGAACTCCTCGCGCATGAAGTGGCCCAGCATCGAGGCCAGCCCTTCGCTGGTCTTCAGCGTCACGTTGCCGACGAATCCATCGCAGACGACGATGTCGACAGTGCCCTTGAAAATGTCGTTGCCTTCGACGTTGCCGTGGTAGTTCAGCACACCAGCAGCGCCCGCGGCGCGGAGCAACTCTCCGGCCTGCTTGATGACTTCGCTGCCCTTGATCACCTCGGAGCCGATGTTCAACAGGCCCACGGTGGGTTCGGGCTTGCCTTCCACGGCCGCCACCAGGGCGCTGCCCATGACAGCGAACTGCAGGAGGTGCTCCGCGCTGCAGTCGACGTTGGCACCCAGATCCAGCATGGTGGTGAACCCGGGCCGCTCGTTCGGGATCACCGAGGCGATCGCCGGCCGGTCGATACCTTCCAGCGTCTTCAGCACATAGCGAGAGATGGCCATCAGCGCGCCGGTGTTGCCGGCGGACACGCAGACATCGGCCCGGGTGCGCCCCTCCAGATCAGCCTTCAACTGACTGATGGCGACCCGCATGGAGGAGTCCTTCTTGCGGCGCAGGGCGACCTCGACCGGGTCATCCATCGCCACGATCTCGGTGGCTGTCACCAAGGTGCAGCGCGGCCATTGCGCTGCCGGGGCAAGGGCCTCGGCGGTGCCAACCAGCAGCATGTCGACATCTGGGTGGGTGTCGAGGAACTCCTTGCAGGCCGGCAGGATGACCGACGGCCCATGGTCGCCCCCCATGCAGTCGATGGAGATGCGAACCCGATCCAGGGGCGTCAATTTGAGCGCGTACGGCACGGTCTGGAATGGCAAATGCCGCAGATTGGACTGCGGCATTGTGTTCGGTTCGCGGGAGCAGGCATGCGCCGGCCCGGCTGCGGGCGAAAGGTCAGGCGTCGGCCTTGGTCTTCAACACCTTGCGACCGCGGTAGAAACCGGTCGGGCTGATGTGGTGACGCAGGTGCGTCTCGCCGGTGGTGGATTCGATCGCCGTGCCGGGCTGGACCAGCGCATTGTGCGAACGGTGCATGCCGCGCTTGGACGGCGACTTCTTGTTTTGCTGGACAGCCATGGGACGCTCCTGGGGCACCGCATCGAGCGGCACGCTGCGGTGCCCTGCCTGGCCCCGGATCGGGAAAGCCCCCGACGCGACACACAGACCGACACCAGCACAAGTTGGACAAGCCGGACGGCAGCCCCATACAAGTGGCGCCTTTCCGGGAAAGCCCGCGAGTGTATCACGGTCGGCCGTGTCATGGCGACCCTGGGCGCGGCTGGCTCAGACGGGCACCGGGGCACCCTGACGCGGGCCCCAGGTGCCCGGAGTTCAGGCGCCCGGCTTCTTGCGGAGCTGGGCCAATGCCGCAAAGGGATGGGCGGGCGGAGCTTCGCTTTCCGGCTGATCGTCTGCCGGCATCGGCAGCGGCGTGGGGCAGGCGTCATGCCGAGGGACCAAAGGCAGGGCCAGCAGCAACTCGTCCTCGACCAGGTCGCGCAGGTTCATCCAGCGCTGCAGCTCCAGCACATCGTCCTCCAGCTCGGCGTCCAGAGCCTCGGCCTGGCTGCCGTCAGGCACGAATCGGATCCAGCGATCCAGGTCCAGCGGCACAGGCACCGCCCCCAGGCAACGCTGGCAACGCATCGCCAGCGCCGCCTGCGCTGTCAGGCGCATCCAGATCTCCGGGGCAGAACCTGCCAGGGGCCGCAGGTCTCCCTCGACCTGCCAATGCACCTCGGCGCCAGGCGTTTCGTCGGGCAGCACCGATTCAGCCAGGCGCACAAGTTCCGGCAACGGCCAACGCCCACCCTGCTCGCCGTGCTCGGCGGCCAGCGCGGCGACATCTAGCCGCAACGGATCGACGGGTTTGACTGTCATGGCGCCAGTGTACGGCCCGGTCGCGGCCCTGCCCGATGGGACAATCCGTCCATGTCCGGAGTTCCCTCCCCCGCGTTGCGCCTGATCCTCGGCTCGACCTCACGCTACCGCCAGGAGTTGCTGAGGCGTCTGCACGTGCCGTTCGAGGTGAGCGCGCCCGATGTCGACGAGACGCCGCACGCCGGTGAAGCCCCTGCCGCGCTGGCCCTGCGGCTCGCGCTGGCCAAGGCCCATGCGGTGGCCCGCCAAGCGGGCATCGGCGCTGTGGTCATCGGCTCCGACCAGGTCGCCGATGTCGATGGCGAGCCGATCGGCAAACCCGGCACCCACGAACGTGCCGTGGCCCAGCTGCGCGCGATGAGCGGGCGCGAGATCGTCTTCCAGACCGCGGTCGCCGTGGTGCGCGCCGACATCGGTTTCGAGAGGGCCCTTCTGGCACCGGTGCGGGTGCGCTTCCGCACGCTCGGCGACGCCGAGATCGAGCGCTATCTGGAACTGGAGCAACCCTACGATTGCGCCGGCAGCGCCAAATCCGAAACGCTCGGCATCGCCCTGCTCAGCGCCATCGAATCTGACGACCCCACTGCCCTGGTCGGCCTGCCGTTGATCCGGACCTGCGAGTTGTTGCGCGCTGCGGGTCTGGATCCGGTGTTGCTTGCAGGTATGTCGCCGTGAGTGCGCCCACGACCAGCGGCCGCCTCGTGCTGGTGCCGAACGCCCTGGATTTGGGTGCCGAACCCGAACCCATCGACGCCATCCTGAGCCAACCAGTGCTGCGGCGTGCCGCCGGCCTGACCCACTGGGTGGTGGAGAACGCCAAGACGGCACGATCCTTCCTGAAACGCGTCGATGCCGTACAGCCGCTGGGCACGCCGCTGCAGGCGCTGAACATCCAGGAATTGCCGCGCCCCCGAAAAGGCAGCGGCGACTCGGTGCCGGACGCGGCATGGCAGGCCCTGCTGGCCCCGGCGTTGGCTGGCCAAGAAGTGGGTCTGCTTTCCGACGCGGGTCTGCCGGCGGTGGCTGATCCCGGCGCAGGCCTGGTGGCCGCCGCGTACGCACTTGGCGTGCGGGTGGAGGTGCTGACGGGCGCCAGTTCCCTGACGCTGGCGCTTGCTGCCAGCGGCCTGAACGGCCAGCGCTTTGCCTTCGAGGGTTATCTGCCTCAGGCGCCTGCCGACCGGCAGGCCCGCGTGCGCGAACTGGAGCAGCGCTCGCGCCGCGAGGGGCAGACACAGTTGGTGATCGAGACCCCTTACCGCAACGAAGTGTTGCTGCAGGCGCTGTGCCAGCAGTTGCAACCGTCGACGCGCCTGGCGGTGGCCTGCGGGTTGACGTCGGCCGGCGGCTGGTGCGAGTCGAAGACGGTGGAGTCCTGGCGGCGCCAGATTCAAATGGCCGGACGCTTGCCCATGCCGGACAAACTGCCCGCCGTGTTCATGTGGCTCGCCGCCTGAGCCACCACGCCGCCAGCGCGATGCCGGCCAGATCCGCCAGAACATCGGCGGCCGAGGCATCGCGGTAGGTCGTCAGGCCCTGGGCCAGTTCGATGGCGATGCCATAGGCCAGCAGGCCTGCCGCCAAGACCCAACCGGGGCGGTAGCCTGCCCGAGCCCCAATCACCCACAGCACGCCGAACACCAAGGCGTGCTGGAGCTTGTCAGCGTGCGGGAACAGTGCCCCGCCTGAACCGGTGGGCAACAAGGCGATGACAAAGATGGCCGCCAACGCAGCGGCAAACGCCAAGCGCCAGCCGGCGCGCGGCGTCACGCCTTCGCGGCGCCGCCCAGCAAGGCCGCGACCTTGCGCTTGGGACGGATGTTGGGGGACAGGCGCGTCGGCGCCGGCACAGCGGGCGCGCTGCGCTCCCAGGCTGCGGGCTCGTCACTGGGACGCGCCTCGTAGGGCTTGTCGAAGAACGGGTCGCGGGGTGCTGCACGCGGCTCATAGCGGCGCGGCGCCGGGCCGGCTGCGCTGGGGCTGGCCGGCGCACGGCTATCTGTGCGTGCGGGGCGATCATCGTCACGCAGCGGCCGCCGGGCGGGTGCCCGCGAGCGCTCGTCTTCGAGTTCCAGCGGATCGAGATCGATCTTCTTCTTGATCAGCTTCTCGATGTCACCGATCAGTCGTGCATCGTTGCGGGTGACAAGCGTGAACGCGAGTCCCGAAGCGCCGGCACGGCCGGTGCGGCCGATGCGGTGCACGTAGTCTTCGGCGTTGAACGGGACGTCGAAGTTGAAGACCGCCGGCAGATCGGCGATGTCCAGGCCGCGCGCGGCCACGTCGGTGGCGACCATCAGATCCACCTCGCCGGCCTTGAAGGCGGCCAGCGCCTTGAGCCGCTCGTCTTGCGACTTGTCCCCGTGCAGGGCCGAGGTGCGCAGGCCGTCGCGCTCGAAAGAGCGTGCCAGGCGGGCGGCGCCCAGCTTGGAATTGACGAACACCAGCGACTGGGTGATGCCGCGCTCCTTGAGCAGGTGCAGCACTGCACGGCGCTTGTCGTCGTCGCCCACGCTGAAGAAACGCTGCTCAACGTTGGTGGCCGTGGCATTGGGGCGCGCGACCTCGACCAGGATGGGATCCTGCAGGTAGCTGTTGGCCAGGCGTTTGATTTCCGGCGAGAAGGTGGCCGAGAACAACAGCGTCTGGCGCTGTTTGGGCAGGTAGCTCAGGATGCGCTGCAGGTCGGGCAGGAAACCGATGTCCAGCATGCGGTCGGCCTCGTCGAGCACCACGTACTCGACCTGGTTCAGCACCGCGTTCTTGGCCTCGATGTGATCCAGCAGCCGGCCTGGCGTGGCGATCAGGATCTCGACGCCAGCCTTGAGCTCCAGCGTCTGCGGCTTCATGTCGATGCCGCCAAAAACCACCGCCGCCCGCAGGTTGCAGTGCTTGGCATAGGCCTTCACGTTGTTGGCCACCTGGTCGGCCAGTTCCCGCGTGGGTGCCAGCACCAAGGCACGCACCGGATGGCGCGCCGGAGAGGCGCTGGAGTTCTCGTGCCGCATCATCTTCTGCAGCAGCGGGATAGAAAACGCGGCGGTCTTCCCGGTGCCGGTCTGGGCGGCGCCCATCACGTCCCGGCCTTCCAGGACGATGGGAATCGCCTTCGCCTGGATCGGCGTCATGCTCATGTAGCCCTGGTCGGCCACCGCGCGCAGGAGCTTGGGATCCAGCGGCAGGGTGTCGAAACGTGCGGGGGGAGGGGCCTCTTCGGCCGGGGCCGCGAAGGCCTGGGGGTCTGATGTCATCACCCGGCATTATCGCAGCTACACCGGGCGACTACACTTTCGCACTTGGGGTCTTTACCGGGTTTTTCTATAAACCGCCGCCCAAGACGCGGCTTTTCAGGGATGCGGGCATGATTCTGGTCACCGGCGGAGCCGGCTTCATCGGCAGCAATTTTGTGCTGGACTGGCTGGCAGCCAGCCACGAACCCGTTCTCAACCTGGATGCCCTGACCTACGCCGGCAACCTGCGCAACCTGGAGTCGCTGCAAGGGGACGCCCGCCACGTCTTTGTTCGCGGCAATATCGGCGACCGCGCACTTCTGGACAGCCTGCTCGCCCAACACCGGCCCCGCGCCATCGTCCACTTTGCTGCCGAGAGCCATGTGGACCGCAGCATCCACGGCCCGGGCGAGTTCATGCAGACCAACGTGCAGGGAACCTTCACGCTGCTGGAGGCCACACGTGCCTACTGGGCCACGCTGACACCAGACGAGCGAGGCACCTTCCGCTTCCATCATGTGAGCACCGACGAGGTCTACGGCAGCCTGGCGGCCGGCGCGCCAGCTTTCACCGAAACACATCCCTACGAGCCCAACAGCCCCTACTCGGCCAGCAAGGCGGCGAGCGATCACCTGGTGCGGGCCTGGCACCACACCTATGGCCTGCCCGTGGTCACCACCAACTGCTCGAACAACTACGGCCCTTACCACTTCCCCGAAAAGTTGATCCCGCTGATGATCGTCAACGCACTCGCCGGCAAGCCTTTGCCGGTGTACGGCGATGGCAGGCAGATCCGCGACTGGTTGTACGTGAAGGATCACTGTTCGGGGATCCGGGCTGTTCTGGCACGGGGCCGTGTGGGGGAAACCTACAATATCGGCGGCTGGAACGAACAGGCCAACATCGACATCGTGCACAGCGTCTGCGCCCTGCTCGACGAGCTGCGCCCCGACCCGGCCGGGCCCTATGGCCGCCTGATCACCCACGTGGCCGACCGCCCCGGGCACGACCGCCGATACGCCATCGACGCCCGCAAGATCGAGCGCGAACTGGGCTGGAGGCCGGCTGAGACCTTCCAGAGCGGCATCCGCAAGACGGTGCAGTGGTACCTGGACCATGCGGACTGGGTGGCCGACGTGCAGAGCGGCAGCTACCGCGACTGGGTCGAACAGAACTACGCACGCCGCAACGCATGAGGTTCCTCGTACTCCCATTCCTGCTGTCCGTCCTGGGCACGTTCGTGACCTTGCGTCTGTTCGGGCGATCGATGCTGTGGCACCACCACAGCTCACGCACCGCACCGCAGGCCCTGCACTTTCACCCGGTGCCACGCCTGGGAAGCGTGGGCATCGGCTTGGCGCTGTGCCTTGGCGTGATCCAACTCACGTTGGCGCCGATCCGGTTCTCGGGCCCGCACGCACAGGTGCTGGCGGTCTCCTTGGCTGCCGCCTCGATCGGGTTGCTGGAGGATCTGACAGGATCCGTCAGCGTGCGCATGCGGTTGGCGTGGGTCGCGACCGCCGCCGTGCTCTGCAGCACCATCGAAGGCGTGCGGATCATCCACACCGACCTGCCTTGGGTGGACAGCCTGCTCACCCAATCATTCGCCGTCTCGCTGATCCTGACGGCTTTCGTCATCACCGGGTTGACGAATGCGTTCAACATCATCGACGGCCTGAACGGTCTCGCCTCGGCCTGCGCCATGATCATCCTGGCCGCCATCGGGTACGTGGCTTTTCTGGTCAATGATCTGTGGGTGGCGGCATTCGCCGCAGTGGCACTCGGCGCGATTGCTGGCTTCTTCGTCTGGAACTACCCGGGGGGATACATCTTTCTCGGTGATGGCGGTGCCTACCTGTGCGGCTTTGTCGTGTGCGTGCTCGGCCTGGCCTTGCAAGCCCGAAACCCGGGCGAGGTGTCGCCGCTCTTCCCCTTGCTGCTCTGCATCTACCCGGTGGCTGAAACTGTCTTCTCCGTGTACCGGCGGGGACTGAAGCGCAAGCCGGTCAGCCGCCCTGATCGGGGGCACCTCCACAGCCTGCTGTTCAGGCGGCTCGACTCCAGGCTGCGGCGCCGCCTGGGGGGCGGTGACCGGCGGCGCAACTCCAGCACCACGCCCTACCTGTGGGCGCTTTGCCTGGGCTCGGTGGTGCCGGCGGTCTTCATGTATGACAGCTTCTGGCTGCTCGCCATGTCGATCGTGGTCTTCGTGCTGGTCTACCTGGCTCTGTACCGGAGCATCGTCCGCTTCAAGGCGCCCACCTGGCTGTGAGCGCCGTGCCGGGTTCAGTGCGACGCCGGATTCTCCTGTTGACGCCACGATGGCCGTATCCGGTCATCGGTGGCGACCGGCTTCGCATCTGGCGCCTCGCCCGGGCTGTCGCCGAACACCACGACATCACGCTGCTGAGCCTGTGTGCCAGCCAGGGCGAACTCGATGCCCCGGCGCCCGAGGATGGCGTGTTCACATCGGTGCACCGCATCCTGCTGCCACGCTGGAGATCATGGTGGCAGGCGCTGGCGGCAGTGCCCGGCCGGTCGCCGATGCAAGTGGCCTACTACCGCAGCCAGGCGTTCCAGCAGGAGGTTGACCGCTTGGTGGGGTCACACGACATGGTCTGGTGCCATCTGGCACGAACGGCACCCTATGCCCGGCAAGCGGCGGTTCCCCGCTGGCTGGAGATGACCGACGCGGTGTCGCTCACGATGCAGCGTGCTTCCGAGACTTCACCGTCGCCCTTCAGCCTGCGGGCGGCGGTCTTGCGCATGGAAGCTGCGCGCATGCGCATTTTCGAGCGGGAGCAAGCGGCACATTTCGATCTGCTGAGCCTGGTCTCGGAGGTCGATCGCGACTTCCTCTTCTGTGACCACGCGCCTGTGCGAAGCCATGTCGTGGTTGCCGGGAACGGCGTCGAGCTCGCGCCGGGCGCCCTGCCCGCCATGGTCGACAGGCCGCGCGGCGTGGCCTTCATCGGGCAGATGCACTCGATGGCCAACCGCGATGCGGTGGCCTACCTGATCCGCGAGGTGTGGCCCGAGGTGCGCCGCCGCATCCCGGATGCCCGGCTGCATCTGATCGGCCCGATAGCCGCCAGCGATGCGGCACGCTGGGGGCGCGCAGCGGGCGTCGTCGTCGAGGGCGTGGTGCCCGAACTGGCTCTCACCCTTGCCGGCTGCCGCGTGGGGGTGTGCCCGGTGCGCCTGGGGGCAGGGGTCCAGAACAAGCTGCTCGACTACATGGCGCACGGGCTGGCAGCCATCACATCGCCGGTCGGCCTTGAAGGCCTTGGCGCGCAGGCGGGGCAAGACCTGCGGGTGGCGCACTCGGCCGCCGACTGGATCGACCAGGTCTGTGAACTGCTCACCGATGCTGACATTGCCCAGACGCTGGGCACCGCCGGCCGCACGCTGGTGGAAGGCCGCTACCGATGGCAGCAAGCACTGGCCCCGGTGCTGCAGGCCCTCGACCACCTGGGCGAAGCGCGGAGTCAGCGAACGCCGGAACGGCCGGCATGACCTGCCGACTCGAGCAGGCGGGCCACCTCCTGCTCAAGTTGCCGGTTGAACGGGCCCGCCGAGGCCGCCGGACACTCGCCTTCGCTGTCGGCCAACCCAGCCAACATGGCGTCAGCAAAGCTGCCGTCACGGTAGAGATGCACGTGCTTCAGGCGCCGAAGTTGCCGGAAGGCTCCGATGTCGGTGGCCACCACCGGCCGGCCGCACATCCGGGCCTCCATCACGGGTCGGCCGAAGCCCTCGGATCGTGAGTGGACCCATGTCAGGTCGCACCGCCTGAACTCCGAAACGATCCCTGCCAGGGACAACCTCGGCAGCACCGTGACCCGATCCCGCCAGTCCGCCGGCAGGCGGTCGACCCGAGCCTGCGCGATGGACAGGTTGTCACCGAACCCAAGCACTCGGATCCGATACTGCGCCGGATCGCCCAACTGCTGGAGCAGGTGCAAGGCACCCCGAAAGTCCTTGTTGGCACCGGTTCCACTGCACAGCAGGATCGCGTGCACCCCCCGATTCCGTTCAGGAATGTCATCGGGTGCCGAGGACCGCAGGGCGGACTCGAACGCGTAGAAGGGATTGGCCCACAGAAACTGCGGACACCGACCGAACTGTTTCAGCCGGACCAACTGTCGCTGCGTGTGGCGTGACACGGTGGCCACCGGCCGGCCCAGGCGGGCGTGCCAAGCCTGGCAAGTGCGTATGTAGCGTGCGGCCAGCCCACGCTGTGCGCGCTTGTTGGGAATGAGATCATGAATCACCATGACCGAGCGGCCCGCACTGGCATCCCACAGGCTGCCAGAGTTGTACGGGTACACGGTCAGGTCACAGCGGTTCCAGCGAGCCACACAAGGAGCAACCATCTGCTCGAAGACCACGAACAAGACGTTCTGCAGCCACGGAGGCGCTCTGTTCAACCACTGGGGCGCCTTCAATTCAAGGTGCTCTGCACCCACTCGAGCGAAGCAGGTTTCAAGTTCACGGGCGTACAACGGAATGCCCCGTGACTTCAGACCGGCGAAGTAATTGAAGACAAGCACCTTCGCAGGCGCGGCGTCTGTCTCCTCGATCAAGGACACCTCGAAACGGGCGGGGGCGCCTTCGATGCGCGCCACGCAGTCAGATCAACCGGCACGGTAGGCGCCAAGCGAGGTCAGGCACACCGCAAGCGGCTGGGCGATGGGTGACAGCCCGAGGTCTCTGGGCGCTACGGCCGAACCGGACACGAACTCCAGGTGCACGGGCGTGGTGCCCTCGCCACCTGCCACCTCCAGTTCCACTGCCATCGCTTCCTTGGACGCCCCCGTCCAGCGCACGACGCTGTAGGGTCCGCCATTGGCGCGCAAGGCGATTTCCTGCGGCGCCGGCAGTTCCTTCGGATTGAAGGGGTGCATCATGAGTTCAACCCGGTAGCGCACGTCTGCGGATGTCCCGCGCAGACGCGTCGTGAGGTGGCCGGTACGACCCGTCATCCAGGTGCCTACCCGATCGGCACGATCGAAACCCGCGAACTGCGCGGCAGAGTCACGCACCCCCGGGCTGGCCATGCCCATTTCGACAGGGAACCCCAGGTCCAGCCCGTACGACTGCAGAGCCAGCGCGGCCACTTGCCGGGCCGGAAAAGTCTTGAGGTATTCCGCGAAGTCGAACTTGGGCAATGGCATCGGCTCCGCCCGAAGTGCATCGGCGAGATTCTGGTAGACCTTGACGTTGCTGCGGCCGCTCCCGTAGTAGTAGTCGTAGTACTTCATCTGATCCTCCTTGCCATCTGGCGCCAGCCATACCGCCGGTATGCCAAGTGCCTCCGCAAAGATCAGGCCGTGCAACGAGCTTGAGATGACCCTGTCGGCGCCGACCATGCCCGCGATCAGGCCGGCTGGCGAATCATCCACCGAGATGAAATCCTTGGCATGGTGCGGATGCAGTGCGCGCCACTCGCGGTCATCTCGGTAATGAGGAATGATCTTCGTCCCGCCAGGGTGTGCACCGCCTCGGCGGCGGGCCTCGTCGATCTGTGCCCGATAGAGCACCGGAATCAGGCAACCAGGGTCGAAGAACGCCTGAATGCCAGAGATATCGATACCGTTGCGCCTCAGCATTTCGGCAGTCAACGGCCCGCGGACCGCGTGAACGGACAACTCTGTCACACCTGGCGCAAGGGCCAGCTTGCTGCCCTTGGCGCCGGTGCCCCAGATGATGTCGCCGTTGCGTGCGGTATGGAGCACCGAACCGATGGCGAGCAATTTGCGTTCGCCCGGTCGCGGAAGGCGGGTGAGTAGCTTGCCAACCTGCTCGACGATTTCCTTGGAGGCGATGTCCCCGAAATTGCCGGTCGTGAACAGCCGACTGTCATCGCCACCGTCCAACTTCTTGCCCTTGGCATCCCACCAGAAAAGCGGGACAGGCGGTGTGGGTTCCGGCAGGACAGGCAGCGGTGTCGGCCTGGGCCAACTTTCGGGCAAGGCAGGCACCTGGTCTGCCAGGCCGACGCTGCGCTGGACTGGCGCGAGGTTGGCTTCGACGGTGGAAAGGGGCATCCGGACCACAGCGCAGGCTTCGTCATTGATGCCGTAAGACACCACCACGTCGGCGCCCTGGATCACGAACCCGCAGGGATAGATCACCTCGGCGACCGCCTTGTTGAGCTTCTCCATCTCGAAGCTGCTGCCTCGGGGATTGGGCAACGGCAAAGGCTCTGCCGAGGCGGCCAGCAACTGAAACGGAGACTGCGCCTGGAACCGATAGAACGCAGCACAGTATCTGCGTCCGGCATCCGTCTTGTAGCTGGAGTGCGCGATGGCCAGGAAGGTGTCACCCCGGTCCAAGGGCTGTGCACTGCCCCGCAAGTGCCCGTATCGGCTCTGATAGCCGTTCGACCAATGATCCACGTGCGCCGTCCGCGCGGGAATCCGGTCGGCTTGGTCGAAATCAACACTCAGGACCACATGCGGCTGAATCGAATAGGTCGCCCAAACCCCCCCGTCGGACTCGAACAACATCCAGTTCTTTTCGATCGGGTCCCGCTTGAACTCGCGGGAGATCTCCCGCGCCTGCCCGGACGGCCGAAGCCCAAGCTCGTCCATGGCGACGATGAACTGGTGGTTGCGGGGCCGGTTGGCGCCATCGTTCCAGATAACGTGCAACTGCCCACCAAGGCGGAGATAGCGGGGATCGGCGTGCCAGACCTTCGCGCGGTGGTTCAGTTCGTCTGCGCGAGCAAAGTCGATCAGGTCGGACAGTGGCGTCAAGGTCGATTCGATGACCTTCAGGTCATGTGTCAACTGGCAGGTCGCCATGCGCCGCAGATCGGTGTTGTCGGCGACCACCCGATAGCACATCGAATAGCCGTCGGCCCTCGCCACCAAAGTGGGGTTGAACACCCGGAAGCGCAGCGCCGCCGCGGCCTGTGCGTCGGCCACATCAGGCGATGCGCCGCCTGCCAGCGCCGCCTGGACGAGCAGATCCCGAACTTCTTGGCGCCAGATCATGGGCACCAGACTGAGGTTGTCGAACACGATGCACCCCAAGGGCGCGTCCTGCGGCATCTGTGGCGGAGTCGGGTGGGCTGTGGTGTTCATCGGTCAAGCTGGAATGAGGTGCAAGATTGGCGCTGACATGTCACTGGGGAAAGCGGCGCCAGCACGGATCGCGGGGCACTCACAAGGAAGGCGAACTCACGCTCCAATGCTCCCGGAACAGGTACATCGGCGCGAGGCTGGGCTGATCCACATTGACATTGTCCAGGAGCGCCACGGCGTCATGGGCGACAAACGTCGGCGCATCAACCATCCGCATCAGCATCCGGGTGCCCTTGCGGACGGGCTGGCGCCCTGGGGCCCCTGGTCCCGCGCCCATGGCGTCCACCGCCTTCAAGGCGGTGTTGCCCAGTGCCAGGCCGAGGCGCACCCGGCTGGCTTGGTGGTAGCTCATCGCGAACTCGTGCAGGCCATAGCTGGCAGACCCCAGGAACTCGTGATGGCCCCACTCGGCGCTCGAAAAGCTCAGGCCCATGGCCTTCTGGATGGCAGGCAGAACGGGCAGCCGCACACCCTCCTGGAGTTCCAGCGAACTGGCATAGAAGCCTGGCTCGATCCGCAGACCCAAGGCATCAGCGATTCGCCGGACCAGATGCTTGTAGAGATGGTTGCTGGGGTGGTCAGGTGTCAGGAACAATTGGGCCGCCGCATGGTGTTCAGCGATCCAATCTGATACCGGCAGATCCACTTCACCATTGCGTTCGTTGGCCTGCAGCCGTGTCGTCGTGAAATCGATCCAGTCGCCCAGTCCGTCGCCGAATGCAGACGGATCGAACAGGTGTTCATAGAACGCGTCGAACCCCATGTCAGCGCGCCCCAGTTCGGCCAGGCGCGGCAAGCCCCATTCGCTGTTCTTGCCCCAGGTGCGCTTACGGACTTGAGGCCAGTAGCCGCCCCACTGCAACCAGGGGAACTTGAGCGTCTTGACTCCCGCTGTGCGGCACGCCGCCTCAAGATGCGTCGTGTTCCAGGCTTCGCGATTCAACACGGGGCTGAAGATCACCCAGTCGTACCGCGGCAAGCGCTCATAAGGAAAGGGCGTGTTCGTTCGGATGAGCTGGAAGTTGACCAGCATGTCGACGCGGTGTTCTCCCGTGGCGTGCCTGGCCAGAACATGGCGCAGGACACCCGCATGGCAGCCACCGTAGACCAGGATATTCATCGGAAAGTCCTTGTCATGCTCACCGCATATCTCCCAGGTGCTCCGAGCTGTATGGGCTGTCCAGTTGGCGAAGCACGCTGTCCAGTATGGGAAACGGTGCGGCCATGGCCAAGCGCCTCAGGTCGATGGGCTTTGGCGGCAAGGGACCGACCTGCGCGGCCCAGTCCAAGGTCACCACGCTGCCCGCGCGCAGCGCCAACGGCGTGTCCAGGGGCAGCCCCACTGACAACATGTAGTCATGGAACTTGGTTCCGTCGCCGGGCAAGCCATCCGCTGCATCGGGCACGTCGCACCATCGAGCGGGAATGCCGTAGGCGTGGCTGATGATCAATCCGTGCAGTGAGGTCGTCAGCACCGCATCGCAGGCACAAACCTCGTCGATGAAGGCCTCGATGCCCGCATAGCCGGCTCGAAGCACTGGAATCAGGGCGACGCCGTCGCCAACGTGCAATGCATCGGCATGCGAGAAGTGCGGGATCAAGCCCAGGCGTCGCCGGCCTGCCAGTGGTCGCGGCCGGTACAGCCTGGGCAGGAAGCACGCGGGGTCGCCAAAGGTCTCCGGGCACTCTGCGCCGCTGCGTCGCACCAGTTCGCGGGTCAACGGCCCGCGAACGGCCCGGTAGGTGGCCTGTCCATTGAGCTGATCCGTCATGCGCGGCGTCCCGCTGCCCCAGACGACGGTGCCGGCCTGGGCGAACTTCACGACCGACCCGATGGCCAGGATGCCCTGCCCCCTGGAAACCCAGCGAGGTGGCACCCCGCTCAGCTTCTCGACCACATAGGGGTTCAGGATGTCCCCGACATTTCCTGGATAGGGGGTCTCCATCCACCACAGCGCCGGGCGGCGCTCTTCCGGGATGGCCAGTCGCCGCGCCCGCTGGTCCAGATCGACCCGAAGGAGTCTGCTCTGTGCCCAGGCCCGATCCTCCGGCGCGCTGCCGCCAGCGAGCCGGCCCAGAACGGCAGCGGCTTGGTCCAGCCGACCTGCGGCATGGTCTGTCTCTGCCAGGAACCGGGTGGCGTGATCGATACCGTCCGTGCAACGTGCGGTGACGGCCTGCATCACCGCGATGGCCTCGGCAGCACGGCCAAGGCGTTGCAGCAGGCGGGCCAATCTGAGCGCCAAGGAGGCATCTGTGGGATCGATCTCGTGAGCGCGGCGCAGCATGACCAACGCCTCCTCGGGACGCGAGGTCCGCCCGAGTTCGCCCGCTTCGCGCTGCAGCACGGCCTTTCGCCGCGCATCCGCAAACAATGGAACAGCGTGCTGAAGCGCACGCCCGATGTGGTGGCTGACCTGGCCGCTTCGCCCGAAATAGAAGGTCTGCCCCCTTTGCAGAGGCCATTCAAAACCAACCTGCCCAGGTGAAAACAGCAGCAGGTTCAAGGCTTGCGCGTGCCGTTGCCAGGCCTCCTCGAGGAAGTAGTCGTCAGTCGCCACCAACTCGGGGTGTTCGGCCTCAATTCGGGCAATGAGTGCCGCAAAGGCCAGCCCGGCAGGCGTGTGATTGAAATAGAGGATGGCGGGGTGGAAGCAGCGCGGCGATGCGGCGGGATCGTGGTCACGAAGGTAGCGGAAGTCGCGCAGGAACGCGGCGAAGTCCGCCGGGCCGGCCGCAAGGAAATCGGGGCGCTGCGCCAACCGGCAGTCGACATCCATCCACAGCACGGGGCGCCGATGCTTGCGAAGCATTTGGTCGTAGAAGGCCGCCTTGCGTCGACAGATCGCGATCCAATCCACTCCCGGCGCGAGCGACAACTCGACGATGTCGCTGTCCAGGCCCAGCCGCTCACAGTCTGCCCGCAGAACCGCCGCCGCGTCATGGTAGTAGCGGTCGCCAGCAAAGAAGCTGATGACCACCGGCATGTCCAGTCGCGACCGCTTGCGCCAGGCCACGATTCGCGTGGAGCCCGGCAAAGCTTGTTCCGACGCAGGTTGCTGGCACACGCTGACACGCTGATCGCCAAATGGCCAGGCCAGCCTGCCGTCTCGCAGCCCGCGCGCATAGTCCGGCACTGCATGCAGTGCACCCTCGCACAGCACGCTGACCGTCGTGAGTCGGCGCCCGTCAGCATCGCACTTCGCCATCCAGCCGTTGTCTGGGAAATCCTGGCCCGGAGCCGGTTCGTAGGCGGCGGCCAGGCAGGTCTGCTCAAAGAAGTACGGCGTGTTGTAGATGGCCAGCAGGCCCCCCGGGCGAATGCAGGCATCGACCGTGGTCAAGCCCTCGTCCAACGCTGACATTGGGAAATGGCTGGCGATCTGGTCCTTGCCTTCCGTGGTCGGGTAGCGGCAGAAGACATTGAATGCCGTCACCAGATCGAAAGGGCCGTGCTCCGCCAGTGCCTGGGCGGAAGACTCGAAGATGGTGATCGAGGGCCCACACCGCGCCACAGCCTCGGCCAGCGCCTCCGGGTTCACATCGCAACCGAAAACCCTGGCGTCCGGGAAAACCGACTGGATGTCCAGACACTCGTGGCCTGTCGAACAGCCGAAGGAAAGGATCTTGAGCGGCCGGTCGACAGCCCGCCAGCCCGGCATTGCGGCCAGTCTGCTCAACAGATGGAGGTTGCGGCCTTCACCGGTGACCGTGGAGGCCTGCAGCCGCTTCATGGTGGATTCACCCGGCGTCGCGGGCTGCGCACTCGTCATGTGGAAGCCATTGCCCGGGTTCGCGCCAGGTAGGCCTGGCGACATGCTTCGAACAACTCGCGTCGCAGGATGTAGAGCCCGCTCCAGGGCTTGATGGGCCCCGCAAAGTGGAGCAGTTTCGCCTCGTCGGTCACGTCCCGGCTCGGCATGGCGTTCCAGGCGATGTCCAGTTCCAGGCGGTCGAACCGCGCGTACACGTTCAACACATCCTGGTCGTTCATGCCGTAGTGGGTGATCAACGGCATCGCGAATGAGGCAAAGCCGTCCCGTCGCATGCGGGCCAGGTTCATGACCACGACCCCCGCGTTGAACGCCGGGAAGTCCAGCGTCCCCGCCGCATGCATGCTGCGGCGCAATCGGCACGCCTTGTCGCGCGGCAGTTGCCGGGCCGCCCGGTACACCATGTTGTGCCCGCAGCGCCAGGCCTCGTCGGTGCTCGACTTCCCTGCCAGGGTCCTGTCGCCCAATTCCAGGGACCACAACGCCGCCAAGTCCCCGCGCAGCAGGATGTCGACGTCAAGATAGATCACCCTGTCCAGATGCGGCAGCAGATCCGGCAGAAGCAGTCGATCCATGGTCGAGACCGTGGTGTGCGCGAGCATCTTCAGGCTGTCGCCATAGGCGACATCATCGAAGTCGTAGAGCGTCAGCGTCAGGAGATGGCCGAACTCCCGACCGAGCCGCTGGCCGTAGTCCGGGCCCAGACCGCGGGTCATCACGTGCACGTGGACAGGGCCGGGGGTTGATTGGATCAATGACTCCAGCACCACCGGCAGTTGCTCGGCCAGGTGGTGGTCGACCGCGAACGCTGCCTCGATGACCCCCTCGGACGCATCGCGAGCCACGCCGAATCGCGCGGCATCCCGTCGAAGCGCCTGAGCAGCGGCTGCGGCATCGAATGTCGCCGGCTCAAGCGCGATGTCGCGGCTGCAATAGGCGTCAGCAGCCACCACATCGTCACGGCACATGTCACGCCATGCCTGCCTGACAGCCTCCACCGAGTGCCCGCTGAACACCAGGCCCAGGACATCGGCGATCCGCTTTTCGATCCGGATGCGGATGGCATTGAATTCGTCGTCGTCCAGTTCCACGAGGCCCTCGAACCGGATGTCTGACAAGCTGCGAGGCCTGAACTCCACCGGAACCCCAATGGCGCGGCAGGGCAGGTAGCAGTGCAAGCGCGATGTGATGACCTTGTCGAATGTCTGGTAGTTGTCGAGTGCCGCCACGGAATCCTGGAGGTTCTCGAGGAAGGTTCGATCCCGAACTTCCAAACCGGCATGAGACAGGGCCGTCACCTGGCAATGTGAGAAATCGCCCTCGCGGTCGCGATAGTCCACCAGCGCCACCCTGGCGTCGTCCGGCAACGGGCCGGCCTGGCCCGAGGGCGCGTTGTCCGAGCCGAACAACTTTCCGACCGTGGTCGTCAGACACCCGCTGAAGAACGCTTCCACGCCCCGCTCGCGCAACAGATAGACCGTGGTCCAGTCCCGACACCCGATCGGAGCCCACCTTTGTAGGTAGCCCACGGCTTCGTCAGTGAGCATCGAGCGATCGTTGACATGAAACGAGATGAAGATCGGGCAGAGATGATCTGGAAACGGGAAGTCGTAAAAGCGCTTGAAGTTGGGATGCATGTACCAGCCGAAGGCCAGCATCCAGGTAGGTTCCGCAGGCGAATGCGCGGACGCCAAGTCGCGGTCGACCAAAGACAGTTCGACCTGGGCACTGGGCGAATCGAGCCGCCATGCCGGCGCCAGCCGTTCGGCGAGCCCCTGCACGCCCGCTGCCAACCCGGGAATCGGGCTGGCGAACCGTACGTTTGCAAAGCGGACGATGTTGGACAAGCTCGCCAGGGTTTGCACATAGTCCCCCAGGTTGGCAGAGGCACGGTCGCGGTCCAGTGTCTTGTAGTCGAGCAAGGCCAGCCGGACAGGTGCAGGCTCATTCAGGCCTGCCGACGCGGGCCCGGCCTCGCGTCGAACGCTGGCGATCTCAGCCAGCCGTGCTACCCAATGCGCGGTTGCCTGGCTCCAGTCCGCCCGGCTGGCGGTGAGCCGCTGCGCGACCAGCTTGGCCAGGTCGAGCGCGCCGTGGGCCAGCAGCACCGTGGCCACGTCGCTCAGGTCGGACCCGACCGACTCGGCAGGGCGTCCGGCAAGCCGGGACCACCAAGCCTCGAACCATGCGCGACCCGCCCCAACGTCGTGGTCAAACTCCGCGTCGAGCCGCTCAACCAAGCCGTGCATGTCAACCCAAGCCGGGTCGGTCTGAGCGAAGAGATGGCGGGCCAGTGGGAGGAAACCATCCGCATGGGCATGCAGTGCAGAGCAGAGCGCACCGATCGGTCGCATCGCCGGCTCGTTCATCAGCGCGTGAGCGAATGCACGCGCGACCTGCCGGTCGCCGCCCTTGATCTGGGCACGTGTGTAAGCCGCACAGGCCTCCACAACGGACCGGCCCGTCGCGATGTCCGACGCAAACGCCATCGCCGACCGGCTGCTGGCCATATCGGCCGACAGTGCGGCGATTTGCCGACGAGACTGGTGAAGTGACTCGCGGAGTTGCCGCTGCTCCTGGGACTGCCCCGCACGTGCCTCCCGTGATTCGCGCAGGGCAGACTGGATCTGCTCGCGCTCCCGCCGAATGAGCTCGTTTTCGGACTGCAGGCGCTCCAAGCTTTCGGTACGTCGCTGGAGGCTGTCGGTACGGCGTTGGAGGTTGGCCTCGGCACTGCCCAGGAGCCTTTCCAGTTCCACACCGCGTTGTTCGGCTGCCCGCCGTGCGACCCTGGCATCCCGCAGTTCGAGCTGCATGGCATCACGCTGGGCGACCACACGGGCCAGTCGATCCCGCAACTGTTGCAGGCGCCGCTCCTGTGCGGAGAGCGGCACCGCCGGGCTGGCCTTCTCGTCGTCCTGCGGACCGGGGGGCGCTTGGGTCATGTCGATAGCGGAAGATGATGATGCCGCGTCGTGCCGGATCGGGTGACCCCGTCAGGCCGTGCGCGGGGGTGCTGCACAGATAGAGCGGTAGAGGCTGGATAAGCGGCGGGCGTACACGGACTCGTCGAACAAGGCAGCCTGCACGCGCCCGCGCTGGGCGAGCATGGCGCGCAGATCCTCGTTCTTGTCGAGCGCTCGCAACGCCGCGCCGATCTCGGACACGGAATAGGGGTTGACCTTCAGCGCCGCGTCACCAGCGACCTCGGGCAGTGAACTGGTGTTGGCTGTCAACACAGGCGTGCCAAGCATCATCGCCTCGAGAACGGGCAGGCCGAACCCTTCGTACAGGGAGGGAAACACCACCGCCTTGGCCGACCGGATGAGGCTGACCAGCATCGGCAGTGGAAGGTACTCGATCTGCACGATCCGTCTGTCGCCGCCGGGCAGCGACTCGATCAACCTCAACTCTGCCTTGCTCTTCCAGGCGCGCGCACCCACGATCACCAACGGGCTGTCCACACCGCTGGCAAGAAACGCTTCGATGATCCGCCCGATGTTCTTCTTCGGCTCGATGGACCCGAAAAACAGGAAGTAGTCCCTCGGCTCCAGGTGGAAGACGCCGCGGACCTCGTCCTCGACCTCCGTCTCGTCGCGTTCCATGAGATGGCGCGGCAGGTGCACGGCCTGGTAGGTATTCGTGACTCGGTCCGGCGGGACGCCCAGAAGGTCGATGATGTCCTTGCGCGATGCCTCCGACACCGTGACGATGTGATCGGCGCTCTTCGCAATCCACTTCATCAGATCGAAGTAGCTCGGCTTGCGGTCCAGGGTCGTATAGGGCAGACGCAGCGGAACCAGATCGTGAAGGGTGTAGATGTTGCGCACCCCCGTGGCGCGGATCGGCAACGGGTAGGTCCAGTGCATCACGTCCGGAGCCGGATCCAGCCCGACGCGCTGGATCGTGCGCATGAACTCGAACCGCGCCTGGGCACGCTGGTACAGCTGCGTGACGTTCAGCACCCGGTCGAAGCGGGGCAATCGGCTATTGAACGAGTCGGTGACGACGGCGCCGGTCACGGGAATCTCGAACGCCTGGTGCCGCGAAGACGACACCAGGGCACGCGCCTGACGGGCCAGCTTCAACCAGCGGTTGCCCTCGGGTGGCGGGCCGTCGAAGAAGAGGACCTCCTTCAGCAGATCGTCGTCTGTGCCGCGGACGGGCGTACCGTACAGCACGTCGACCTTGGCACCCAGTTGCTTGAGCGTGTGGCTGAGGTTGCGGCCATAGGTGGCCACTCCGGTCCCTTTGTCCAGGGCCAGGTTGAAGCCATCGATTCCGATGGTCATCGGTTGGCCATCGGCGCGCAACAGGGGGGCGATGGGAACCGGGTCGCTGTGAGGCATGGCGTGGGGGGCGTCAGAAGCGAAGCGCCGCGATGCGGCGGAGATCCGTCAGGCGGCTGGCCAGCGGGTCGTAGGCCAGTGGCATGGGGAAACTCTCCACAAGCGCCTGAGCGTCGTACCGGAAAGGCTCCCAGCGCTGATCGACGGCGCGGATGACGGCGTTCCAGTCGGTGGGCTCGTCACGCCTCTGGGCGTACATCTCGAACCGGTCCTTCGGGCCACCCCGGAAGAACTCCCAGATGCGCGGATCCGTGTTGCATTCCTCGAGCATGGAGACCGTCATCGGCCCGTTGGCACAACCCGGCATCTGCCTGAAGTTGAGAACCGGAATGCCATAGGCCTCGGCAATCACCACCCCGTGGAAGCTCTGGGAGACGATGCGCTTGCAGGACAACATCAGGCGCAGCGTGGCCAGAAGGCCCTCCCAGGTGGGCTCGTGCCAAGTGTTGATGATGACCACCGAGCCGGCGTCTGCGGGGTCGATCCGATAGCGCACTGAATCCTTTGGTGGCCGCGCGTCAGGCCCGAAGCCATCGATGTCCTGGATGTGCGGGATCACGCCCAGCTCGTAGCGCTTCTCGACCGGTTCGTTGAAGATCGAGGGCAGCAGCCAGACCGGGTCACCATAGATCTCTGGCACCGGGATGCCGAAATCGCGCAGATGGCGGGCGCTGATCGGCCCGCGGATGGCGCGGACGTCGTAGTGGGTGCGAGGGACGTTCTGCGCCAGCACGCCTCCTCGGATGGACACGCCGCTGCCCCAGATGACCGCCTCTCCACCATGAATGGCGTGGGCGATGCTGCCGACTGCCACGAGCTTGGTGTCGGGCCGATCGAACCCGACGTGGTGAACGCGCCGCCCGGACAGCGCGGACACCATGACGGCGCTGAGCGAATCGCCCAGATTGCCGAAACCATGGGTGTCGCGCGTCGAGGCGGCCCAGCACAGGGCCACGGTGCCGCCGTCGTCCGAAGCATTTCGCAAGAGGCCCTCGCTACGGAAGCGAGACGTGACCTCCGGCTTCGGCGGCAGCGGGGCAACGGCCCCGGACGAAGCGGCCTCGTCCTCAGGCTCCAGATCCGCTTGGTCGGAACGGACCCACGGTGCCATGAACTCCTTGATGGCCTCGGCATGCACCGACATGCCACGAGCCAGCGCCCCGACACGCCCGGAGCGCACCTCAGCCAGGTTTCCGCCGACGGCGTCTGCCAATCGTTCGATGCCCGACGCCGTGTCGGTGTCGCTGCTCAGCAGGTGATCCTGATCGCTGCCAAGAAAGCGGAGCAGGCGCGACTTCTTGCCATCTGGTCCGTCGAGTGCCAGCACGGGCACACGGCACATCAATGCCATGACCAAGCCGTGGAAGCGCGTGGTGATGAGCCCTCGATACTGCGAGAACCCATGGACGAGGGCGTCAAAGCCGCGCCCGCGCAGGTCCTGGATGGACACTGTCGCGCCGGCCTGAACCAGTAACGGCCGAAGCCGCTGTGCGTGGGCCGTATCGTCGTCAGACATCAGAAGCAGATCGACTTCCTGTCCGGCGAGCGCGCGGGCCAGCGGACTGGCCAGGTCGCGCGCGCCACGGGCCACGAACGCGTTGTCCATCAACTCCCCAGCCATCGCCAGCCTGGCCAGTTGAGGTTGCGTCGGCCGAACCGCCCGGCGTGCGCGTGCAGTCCAGCCAAAAAGCAGGTCGGGACCGGTACGCACGTCCGGCACGCCCAGCCTCTGCAGCAAGGCTGTGCTGTCGGTGTCACGCGTCGTGGCGCGTTCGAACATCGGCAGGCAATGGCGCGCAAACTCGCGTGTAGCTTCGTCGCGGTCCAGTCCCCCGGCATGGTCTTGGTCGGACACACCGAACATGGCCACCGGAATCCCCAACTGCCGGCACATGGGGCCGAACTTCAGGTAGTTGGCAAGGTTCTGAGTTTCGTTGAGCCCGTCGCGACTCGCGTAGACCAGGCCACCGCCACCAACCACCACCGCCTGAAAGCCCTTGAGCTGCTCGGAATCCACGTCAGCGCTGCTGCACCAGACCCTGGCTCCTGCGTGCCGCCGCAGCAGGTCCGCCAGCATCACCGCCAGCAGGTCGTCACCCACGTTGCCCATGCCGGAGGCACCCACCACCAGCACCTTGGGTCCCTTCCCGGCCAAAGCGCCCGGCGCAGGCCGGAAGGCAGGTGTCCGGCTGAAACGGCCAGCCAGGTACGCTGCCACACGCTCACGCCAAGCCTGCCAGTGCCGAATGCTGGTCGGCGTCGCTTTGCGCGACCAACCGAAGCGGCCGCACAGCACGAACACTTCGTTCGACCATGCGCAATGCCGCCGGTCCATGTGGTCTTCGTGGACCCAGGGGGCGAAGCGATGCGCGTCGTCCTTGCTGCAACACCAGGCGATGCGCCGCCCCTGGTGAGCCAGCCCCCAGGAGTATTCGAGTGGCACGAAGCGCTCATGCAGTTCCAGGAACTCAGAGGGCACCATGACCAGGTCGGCCTCCTCGGCCGCCAGGAGCGCAGCCTCGCTGGCCGCCCTCCAGTACGGATCGTCACGCCAACTCATCGGGCGGCTGCTCCTTCATGTGACGCCATCAATCGAGGTGGTCTTCGATGGTCGCCGCCATCAGTCGAACGATTCCAAAGACCAGCAGGAAGCCCATGAAAAGGGCCAGCAGGTCGTAGCCGCGACGCGGGTACTCCGGGTCATCCGGGAGGGTGGGCGACGCCACCAGCACCAAGCTCTTGATTTTGCGCGTGGATTCGAGCCTGGCGGTCTCCATCGAGAGCGTGGCCGACTTGTACGCCTGCTCGGCAAAGTTCACCTCGATTTCGAGTTCGCGAAAATCGCCCGCCAGAGAGTTCAGGCGCGGCCCGCTCGCCGTTTCGGAGGTGCCACGTGAGGCTTCTGCCGCCATCTGGCCGCGCAGTGCTTCTGCCTGCTGCTTCAGAAACCGGACTTGAAACGAACTGTCGTCCATGTAGGCCTGGGTCGCCCTCAGGTCGGCCTCCAGGCGGGACAGCCTCGCCTGCAACTCAAGCGTCAGCGCGGTGTTGGCCTTGGCTTGGGCCATCGGATCCATCATGCGGAATCGCTCCTGGAACGACAGCATCTTTCGCTTGGCCACCTGGAACTTGTCGGCGGCCTTGGCCAATTCAGCCATCGCGAAGGCAGTCTGCTCCTGGGCCAGGCGTTGGGAAATCCGATTGATGAATGCCTCACTGGCGTCCACGATGCCCTTGTTGATGGCCTGTGCCTGGTCGGGCTTGAACCCCTGAGTGCGAATCACCAACAGCCCGGACGTGTCGTCGTAGCGTGCCTCGACCCGATCACGGTAGTACCGCAGGAACTCGTCGCTGCTGGCGTCGGCCGCCAACCGCAACAAGACGTCGCGGGTGGGTGCGGCAAAGGCTTTGCGCAGGTCCAGGTTCTTGTCGAGGATCTGCAGCATGTCCATGGACTGGATGTGTGCCTGAAGCAGCAGCAGATCCCCATGGGCGCTGGAACCGGTCACCTGGAAGATGGAGGCCAGCCCCGCCATGCCCACCTGCGAATCGCCACTTTGCTTGACGGTCACCATGGACTCGCTGACGTAGCGGTTCTCCGCCAAGACATAGAGATACGCGGCACTGAGCAGCAGCGGCACGGCGATGAGCACCAGAGACAGGTTTCGCGCAGTCATGCGCTGAACAAGACGCTTCACTCTCTTCCCCCGGTCTTTTCGTAGGCGGCAATGCCCGCATCCACATCCTCGTAGACCATGGCGCGACCCCGATCGAGATGGACCACCACCTCACACATCGACTTGATTGTTTTCATGCTATGGGATACCAGGATGAGCTTTGACGACTTCAAGCGCTCGGCGAACAGCACCTTGCTCTTGGCCTTGAAGCGTGCGTCGCCAACACCCATCACTTCGTCGATGAGGTAGTAGTCGAACTTGAACGCCATGCTGGTCCCGAAGGCCACACGGGCCCGCATGCCTGCAGAGTACGTGGCAACGGGCAGGTCGAAGTACTCGCCAATCTCCGCAAAGTCGGCGACAAAGTCCTCCACCCGCCGCATGGCCTCGCCGCGAACGCCGTACAGGCGGCAAACGAACTTGACGTTCTCGCGCGCCGTGGCGCTCGAGACCATCCCACCGGACAAACCAACCGGCCATGACAGCCGCTGCGGCGTGATGATCCTTCCCTTGTCGGGCAGGTCAACGCCAGCCAGCAGCCTCATCATGGTCGACTTGCCGGCGCCGTTTCGGCCGATCAGGCCGACGCTCCGATCCGGCGGAACCTCGAAGTTCAGGTCGCGGAACACGGTCTTGCGCCCACGCAAGGTGAGGTAGGTTTTGGTCAGCGACTCGACGCGGATCATGTCGTCACCCGGCTCAGGCGGCGCAGGCGATAGAGAGACAGCCCGATGAAGAGCGTCCAGGCACCGGAGAAGAACACCATCCGGTAAGACAACTGGTGCATCGGCTGGTAATGGGCCAGCCCCAGGTCGCGGCTGGCCTCCACCCAATGTAGTACCGGGTTCCAGGCCATCCAGGCCACCCATTCGTCGGGGAACCGCGAGACAGGCAGCAGCACACCGGAAGCCAGGTACAAGGGCATGAAACTCACACGGATCACGGTCCTGGCGTCCGGCATGAAGCTGCAGATGGCAGCGAGGATCATGCCAAGGCCAAGACCGAACAGCGCAACCCCGAGCAACAGGGCAAGCCACTGCACGGGCTGAGCAGGGACGAGGTCGTATCCGATCACCGTGAGCCCGGTGCCGATGATCAGGAACAGCAGCGACTCCAGCGTCAAGGTGAACAGAGCCTTGGTGAAAATCAAGTCGATGAGGTGGACCGGACGGTACGACAGCAGCCCACGACCCGCATTCACACTCTCCATGGTCTGCATGCAGATGCTGCGGAAGAGGAAGTACGGCAGCAAGCCGTAAAGAAGGAACACCGGGTACTCGTATCCGGTGACATGCCGGTCAAGAATGAAGCCGAACATGGCCACCGGGAACGCGAGGTGCGCGATGGGTTCGATGAGCACCCAGAGAAAGCCGATCCTGCTGCGGCCGAATCGCGCCGAGTACTCCCTCAGCAGAAGGGCATACAAGACATCCTTCTGAACCTGGTAGGGCGAACGGATCTCTATCTGTTGCATGGGCTCGTGTCGGGCGCTGGTGGCCGGGCCGGGTTCAGGGCGCGGCCCGGTACTCCGGCACCCAGCGGCCGAGCAGCGAGCGGACCTCCGCATCGGCGAGCGCCGGGCCCTCAGAGGCCAGCAAAAGAGGAGATTGTCGCAGGCTTGCCGCGCCAGTTGCCGTGTGCAGGTGCGCCACGCGAAGCCGGGCGACCCCGGTTGGTACCGTGGTCTCGTGGTCGGCCAGCAACTCCTCGTACAGCTTCTCCCCTGGGCGCAAGCCGCTGAAGACGATGGGGATCTGGTCCAGCGAGCGCCCGGCGAGTTGGATCATGGTTCGCGCCAGTTCGACGATCTTCACCGGCTCGCCCATGTCCAGCACCAGCACCTGCCCGCTTTCACCGATGGCCGCGGCCTGCAGGACCAGCCTGGCTGCCTCGGGGATGGTCATGAAGTAGCGGATGATGTCCGGGTGGGTCACGGTCACCGGGCCGCCCTTGGCAATCTGCTCCTTGAACTTCGGTATCACGCTGCCCGACGAGCCCAGCACGTTGCCGAAGCGCACCGCCATGAACCGGGTGCCCGGATGCTCGGCGGCCAGCGACGAGACCACCAGTTCGGCAGCGCGCTTGGTGGCGCCCATGACGTTGGTCGGGTTGACGGCCTTGTCGGTGCTGATCAGCACGAAACGCTCCGCCGCCACCTCGGCCGCTGCCAGAGCCGCGTGGTAGGTTCCCAGTGTGTTGTTGCGCAGCGCCGCCCAGGCGTTGTGGTCTTCCATCAGCGGCACATGTTTGAAGGCGGCCGCATGGAACACGACCTGGGGCGCCCAGCGGCCGAAGACCGCCCGCAGGTTGGCCAGATCCTTCACGTCGCCGATCAAGCGGACCAGTTCCAGCCCGGGAAAGCGCTCGCCCAGATCCTGCTCGATCGAGTAGAGGTTGAACTCGGAGAGTTCGTAGAGCACCAAGCGGGCCGGGCCGAAGCGCGCCACCTGCCGGCACAGCTCGCTGCCAATGCTGCCGCCGGCGCCGGTGATGAGCACTGTCTTGCCGGCCAGGCACTCGGCAATGCCGGCTTCGTCCAGGGTGACGGTCTCGCGGCCCAGAAGATCCTCGGGCTCGATGTCACGCACCCGCTCGACAGCGCCCGAGCGACTCTGCAGCTCTTCCGCCGACGGCACGGTCAGTACCGGAAGGCCCGCCGCCCCTGCCGCTGCCACGGCCTTCCGGCGCTGGGCGGCGCTGGCCGAGGGCATGGCGACGATCAGGTGCGTGGCTGCGCCACGCACACCCCTGTCGCGCACCGATTCGAGCGGCCCGAGCACAGGCACGCCCGCAATGCGCGCGCCCTGCTTGGCCGGGTCGTCGTCAAGCAGGCCCAGCACGATCCAGCCTTGCTGGTGGATGCCGGCCAACAACCGCTTGGCCGCCTCGCCGGCACCCAGCACGAGAGCCCGACGGACCTCGGCGTCGCCACCGGTGATGCGGGCGCGTGAATGCTCGTAGAGCATGCGGTAGGCGATGCGCACGATGCACACCGCCATCAGGGCCACCACCGGGTGCAACGCCAGCACCGCGCGCGGCACCTGCACCAATTGCAAGCCCATCACACCCACCGCACTGACAAGCCCGGCGCCAGCGCAGGCCAGCGTCAGCTTCCTGACCTCTCCGAAACCGGAGAAGCGCCACATGCTTTGCGGTACCTTCAGCGCCGCGAAGGCCGACAGGTAGACCACCACCACACCAGCCAGCACCCAGCCGTCGTAGCCGGGCCGGGCGCTCCACCAGCGCTCGAAGCCGAGACGGAACAGGTAGGTGGCGTTCCATGCCAGCACGACCATCAAGGCATCCACCGTCAGCGACAACGGCTCGCGGTGCGGCCGCAAGCGCGCCAGGAAGCGGTCCAGGCGGTGCCAGGCCGTGGGGTCGGCGGTGCGCGTCATCGTGTCAGCAGCACGCGAAGGCTGCGCGCCACCACGCCGAGATCGGTCCACAGGGTGGCGTGTGCGGCATAGTCGGCCGCCAGTGCCAGCTTGTTCGGGAGGATGACCTCAACGTACTCGCGCTCCGGGTCCGCCGCCGCCGCGAGCTGCCGCGCCTCGCCGCGAAAGGCGAGTGACGCCGGGTCGGTGATGCCCGGCCGCACCGCCAGCACCTGCTCGCGCAGCGCCGGCGGGTACAGCGCCACATAGCGCGGAACCTCGGGCCGCGGGCCGACAAGGCTCATGTCGCCGCGCAGCACGTCGATCAGCTGTGGCAGTTCGTCCAGCCGGTGCGCACGCAGAAACGCGCCGATCCTCGTCACACGGGGATCCGCGCCCACCGTCAACGGGCCACCCAGTCGCTCGGCATCAGCCCGCATCGTGCGCAGCTTGTGGATGCGGAACACGCGGCCGCCCCGCCCGACGCGCTCCTGGCGAAAGAACACCGGCCCGGGGGAATCCAACCGGATCGCCAAAGCCACCAGAAACCCGGGCAGCGCCAGCAGCGCCAGCCCCAGGGTGGCGACGATCAGGTCGAACAGGCGCTTGGTCATCAACCCGGCCCTCAGGCCCCCAGCGCAGCACGCGCCGCGCCGGCCACGCGGCGCACGTCAGCGTCACCCATGCGGGTGTAAAGCGGCAGGCTCAGCATGCGCTCGTAGGCGTGCTGGCTGTGCGGGAACTGCTCCGTGCGCAGACCGTAGCGGTCGCGCCAGTAGGGCTGCAGGTGCAGCGGGATGTAGTGCACGCTGCACCCGATGCCGGCGGCGTACAGCGCCTCGATGAAGGCATCGCGGCCGATCACCGCGTCGTCGGCCAGGCGCACCACATAGAGGTGCCAGGCGTGCAGGTCACCGGCTGAAGGCTCGGGCGGCAACACCAGCGGCAGCCCGGCCAGTGCCTCGCGGTAGGCAGCGGCCAGCTCGACGCGGCGCTGCTGGAAGGCCCGCGCGCGCTTCAACTGGTGCAGGCCCAGCGCGGCGGCGATGTCGGTCAGGTTGTACTTGAATCCAGGTGCGACGATCTCGTAGTACCAGCTCGGCACGGTTGCGGTGAAGCGGTCGAAGGCATCGCGGCTCATGCCATGCAGGCGCATCACCT
>Ga0075163_10001550_pt1 | contig 31005 bp, 28 predicted proteins | sample JI1023141ADNA_FD_71478 | JGI IMG/M metagenome (GOLD analysis project Ga0075163, IMG submission 71478) | Wastewater effluent complex algal communities from Wisconsin, to seasonally profile nutrient transformation and Carbon sequestration -... | ecosystem: Engineered > WWTP > Effluent > Algae...
CAGGAATTAGTTAACCTGATGCGCCTTTCCGACAACCTGAAAAATTCGTACAAAAAAAATGTAATGGTGCAGGTTAAAGTACTCAACGGAGTAAAGTATTACAGTTTAATACTGGGGCCGTTAAGTACACGCCCCAAAGCCGATGAGTTATTGGCCGAAGTAAAAAAGAAATTCCCCGATTCGTTTGTTGTGGATTACAGTCGCCTGTAATGGCGATGCTGGTATAATGGAAATACTCGGATATTTTGCTGCCATTGTGGTGGGTATGGTTTTGGGTGCATTGGGTGGCGGTGGTTCTATTCTATCCATCCCTATATTAGTTTACCTTTTTGGTATTGAACCCGTGCTGGCATCGGCCTACTCTTTATTTATAGTAGGCACAACCAGTTTTGTAGGTGCCATTCCCAAATACCGCGAGCATCTGGTTAACCTGCGCACTGGCATTCTGTTTGGCATTCCTTCTATCGTAGTCATATTCAGCACGCGCAAATGGGTAGTACCGGCTCTACCCGAAATTATTTTTCAAACCGAATCATTTACGCTTACTAAACGGGCTATGCTGTTAGGGTTGTTTGGCATATTGATGGTGTTGGCTTCTTTTTCAATGATTAAAAATCGAAAAGAACCCGAAGCAAAACACACCCGCTTCCGCACATTTCTGGTAATTGTTCAAGGTATTCTGATCGGTTTTTTAACCGGGCTGGTTGGTGCCGGTGGCGGATTTCTGATTATCCCCGCCCTTATGTTTTTAACCGGCCTGAATTTTAAAATCGCAGTGGGAACTTCACTGTTTATTATCGCCATCAATTCCTTACTCGGTTTCTTGGGCGATGTACTTACCCATACCATCGACTGGCCCTTTTTGTTAACTATAACAGCACTGGCAGTAGGCGGAATTCTGGCCGGTCACGCCATCGCGCGCAAGCGCCCAGCAGCCTATCTACGCAAGGTTTTTGGCTGGCTAACCCTGGCTATGGGTCTTTTTATCCTAATCCGCGAAAGCGGAATTTTATCTTAAACCCTTCATTTTGATAGAAAAAATCATCTTTTGAAAGATTTTTTCATTCCGCTTGAAACATTTTAATATTACTATCAGTTAAGATAGTGTTACTATTACGAAAGATAGTTTCATTATCATAATGGCAACCCTCTACTTTAAGCTAAACCCCCACCTGTACCTGCGCGACCCGCAGCAGACAGAGCTTGGACAGAAAATTATCAATGCCAGCGTAGTGTTGATTGACACGCTTGGCTTTGAACAATTCACCTTTAAAAAACTGGCCGAAGAGATTGACTCAACTGAAGCATCGATCTATCGCTACTTCGAAAACAAACACCGCCTTTTGTTATACCTGGTAGGTTGGTACTGGACGTGGTTGGAATACCGCATTGATGTGTTTACCAGCAACCTGGCCACACCACACGAAAAACTTAAGGCGTGTATTAAAGTGGTAGCCTCCGAAAAAAAGTTTGACGACACGTTTGATTTTATTGATGAAGTAGCGCTGCATAGAATTGTGGTGGCCGAACTGGATAAAACCTATTTAACCAAACAGGTTGATAGCGATAACAAAGAAGGTTTGTTTGGTGGCTTTAAGTTGCTGTGCAAAAAAATTGGGGGTTGGGTGGCCGAGATTAATCCGGCTTATCCATATCCGCAAGCACTAATCAGCACGCTGTTACTTACAGCCAAACAACAGGTGTTTTTTGCAGAACACTTACCCGCACTTACCAACCTGGGTAAGAGTGACAACCGACACTTTGAGTTAGAAGATTTTCTTGAGTCATTATTATTCAAATCTATAAGCTGATAACTATGCTTAGTAACGATCAGATTGTAAGGTGCCTGCGCGAAGTAGCGTTTAAGTTGAAACACGATTATGTTTCGGAAGATTTGCATGCAGTAGAAGCAAACCAGCGCACGTACAGTGAAGAAGATTTAACTGAATTTAAACGCGACCTGGTTGAAGCCGGAAACAAAATGCGCATGCTGTTTATGCCGTACCGGTTAGAACGCACAGCCTTCGAAGAATTTTTTACAAACCAAACAGCACCTATTCTCACGTTTGTAAAAAAACGCGATCACATTTTTCCGGTACTCATCACGCCAGAGAAACGCAAGAAATTTTCAGCCATCTATATAGAGAGCGAGGCAGACATCACGGAAGAATTTTCTTCTATCGAAAGCTTGCCGTTGCATACCATTGGTTTAGATGAGGTTGAATTCTTTGCGGTGTTCACGTATGAAAGTCCGGTGAGTATGGAGGCTGTTGATGGCAAGGCGCCAACTCCCATCAAGCGATTGTTACGTTTACTGGGCACCGAGAAAAAAGAAATTTTTTATATTCTGTTCTATGCCATCATTATTGGTTTGATCGGGTTGGTTATTCCATTGGGTATTCAAACCACCGTTGAACTGATTTCGGGTGGGGTATTTTTTAGTTCGGTGTATGTATTGATTACATTGGTAATTCTGGGTGTGCTGCTGAGTGGCGGACTACAGGTTGTACAAATAAGTCTGGTTGAATTTCTGCAACGTAGAATTTTTACTAAAGCTTCACTGGAGTTTGCCTTTCGGATTCCACGCATCCGTATGGAAGCTTTGCAACGTAACTACGCCCCGGAATTAATAAACCGGTTTTTTGATGTAGTGAATATTCAAAAAGGGTTGCCCAAACTTTTGATTGATCTTTCATCGGCCATCATTCAAATTTTATTCGGGTTGCTACTGATCTCGTTGTATCACCCTTTCTTTATTTTCTTTGGATTGGTGTTGTTGCTCATGCTGGTGTTAATCTTTACCCTAACTGGCCCGCGGGGTTTAAGCTCCAGTATTGAAGAATCGAAATACAAGTACAAAGTGGCCCATTGGCTGGAAGAGTTAGGTCGCGCCTTGCACTCGTTTAAGTTGGCCGGTAGTACAGATTTACCTATTCGCAAAACAGACTATAACGTAAACAACTATCTTAAAAACCGGAAGGTACATTTCCGCGTGTTGGTTACACAGTTCTCTTTCATTGTAATTTTCAAAGCACTTATTACGGGTGGCTTGTTGATTATGGGAACGTTGCTGGTGGTAGATCGGCAAATTACACTTGGGCAGTTTGTGGCTTCTGAAATTGTAATCATTTTGATTTTGAATGCAGTAGAAAAAATTATCATGTACATGGACGTGGTGTATGATTTACTTACTGCTGTTGATAAAGTAGCACAGGTAACAGATTTGCCAATTGAAAAAACAGGCGGCCTTGATTTTCCGGTAGCTCAAACCGGAGGCTTTCATGTGCGCACTAAAGATTTGAAATATCGGTATAGTGCTTCGGGGTATTATGCGCTTAAAGGAATTGATCTCGACATCAAACCCGGTGAAACGGTTTGTATTACTGGCCAGGGAAACTCCGGCAAAACTACGTTAATGAATCTGCTCACCGGCCTATATACCGACTACGAAGGCGTGGTTACCATCAACAACTATTCACTACGCGATATTGATCTTACACACTTACGCGATCAGGTTGCTAAAAATATTTCGCAGGAAGATTTATTTGATGGCACGCTGCTGGAAAACATTACGCTGGGCAGACGCACCACTACTGTACACGATGCTATCTACGCACTTGAACAAGTTGGATTAAGCGATGTAATCAACGCCTTGCCAAAAGGTTTGGAAACTCCCATCATTAGCGGTGGCAAAGGGTTAACCAAAACCGTTATTCACAAACTTATTTTAGCACGATGTCTTGCTAAGAAACCGCAGCTGCTGGTGTTAAACGATTTCTTTATTCCCTTGGCTAAAGCCGATAAGCTGGAACTATTGAAATGCATTACACAACCCAACCATCCGTGGACGGTGATTATTGTATCTAAAGATCCATTGATTATGAGTGCGTGCGATCGGGTATTTGTGTTAGAAGAAGGCAAAGTACAACATGAAGGCACCATGGAGGAGTTGACTAAAAAAGAATTGTTGAAAGATTTAATCGCATAAAAATATGCTTAAGATATCATCACGATCAGTAGAAAAAATGATGCCGCAAGATCGGCTTTATTCGCTACGCTCGTTAAATACTCCAATGGCCGGAAAAATTCTTGCCCGTTGGCTCATGGGCATTGGTGTAATTTTCTTTATCGTGTTGTTCTTGCCATGGCAACAAAATATTCGCGGTAACGGAAAAGTAACAGCCCTTAATCCGGCCAACCGGCCACAAACTATTGAAACCGTTATTGCTGGTAGAATTCAAGTGTGGAAAGTGAATGAAGGCCAACTGGTAAACAAAGGCGATACCATTGCCGTAGTAAGCGAAGTGAAAGAAAAATATTTCGATCCGAAATTATTACAACGCTTGCGCGAAGTTATAACCTCTAAAGAAAGCAGTTTAAGTTCAAAAGATGATAAAGCCAAAGCATTACAAAAACAAATTGGTGCTTTGCGCGATGGTATGCGTACCAAAGTAGAACAATCAAAAGCCAAGCTAGAGGCAGAACGTGTAAAATTCGCCAACGCCAAAAATCAGTTTGAGCGAAATAAAAAACTATTTGAAGCAGGTAACATACCGCTTACCAAGTATCAGGATATGGAGTATAAGTATCAGGGCGCTGAAGCTGACCTTACCAATGCCCGCATTGAAATAGAACGGGTGCAAGCCGAGTATCTCGACAAGATAAACAAAGCTGATTCAGATTTAAGCAACACGTTAGCGGAGCAATTTGATACACAAGCTGAGTTAGCCAAGCTACGCAACGAGTTAGCTAATATGGAAATTCGCAGTCAGCAGTATCACATTCTGGCGCCACAAGCTGGTTACGTTATTAAAGCTGCACGTGCTGGTATTGGCGAAACCATTGCTGAAGGTGAACCTGTTTGCACCATTATGCCCCAATCAAATGATGTAGCAGTAGAGATGTATGTGAAAGCTATGGATGTGCCCCTCATCAGCAAAGGGCGCCATGTGCGGATTGAGTTTGATGGTTTTCCGGCCTTGCAGTTTAGTGGTTGGCCAAGTGTATCGGTTGGTTCGTTTGGTGGAACCGTAGAAGTAATTGACTATGTGAATTCAAAGCCGGGCGAGTTTAGGATTTTGGTTATTCCCGATAAAAAAGATGATGCCTGGCCAAAACAAATCCGAAACGGATCGGGCACCCAAGGCTGGGTTATGTTAGATGATGTACCGGTATGGTATGAAATCTGGCGACAGCTTAATGGCTTCCCGCCCAGTTTATATGAAGAGCCTTTGGATATGGCTCCGGCTGAAGAGACTAAAACTGCCAAGAAAAAATGAAACGCTACATCATCATCATGTTGATAGGGTTATCGTATTCAAGTCTTGCACAACAAGCCTTGAAAGATGCGTTGCAGATACCCGATAGCGTGGCCATGTTTACGCTCCAAAATTTATACGCGTCTATGTGGCAGTATCATCCGCTTATTAAACAAGCAGAGTTACTAAGCGATGTGGCGCAACAGGAAATTCGTTTTGCACGCGGAGCCTTCGACCCGAAACTAGAACTGCAAGGCAACCTGAAAGAGTACGACAATAAAGAATATTACAACAAGTGGTATGGATCGTTTACAGTGCCTACGTGGTTTCCGGTTGATCCTAAAATTGGGATTGAACGCAACACGGGTACTTACTTAAGCACCGAAAACATATTGCCTGATGAAGATTATAACCGACAGTTGTTTGCAGGCCTCACGTTGCCAATTGGCCGCGGGTTGTTTACAGACGAACGCAGAGCCACACTTAAACAAGCGCAACTTGGTGTTACCCTTGCCGAAGCTGAACAAGTAAAACTGATAAATAAGATTTTGCTGGAAGCTGCTAAAGATTACTGGCAATGGTACTATGCCTACTTCAACTTTCAACTTAACACGCGCAATGCGCTAATTGCAGACGAAATTTTTAGAAGAGTGCGGTTAAATGAACAAATGGGTGAGGCCAGCGGCCTGGATACATTACAGGCTGACATTACGCGCCAGCAGCGGCAAGTTGAAAGGCAGGAAGCTTATCTCGATTTGATTAATTCATCGGTTAAACTTTCCAATCACTTGTGGGATTCTGTTGGCAATCCATTACAAATTTCGGCACTCCTCGCGCCAGAACCTATTGGCGAAGCCGAAGTATTATCCAACGCAGCGTTGGAGCAACTATTAAAACTTGCTACGGCTAATCATCCTGAACTGCAAAAGCTTTCGGTTAAACTTGATCAACTGGAAATTGACCGCAAGCTTGCAACTGAATTTTTAAAACCACGGCTCAACCTCAATTACAATTTTCTGAATCAGCCGTTGCGACCAACCGGTGAATTTCAAACTTTTACTTTTCTGAACAATTATAAATTCGGGTTGGATTTCTACATGCCTATTTTTTTACGGAAAGAGCGCGCAAAGGTAGCCCAAACCCGTTTGAAGATTCAGAACACTACTTACGAACGCACTCAAACCGAACGCGAAATTTTAAATCAGGTGCAAGCAACCTTCAATCAGTTGGTAAACACCAACACCTTGTTGCAACAGCAAAATGCAATGGCCTCTAATTACCAGCGCTTGTTACAAGGCGAACTTTTAAATCTGGAAAATGGTGAAAGTGATTTATTCAAAATCAATGTGCAGCAGGAAAAACTCATTCAATCGCAGTCTAAACTACTGAAGCTACGGGCAGAGTTCGAAAAACAAAAAGCCAGTTTGTATTGGGCAGCCGGGTTACGAAATTTGAGTTTAGATGAGAATTGATTTTGAGTAACCTCTTCTTTTAGGCCTGTAAGGCTATCTGGAACTAAATATTTAAAATTTTCTTTCAAAAAGAATTCCCTGTCCGAACCTTATTATCATCTTTATCGTAATATTGCAATATTAAAATACGAAAATGGGCGCCAGCAAAACAGATTTCTTTACCGATAAGCAAAACGGGATTGCCACGCTTACCAAAGCATTGGCCCACCCCGCCCGCATTGCCATTATAGAATACTTAGTAAAAGTAGATAGCTGCATTTGCGGAGACATTGTGAATGAATTACCGCTTGCGCAGCCCACCATTTCGCAACATTTGAAAGAACTAAAAAACGCTGGACTGATTAAAGGCAATGTAGAAGGTAACGCCATCTGCTATTGCATTGACGAAAAAGCCATCACAAAACTTCAGGATTACTTTGCTAACATTTCAGCTAAGCTTCAAAAGAAAAATACGTGTTGTTAAAAAATTTAAATACGCTTCTATGAAAACCGATGAACAACTAAAAGACATCGTAAAACAAAAGTATAGTGCTATTGCTTTACAGGATAAAGAAACCAATCAATCGTCTTGCTGCGGATCGGGCGGTTGCTCAACCGAAGTAACCACTATCATGAGCGATGACTATGGCCAATTAGCTGGTTATAACCCCGATGCTGATCTGGGTTTAGGTTGTGGCTTGCCTACCCAATTTGCAAAAATTAAAAAAGGTAATACCGTAATTGATTTAGGCAGTGGAGCCGGCAATGATTGTTTTGTTGCACGGGCCGAAGCCGGAGAAGATGGTCGGGTAATCGGAATAGATTTTACTCCGGCCATGATTGAAAAAGCAAAAGCCAATGCCGCTAAACTTGGTTTTCAAAATGTTGAATTCAGGCAAGGCGATATCGAGCAGATGCCCATTTCGGCAAACATAGCCGATGTAGTAGTGAGTAATTGTGTTTTAAATCTGGTTCCAAATAAAGATGGCGTGTTTAAAGAAATCTTCCGCGTGTTAAAAACGGGCGGTCACTTTAGTATTTCAGATATTGTTTTGGTTGGCGAACTTCCGGAGGCGTTGCAAAAAGATGCCGAGCTATACGCAGGTTGCGTTTCAGGGGCTATTCAAAAAGAAGAATACCTTAACCTGATTAAAACAAACGGCTTCAGCAACATCACCATTCAAAAAGAAAAGGCAATTACATTACCCGATGATATTCTGAATCAATATTTAAATGAAGAACAACTTGCTGAATTCAGAGCCGGAGCTACCGGTATTTTTAGTATTACCGTTTATGCCGAAAAAATAAAATCCTGCTGTGGAACAGATTGCTGCAATTAAAACTTTTTTCAAAAATTATCGAAAGCTAATTGTGATTACCACATCGGTAATTGTATTACAAGTTGCTTTCGGATTCGACCCTAAATTCTGTATCATCAATATCGCTTGGTTATTTGTTTAAAACTATGGCTCAAAAAAAGATCCTCGTATTATGCACAGGCAACAGTTGCCGCAGTCAGATTGCCGATGGCTACCTTAAATATTTTGTCGGTGATAACGCTGCCGTTTACAGTGCCGGCATTGAAACACACGGTGTTAACCCACGTGCCATCGCTACTATGAAAGAAGATGGCATTGATATTTCGCACCACACTTCTAATAATGTGGCCGAATACCAACACCTTGATTTCGATTTTGTGATTACCGTGTGCGACAATGCAAACGAACATTGTCCGGTTTTCCCTTCTACGGCAAAAAAGTTTCATCACAACTTTCGCGATCCCGCCAAAGCCACAGGAACAGAAGCAGAAATAATGGAACAGTTTCGCGCAGTTCGCGCGGAGATTAAAGCATATTGCAAAAAGTTTGTAGCGGAGAATTTGTAATAATTACTCAATAACCCACACATTAAGATATTGCGTAGGTGATTTTACCAGCACTTTATAAAAATTAGATTTTACTGCTGGCTTAAATCTGAAACTCAATTCACTTGCCGCTATTGTCTTTACTTTTTGATATTGATCGGTTGAGCCCGTTGAAAAATTATTGGTTGTGGTGATGTAAACTTCCAGGCTATCCAGTTCAGGGTTTTCTAATTTCCATTCAATCAAAATCTCTTCTGCTTCGTGCGAAGCTTTCAGTGCTGAAAAATCTATTGCGCCAATAAAAGGCACACCATCTAATTCTTCCTTTGTAGATTCTGGAATGGTAAGATGAAGATGATTGGCAATGGAAGGCATTATATCAACCATGCCGGGCGTATCATTAAAATGTGAATTTAATTTTTTGCTGTTGGTGGTAATCCAGGTTAATCGCTCCCGATCGGATTGCCCACCATGATGTTTACCTGTTTCTACATCCCGACCATGATCGGTGGTAATCACAATCAACCAGTCTTCATTAAAATTCTTTTCCCGTTCTTTAATCGCCTGCCAGATTTTTCCGATTTGTACATCGGCAGTTTTAATAGCATCATAATACTGCGGACTATCACCATGCATGTGGCCCATGTCATCAGTAAATTCCAGATACACCCAGGTTAAATCGGGTGCATCATCGGCCACAGCCTTTGCTGCGGTAGTTACTACAGCTTCATCAATTTGTTGGATAAAAACGCGATCGGCTTTATGAGGAAATCGCACGGTGTCATACTCGAGGCTATCATACTTAAGATCAAGTTTAATAGCACCGGCAGCAGCTAAACCATCGCCTATCAGTTTTGTCCGGTTATCTAACCACGTAGAAAAAATTGCCGTGGTAAGGTTAGCACCGTTCGCTTCGGCAACCCTGAAAATATTCCAGTAATTATAATTGGGCGCAGCAATATCATTATCCCACACATTGTGTTTGTTGGCCCACGTGCCGGTAATTAAACTATTATACCCAACCGCAGAAATGGTTGGTGTTTTACTATAACCATCGCGCAAGCCACCGGTATAAGCCCGCGTGTAACCGCCTGCTGCTGCAATTTCTTTCAACACCGGCAATTCCAATTTTTCAATTACATCGGCCGGAATGCCATCTACTATGATGAAGAGAGCTTTGGGTTTTACTTCAGATTTTTCTTTTAGATTGGATTTACACGCACTAATCAAACATGCCAAGGCAAGCAATACAATTGTGGTTTGTAATTTTATTGTCCTGTAAGTTTTATCTGGATGGTGGATAGTTATTGCGCTCACAATACCTATGCATTGATTATTGCCTGCACCACTTCTTCAGCAACACGAGCGGCAGAATTTAATGCCCCATTAACTGTACCGGCATCGCCTTTATCGTCTGTAGCTTCGCCTGCAAAGAATACTTTATTATTAATAGGTGCTGAGAAATCAATGCGATCCTGGATACTTGAACCTGGTGGCAAATACGATATGCCGCCTTTAAAAAATTCATCTTTACCCCAATCGGCTTTAAACCAGATTGGATCGCCTTCGCCTATAACATTTCCCAGATCATCCTCAATAAGTACTCTACGAACATATAAAGTTGCCAGGTTATTATAAATAGCATCCAACTCAGCTAACACCGCATCCAGCATGCCATCGCCCAGATCAGAAAGTTCTTTGGCTTTAGGGCCATGCACGGTAACGGATAACGTTCTGTAAAATTCACTGCGCGATACACCCGGATTAAAATAGGCTGGGCCTTCGGTGCCGCCCCATAAGTACCCACTATTGTCGCCCCAGAAATTTCGCTTAAAGTCTATGATAATGCGCAAGCAATGATCCATGCCGATTTTATTCATAGCTGTAACTTTTGCTGCGGGCAACCCCGGACTAAATGCAATGCCTGCTGTTTTTAAAACAGCAAGCGGTGCGGTTACAATTACTTTATCAACTTCAACCTGATTGCTGTTCTGATCGGTGAGAATAATTTTTTCGCCCGAGTAGTTGATGGTTTTGATTGCCGTATTCAATTGCACTTTACCTACCACTCCGCTAAAGCGCGAAGTAATAAGATCTTGTAGAGGATTGGTCTTGATCAGATAAGCAACATTATCATGTTCAATCAAACTCAATGCTTCGGCTACGCCTTTCGCACCTACCCTATCGCTATTAGAACCAAAACGATTACCCGCCAATGAATTGAGCAACGCTTGTGCGCGCGCATTTACTCCCGCGGCTTGATTCATCGACACATCGCCACCCGAATACGAGGGCAGGCTATCAATAAAATTTCTTACCGCTTGCAGATCAGCATCAGCACCCCAGTCGGTGGCCGACTTTGCCTGGTTCTCCAGAATAAATTGTTCGGTTGCTTGTGATTCTAATTCAACCCGCGTAAGTGTATAATTTTTAATAATGTTACCCCACGATGAATCGCTTCCATAAACTACTTCTGCTCCTAACTCAACAGGAAAATCGGCCGAAGTTTGTACCAGGATTTCGTGTTGATTACGCAGCGAGCGCACGCGGCCACCGAGTTGATTGCTGGCCTCAAAAATGATTACATTAATTCCTTTCGAACTTAAGATATCGGCTGTATATAAACCGGCTGCACCACCACCAATAATGGCAACGGTTCCATCGAACGGAACTTCTGGACCGGGGTCGTCTTTTTTACAAGATGACAAGGCCGAGGGCAACCACAACCCGGCTGTAAGACCCAAACCAATGCTTTTAATTGCTTTTCTGCGCTTCACACACTTCGAAGTTTAGCGAAAGATAATTATACAAGCCCGATTAGCGAAACCCATGATGCAGTTTCGCTCACCGGATAGCAATTAAATGGTTATTTTGGCGAAAAAGTAAGCACTGTATGTCGGCTGTTGCCCATGATTTACCGATTATTAAAAAGGTTTGCGTAATCGGGCCGGAGTGTACCGGCAAATCAGAACTCTCCAAGTTTCTGGCTACCCATTTTAATACAAGCTGGATACCCGAATACGCGCGGGCTTATCTCGATAAATTAGGCCGACCGTACCAGCAAGCCGACTTGCTTAAAATTGCACATGGCCAGTTGCGATTAGAAGATGAGTGGCTGCGCGATTCCAATCGCGTAATGATTTGCGATACCAATCTCATCACCATAAAAATCTGGAGCGATTATAAATATGGCCGCTGCGATGAAGAGATTATACAACTGATTAAAAAGCGGCATTACGATTTATACTTGTTGTGTTACATTGATGTGCCCTGGGTGGACGATCCGCAACGCGAACATCCCGATAAGCGCGAGCACTTCTGGCAATTGTTTAAACATGAAGTTGTAAATGCAGCTGTGCCGTTTGTAGAAATTGGTGGAAGCTGGGAGCAAAGGCAACAGAAAGCCGTTGCTGCTGTTAATAATATTTTAAGTTGAGCGGACTTATCGGAGACGATGGGAGATTAAATTCGTATCGTCCCGAAGCGGAGACGATACTTTAAGAAACTTGTGATGATTGATTGGTGATTAGGGATACTTAAAAATCCAAAATCATAAATCACAGATCAATAATCACAAATCAAGTATTATTTTAAAGCAGGTGTTAAATGAGTACTGATCCCTACGCAGCCATTCGCATTCGCGATTTCCGGTTGTTTGTTACTTCAAGGTTGTTCATTACGCTAGCCATGCAAATGCAAGGTGTAATTGTAGGCTGGCAGATTTATGAACTCACCAAAGATCCATTAGCACTCGGACTTATCGGCTTATCGGAAGCCATTCCTGCTATTAGTGTTTCGCTTTATGCGGGCCATCTGGCCGATATTGTAGAGCGAAAAAAAATTATTGTTACCTGTGTAAGCGTGTTGGCTGCATGTTCTGCTATGCTACTTTACTTTACCACCAATCTGGGTGCATTTATTATTGATAACGGTGCCTTTGCCATCTATGCTGTAATTTTTGTGAGTGGCATAGCACGCGGATTTTTATCGCCTGCAACCTTTTCGTTTATGCCACAGTTGGTCGATCGATCGCTTTATCAAAATGCCATTACGTGGAACAGTACTATTTGGGAAGGTGGCGCGGTATGTGGCCCCATGATTGGCGGTTTGATTTATGGTTTCTTTGGAATTACTATGGCTTATACTGCCGTTGCAATTTCTATTACAATTGCATTTCTCTGCTACCTGACTATACCCAACCGACCCTTGCCACCGATAACTACAGAACAAGGCACGTGGACAAAAATTAAAGCCGGTTTAAAGTTTGTGTTCAGCAATCAGATAATTCTTAGTGCTATCTCGCTCGATTTATTTGCTGTGTTGTTTGGCGGTGCGGTGGCTTTGTTGCCTTTCTTTGCCGATGAGATTTTACACATTGGTAAAACCGGTTTGGGATTTTTACGATCTGCGCCAGCCATTGGTGCAGTGTTAATGGCTGTTTATATTACACGCAATCCCATTAAAAAGAATATCGGCAAAATTTTATTGTGGTGCGTAGCTGGTTTTGGAGTTTCCATGATTGCGTTTAGTCTTTCAACCTGGTTCTGGGTTTCGATGGCGCTATTGATTACGAGTGGGATGTTCGATTGTGTGAGTGTAATTGTACGCAGTACCTTAATCCATACACTTACTCCCGAGAATATGAAAGGTCGGGTTGCGGCAGTAAATAGCATGTTCATTGGTTCGTCTAATGAAATCGGTATGCTGGAATCGGGTATTGCTGCAAAGTTATTGGGTGTAGTGCCTTCCGTAATTTTCGGAGGGCTGATGACACTTGGTGTGGTGAGTATTACCGCGTTGAAAGCACCAGCACTAAGAAGATTGCAGCAAGTGAAGTAGTATATGATTTACGATTAGTGACTTGTGATGATTGATCGGTGATTTGAGATCATACTAAATCATAAATCACACATCAATCATCGCAAAATCGGTTATAAAACTTTTTATTGTCTCGCCCCGGATCCTCGACAGAAATCACTTAAACACAACTTTCTCTCCATAAAGAAAGTCTTGTTTATACTTAATGTGCTGAATATCTATTAAACTCATATTTTTTGTTGAATCAGTCATAAGCCTCAGACTGGATTTTCCTATTTTATCATTCTTGAGCAATACATAATTACCATCTGCTGAAAGCCTCCAACTTCCAGTTTGGATATGTTTACCATTATTAAAGTGGTACCGTCCATCTGAATAAAAACTAAATGATACTTGTCCGTTCTGAATACTTCTGCCATCGATGTATGAACTTTCTTCTCCTATCAACTGAATCTCATCCGGTAATTTTTGCTGATAACTCCATGTTGCCAGCCATTTTTTTGAAATGAGTTTTGTTTTGACGGAAAGAATTTCAGCTTCATTTGCCGTAGCCCGTCTAATCAATTGGCCATTTACCAACATACCATCCTGAAACAATTCACACTTTATGGTATCTTGATTTTCATCAATCATTTGTATTGTTGAAAACCCATGATGCAAATCAAACCCAGTAAAGGTTACAAATTCTGCATGAGAATTTATTTTAAGGTGAAAATCCCACACATCGTTCGATTGGGAAAAATCAATTCTTGAATAAATAGATGCCCCGTGCCGCACATAGCTCTTTTTGCTTTCTGGTATTAGTGTAAATGAACCATTCTCACTAATAAAGTCCCAGGTATAATTGTTCATATCTCGTAAGAAATTTTTATTTCCGGAAAATTTCTTCAATGCGCGATAGTCAATGTAACTATTGTTAAGTAACAATCTCAAACTATCCGGATATTCATAAATAACCTGAGCACTTACGGAATCGCTAAACCAGATTTTGTCGCGAGTTCGTCTGCCCGTTGTTTTTACAGAATCGCGAATAAAATTAACCTCCGAATTACGCAATTCTATTATGCCTCCTGAGCCACTCAATAAGGATTCGGGGTTATTCTTCTCTACACTTCGAAAATGGATATAGGAACCATTTACTTGCGGCTGGCTAGTAGCAAGATTGGATAAACCCAAAAAGCCTACAAAAAATAAGCAATGCAAGGTCATCTTTAAAAATAACAATTAATCTTGATTTCCCTTATCATTCTGCCTAGGTGCAAAGCGGAGATGATACTTGAAAGTTAGCAATCCTACTCTACACCTGAAGTACAATCATTACTCACTCGCACGTTATAATGCTTGCTTCCATCATACACTACTGCAGCTTCGCATACCGCACAGTTCAGGTTAAAGTCAGCAGGATTGATCTGAACAAAAAACACTTTATTTTTTAATTCGTTTTCATCCGTAAAACATTCCAGCGTTGCTAAGAATACGTTTTCATGCTCGCCAACATTTTCACCTAAATCGTAGTAAGCTGAGCTTTCAATTTTAAGAACTGCTTTTCCACAAATCCCATATTGATAGGTTACCGGTACACAACCATTCGGCTCCTTCAGTTTCGTTTTATCACATGCGGCCAGCAATCCCGCCAGCACCAACACACCTAATGTTAATCGCTTCATATCTATTCCTTTTTCTATTCGACACAAGATAACAAGTATAAGTTTAAACCCGCTGCAGTACCTTCTCCCATTTTCCAGCCCTACTCATACCGTTCCGTCCCCGGATGAAATGTGCGCCAGCTATGCCAGAATTCCTGATAGGCATTTAGTCGTTGCAAGGATTCTCCGCCTTGTAACGCTCTTCCCGAAAAATCAAACGCTTGCAAGCCTGCCACCAATGTATCGTTACGCACACTAAACTGCGCAGTGTCTGATCGTTTAAATACGGCATAACTTTGATTGTCGGCAGCAAGTGCAATAACTATGGCCGTGTTTTTAATCTTATCGTTCAAAACACGTTCTGCTTTTAGCTGATTCCAATCGTATGCTTTGCTTACGCCTTCTACTTCAACACCCACCACCCACGATTTATCCTGCCACGAAAGGCTATCCGTTCGGGTGAGATCGCCTTTACTTCTGCCATATTCATATTTGCCAAGCGTATCATATTTCAAATCAGCCAGTGCCGTAAGGTCAGGTTGCATTACCTGCGCATCCGGATACAGTTGAAAAAGTTTTGCTACTGTTAACTGAAACGATTCTGCTTCAGGCAACATTTCTCCTTTCAACTTACCGGTAACCGCTTCGCCATTTACCTGGCGCCACCAGCTTTTAGTGGTAACATCTTCAAACATCGCATTAAAATGATCCATACCCACCAACCGAAATGTTTCGGGCTCTCCTTTTACCAACGGTTCAAATACGCGACCGGTACGGCACACACTGCAATACGTAATCAACAAGGGTTTGCCGCCCACCTCATCCTGCACCTGATGGTGATACACAATATACCGTACCGGATACGCTTTGGTTTGTCCGCCAAGCGAAACCGCCACGACCACTGTGCTATCACCCAGAATATTTTCACCCTTCGGCTTAAATACAAGTTGCTTTGGCTCTTTAAAAATTTTCTCGGCAGTCATCTTAAAATTGAAATAATAACCGACCACCAACAGTAAAAGTGTAAACACAGCCGGTACCCATTTACGCTTTACCTGAAATGCGCTACGTGCTCCGACCACAAGCAGCACAAGCAACACAATGCGAATGGGCCACCGGTAAGAATGCAAAAAGTAAGCAAAGTCTAAACTGTTCATGCGCTGGCTTCCCGGAAAGGGCATGATGAAATAAACTTTAAAAAACTCAAAGAGTACCAGCGCCACAAGTCCCAGGTAAAATGCTTTTTTCATACTAATCAGGTTGATGATTTAATTGAATATCCCTCGCGCGCAACTTGTGCGGCACGTGCTGTATAAAATTCTGTTTCGGCTGGAGCCCACGTATTAAGCCCATCGGTATATCGGTTAAACATGCAGAAGGCTGCGGCAATCAAAACTACATCATGAATTTCAAGGTCAGTTGCACCAAGTAATTTTGCTTCTTCCACTTGTTGCGAGGTAACGTGCTTTCCACCCTTTACCACGCTACCGGCAATACGGAGCAACGATTTAAGTTTATCTGAAATATCTGCCTCGCTTAAATCTGATTTTATCTTCTGAATAAAATCCGAAGAGCATTGAAGGTAATATTGAGTTACGCCACCATGCGCCTGCTCGCAGAAGAAACAATTGTTCAAATGAGATACATACGTGGCTATTAGTTCGCGTTCACCGCGACTTAAAACATTCTCATCGCGCATCAATACTTCCATAAAGGCACTGAGTGGTTTGGCAACATCGGGCCGCAACGAAAGTAGCCCCCGAATGCCGGGTAATCCTTCTGGAATAGATATGTGGGGCTTACTCATTTGTATAAGTCAAAATCGATGTACCCTTCGGCTGCGCGCCTGGGGCCGCGCTCAATGTAAATCTGCCGGTCCTGCGGAGCCCAGGTATTCAATCCATCTACATAACGGTTATACATGCAAAATGCAGCTGCAATCAAAACCGTATCATGAATTTCATTGTCGGTAGCACCTAACGATTTCGCTTTTTCAATTTGTTGTGGCATTACGTGCTTACCTCCTTTTTGTACGCTGGCCGCAATGGCAAGCAATGCCTTTAGTTTATCTGATAAGGCTACTGACTCATAATCCACTTTCACCTGATCAATAAAATTCATATCGCATTGTAAGTAATGCTGAGCAAGACCACCATGCGCATTCTGGCAGAAGAAACAATCGTTAAGGGCCGAAACATATGTTGCAATCAATTCGCGCTCGCCTCGCGTAAGCGAGTTATCACTCCGCAACAAAACTTCAGCAAGTTCATTCAGCGGCTTGGCAGTTTCCGGTCTAAAAGCCATCGGGCCACGAATGCCGGGCAATCCTTCTGGTAATTTGATGTGTGCCATTTCTTATTAGGTATTAGGTATTAGGTATTAGGTATTAGGTATTAGGTATTAGGTATTAGGTATTAGGTATTAGGTATTAGGAATTAGGAATTAGGAATTAGGAATTAGGAATTAGGAATTACATAGCCGAGTGTAGTCATGCGCTTGCCCATCTCTTCGTAAGTTTTAGGGTCGGTTGGGGTTAATGTCGCCAATCCATCCACATAGCGATTAAACATGGAAAAGGTGGCCGCAATTAAAACCGTATCGTGTATATCACGATCAACGGCTCCGTGTTTCCGGGCTTCAGCAACATCTTCCGGTGTTACTGCGCTACCGCTCTGCTGAACTTTACCAGCAATTACAAGCAATGCCTTTAACTTTGGTGTAAGTGAAGCTGTGCTAACATCATCAATAACTTCATCTACAAGTTCTTTTTGTGCACCAAATAATTCGCGCGCAGCGGCTGCATGGCTGCTGGCACAAAATTTACATTCATTGCGATTAGAAACATGTGTAGCAATCAACTCGCGCTCAGCGGCCGTTAGCGGAGATTCATTGCGCAGCAGCACTTGCGCCAATTCATAAAGATGTTTACCGGTTTCGGGTCTGAACATAACCAGGCTGCGAATGCCGGGAACTCCTTCAGGTACTTTTATATGTGCCATACTGAAATTACGATTTTAGATTTATGATTTACGTTTAGACATGATGATGAAAACAAACCCGACCAGAAAAATCAAGGAAAATACAAATAACGAATTACCATAACCACCGAACGTGGTTACCAATGCACCTACAAAAAAAACTGCAGCAGCCGTAAAGAATCTTCCAATGTTAAAACAGAAACCAGTAGCCGTTGCACGAATGGCAACCGGAAACAACAACGGAATGTAAACAGAGAGCAACCCCTGACTTATGCCAAACATAAGTGCGAGTAACCCAATTTCAATTAGCGTAAGAGTAGTAAATGCAGTGTTGGTTTTAAACAACAAAAACGAAAACAGAAAGCAACCCGAAAAACAAACCAGCATGGCTCGCCTTGTTCCCAATGCGTTGGCCACCCACCCGGAAAGAAATCCTCCTGTTAATCCGCCAGCACCCAACAACATCATACTTAGTCCGCGTTCGTTTTGTCCGTTGGAGTTGGTAAGTAATGTTTGTACCCACGTTGGCAGCCACGAGAAAATTGCCCACAAGCCAATCAGCATAGAGCCAAAAATGATGGCTCCATAAACCAAATCTGTTTTGTGTTCGCTTAGCTTAACTTGTTCTTTAACAATCTGCTTTGCTTTTTTCCAATGGTCAGATTCTTTCAACAACCAAAACGAAAGCAACCCTAACACTACCGGCAAAGCCCCCACCATAAAACCCTGGCGCCATTCTGAAAAAATATTATTGACAACACCCGAAGAAAAAATGCCAACCGGAAAGCCGATTGATAAAATTCCGATAAAAACTGCCCGTGTTTTTTCAGGCCATACTTCTGATAGCAGTGTAGTATTTAAAACCAAAACTCCTCCTACTCCAAAGCCACAGAAAAACTGAAACATGAGTAGCCACTCCCAGGTAGGTGCCACACTCTTTAAAAATGTAAACAACCCATACATGGTTACCGCAAGCGCCAGCGATTTGGCTCGCCCCATCTTATCGCCAATAAAGCCCCAGGTTAATCCACCAATGGCCCAGCCAATAAAATACAAAGTATTGATGTATGCACTTACGTGATTAAGTTCCCTATCGTTAACCGTTCCTACCAACTCGGCCACTACTACCGGCATGTACACCGACATTAAAGTCGATGCCATGCCGGCCAGTATGTTGCCAAAAAAACAAATACCAAACAGCAACCCGTGGTAAGGAGTGATGCGCTCAGTCGTAGAATGAATAGCCGTTGTCATTTAGCGAAACAATTCATCGAACGTTACAGAGATATAATAAACGGCTCCGATAGAGGGCGAGCCAAACGCCTGATAAATCTGTTTGTTGAATGCATTGTTTGCACCAACTTTTAATACCGACTTAAGGTTAGTCAACTTATAACTCACCTGTGCATCCACCACTGAATACGCTTCTATACGCCCCGGACGCATTTGATTAAACGTGCTTGTCCAATCGAATGCATCTTGCCAACGCCACACTACATTGAAACCCATGTTTTTTGTAACAGAAGAATTTCCAAACGTAACAGTAGTTCTGTATACTGGTGTGTTAAATGCCGGAATGTCATTCGGGTTTGCATCTTGAATATCAAAAGCAGCCCATGTACCATTAACGCCCAACGTATAACTTTTAGGAAACAGATATGTTATTCCCAATGTAGCCCCTTGCGATGAAACGCGGTCGCTCGCATTCGTGTAAAGTTGATAGAGATGACTATCGCCATTCAACAAATCAAATGCTGCCTGCGGATTGATAGTACCATCATTAGCTAACACCGGACTTTCGGGTTCCATCACTACCTGATTCAAAAGAAAATCGGTATAGCTGCTGTAATAGTAATTAACATCAATTACCAATTTGTTTTGAATTAAACTCTTGTAGCCAATTTCAAAACTTTGAATCCGCTCAGGCCTGATGTATGCTACATTTGATTTTACCAGCAAGTCTTTAGCTACATTAACTGCATCGGGTGGTGTTGCACCACCTTGCATGGCTTGTTGAAACGCTCCGAAGAATGGTCCCAGTGAAGCCGATGTAAATGAGTTTTGATATACACTCATGCCCACACTATTGCTGGGTACTCCACCCAAAATTGTAATGGGGCCAGCATTCAACTTAATGTATTGATCACCCGGTGTTGGGTTACGAAAACCCGTTTGATAGGAAGTGCGCACAAAATGATTCTTCGCAATTTCATAAACCGCAGAGGCGCGTGGTGTAAACCGGCCATCAAAGTTTTGATTCTTATCGTAACGGATGGAGGCTCCTAACTTCAGTTTATCACTCAGAAGTTTTTTGCCTGCCTGCACAAATGCACCACCCTCATTAATTCCAATGCGTCCACCTTTATCATCGAACAGCGTGCCATTGGTAAACATATCGAACTTGCGCAAGTTACCACCTGCTACAATTTCCAGAACTTTTACTTGTTTACTGAAGTCGTATTGACCTTCCACATGATAGAGATTGCTTTGACTTAAAATGCCAGCACCACTCATTCCACCTTGTATTCCAATTAAGCGTGCTTTCTCGGTTTCAAATGCTGACGAGCCAGGCATGAACCGGCCTTCGTCTGCAAATGCACGTGCACTGGCATGACTTGCTCCGGTTACTCCACCTATGTTTCCATTAAATGCTTCGGCATACCGCGTAAACCACGTATCGTCAGCTTGCGCTTCCGGCACCACATTGCCACTTAAATCACGTACCCATGTTTTATTGATAAGTTGACCCAACCCTTTTCCATTATACGAATCGTGCGAATCTTCTAATGTAGCATAACCCCGAATAAAGTAGTTACTTCCTTTTAACTCTAACCGATGTTGTTGTAATGTGAAATTATTGATGGAGAAACGATTACTGCCTGTATAGCTTGCAGTACCTTTTCCAAAGTTGTATTGATAGATGGCTTCCATGTTATCGGAAATTCGATAATGCAAAGCGCCATTCAATTTCAAACTGTACACATCATAATCCATCAGGTGTCGCTCTTCATAGCCCGTTCGCGACACGCGACCAATACCTGTCAATGTACGGGCTTCATCATCTCCGTAAATGTTAAGGGCATTTCGTGCGGGATTATTTTCACCGCGTTGGGCTTCGGGTGTACCCGGATCAACATCCATATAATTAGTGGCATGCCAATCTAAGCCCGTGAAGTAAGAAACATTAAACTTAAATGCGAACTTATTGTTGAACGCCTTGGCATACCGCAACGACACATCGTACAAGGGAGTTGGGTCCGCATATTGTTCACCAATATGATTAACACCCAATTTGGTTTGTACACTCAAACCCTGATACATAAACGGATCTTTGGTGCGCATCATCAACACACCATTAAATGCTACCGGGCCATACAAGGCCGAAGCTGAACCGGGAATTAACTCGGCACTTTCCAGATCAAGATTGGAAGAACCAAACAGGTTGCCTACAGCAAAACTTAACCCCGGAGTTTGGTTATCTACACCATCTACCAACTGCAAAAAACGTGAGTTACCCGTGCCGTTAAAACCACGTGCATTAATCTGGCTGAAGGTAAGTCCGCTGGTTACCATTTCTACGCCTTTCAGGTTTTGAAGCCCTTCATAAAAACTCATGGAAGGAGTTTCGCGCACCAGTTTAGCATCCATCTTCTCGATACTGACAGGGGATTGTAAAATAGATTCTTCCACACGCGAAGCAGAAATTACCATTTCAGTCATCAGCTCAGCTTTTGCTGCCAATGAAATTTCAATGCTTTGATTTGTTTGTATTATTTCAATCTCCTGCCGCTCGTAACCAACACTTGAAACAATGATGGTGAAAGGCGGTTGCGTAGTGCTTACTAACTGAAAACTTCCGGATGCATCAGTAACCGTACCGGTTAACTTTCCTTTTATAACAACATTGGCTCCGGCCAGAGGTTCGTTAGTTTCTTTATCTTTTATGGTGCCGTTGATTTTCGATTCCTGCGCCTGCAGGTTGCCAAAAACCAACGTCATTAAAAAAATGAGTACAATATTTTTCATTTGAGGATTTTAGTAATGGGGTGAATTATTTTTTTAAGTGCTCGTAACCTTGTGGCAAACGTGTGTAGCCATGATGCACAATGCGATCGGCCAGGCCTTTGTAGAAATTTGAATCGGTGGGCGTTACCGTTGCAAGGCCATCTACATAGCGATTGTACAAACAAAAGAGTGCCGCTATTAAAACCGTGTCATGAATCTCCACATCGGTAGCACCGGCTTGCTTTGCGCGTTCTACTACCTGCGTAGTTACAGCCTTACCACTTTTTTGCACTTGTTTGGCTATGGTAAGCAGCGCTTTCATTTTTTCGCTTACCGGAGCGGACTCAATATCCACTTTTACACAAGCCGCAGTATCGCTTTCGCCAAAAAGCAAATCGGTAGCAGCCGTATGTGCTGATGAACAAAACCGGCATTCATTATTGTGCGATACAATTGTTGCAATCAACTCGCGCTCGCCTTCCGTTAAGGTATTTGGGCCACGAAGCAGAAATTGCGTAAGGTTACGAATCGGTTCAGCCGAATCTTTTCGATACTCCAACAAGCCCGTAATACCGGGCAGGTGCGCTTCCACAGAAATGTAAGGCATACAAGAAAGGTTACAATGATGTTTCGACTGAAACATAGTCCAGTCAAACGCTCATCTGGTTAAAAGTTTTAACTAATTAATGAGATAAACAGATTGAAGCACAAACTCATCAGCAATTGAAGAGGTGTGCACGTAAACTGTTTTGAGGAAAAAATCTGGATTGCCGGGGCGGTGGTGACTTAACCGTTGGAACGGATTCGGATAAGGCTGGATAATTGGTAGCGTAATGATTTTCTACTAACCAGCCCGCGCTACTCTTTTCAAGAATACTTACGGTAGCGAGATAATCTTTTGTAAAATGCTCAATCAGTTTACCAGCCTTCTTCGACATGGGCGTATCGGTAGTTGCTTCTACAAACCGCGAAAAGGTTTCAAACAAAGAAGTTTCCTGATGATCTCTTATGTAGACAATAACTAAAGTGTCGCGTTCAATTTTATGTTTTACCAGGCTGTAAAAGGAACCGTCTTTCTCGAAGTCGCCATCAATGCGCTTAAAGGAATCCCAATCATTTTGATAAGGAAGTGTGAAGGGTAACTTTACCGTTAAGATCTCTTCATCGGAGTACGCTTCGGCATCTAACCGCGCCCGCATCTCCTGCTTGGCACTTACCCGTAAGCCCAGGTAAACGCCATAATACCCAACCAGATTAAACAGGAAGAGCATGAGAAAGAGTAGGGAAAAAAGTCGCTTCATGGGTAACGGCTTCTACATAATTAAGTAATTGAAACTGGAAAAGCAAGAATGCCTTTCGTAAGGATAGTAAACCACTGCCCAACACCGGCAAAAATCTGATCTCAAAAACGGCTACATTGAATTTCAAATTACTTCCCATGTCCACCCGCAGATCGTTCTTTCAAAAAGCAATTGGCGCTACTGGTGCGCTGTCACTAACCTCAATCGCCAGTCAGGCTTTGGCCGAAGACATAAGCGAGGCTTTGGTTTCACTCAACAAACTTTCCCCAACCCTGGCTGCTGCCGATGAAGAACTCTGGGCCCGCATGGCACAAGCTTATACGGTTAGTGCCAACATTATGAACCTGAATAATGGTGGTGTTAGTCCGCAGCCTAAAGTTGTGCAAGATGCTGTTGATCGTTATTACCATTTGAGTAACGAAGCGCCCACCTATTACATGTGGCGCATTCTTGATGCCGGGCGCGAACCCTTGCGCAGAAAACTGGCCGACCTTGCCGGAGTAGATGCCGATACGATTGCCATAAACCGTAACACCACCGAAGCACTGGGTACTGTTACGTGGGGTACTGATCTTAAACGAGGCGATGAAATTGTAATGACGCGGTACGATTATCCCAACATGATTCACGCCTGGAAGCAACGCGAAATTCGCGAAGGCATTAAAATAAACTGGATCACGCCTGAGTTGCCTATCATGAACGATGAAGCACTTATCAATCTTTATGTTGGAGCAACTACTCCTAAAACCAAAGTGTGGCACCTCACGCACATTATCAACTGGAGCGGCCAAATTACACCCATAGCTAAACTTTGTGCCGAAGCACGCAAGCGCGGCATTACTACTATTGTAGATGCAGCCCATTCATTCGCGCATCTCGATTATAAAATTTCTGATTTTGATTGCGATTACTTTGGTACTAGTTTACACAAATGGTTATGCGCACCTTTTGGCACCGGTATGTTGCACATGCGCAAATCGCTGATTGAAAAAACGTGGCCGATGTTCTCGGTAGAAAAACCACAAAGTGGCGACATCAGAAAGTTTGAAGCGTTGGGCACGCGGTCATTCGCGCCTGAGCAAGCCATTGGGCAGGCCATAGATTTTCATAATGCCATTGGTGCCAAACGAAAGCAAGAACGATTGCACTATCTAAAGTTATATTGGTGCGAAGTCGTTGCCAAACATCCTAAAATCAAGTTGCATATTTCATTAAAGCCAGAATATTCTTGTGCGCTGGGCACATTTAGTATTGAAGGAATGGAAGCTGTGGATATTTCCAATAAACTCTTCAATCAATTTCAGATACACACTACATCAGTAAAGTGGGAGAAGTTGAACGCAGTGCGAATTACTCCGCATGTATATACCACAACTAAAGATCTGGATCGGTTTATTGACGCTGTACTAAAAATCGCAAACGCTTAAAATAAAATAATGAAATACCTGCCCTACCTGCTTATACTTTTTATTGTTAGTTGTAAAGATTCGAAAAACACGCTACGGCTTGCTGAACTTCAACAACCCGTTGAAATTCTGCGCGACTCGGCCGGGGTTAATCACATCTATGCACAAAATGAACACGATTTGTTTTTTGCACAAGGCTATGCAGCCGCTAAAGATCGTCTCTTTCAATTTGAAATCTGGCGCAGGCAAGCCACTGGCACCGTGGCCGAACTATTAGGCGAAGCCGAAGTAAAGCGCGACATAGGGGCGCGTTTATTTAAATATCGGGGCGATTTGAAAAAAGAGTTCAATCATTATCATCCGCATGGCGAGGCAATTATTGAGGCCTTCACTCAAGGCATTAATGCTTACATCCGCGAAACAGAAAAAAATCCAGCGTTGCTGCCCATTGAATTTCAATTGCTCAACATCAAACCAAAATTATGGACACCCGAAGTGGTGATCTCGCGACATCAGGGATTGCTGAGCAACTTGCCTGCAGAATTAGAAATTGCCCGGCAGGTTGTTTTATTGGGCGAAGAAAAATTAAAAGACCTACGCACATTCGAGCCCGGCACACCACGCTTAACACTCGATAAAAAAATTGATACCGAAGGTTTGTTTGAAGATATACTGGAACTGTACAAAGCTTTTCGCGAACAGAAGATTGCTTTTAAGCCCGAACATCTTGCCAGCCATGCCAACCCCGATCAACTCAACTACCGGCTACTGACCCGTACTGATCAGGATGCGTACGAAGAAATGATGGATACTGAACAACGCTCTATCGGCAGCAACAACTGGATTGTAAGTGGCACAAAATCAGAAACCGGTTTCCCAATGTTAGCTAACGATCCGCATCGTGCATTATCAGCACCCTCATTGCGCTACATGGTTCATTTGCATGCACCGGGTTGGAATGTGGTGGGTGGTGGCGAACCAACAATTCCGGGTGTTTCCATTGGGCATAATGAATTTGGTGCGTGGGGTCTAACCATTTTTAATATCGATAGCGAAGATATTTACGTGTATGATCTCAATCCTCACAATCAGAATCAATATCAATACAAAGGCACATGGGAAGACATGACTATCATTACTGATACAATTCAGGTTAAAAATGCAGCCGATGTGTATGTGCAACATAAGTTTACACGCCACGGCCCGGTAACATTTATTGATACAAAACGAAACAAGGCTTATGCTGTGCGCGCTGCATGGATGGAACCTGGTGGCGCCCCGTACATGGCCAGCTTACGCATGGATGGCGCCACTACATGGGAAGAATTTCGGGAGGCATGTACATACAGTCATATTCCGGGCGAGAATATGATCTGGGCCGATAAGAAAGGAAACATCGGTTGGCAAACCGTGGGCATTGCACCGGTTAGAAAAAACTGGGATGGACTTGTGCCCGTGCCCGGAGATGGTAGTTATGAATGGGAAGGATACTTGCCCATTAAAGAATTACCAAATGTATTTAATCCGCAAAAAGGTTTTTGGGTTACCGCAAACGAAAATCTGGTAGTAGCTGATTATAATCATCGGTATGCAGTAGGTTGGGAATGGGCTGATAGCAGTCGGGCAAACCGATTGAACACTGCTTTAGAATCAAAACCTAAAATAAGTTTTGCTGAGATGCAGCAATTGCAATTCGATTACTTCAGCAATCCCGCAAGGCAGTTGGTTCCATACTTAAAAGATATTTCCATTACCAATCCCGAAACAAAAAAGTTACAGCAGCTTTTGTTGGATTGGGATTTTGTGATGGATAAAAATTCAATTGCGGCTGGCGTTTATGCAGCCTGGGAAAAACAACTGCTGGCACAAGCGCATGCCCAATTTATTCCTGAAAAAGCAAAAACAACTATCCGGTCGGTTTCTGTTAAAAAAGTTTTGGGTTGGCTAAAAGCCGATAGAAAAGAATTCGGTGGTCGTAATCAATTTCTGGTTAGTGCACTTGAAGTTGCTAACAAATCACTACAAGAAAAATTAGGTACAGATATTTCCAGGTGGCAATATGGACAAACTGCTTATCATCATGTCATCATCAAACATCCGTTAAGTAATGTAGTGAATGATTCCGTTCGTGCATTGTTGGAATGTGGCCCGCTACCACGCGGTGGTTCTGCCTCCACGCCCGGTGTAACCAGCAACAGCGATAATCAAAGTCATGGGGCAACATTTAGAATGGTGGCCGATGTTACCGATTGGGATAAAACACTTTTTACAAATTCTCCGGGCCAGAGTGGCGATCCGGCCAGTCCATTTTATCGCAACCTTTTTGAATTGTGGGCAACCGATAAACACTTTACAGTTTATTATAGTCGTGATAAAGTAGAAGCGGCAGCTCAACAACGCACTGTCCTTAAACCCTAACTTCACGATATGGTAGAGCTTGAGGTTATTCGAAAATTTCTTCCGCATCTGGGTACCGATTTACAAAAAGCTTTTGCGCAGGAGGGAATACTAAAAGAAATTCCGGCCCATACAGAAGTGATGCAGGAAGGAAAACATGTTACACTTATTCCGTTGGTGTTGGAAGGTTTGATAAAAGTTTATACCCGCAATGAAGATCGCGAACTACTTCTTTATTACATAGAACCCCGCGAAAGTTGCGTGATGTCTTTTCTGGCTGGTATAAAAAACCAACCCAGCAAAATTTTTGCAACCACCGAGTTGCCTTCTAAACTTTTGTTGTTGCCAGCGCGAAATCTGGAGGTTTGGGTCGAAAAATTTCCGGGGCTTAACTATTTGTTTTATGATTTGTACAATACGCGATACTCAGAATTAATAGATACGCTCAATCAACTTATCTTTCAGCGGTTAGATGTACGCATCTTTGAGTACTTGAAAGAAAAGAGCCGCGTAACCGCTACAAGGTTGTTGGATTTACGCCATCGTGAAATTGCGCAAGAGCTGGGAACATCACGCGAAGTAATTACCCGTGTGCTTAAAAAACTGGAAAAAGAGGGCAAAGTAAAACAAACCGATAAAGGTCTTGAACTTATCTGATTTTTAGCTTCTGAAAATCAAGACTTTAGCACCGTGGTGACTGAAGTCACCGTTTTACATGGTGAGCCACTTCTACTTTAGTATCAGAAAGCGAAACAATCCATGAATAAGGTTTTAAAGCTGGCAATTGTATGTGCGCTGTGCGTTGGCCTTGTTTACCTGGTTGTTCTGATTCTCCAATAAAAAATTTAAAAAACTTAAACTCTTCTCTTATGAAAAAGAACATGGGCAACATCGACAAAATTATCAGAATTGCAGTAGCACTGATTTTTGCTGTACTCTATTTTACAGATACTATAACCGGAACGCTTGGTTTGGTATTGGTGATTCTGGGTGGCGTATTTGTTCTAACAAGTTTGGTGAGCTTCTGCCCACTCTATGCAATTGTAGGATTAAATACTTGTCCTGCTAAAAAGGCCTGATGAAGTTTCAAAATGACTGCGCCATTGTTTGACGACAACAGACGTAGTCATTTTTATTTTTACCCATTAAACCAGTTGGGGAAACTCCACACCATCCAGCCATACGCAGCAAAGCGGATGATGCGGCTTATGCATATCAGCAGAAAATATTTGATGTTCATATTTACTGAGCCCGCCAACATGCATGTAGCTGAAAATGGAACCGGTGTTATGGCACCCACCAGAACGAGGTAGCCACCAAATTTTTTTAAATTCTTTTCATATTGCTTTAAATATTTTTCGCGGATGCGATTTTGATAAAATGGCGTTTTCGAAAAAGTTTTTCCAATGTAATATCCTAACACACCTGCACCGTACGAAATCACCGCCAGAATGGAAAGGTTAACGATAAATCCACTTACATCAATATCATCCAAAATCCAGATCATCATAAAGAGCTCTGGTGGAAGAATACCAAACACAATTTCCGATAGTGTGTACGTTCCGTAAAGAATACCGGGGTTGGCTCGGATGTCTCCGATATGGCTTTTGAAATTTTCCTGAATGTAGCCCTCCATTAAAATAAAAGCAGTAATAATGATGGCAAACCAGATCAGGCCGCGCACCAGATTCTTAACCAGAAATCCCGATCGTGTTTCTTCTTCTTCGTTCTGCTGCATACTCATTTCACAATTGGCATCCGTTTAAACGGCTTGGTTTCATCAAACAATTTACGATAGGTAGCGTGTTTCTTTACCACTGCTGCATTTATTTGCTCGGCAACACGCACCATCTTCGGATTAAAATCTCCAATCCAATTCATTTCATATTCGGTGTAGGCAAAACCACCACCGTGTGCCAGTTTTCTAAACTCTTCAATGATAGCACCATCAACTCCTTTTCCCTGGTGTTCGGGCACCAGACCAAACAATACTCCAAATGCTTTTTTATTTGTCTTCAGTAATGTGTGCCAGACAAATTTAATCTTACCTAGCCAATCCATTTTTCCGTTTACAAATTTGAAAATCTGATTCACCTCGGGTAAAGAAAGAAAAAAAGCAATCGGCTCATTTTTATAATAGCCAAACCAAAGTAGTTTTTCATCCATAATGGGTTTCATCTGTTTTACCAGATGTTTTGCCTGCGATTCTGTAAGCTCTGGTATTTCGCCCCGCTTAGCCCACGCTTTGTTATACACTTCACGAATCAACTCCGGCAATTTATTCCACTCCGATTTTCTTAGATAGCTGAACCTATACTCTGGATTTTTTTCTACCAACGCTGCCTTTTCATAAAGGCGATCATCCAATGGCCCTTCAATTGGGCGACCGAATGTGAGTTGATAGAAATAAACCTGAAATCCGTAGGCTTCAAAAAATTTTTGATAGTACGGAAAATTATAATTGCATTGGTAGTTGGGTTGCCGATCGTAACCTTCCAGCAACAAGCCCCACCACCTATCGCGATTACCAAAATTAATCGGGCCATCCATTGCTTCCATGCCGCGCTGTTGCAACCACGTTTTGCACTGATCGAAAAGCATGAATGCAGCCTTTTCATCTTCAATACATTCAAAAAAACCTAAGCCGCCTGTGGGTTGCTCGTTTCCTTTATTAGTGATTTTTTGATTTACAAAAGCAGCTACACGTCCGATTGTTTTGCCCGCATCATCCAATAAGAGCCAACGCACACATTCGCCATGATGATACGTTTTGTTTTTTACGGTATCGAATACACCTTCTACATCGGCATCCAATGGTCTGATCCAATTAGGCGTATGCAAATACAGCCGCACCGGTAGCTCCAAAAATTCCCGTTTATCCTGGGGCGAAACAACTTCTTTAACTTGCATGGGGATCAATATAAGGAATGGTCGGCTTTGTTCGGCAAGGTAATTTGAAAAGTTGTACCTGCACCGGGCTTGCTAGCTACAGTAAGCTGACCACCTAATTTTTCGACTGCGTTTCTAACAATGTACAACCCTAGACCAGAGCCTTCTGACTGTTCGCTGGCGCGATAAAACATTTCGAAAATCCGGTTCAGATTTTCAGGACTAATACCAATACCATTGTCTTTAAACTCAATTGAAGCCGCATCGGCCGTTACAGCTACCTGAATAGACACGCTACAAACTTCATCTCTGATTTTGCGATACTTAATCGCATTTGAAATCAGGTTGCGAAAGATTTCGCCTATGCGCCACGGATCGCTATGAAACACCGGGCCAGTAATTTGTAAATTCAAATCTACATGATCGGCACCGTGCATGTAGTTGAGATCCTGAAACGTTTTGCGAATGATAGAGTCAAAGTCAATGGCTCCGGTCTTCACATCCATTTTAAGATTTTTAGAATGGCTCAACACATCACTGATGAAGTGATCGAGTTGCCGGACTTTATCGCCAATAATTTTTACGTACTCCGAAAGGTTATCATCGTTACCCGGCATTTTTGCCAGATTAACAAGGCCTAAAACTGACGACAAGGGCGCGCGTAAATCGTGCGATACTTTATACACAAAGTTGTCGAGTTCAGAATTTCTGATCTTCAATTCTTCTTCAATTTTTTTCTGATCGGTGATATCGACATACACGCCAAAAATTCCAATGGTCTTATCTTCCAGGTGAATGGGCAGCCCATAAATAATTACCGATACCGATTCATCATCTCTGCGCAAGCGAGTGGTTTCAATCTTCACAACTTGCTCGGCCGAAATAAGTGAGTTCAGATCGTTGCCCTCCGATTCTAATTCTTGCGGTACAATAAATTGATTAAGGCTATTGCCGCGCAACTCGGTAATGGTGTAACCAAACAATAATTCAAA